>Ga0070714_100001038_pt1 | contig 19788 bp, 18 predicted proteins | sample LARL83metaG_FD_65450 | JGI IMG/M metagenome (GOLD analysis project Ga0070714, IMG submission 65450) | Corn, switchgrass and miscanthus rhizosphere microbial communities from Kellogg Biological Station, Michigan, USA - LAR L8-3 metaG | ecosystem: Host-associated > Plants > Roots > Rhizosphere ... | reverse complement strand
CCGTGCGGATCTTGGCCTCGATCTCTGCCGCGACGTCCTGGTGCTCGCGCAGCCATTCGCGCGTGTTGTCCTTGCCCTGGCCTATCTTGTCGCCGTTGTAGGCATACCACGCGCCGGACTTCTCGATGACGTTGTGCGTGACGCCGAGCTCGATGATCTCGCCTTCGCGCGAAATGCCCTCGCCGTACAGGATGTCGAACAAGGCTTCGCGAAACGGCGGCGCGATCTTGTTCTTGACGACCTTGACCCGCGTCTCGTTGCCGACGACTTCCTCGCCGCGCTTGATCGATCCGATGCGGCGGATGTCGAGCCGCACCGAGGCATAGAACTTGAGCGCGTTGCCACCTGTCGTGGTTTCCGGGTTGCCGAACATGACGCCGATCTTCATGCGGATCTGGTTGATGAAGATCACCAGCGTGTTGGCGCGCTTGATGTTGCCGGCGAGCTTGCGCAGCGCCTGGCTCATCAGCCTTGCCTGCAACCCGGGCAACTGGTCGCCCATTTCGCCCTCGATCTCCGCCTTGGGCACCAGCGCCGCCACCGAGTCGATGACGATCACGTCGACGCCGCCCGAGCGCACCAGCATGTCGGCGATTTCCAGCCCCTGCTCGCCGGTGTCGGGCTGCGAAATCAGCATCTCCGCGACATTGACGCCGAGCTTTCCCGCATAGACCGGGTCGAGCGCGTTTTCCGCGTCGATATACGCGGCAGTGCCGCCAGCCTTCTGCACCTGTGCGACCACCTGCAGGCACAAGGTCGTCTTGCCCGACGACTCGGGCCCGTAGATCTCGACCACCCGTCCGCGCGGCAAGCCGCCGACGCCCAGCGCGATGTCGAGACCCAGCGACCCGGTCGACACGACCGAAAGGTCGTTTTGCACCTGGGCCTCGCCCATTTTCATGATCGAGCCCTTGCCGAACTGCTTTTCGATCTGGGCCAGGGCAGCGGTGAGCGCCTTGCTCTTGTTATCGTCCATCGCATTCATTCCATTGGATTTAATCAGGCTAACGTTGCTCATCGCGGTCTCTCTCGGTGGCGCTCCGCCCCAGGGCGAAGGATGAGACCATTATGGCATAGAACGATCGTTCGATAAAGCTTTCTTATGGCCTAAACCAGGCGGTCGACCAGCCCTTGCAAGGCGATGGCCACCGAGGCCGTTCGCACTGCCGCCCGATCCCCTTCCAGTCGCCGGTGCAGCGCCTCGACGCCCCGCGGGCCGGCCCAGGCGAACCAGACGGTGCCCACAGGCTTGTCGGGACTGCCCCCCGCCGGACCGGCGATGCCCGTCACCGCCACTGCCCATTGGGCGCCGCTGGCTGCGCGCGCGCCCTGCGCCATCGCCTTCGCCGTCTCTGCGCTGACCGCACCGTGCCGGCCGATGATGTCCGGATCGACGCCCAGCTCTTCCATCTTGGCACGGTTCGAATACGTGACAAAGCCCCGCTCGAACCAGGCCGAGCTGCCGGCGATATCGGTGATCGCGCCGGCGACCAGGCCCCCGGTGCACGATTCCGCCGTCGCCAGCATTACTCCACTCGCCAGCGCCAGCTCGCCCAGGCGTGCGGCCAGCGCGCCGATGTCGTCGCTCGGCGAAGACGAGGTCCCTTTCATCGCTGTTCGCCCTCCCGCGCCCGATACCAGTAATCATAGGCGGTGTCGAAGCCGAAGCGGCGGTACAGCGCGAGCGCGGGAGCGTTTTGCGCTGTGACCTGCAGGTACGCGGTGCGCGCGCCGCGCTGCTGCGCATCCGCCAGCAGCGCACCGACGATTGCGCGTCCGAGGCCGTTCCCGCGCAACCCCGGAGCCGTGCACACGGCGAACAATCCGACGTGATCCTCCTCGACTTTCGCCAGACCGCAAGCGGCGACCTCGTCACCGCGGCGTATCAGCGCTCCGACCTGCGGCAACGGATAGCTGGCGGCGCGATCGATTAGCCGCGGCAAGGCTTCGCTCGCTATGCCGAGCAGGTCTCGCGTGGCCTCGACCCACGCCGCCACCGCGACGAGCTCGACGTCGACCGCCGGCGCGGGCAGCGCTATGGCGGCGGCCAGACCGGCGCGCAGCACCAGCGTGCGCTCGAACTCGTCCCAGCCGCGCTCGGCGAGGAACGCATCCAGACCGGCGGGCTGCGCGAACGGCAGCATGCGGAAGATCGCCGGCAGGCCCGCAGCTCGATAGAAGTCGGTGCAGTACGAAAGCTTGCGCTCGAGCGGCAGCGACGACCGGTAGGTCGGGTTGATGCAGCGCAGACGCTTGGTCGGCCCGGCGCGGTGACCGAGCAGCCAACCGTCGTAGAGCAGCGACTGGAATGCGCCGGAGGCGTTGAGCGCCATCTCCTCGAGACGCCGCGCCTGCGCATGCCTGCCGACGGTCGAACGGCCGCTCATCCGGCTATCCGCTGCCACAGCGCGAGCACCAGCAGCGTATACCCGGCGGCGACCAGGTCGTCGGCCATCACGCCGATCCCGTGATGCCATTCGCGGTCGATCAATCCCGCCGGCGGCGGCTTCACGATATCGAACAGCCGGAACAGCAGAAACGCGAAGGCCTGGTGCACCGGCTCGGCGCCGACGAAATAGAGAACGCCGAGAAACGCGACGACCTCGTCCCAGACGATCGCGCCGTGATCGGACACGCCGAGGTCGCGCCCGGTGCGGTCGGCGGCCCAGACGCCGACGGCGAACGCGACGACGACGGCGAGCGCATAAACGCCGTCGTTGACCGTCGCGCGCAGCAGCGCGTCGAGCGGCAACGCCAGCAAGGTGCCGACGGTGCCCGGCGCGATCGGTGACAGACCGGTGCCGAAGCCCAGCGCCACCAGGTGCGCCGGGTGCGCCAGCATGAAGCGCAAGGTCGGCGTCTTTTTCATCGACCCGCCGGCCGGGTCACGCGAAATGATCGAACGCGCGCGGCAGCGGTTCGAGCGAGGCACCGCTTGCATCCCGCACCTCCAGACCCCGATGCTGCGCCGTCGCGATCCCGATCCGCGTCAGCGGCAGTCCGAGCCTGGCGCCGAGCGCGGCGATGGCGGCGTCGCGCGACCGCGGCGCCGTGAAGCAGAGCTCGTAGTCGTCGCCGCCGGCGAGCAGGCATTGCAGCGCGACGTCGCGCTGCGCGCCGGCGAGTTGCGCAGCCATGGCGGACGATCGCGGCAGCGCGTCGATGTCGATCGTCGCGCCGATCCGAGACGCATCGAGCACGTGACCCAGATCGCCGACCAGGCCGTCGGACACGTCGATCACCGCGCTGGCGATGCCGCGCAGGGCCAGGCCCAGAGCCACGCGCGGCGCGGGGCGCGCCAGCGTGCGTTCGCAGTCTGCAAGATCGGCGCCTTCCAGCCGGATCCGGCCCAGACGATGCGCGATCGCCAGCGCCGCGTCGCCGAGCGTGCCCGAAACCCAGATCGAGTCGCCGCCCTTCGCTCCGCTGCGACGCAACGCCTTCCCGGCTGGCACTTCGCCGAGCACCGTGACGCAAAGATTGCGCGGGCCGCGCGTCGTGTCGCCGCCGACGAGGTCGACGCCATGCGCGTCCGCGAGCGCGAAAAACCCGCGCGCGAACGCCGCCAGCCAGCCTTCGTCGACCGAGGGCAGCGCCAGTGCGAGCAACGCCCAGCGCGGCATCGCCCCCATCGCAGCCAGATCGGAGAGGTTGACCGCCAGCGTCTTGTGGCCGAGCGCCTCGGCTTCCGCGCCGGCGAAGAAGTGGCGGCCCTCGAGAAGCATGTCGACGGTGGCGGCAATTTCGAAGCCGGGCGACGGCGCGATCAGCGCCGCATCGTCGCCGACGCCGAGCACGGCGTTGCGCGCAGGACGCCGGAAGTACCGCTCGATGAGCTCGAATTCGGTCAACCGGCTTCGGCCGCGCGCGCAGTCGCCGCCAGCTTGTCGAGAACGCCGTTGACGTATTTGTGCCCGTCGGTCCCGCCGTAGGCTTTGGCGAGCTCGACTGCTTCGTTGATCGCCACCTTGAACGGCACGTCGGGCGCGTGCAGCAGCTCCCAGGCGCCGATCGTAAGAATGCTCTTTTCGATCGGCGACAGGTCGGTCGGCTTGCGGTCGAGGTAAGGCGCGTACGCGCTCTGCAGCGCATCGTACTCGGCGGTGACGCCCAGCCACAGCCGGTCGAACAGCTTGCTGTCGCAGCGGGCGAAGCCGGCGCTTTCAGCGAGCTGGCCGCGGATCGCCGCCGGATCGTTCCCCGAGAGCAGCCACTGATACAGGCCCTGCAGCGCAAATTCTCGCGCCCGGTGGCGCGGACTACTGCTCATCGATCGCGTCGAGCAGGTTCGCCATCTCCAGCGCGGCAAGTGCCGCATCGCGGCCCTTGGTGTCGGCACGTTCCGACGCCTGTGCGTCGGTATCGGTGGTCAGGATGCCGTTACCGATCGGAATGCCGAACTCGAGCTGCACGCTCGCGACTCCCGCCGCCGACTCATTGGCGACGATCTCGAAATGATAGGTGTCGCCCCGGATCACCGCGCCGAGCGCGATCAGCGCGTCGTAATCGCCGGTCTGCGCCATCCGTTGCAGCGCCAGCGGCGCTTCCAGTGCGCCGGGAACCGTCGCGATCGTGATCGCCGAGTCGGCAACACCCGCCTCCGACAGCGCGCGTGACGCGCCGGCGAGCAGCGCATCGCCGATGGCAGGATTGAAGCGCGACAGCACGATGCCGACGCGCAAATGGCCGGCGCGGGTGCTCGGAACGATTCTGCGAATCGGCATCGGAGTCGCGATCAGCGCGCGGCGACGCGGTCGCGCCGCGCGCTCAGGATGACACGGCGCGAGGCGGAAGCTCCTCGTAGCCGGTGACGGTCAGATGGAATCCGGCCATGCTGGGCATCTTGCGCGGGCGCGCCAGCAGACGCATCTTGCCGACATTGAGATCGCGCAGGATTTGCGCGCCGATGCCGTAGTTGCGGAGATCCATCTTGCTTTCGACGCGCGGCCGGTCGGCGAGCGCCCGGTCGCGCAAATCCAGCGCCGACTCGGGCCGATGCAGCAGGACCAGCACGCCGCGCTCCGCGCTCGCGATCCTCGACAGCGCCGCCGGTATCGTCCATGAATGCACGCGGCTGCCGTAGTCGAGCAGATCGACGATCGACAGGGGCTCGTGCACGCGCACGACCGTTTCCTGCTCGGGCTCGATGTCGCCGCGAACCAGCGCAAGGTGCGTCGCGTCGGCGAGCTTGTCGCGAAACGTCACCAGGCGAAAGTCGCCGGCCGCCGTGCGGATCGGCCGCTCGCCGATGCGCTCGATCAGCCGCTCGGTCTGGCTGCGATAGTGGATCAGGTCGGTGATTGCGCCGATCTTGAGGCCGTGCACCCGCGCGAACTCGATCAGGTCCGGCAGCCTCGCCATCGTCCCGTCGTCGTTCATGATTTCGCACAGCACCGCGGCGGGGGAAAAACCGGCGAGCGCGGCCAGGTCGCAGCACGCTTCGGTGTGCCCGGCGCGGGCGAGCACGCCGCCGCGATGCGCCACCAGCGGAAACACGTGGCCGGGCTGGACGATGTCGGCCGCGCGCGCGTCGGGCGCGCAGGCGACGCGTATCGTGTGCGCGCGATCGGCGGCCGAAATCCCGGTAGTGACGCCGCTCGCTGCCTCGATCGACACGGTGAAATTGGTGCCGTGCACCGAACGGTTCACCGGCGTCATCGGCGAAAGATCGAGCTGCCGCGCGCGCTCCTCGGTGATCGGCATGCACACCAGCCCGCGCCCGAAGCGCGCCATGAAATTGACGATGTCGGGCGTCACGACGTCGGCCGCGACGACCAGGTCCCCTTCGTTTTCGCGATCCTCCTCGTCGACCAGGATGACGATGCGCCCGGCCCGGATCTCGGCGATGATTTCGGGGATCGGACTGATCGCGCGCGTTTCAGCCGGCGCAGACGCGGCGGAGTGGTCGATCGCGTGCAGACGGGTGGGCTTCACGGTGGCGGTCAGGCTCGTAAGGTCAGCGCTTATTATACTGCGCCCGCTGCCGCGGCCGACGGCGGCGGCAGCGAGCACCACCGACGCACGACGTCACGCCAGCAGCATCTGCAGCGCGGCGCCGGTCAATTCGCTGTTTCGATCGCCGAGATCGGACATGACGCTGTAGTGATGTCGGCCGGCGATGAACAGCGGGCTGTGTGCCGCCACCGGACGGCATTCCGGCCATCGCTCCCACAGCAGCCACGATTGCCGGGTGAATTCGCTGGTCTCGCCGCCGCCGACGGCCAGCAGCAGCGGCGCGCGGACCTCCGCTGTGCGATGGATCGGGCTCATCGCTCGCGCCTTGCCGCTATCGAGCTTCAAGTCGGCGTTGAACGAAACCTGCAGCAAGGGCTCGAGATCGAATACGCCGCTGACCGACAGCCCGCCGCAAATGGCGTCGACAGGCACGCCGTAGCGCCGCCAGTCGGTGGCGTAGAGCATCGCGACCAGATGGCCGCCGGCGGAGTGCCCGGCGATGAACAGTCGATCGACCGGCATGCCGTGACTCTCGCCCTCGCGCCAGAGCCAGGCCACGGCCTGCCGGCATTCCTCGACGATGTGCGCGATGCTGACGTTGGGACAAAGATCGTAATTGATGACGGCGACGCCGATGCCTTCCTCGACGAACGCGGGCGCGACGAACGAGTGGTCGTCCTTGTCGAGCGCGCGCCAGTAACCGCCGTGGATGAACAGCAGAGCGCCGCGAGGGGACTTGGCCGGGAACAGGTCGAGCGTCTGCTTTGGTCCGCTGCCGTAACGAAGACCAAGGCGCGAATCGAGGCTCGAGCGGGCCGCGGCACTTTCCGCCGACCATCGGGCGAACCACTGCGGATGGTCGGGAAAGGCCTGGCGCAAATTGTATTCGCGCTCGACGAAGTCGGCTGAAAGCATGGTCATACGATGCGTATGCGCAGCTCGCCCAGGCTTTCGATCCTCCCGATCAGCATGTCGCCGGCCACGACGGCAGCCACGCCCGCGGGCGTGCCGGTGAAGATGAGGTCGCCGGGCAGCAGTTCGTAGTATTGGGCCAGGAAGTGCAGCATGTGCGGCACGTCCCAGATCATGTCGGAAAGATCGCCCTGCTGGCGGATCGCGCCGTTGACCTCGAGCGCGATGCGGCCGCGCTTCGGATGCCCGACTTCGGCGACGCGGTGGATCGGGCCGATCGGCGCCGCCTGCGCGAACGACTTCCCGATGTCCCACGGTCGCTTGATTTCCCGCATCGCGCTTTGCAGATCGCGCCGCGTCATGTCGAGTCCGACCGCGTAACCGTAGATCAGCTCTTCGGCGCGCTCCGGCGCGATGCCGGCGCCGCGTCCGCCGATGGCGACCACCAGCTCGATTTCGTGATGGTAGTTTTTGGTCGCCAGCGGATAGCGCACGTCGGCGATCGCCGGCGGCACGACCGGGACGATCGCATCGGCAGGCTTGGTGAAAAAGAACGGCGGCTCCTTGGCCGCGTCGCCGCCCATCTCCTTCGCGTGCTCGGCGTAGTTACGGCCGACGCAATAGATATGGCGGACCGGAAAGACAAGATCGCCGCCGGCCACCGGCACGGCAGGGATATCCCAGGCGGGAATCGCGTATTTCATGTTCGTCCTATCGGCACGAGAGAATCCGCGGCCGGCGCACGTCGCATGCTTTCACTCGGCGTCCGGCTGGCGGTCGGGTGCGGCACGGGCGAAGGCATCCAGCGCCCGGCAACTGGCATCGATCCGCAGCAGCGTCGGATAGCTTTCGAGCGGAACGTTGGCGCGCCGCGCATTGGCGAGCTGCGGCACCAGGCAGATGTCGGCGATCGTCGGCACGTCGCCGTGACAGAACGTGCCCGTTGACGCATCCGCGGCAAGCTGCGCCTCGAGGGCAGTGAGGCCGGTGTCGATCCAATGCCGGTACCAGGCATCCTTGGTCTCCTCGCCGACATCGAGCGTGCGCACCAGGTAGCGCAGCACGCGCAGATTGTTCAGCGGATGAATGTCGCAGCAGATCGCCAGCGCGATCGCGCGCACCCGGGCGCGGCCGGCCGGCGTCGAAGGCAGCAACGCCGGCTCCGGATGAGTCTCGTCCAGGTATTCGATGATCGCCAGCGATTGCGTCACCACCGTGTCGCCGTCGATCAGCGTCGGGATGAGCTCCTGCCGGTTCACTGTCCGATACGCGTCCTCGTGCTGCTGGCCCTTGCGCAGATGGACCGGTGCGTAGTCGAACGCCAGGGCCTTCAGATGCAGCGCGATCCGCACCCGGTACGCCGCCGACGAGCGGAAATAGCTGTACAGCTTCATTGATCGCTAGCTGAAAGCCGAGATGCCGGTCTGCGCGCGGCCGAGGATCAGCGCGTGCACATCGTGCGTGCCCTCGTAGGTATTGACGGTCTCGAGGTTGAGCATGTGGCGGATCACGTGGAACTCGTCGACGATGCCGTTGCCGCCATGCATGTCGCGCGCCATGCGTGCGATGTCCAGCGCCTTGCCGCACGAGTTGCGCTTCAGGATCGACGTGATCTCGGGCGCCGCCTTGCCCTCGTCCTTCAGACGCCCGAGCCGCAGGCAGCCCTGGAGCCCCAGCGTGATCTCGGTCTGCATGTCGGCGAGCTTTTTCTGGATCAGCTGGTTCGCGGCCAGCGGCCGGCCGAACTGCGTGCGGTCGATCGTGTACTGGCGCGCCGCGTGCCAGCAGAATTCGGCCGCACCCAGCGCTCCCCAGGCGATGCCGTAGCGCGCGTTGTTCAGACAACCGAACGGCCCGGCCAGGCCCTCGACACCGGGCAGGCGCTGCGCCTCGGGCACGAAGACCTCGTCCATCACGATCTCGCCGGTCACCGAGGTGCGCAGGGAGAACTTGCCTTCGATCTTCGGCGCCGACAGCCCGGGCATTCCCTTGTCGAGAATGAAGCCGCGGATGACCCCGTCGTCGGTCTTGGCCCAGACGACGAACACGTCCGCGATCGGCGCATTGGAGATCCAGGTCTTGGCGCCCGACAGCTTGTAGCCGCCCGGCGCGGATTTGGCGCGCGTCACCATCGAGCCGGGGTCCGAGCCGTGGTTCGGCTCGGTCAGGCCGAAGCAGCCTATCGCTTCGCCTTTGGCAAGCATCGGCAGATATCTGCGGCGCTGCGCATCCGTGCCATAGGCGTGAATCGGATACATCACCAGCGAGCTTTGCACGCTCATCATCGAGCGGTAGCCCGAATCGACCCGCTCGATCTCGCGGGCGATCAGTCCATAACAGACATAGTTCAAGGCGGCGCCGCCGAACTCGGCCGGCAGGGTCGCTCCCAGCAGGCCCAGCGCGCCCATTTCGCGAAAGATTCCCGGGTCGGAGCGCTCGTGGCGGAAGGCGTCGGTGACGCGAGGGGCGAGCTTGTCCTGCGCGTAGGCATGCGCGGCGTCGCGCACCATGCGCTCATCTTCCGACAGCTGCTCGCCGAGCAGCAACGGATCGTCCCAGACAAAAGACGGCTTCGATTGCCGGGACCGGCGCAAGCGTTCTGGGGCGTTGATCGGGCACTCCGGTGGGCCGCGCGGTGGGGCCGCCCGTGCAGCGTTTGATTATCGCCCGGCGCTGCTGCGCGCGCCAGCGGCATCCCAGATCCGGCGTGACCGACGCGCACTCGTTGTGCCTACCCGACCAATGGCTTAGGCAATCCGCCGCAGCCGTACTCGCACCGACGGTACTACGCTTTTCCCAAACAGGCGGCGGGCAGTCCGCGGCCGTGAGCGACAAAAGGATGCGCGATGCCCGATCGCGGCGACGCCCTCTCGGGCCCGACCCCCAGGGCCGGCCACGGTTTTTCGCTGATCGAGTTGCTGCTTGCCTTGGCCATCGCGGGTTTGCTCGTGCTCGCCGCCGGTCCTACGTATCGCCACTGGATCGCGGCGCAGGAGCTTTCCAACCACGCCCATTTCCTCGCCGGAACGCTGAATCTCGCCCGGAGCGAGGCGATCAAGACCGGCTACCGGGTCAACCTGTGCAAGTCGTCCGACCGGCAGCAGTGCGCGGACGACGGCAGCGGCTGGGAGCTCGGCTGGATCCTGTACGTCGATGAGAACCAGGACGGCGAAATCAGCGCGGGCGAGGTGGTCATCCGCACCGAGGGCCCTCCCGGCAACGGCATCACCGTGCGCGGCAACCGCCCGGTTTCCGATTATGTGTCCTACACCAGCCTGGGCCACGCGAGGATGCTTTCCGGCGCGCTGCAGATGGGCACGTTCGTCGTCTGCAAGCCCGGCCAGGATGCGCTGCAGGTGGTGCTGGCCAACAGCGGCCGCGCCCGCGTCCAGCCGACCGCGCAACGCTGTCCCTAGCCGCTGCATAACGCCGGACGGCGGGGTTGTCGACGACATCCTGTCGGGGCGTTACACGCACATAACCGTTTGTTCCGTCGACAATACCTCACATCGGACCGCTTTGCCTGTCTCTGGACGGCGACATACTATCCGCTGCACCGAACTGGGAGAGGTCTGCAATGGGAGAAGCCGCAATCCGGCCGCAAACGAGCCTGCTCACCCGGCGCGCGCGCGGATTCACGCTGATCGAAGTGCTGGTCGTGGTCGCCATCGTCGGCATCCTGGCGGCGATCGCGCTGCCTTCGTATGCCGACTATGTCCGCCGCAGCAAGATCATCGAAGCGACCCGCGGCTTGTCGGACTTCCGCACGCGGATGGAACAGTATTTTCTTGACAATCGCACCTACGTCGGCGGCTGCGCGGGCGCCGGCGGCATCAAGGCGAAAGTCCAGGCCAACGTGAAGACGTTCACCTTCACCTGTCCGACCGAGACCGCCACGACGTATACGTTGACCGCGACCGGCGTCGCGGCCGAAGGCATGGGCAACTACGTCTACACGGTCACCCAGGCCGACGTCCGAGCGACGACCAGCACCGGCCCGTGGGGCAAGAGCAGCGCCACCTGCTGGGTGACGCGCAAGGATGGCACGTGCACTTGAGGCTGCAAATACCCCGGCCGCGCACGCGCGGCTTCACGCTGATCGAATTGATGATCGCGGTGGTGATCTTTGCATTCCTGATCCTGCTCGCCGGCCCGATGTACGCCGATTTCATCGCCAACTCGCGCATTCGAAACGCCGGCGAGGCGCTGCTGAACGGCGTAAAACAGACGCAGGCCGAGGCGATCAGGCGCAACACGCCGGCGTGGTTCGTGCTCGATCCCGCCGTCGGATACAAAGTTTATGCGCTCAATCCCACCGACGGAGCGACCGATGATGGCTCGGACGCGGCGCATCCGTGGCCGGTCACGCCCTTCGTATTCGTCGATCAGGGCGCAGCGAACGTTAGCGTCACGGGCGCCGGCGGCCTTACGTCAGTGACCTTCGACGGGCTAGGTCGAATCATCTCGAATAGCTTTCAGCAGCCACCGGATGGAACTGGCTCGCTGACCCGGATCGACATCACCAGCACTGCCGTTTCCAGTCCGCGCCCGTTGCGAGTCGTCGTCCAGGCGCTCGGCGGCAGCGGAGGAACCAAGCTTTGCGATCCCGCAATGGCCTCGACCGATCCCGCAGGTTGTCCGTGATGAACAGAGTCAATTACAAGCTAACCCAGTCCGGCGGCTTCCTGCTGGAAGCATTGATCGGCGTGCTGATCTTTTCGTTCGGCATCCTCGGCATCGTCGGGCTGCAGGCGCAATCGCTGCGCCACACCGGCGACGCTGAATACCGGGCGGAGGCGACTTACCTCGCCAATTCGTTGATCTCGAAAATGTGGACCGACGATCCGGCGGTGCTCAAGGCCAAATACGACAGCACGGTCGGCGGCGGTGGGTACGTCACTTTCAAAAACGCCGTCGGCGCCGCGGGTACCGGCCTGCCCGGCGTCGATCTCATCAACAGCGTCAACCTGCCGACTGTGCTGGTCGACTCCGCAACCGACTGCTTGGGCAATGCCGTGCCGCCGACTCCATCGCTTCAGGGCCACGTCGTGGTCGTCTGCGTTCGGTGGCAACTGCCCGGCGACACGGCGGTGCACAACTATACGACGACCGGTGTCGTCGGCAGCAACGGCACCTGATCGGTAACGCGCAATCCGATGAAAACCACCAACCCACTGCTCCGCAGCCAGACCGGATTCAGCATCATCGAGATCATGGTCGGCGTCGTCATCGGCATGATCGCGGTGCTGGTGATCTATCAGGTGTTCGCCACGTCCGAGGGCATCAAGCGCAACATCACTGCGGCTGGCGACGCGCAGCAAAACGGCCTCTTGTCCTCGTTCATGATGGGCATCGAGCTGGCCAATGCCGGCAACGGTCTTGCAGTCGCCGCGCAGGACCTCGGGACCTGCACGCCGGCCGCGGCGATGAAGGATTCGCTGCGGCCCATCCCCCTGCTGGTCACGCCAGGCGCCAATGACAACACGCCCGACAGCTTTGTCATCTATTACAGCGTCGCGCGCACGTTGATTGCTCCTGCCTTGTTTACCAGCGCGGCCGCGGCCAACTCGGCCTACCAGGTTCAAAGCGCCAACGGCTTCAAGCAAGGCGACTTGATCGTGGCGATCACGAATCCCTCGGGCGCGGGCGATTGTTACAGCTCGCGCATCACCGCCGCGGTGCCGGCGCCAGATGCCAACGGCATCGTCACGATCACGCACACCGGCGCGCCTGTCGGCATCGGCGCCTCGGCGACGTTGTTCAACCTCGGCCCCTCCAACCTGGTACAGAAGGTGCGCTACGACGTCAGCGGCGGCAATCTGCGCAGCACCTCGCTGCTCGATCCCGACGGCGTCCCGAGCACGACGCAGCCGGTCAATCCGATCGCATCGAACGTGCTCAACATCAAGGTCCAGTACGGCATCGATACCGTTGGCGACGGTCTGGTCCATCACTGGGTGCCGGGTATCTCCGGGACCCCGTACGGCGACTGGGACCCGGCGACGCTGCTGGCGGCGCCGGTCGCGACGATCAATCGCATCAAGGCCGCGCGCATCGCGGTACTGGTGCGCAGCGAGCAGCACGACAAGGACCTGAGTCCCGACCCTGGCTTCAATCCACCTCCAGTGTTCAACGACTGCGCCGATGGAGGCACGTGCTATCCGGTTAGTTTCAGCGTACCCGCCGTGGCTGGCCAACCGTACGGCTGGCGCTATCGTATCTACGAGACGGTGATCCCGTTGCGCAACGAAGTGTGGAACAAGGAAGTATGAAAGCCCACCAGACATCGACGCTTCGACGCCAGCACGGCGTCGTCCTGTTCATCGCGCTGATCGTGATGGTTGCGATGAGCCTTGCCGCCATCGCGCTGATCCGCTCGGTCGACACGACGAACATCCTGATCGGCAACCTGGCGTTCCGGCAGTCGTCGATTCTGCCCGCGAACATCGCGGTCGAGCAGGCCGCGGCAGCGCTGTTTCCGGAAGCGGCGCCGACCGGCGTGCCGGCAATCGCCGACACGACGGCCGACCTACCCGCGGAAAACTATTTTGCCTCGTGGCAGAACAGCGATGATGCGCGCGGCGTGCCCACGCTGTTGCAGACCCGGACCAACGCCGCAGCTCTCGCCAAGACGCTGAACGCGCAGGACAACAACAACGCCAATGTCGCGGCCGCGAATCGCACGGTGGTCCGTTACGTGATCGAGCGGATGTGCCTCGCTGCGGGCCCGGCCCAGCCGTCGAATTGCGACATGATGCCGCCGAAGCAAAACCCGGGAACCACGGTGCACGACGAATCGACGGCAACGCTGAACCCGATACCGTTCTACCGCGTCACGATCCGGGTCGATGGACCACAGAACACCGCATCGTTCCTACAGGCGATGCTGCGGTAAAAGCCGCTCAGGGAGAAAAAAATGCTGTACCAACCCGTTCCGCCTCTCGTCCGCCGCTGGCTCGCAGCGCTGCTTGCGCTGCTGATCGGTCTCGGGCCGCTTGCGACGCCGGCGTACGCCGCCCTGACGCCGCTTGCCGACGAGCCGCTGAACATCAAGAACCAGGCCAAACCGAACATCGTTCTCACCGTCGACGATTCGACGTCGATGCTGTTCGATTTCCTGCCCGACTACGTGGTCACCGGAGCCTACTGCCGCAATGGACTGGGCGCGGGCAGCGCCGTGTGCGGCAGCCTGGGTGCGGCCAGCGATTTCACCCTGGTCGGCGGCGGCAAGTATTCGTCGCCGGGTTACATCTTTTCCGAATACGGCGTTCCTTATTCCAATTACGCGACCGGCTTCGACGCCGCCGGTCCCGGCGCCGGATGCTATGGCGGCGCCCCGCCGACCTGCTCCGCCGGCATCGACCCCACGGCGAGCGGCGTCGTGCCGGAAGGACTCGCGCTTTATCCCGCGGGACCCCAGCCGAGTTGGCCCAACTCGCTCAAACCTTTCGAATACTGGCTGATGTGGCCGCCGTCGGTGCACAACAGCGCGCTGAATCACATGTACTACAACCCGCGGCTGACCTACGAGCCGCCGGTCGATGCAACCGGTACCAGCTACGATCAGATGGACGATGCGCACACGTCGGGCTGGACGAAGGTGCCGGCCGATCCGTGGGCCTCTCCCGTCGTGTACGTCGATCTGACCGCGCCGGTCCACATCGGCCAATGGTGCAATTCCGACTGGTCGGTGGGCAAGGCGAACGACCCGACCGTGTGCCGGGTGAATGGCGGCGGGGGCGCCGCGTTCAGTACGGTCGTGGCCGCCGACGGCCTCGATTACACCTATCCGTGGGCGCCCCCCAGCTTCACCGTCAGCGGCTCGGCCGGGTCGACGACCGCCGTGAGCTACGCGGCGCAGAAGGTCACGCTCAACGGTTCGCTCACCGGTACCGCGGTCAGCGCCAAGTGGACGGCCGCGCAGCAGGACCAGAAGTATTTCTACGAAAACGAAAACATTCTCTGGTGCGATGTCACCAGCCCGTCGTGGCCGCAGACCGGTCCGGTCATGGGGCAGACCTGCGCCAATCTCCAGAGCCAGGTGTGCAGTGCGTTCACCCAGACCTGCAACAAGACGCCGGGCAGCTGCAACAACTACAGCGCGCCGGCGTGCAACAACCTCACCGTAGGCACCTGCAACAACTTCGCTCCGTCGGCCTGCTCCGGCGGCGCCGGCGCCTGCACCGGCGCGACGGTCGCGGTGTGCAGTTTCGGGGCGTGCGGCAATTCCCGGCCCGAGACCTGCAACGGCACGTTCCAGACCTGCCCTACTTCGCCGCAGACGTGTAGCGGTCCGCTGTCGCAGGTGTGCAACCTGCCGGGCACGCAGACCTGTACGACGCAGGCTTGCACCGTCAGTTACGACCCGCCGGGCTGCAATCTGCTGCCGCCCGATCCGGAGAACACCTGCTCGACGATCACAACCTGCCCGCCGCCCGTGTGCACGCCGGACCCGGGCAAATGCAGCATCCAAACGACCCTCACCTGTACGTCCAACGCCAACTGCGTGCCGCAAGCCGGCGCGTGCAGCGTCACCGGCAAGGCATGCATGGCCCAGTCCGACTGCGTCAACATCGGCCATTGCAGCAGCCTCGGCAATCTGTGCACGTCGGTCAACGACTGCGCGATCCTCGGCGGACATTGCAGTCTCAAGCCGACCCAGACCTGCTCGCAGAACAGCGATTGTCCGCAGTTCGCCTGCACCAACACCGGGAATGTCTGCCTCTCCGCGGCCGACTGCGGTACGTGCAACAACCCGCCCGGTCAGGCCTGCACCTCGGTCGCGCAATGCACGACGATCAACGGTGCCTGCAACCAGAAGACCTGCCCGAATGGTACGACCGTTTGCAGCACCACCGCCGACTGCGGCGGCAGCGCGTGCACCGCCAAGGCATGCACCAGCGGCGCCAGTTGCCCGGCGACGGCGGGAGGCACCTGCGCGCAAAAGACCTGCCCCAACGGCACGACCGCGTGCACGACCACCGCCGATTGCGGCGGCAGCGCGTGCACGCAAAAGGCCTGCGGCTCGGTGGCGCAATGCCCGACGACCCCGGGAACCTGCAAGAACGCAGGCGCGAAGACCGGCAATGTCTGTAACGGTGCAACCCAGGCCGCTGCCGATCTGCAGTGCCTGACACCAGGTACCTGCAACAACCCGCCGAACGCGGCCTGCACCGCCAACCCGGGCACCTGTCCGGAAGTCCTCGGCACCTGTGCGAAGGACGCGAGCGTGACATGCCGCAGCTCGTCCGATTGTTCGTCGATCGGCACCTGCGCCAACACCCACGCGGCATGTAACTCGCAGGTCCCCTGCGCCAACGTTCCGGGCAACTGCTCGATCACCAACGCGGCCTGCACGGTGCCTGGCGTCGACCTGGCGGAGTGCCCTGCGATCGGCCGGTGCTCGATCACGAATGCCCAGTGCACGGGCAATGGCCAGTGTCCCGACCAGCCCGGGCCGCTGCCGCCCACCTCCGCCGTCTGCAGCACGGGCGGCGTCGGGGGCGTCGCGACCGCGACGCTGCGCAACGACGCGGACACGGCCACCAAGGGCGTCGTCTGCCGCCACAACAACATCGCGTACACCGGAGTCAACCCGATCAGCGCGAGCCCGTACAACTATCCGTCGGGCAAGTACATCACGCCAATCACCAACGGCACCGGAGCGGATGCCTGCGTCAGCACGCCGCACTTCGCGGCCGTGCCGCGCCACTACTGGAAGACCGAGGTCGAGTGGTGCGACAAGGCGGTGTCGACCGCCAACGACAAGTGGCTGGGCTACGGCGACGCGACGCTCGGCGTGTGCCAGTCGTTCAAGGATTCCACGCACATCTATCCGCGCTTCCACCAGTTCGGGTCGGCCGGCGGCACCAACAACAAGACCACGTCCGCATTCCAGCGCGTCGATCTCGACATCTCCAAGCGCTTGACCGCGACCTACCAGCACGACTGGACCGATGCCTCGGGTCCCGAATCGATCACGCGCAGCTTCGACGAGGAGATGACCAACTACGCCAACTGGTTCGCCTATTACCGCACGCGCATCACCGCGGTGAAGACGGTGACCGCGCTGACGTTCCTGGGCAAGCTCGGCAACACGTTCAACCTCGATGACACGTTCCGCGTCGGGCTGCACACCTTGTCGAACAAGAAGGCCGCGACGTCGGGCAAATTCGACCCTGCGGCGTTCGTCGACGTCCAGGACTTCGATGCAACGCAAAAGGCGGCGTGGTACACGCAGTTGCTGGCCATCAACATCCCGCTGGGCCTGGAGACGCCGACATTGAATGCGATGTCCCGGATCGGGCAGTACTTCTCCCCGGGTGGAAGCGCGGAATTGTCGGGCGGGACCGACCCGATCATCCTGTCGTGTCAGAAGAACTGGCACATGCTGTTTACCGACGGCTTCACCAACCAGGGCTCGCTGCCGACGTCGACGGTCGCCGACCAGGACGACAAGGTGCCGAACACCGGGCCGATGGGACAGCTGCCGGTCAACGGCCTGACGCCGGTCGTCATCACCGGGCTAACGCCAGGCTCGGCATGGCCGCCTCCGTATCGCGAAGATCCGAACGCGAGCGCCGCCAACGCCGCGTCGGATTACTCGATGAACTACTGGGTGACCGACCTGCGCCCGGCGATGCCGATGAACGTCGCGACCAGCAACAAGGACCCGGCACCGTGGCCGCACCTGAACTTCGCCGCGATGTCGCTGGGCACGCAGGGTATCCTGCCGTCCGGCAATCAATCGGTCGTCGAATCGCAACTGACGGCAGGCACCTTGCTGTGGCCGAAGCCGCAACCGACCGTGTACAAGCCGGACGCATCGGGTGTGGACGATCTGTGGCATGCGGCCATGAACGGTCGCGGCCGATTCGTCAACGCCCAGTCGGCGGACGAGCTCAAGCTGGGCATGGGTCAGATCCTGCAGGACGTGATCAACCAGGCCGGCGCCCGCGCCGGCGTGGGGTTCCAGAGCACCAACGTTTCGGGCGCCAACAATATGATCTACCGCGTGCGCTTCGAGCCGGGCTGGGGTGCCAGCTTGACCAAGGTGCAGATCGATCCGGCGACCGGCGCCGAGGTAGCGAACATCTGGGAGGCATCGGCGCAGCTGACCGCGCAGCTGGCGGTGGTCAACCCCGGCGACACGCCGTGGTTCACCAACCGGCGGATCGTCACCGTCGATGAAAGTGGCAATGCGGTGCCCTTCCTCTCGGGCAGCATCGGCGCGAACGAGCTCGACTCGCTTTCACCGGGCAAGACCGCGCGCGCCAAGCTGGTGCTCGAGTTCCTGCGCGGGAGCCAGATCAATGAAGGCAGCTCGATCGGGCAATTCCGCGTCCGTGTCGGCGGTCTGCTGGGCGACATCGTCGACTCGCAGGCCATCTATACGGGCGCGCCGCGCGCTCCGTATCAGGACGCCAACGATCCGGGCTACTCGACGTGGAAGACCGGTTTGGCCGGTCGGCCGGCGCGGGTCTACGTCGGCGCCAACGACGGCATGCTGCATTCATTCGACGACGCCACCGGCAACGAGGCGTGGGCATTCATCCCGTCGGAGCTCTATCGTGCCAACAAGACCGGGCTGGGCGCGCTGTCGTACCAGGACGGCGCGCTGCCGCCGTTCCAGCATCATTTCTACGTCGATTCGACGCCGAGAATCACCGACGTCAACTTCGGCGGCGGCAGCTCCGATTGGCATACGCTGCTGGTCGGCGGCCTCGGCAAGGGCGGCCACACCTACTACGCGCTGGATATCACCGATCCCGCCAGCGTCACGGATGAAACGACCGCGGCGCAAAAGGTACTGTGGCAATTCACCGATGCCGACATGGGCTACAGCTACGGCCGGCCGATCATCGCCAAGACGCACGCATTCGGCGGGAAATGGGTCGTCATCGTCACGGCGGGATACAACAACGGCACCGGCAAGGGGAAGATCTTCATCCTCGACGCCAAGGACGGGTCGCTGCTGAAGACGCTGTCGACCGGCGTCGGGAGCGCGGCGACGCCTTCCGGGCTCGCGCAGATCGCCGCGTACGAAAAGGATTACCGCAACCAGATCGCCGAACAGATCTACGGCGGCGATTTGCTCGGTAATTTCTGGCGCTTCGATATCTCCGGGACGGATGAAACGGCGGCCAGTTGGGGCGCACCGGTCCTGCTCGCCACCTTGACCGACCCGAGCGCCAAACCTCAGGCCGTGACGACCGCGCCGCAAATCGAGATCGATATCGCCAACGGCGTGGATCGCTGGGTGTTCGTCGGAACCGGCAGGCTGCTGGACGATCTGGATCTGACGACGGCATCAATCGCCAATCAGGTACAGACGTTCTACGCGATCCGCGACGGCACGGCGTCGACTCCGTTGTCGCCGTGGCCCGCGACGCTGGCGCCGCGCACCGACATGGATGCGATCACCGTCGCCAACGGCATCACCGGTCTTGTCAGCAAGCCGGACAAGGGCTGGTACGATGACCTGCCGGTGGGACAGCGCATCGTCACCCCGATACAGGCCGCGTTGTCGCTGGTCGCCTATGTCGGCACGTCGCCGCAGACCGATCCATGCCTGACCGGACAGCCGGCGACCGTGTACGCGAGGGAATACGCGCGCGGCAATTCGCTGCTGCTGGACACTGACGGCGTTACTCCGGTCGAAAGCATCTTCGCCGCCGAGGGCGGCGTCGGTGTCGAGCTGGTCGCGCTGGACGGGGCCAGCGGAGGCGGCAGCGGCGGCTACCCTGATTTGCGAATCGCGATCACGGCGGGAACGACCGGCAAGGTCACATTCTACAAGCCGAAGAATCCGGACTTCGCGCAAAAGCATCGCATGTCGTGGCGCTTGCTCGGCCAGTAGACATCGCACATCATCGCGGCTGAACGCGGCCGCTCCGTGCAAGCGGAGCGGCCGCGCACTTT
>Ga0070714_100001036_pt1 | contig 19803 bp, 15 predicted proteins | sample LARL83metaG_FD_65450 | JGI IMG/M metagenome (GOLD analysis project Ga0070714, IMG submission 65450) | Corn, switchgrass and miscanthus rhizosphere microbial communities from Kellogg Biological Station, Michigan, USA - LAR L8-3 metaG | ecosystem: Host-associated > Plants > Roots > Rhizosphere ... | reverse complement strand
CCGAGCACGATCATCAGCACCAGCAGGCCCATGGCCAGTATCAGCACCGGTTCGAATACCCCTACCAGCTTGGCGGTGAGGGCCTCTAGCTCCCTTTCCTGGTGCTGCGCGGCACGCTCCAGCATCTGTGGCAACTGGCCGCTGCTCTCGCCGCTGGCGATGAGGTGTACGGTGATGGGCGGGAACAGGTGGCTCCTGTGCAGGGCCTGGCTGATGGAGGTACCTTCCCGCACCTTCACCGAGGCATCCGCCACCGCCTCGCGCATGGGGATGTTCTCCACCACCTCGCCGGAGATGCGCAAGGCTTCCAGTACCGGCACACCGGAACCGGCCAGGATGCTGAGGGTGCGGGTGAAGCGGGCAGTGTTGAGGCCGCGCACCAAGCGGCCCACCAGGGGCATGCGGAGCTTGCGTGCGTCCCAGCGCTTCTGCACCTCGGGGTTGCGGAACAGATATAAGGTGCCCACGATCGCGAGGGCCAGGACGATCAGCAGGTAGATACCGTCCTCGCGCAGGGTCCTGCTTATCCAGATGAGTATCTGGGTAAGCAGGGGCAGCACCTTGCCGGATTGGGTGTACACCGCGGTGATCTTCGGCACCACGTAGGTCATGAGGAAGATCACGATCAGGATGGCCGAGCAGGACAGGATGATGGGGTAGAGCATGGCCAGGCCGATCTTCTGGCGCAGTGCTTGGCGGCTCTCGGCGTAGTCGGCAAGCCGTTCCAGCACCCCATCCAGATGGCCGGTGTGCTCGCCAGCCGCCACCGTGGAACGGAAGATCTCCGGGAACACGTGCGGGAACTGTCCGAGCCCCTGGGCCAGGGTATGGCCTTCCATCACCCGCGCACGCACCGCCAGCAGCATGCTCTTGAGGCGCGGTTTCTCGGATTGTTCGGAGGCGGCCAGCAGGGCTTCCTCCACTGGCAGCGCCGAACGCACCAGGGTGGCGAGCTGGCGGGTCACCAGCGCCAGGTCCGAGGCGCTGATACCGCGACGCATGCCGAGGCTCTTGGCGCTGCCGGTCTCGCGGGCGGCGGCTTCGTTGACCTCGAGCGGGGTGAGGCCCTGCTCGCGGAGCTGCTGGCGCACCTGGCGCGGGGTATCGCCCTCCAGCACGCCCTTCTGTTCACGGCCCTTGGGATCGAGTGCGACGTAGACGAAGGCGCCCATGTTCAGCCTTCGCGGGTGACGCGCATGACTTCCTCGACGCTGGTGAGGCCGGCCAGCACCAGGCGCTTGCCGTCGTCGCGGATGCTGGCCGTGAGGGTGCGGGCCTGCTTCTCCAGAGCCTGCTCGCCGCTGCCGTCGTGGATCATGCCGCGCATCTCGTCGTCCACCACCACGAACTCGTAGATGCCGGTGCGGCCGCGGTAACCGGTACGCTTGCAGGCCTCGCAGCCCACCGCCTTGTACAGGGTCGGCGGCTTGGCCTTGGGCAGGTCGAACACGCGGACCTCACGCTCGCCAGCCGTGTAGGGCTGCTTGCAGTCGGGACAGAGCAGGCGCACCAGGCGCTGCGCTAGCATCCCGAGCAGGGAGGAGGAGAGCAGGAACGGCTCCACGCCCATGTCGCGCAGGCGCGTCACGGCGCCCACCGCGGTGTTGGTGTGCAGGGTGGAGAGCACCAGGTGGCCGGTCAGGCTCGCCTGCACCGCGATCTCGGCGGTCTCCAGGTCGCGGATCTCGCCCACCATCACCACGTCCGGGTCCTGGCGCAGGATGGCGCGCAGGCCGCGGGCGAAGGTCATGTCCACGCGCGCGTTCACCTGGGTCTGGCCGATGCCGTCGATGTAGTATTCGATGGGATCCTCGACGGTCATGATGTTGCGGCTGCGGTCGTTGAGCCGCGCCAGGGAGGCATACAGGGTAGTGGTCTTGCCGGAGCCGGTGGGCCCGGTCACCAGGATGATCCCGTGGGGCTTGTGGATGACCTCGTTGATGAGCTCGCGCGTCCTGGGATCCATCCCCAGGTGTTCCAGGTCGAGGCGGCCGGCCTGTTTGTCCAGCAGGCGCAACACCACGCGCTCGCCGTGGCCGGAGGGGATGGTGGAGACGCGCACGTCCACGGCGCGGCCGGCGATGCGGATGGAGATGCGGCCGTCCTGGGGCAGGCGCTTCTCGGCGATGTCGAGCTTGGCCATGACCTTGATGCGCGATACCACCAGCGGCGCCACGCCGAGCTTGCGCTCCAGCACCACCCGCAGCACGCCGTCCACGCGGAAACGCACCACCAGGCGGTTCTCGAAGGGCTCGATGTGGATGTCGGAACCGTTCTCCTTCACCGCCTCGGTGAGCAGGGCGTTGATGAGCCGGATGATGGGCGCATCGTCCTCGCTCTCGACCAGGTCTTCGGGTTCCGGCAGCGCCTGGGCGATGCTGTCGAGGTCGAGACTGCCGTCCAGGTCGTCCATCACCATGGCAGCGCCGGACTGGCCTTCGTAGGCCTGTTGCAGCATGGCGTCGAACTCTTCGCGGGTCACTTCACGCAGCTTCAGCGGGATCCCCAGCACTCGCCGCGCCTCCAGCAGCGACTCGGGGTTCACGTCGACGCGGTGCACCAACGCAGCCTGGCCATGTTCGATGCCCTCCACCAGCAGGCCGTGGCGCTTGGCGAAGGAGAACGGGATGCGCTGGCGCGGTGCCGCCTCGTTCGTCGCGGCCGGCTCAGGCAGGAAGGGCGTGGGATTCATGGGCATCGCCGGACGGCGGGGGAGTGGAGCGGGAAGCGGCGCTCGGCGGGGGCGTGGTCACGGGCGCCGGGGACAGCGCGGGCGCAGACCGGGTGGCAGGCGCCGGCGCGGCATTCGTGTTCGGCTTGCTGGCGGGCGGCGGCTGGGTAGGCTGGTTCGGCTGCAGCGGCGGGTTGCCCTGGTTATAGGCGCCGCTGTCCACCTTCGGCACGTCGTTCAGCAGAGGACGCTGCTCGCCGGGCATCAGCTGCACCGAGCTGCGGTCCTGCAGCTGCAGGTCGCGCATGTAGTTGTAGCGATCGTTGGTGTAGCGCTGCGCCGTCTCGCTGTCGCGCAGGATGCTGGGCTGGATGAACACCATCAGGTTGCGCTTGGTGTTGGTGGTGCTGCGGTACTTGAAGAGGTTGCCGATGAGCGGGATGCTGCCCAGTACCGGCACCTGCTGCTGGGACTCGGTCAGCGAGTGGTCGATGAGGCCGCCCAGCACCACGATCTCGCCGGTCTTGGCCAGCACGTTGGTGGTGATCTCGCGCTCGTCGGTCACCGGCTGGCCGCCGATGCTGGTGGCGGTGAGGTTCGACACGTTCTGGTCGATCTTGAGCTGCACCGAATCGCCCTCGTTGATCTGCGGGGTTATCTTGAGGGTGATGCCCACGTCCTCACGGTCCACGGTCTGGAAGGGATTGATCACCGCTCCGACGCCGCCGGTGCTGGAAGTGGTGCCTGTGGTGGCGCCGGTGTACTGACCGGTGACGAAGGGCACCTTCTGGGTGACCTTGATGGTGGCTTCCTGGTTGTCCAGGGTCACCACGCTCGGCGTGGACAGGATGTTGGTCTCGCCGTCGCCGGAGAGGGCGCGCAGCAGGGCGGCGATGTTGAAACCGTTGGAACTGCCGATCTTGCCCAGCCCAAGCGACAAGCCCTGGGGCGGCGTGAAGCCCGTGGTGCCGCCGCTCTGCTGGGCGGCGAGGGCTGCCTGCCCCACCCCCACGATGCCGGCGCCGGTGTTGCTGAAGTCGGTGAGCCCGATACCGCCGCCGTTGGCGGCATCCGCCACCCAGGTCACGCCGAGTTCTGCGGAACGATCCGAGGTCAGTTCCGCCTCGATGGCCTGCACCAGCACCTGGGCGCGGCGGATGTCGATCTTGCCGATCACGTCCTGCATGGCGCGCATCAGCTTCGGCGGCGCGGTGATGATCAGCGAGTTGGTGCGGTCATCCGGTATCACCGAGATGTCGGTGTTGGCAGTACCCGCGGCGCCGGGCGCGGTGGCAGGTTTGCCGCCTTGTTTGGCGAGGTCGGTGACATAGCCCTTGAGCTCGTCGGAGATGTCCTTGGCCTTGGCGTAGTGCAGATATACCACCTGGGTGTTGCCGCTCTCCAGCGGCATGTCCAGCTGGGCGATGAGCGCGCGCACGTGCAGGCGCTGGCCCTTGTCGCCGCTCACTAGGATGCTGTTGGTGCGCTCATCCGGCACGAGCTTGAGCGGTGCGCCGTTCTGGCCGCTGGCATCCGCCTGCATCAGGCTGGTGAGCACCTGCACCACGTCCTGGGCGGGCGCGTTCTGCAGCTGCATCACCTCGATGTCGCTCTCGGTGGCTTGGTCGATGCGCTGGATGATCTCCAGCATGCGGGTCACGTTGCTGGCCCGGTCCGACATGATCAGTACGTTGGACTGAGGGTAGGCGGCGAGCTGTGCCTCGGTGGACATCAGCGGCCGCAGCACCGGCACCAACTGGGTGGCGGAGACGTTGCTGATCTGCACCACCTCGGTGACCACGGCGTCGCCGGGAGTGGTGGAGCTGTATTCGGGACCCGGCATCTGCCGCGCCTCGAGCGAGGGCACGATCTTGATCACCTGCCCGGCGGGCGCGGCGGCCAGGCCGTGCACCTCCAGGACCGAGAGGAAGGTGGCATATACCGCGTCGGCGCTGATGGGCTTGGACGACACCACGGTGACCCGGCCCTGCACGCGCGGATCGATGATGAAGTTCTTGTGGGTGATCTGCCCGATGGTGGCCGCCACCTCGCGGATGTCCGCGTCCTTGAAGTTCAGCGTGATGCCGCCGGGGCTGGCAGCGCCGGGGGCGTCAGCGCCGGGATCGGCGGGGGGTGCCGCCAGTGCCGTGCAGCAGAGCGCGAGCGCAGCCAGCAGGATGGCGGGGCGCATCCGGCGCGGGGAGGGCAGGGTTTCCGGGGGTCGAATCACGCGCACACCTTAATATATATGGAGGTCAGGACGCCACGGTTCATGGCGGGCCATCCGGACCCTGATCCTGATTCTGATCCTGGTCGTCGCCCCGGTTCTGCTGCTGGCGCATGTCGGAGAGGCTCGGCGGCCCCATCTGCAGCACCTGGGTCTGCTGCTGGCCGTTGCGGGTGAGGGTCACGCTCACCTGTTCGGTGGTCTTGAGGCTGGAGAGTACCTTCATGCTCTGGGCCGGATCGGTGAGCGGGATGCCGTTCACCGCCGTCACTACGTCGCCGGGCTTCAGGCCGAGCTGGTTGAAGGTGGTGGGATTGCCGGCGGGGTAGATGCGGTACCCGGTGAGCTTGCCGTGATCCATCATCGGCATGGCCCGCACCACATCCATGAGCCGCTGCGGGTTATTGACGATCTCCTGGCGCAACTGTCCCAGGTCCTGGGCCGGCGGCAACATGGCGCGGGGCTGCATGCCCATGGACGGCTGCACATTGCTTCCGGCGTTCCCGGTGTCGTCCTTGGGCAGGCGCAGGGCCTCGAGCCGGCCGTCCCGTGCCAGCAGCACCCGGTCCGGATAGATGGAGCGGATCACCGCGCCGCCGGGGACCTGGGCGCCCACCGCGTAAGGCTCCTCATCGCCGTTCGCCACGATCAACGCGCGGGAATCCGCCGCGCGCTTGCCGGCCACGATGCCGTGCAGGGTGAGGTTCAGGGTGGTGTCGGGAGCGTTGCTGGCATTGCCCTGGGCCGAGGCGGTGCCGAACAGGTGCCGGTCGGCGACGCGCGCGGCATCCACCTGCGGGCGCATCGCCGGAGCCGATGTGGAGGCCACCGCGGTCGGGGCGGGATTGCGCGGAAGCAGCGACCAGGTCAGTTCTGCCAGCAACCAGGCCAGCAACAGGATCAGCAGCAAGCTGGCCAAGTTGGGGCCGGCGTTCTGCAGCAGGTGGGTCCAGCGCCGCAGGGTGGCGTCCATTCCCTGGTTGCGGAGCGGGAGACTTTGCATAGCCATAGGGGCGGATCTGGGCGCCGCCGGATGCTCGACGGGCTGATGGTGCATGATACCGGCGAGGCCAGCACCCCCTCAAGGGGCGAGGGCTCCGGAGTCCATGGGCGGGACCCTTCGGCTACACTAACCTTACATAACAAAGTCGGCCGGGGGCGCAATTTTGTTCACCGCACGCTCGCTCATCAGGGTCGGCATCAGCCTGGCGCTGTTCATCGTGTTCTTCGCTTACGTGAACGGCGCGCTACCCCTGACCCTCGTGGATCAGCTCGAACGTTCCGCCTATGACGCCCGGGTGCGGCTCACCGCCAGCCAGACCGCAGACCCGCGTATCGTGATCGTGGATATCGACGACAAGACCCTGAAAGAGCAGGGCCAGTGGCCGTTGCCGCGGGATAAGTTCGCCCAGTTGGTGGACAACCTCTTCAACAAGTACCACATCAAGGTGGTCGGTTTCGACGTCGAGTTCCCAGACGCGGATCGCAGCCAGGATCTGGCCTTGCTGGACCGGCTCTCCAACGGGGCCTTGAAGGGCGATGCCGTGTTCCTCGCCCAGGCCGACAAGGTCAGGCCGCAACTGGAGCGAGACAAGATCTTCGCAGCGAGCCTGGCGCACCGCCCCGCGGTGCTGGGTTATGTGTTCTATCCGGCGAACGCCCCCGAGGCCGGTGAGAAACTCGGGCAGTTGCCGCCGCCCGCCATCCCCGACGCAAGTCACCGTTATCCGCTGCTCACGTTCCCGCAGGCAGCTGGCTATACCGCCAACCTGCCGGTGCTGGAAGCCGCCGCCGCCGGTCACGGCTTCTTCTCGAACGAACCCGACGTGGATGGTTCCATGCGGCGGGTGAACCTGCTGCAGGAGTACGACGGCAACGCGTATGCCTCCCTCGACCTGGCGGTGCTGCAGGTTCTGGAGAACGGCGCTCCCATCCAGTTCGATTTCGAGTCCGGTGTCCAGGACATGGGCCACCTGGAGAACATCACGGTGGGGCAGGCCGTGATCCCGGTGGACGACGAGATGAATGCTCTGGTGCCCTATCGAGCCACGTCCTTCAAGGGCTTCCCCTATGTGTCGGCTACGGACGTCATCAAGGGTGTCGCGCCGGCGGACACGCTCAAGGACGCGGTGGTCTACGTAGGCACGTCGGCACCCGGACTGCAGGACTTGCGCAGCACGCCGGTGGGCGGTGCTTATCCCGGAGTCGAGGTCCACGCCAACCTCATGTCGGGCATCTTCGACGTGCGGGTGATGCAGGCACACCCGCAGTACCTGCGTGGCGCCTTGGTGCTGGTGCTGCTGCTGATCTCGGTCCTGATCACCTGGGTCGCCATGACCCGCTCCGTGATCACCGGCGCCTTGGTGGCCGTCGTGGTAGCTGGGGTGATCCTGCTCGGCAACCTGGCGCTGTGGAAGTATGGCGACGTGGTGTTCCCCCTGATGCCGCCGTTGATCTTCCTGCTGGCGTTGTACATGTTCCACCTGTTGTACGGGTTCTTCATCGAGTCCCGCGGCAAACGCCACCTGTCGAAGATGTTCAGCCAATACATCCCGCCGGAACTGGTGGAGGAGATGGACGAGCGCAAAGACACCGCGACCATGGAGAGCGAGAGCCGGGAGCTGACGGTGATGTTCGCCGACGTGCGCGACTTCACCAGCATATCCGAGGCCCTGCAGCCCAAGGAGCTCTCGCAGCTAATGAACGAGTACCTGACACCCATGACGCGGGTCATCCACACCCACCGCGGCACCATCGACAAGTACATGGGCGACGCCATCATGTCGTTCTGGGGTGCGCCGCTGCACTATCCCGAGCATGCCCGCTATGCGGTGGAGACCGCCCTCAAGATGACCGAGACCCTGAAGGAGCTAAATGCCACCTTCAAGGCCAAGGGTTGGCCGGAACTGCGCATCGGCGTCGGCATCACCACCGGGGTGATGAGCGTGGGCGACATGGGCTCCGAGTTCCGCCGGGCCTATACCGTGATGGGTGACGCCGTGAACCTGAGCTCCCGGCTGGAAGGCCTCACCAAGGAATACAAGGTGCAGATCCTGTGCAGCGAGATGACCAAGGATGCTGCGCCGGAGTTCCAATACCTAGAGCTGGACCGGGTGCGGGTAAAGGGCAAGGAGAAGCCGGTCGGTATCTACGAGCCCCTGATGCACAAGGACAAGGTCGACAAGGACCTGAAAGCGCTGCTACTGCGGCACAAGCAGGCGCTCGCCGCTTACCGCAACCAGGATTGGGACGGGGCCGAGAAGGAATTCTTCTCCCTGCAACAGTCCAATCCCGGCATGCTCGTGTACAGCATGTACCTGGACCGCATCGCCTATTTCCGCAGTCATCCGCCGGTGGCGGGTTGGGATGGTGTGTTCACATTTAAGACGAAATAGGTTTCCTTGCCGTCCCGGGTATGCCTTCCAGCCGGGCCATCCATGGCCCGGCGTTCGCTGCTTCGCAGCTCACCCTTACGTTCGATACGAAGTCGCGTGGGGACTTTGCGGTACACCGCCACTACGTGATGCCGGTCACAAACCGGCATCACGCGACGTTTCTTCGCCGGGTGTGAGCCCGCGCAACGATTGGTTTCCTGCCGGTTGCTAGCCTTCCGGAGCCTGGATTCGCCGGGGTCTGGGCTGCGGCGTTTTCGGCTAAAATTGCAGCATGAGTGACGAGAAGCTCGAAGAGGACCAGCGCAGTGGCCTTCTGGTGGAGGAGGCCAAGCCACGGGTCAAGAAGCCGCCTCTCTACAAGGTGGTCTTGTTAAATGACGATTACACCCCCATGGAGTTCGTGGTGGAGATCCTGCAGAACTTCTTCCGCATGGACCGGCACAAGGCCACCCAGGTCATGTTGCACGTCCATACCCGCGGCAAGGGAGTCTGCGGCGTCTTCACTTACGAGATCGCCGAGACCAAGGCGGCTCATGTGAACGACTATTCCCGCAAGCACCAGCATCCGTTGCTGTGCACCCTGGAGGAGGCTTGAGCGTCCCGTGTTGAGCAAGGAACTGGAATTCTGCCTTAATGCCGCCTTCAAGGAGGCGCGCGCGCAGCGCCACGAGTTCATCACCGTGGAGCACCTGCTGCTGGCGCTGTTGGACGTGCCGAGCGTGGTGGAGGTGCTGAAGGCCTGTGGCAGCGGCGTGGAGAACCTGCGCCGCGAACTCAGCGACTACATACGCGAGACCACGCCGCTGGTGGAGTCCGAGGACCCGGACGTGCAACCGACCCTGGGGTTCCAACGGGTACTGCAGCGGGCGGTGTTCCACATCCAGTCCTCCGGCAAGAAGGAGGTCACCGGCCTCAACGTGCTGGTGGCCATCTTCGGCGAGAAGGAATCCCACGCGGTATACCTCCTGGGCCGGCACGGCGTGTCGCGCCTGGACATCGTCAACTACATCTCCCACGGCATCTCCAAGATCCACGAGGACGAGACCCGGGAGGCACCCACCGAGACCGGCGAGGACGACGAGGAGTCGCCGCGTCCGGGGCGCAACGCGCTGGAGGCCTATACCGCCAACCTCAACCAGTTGGCCCGCGACGGCAAGCTGGATCCGCTGATCGGCCGCGAGCAGGAGATCGAGCGCACCGTGCAGATCCTGTGCCGCCGCCGCAAGAACAACCCGCTGTTCGTCGGCGAAGCCGGCGTCGGCAAGACCGCGCTGGCGGAAGGCCTGGCGCTGATGATCGTCGAGAAGCGCGTGCCGGAGGTGCTGGAGAACGCCACCGTCTACTCCCTCGACATGGGCGCGCTCATCGCCGGCACCAAGTACCGCGGCGACTTCGAGAAGCGCCTCAAGGGCGTGATGGCCGAACTCAAGAAGGACCCGGGCGCGATCCTCTTCATCGACGAGATCCACACCGTGATCGGCGCCGGCGCCGCCTCGGGCGGCGTGATGGACGCCTCCAACCTCATCAAGCCGGTGCTGGCCAACGGCAACCTGCGCTGCATCGGCTCCACCACCTACCAGGAATACCGCGGCATCTTCGAGAAGGACCGGGCCCTGGCGCGCCGCTTCCAGAAGATCGACATCCCGGAACCCTCGGTGGAGGAGACCGCGCGCATCCTCAAGGGACTGCGTCACAAGTTCGAGGAGCACCACGGCGTCAAGTACCCCAACAAGGTGCTGGAGATCGCCGCCGATCTGGCCGCGCGCTTCATCAACGATCGCCACCTACCAGATAAGGCCATCGATGTCATCGACGAGGCCGGCGCCAACATGCGCCTCAAGCCACAGGCCAAGCGCCGCCGCACCGTGACGGTGCAGGACATCGAGGAGATCGTGGCCAAGATCGCCCGCATCCCCGCCAAGAGCGTCTCGGCCACCGACAAGGAGAGCCTGCGCAACCTGGAGCGGGACCTGAAGCTGGTCATCTACGGCCAGGACAAGGCCATCGAGTCCCTGGGGGCAGCCATCAAGATGGCGCGCTCCGGCCTCGGTGACGAGCAGAAGCCCATCGGCTCCTTCCTGTTCGCTGGGCCCACCGGCGTCGGCAAGACCGAGGTCACGCGCCAGCTGGCGCTGATCATGGGCATCGAGCTGGTGCGCTTCGACATGTCCGAATACATGGAACGCCACACCGTGTCGCGCCTCATCGGCGCGCCGCCGGGCTACGTGGGCTTCGACCAGGGCGGCCTGCTCACCGAGCAGATCCTCAAGCACCCGCACTGCGTGCTGCTGCTGGACGAGATCGAGAAGGCGCATCCCGAGGTCTTCAACCTGTTGCTGCAGGTGATGGACCACGGCACCCTCACCGACAACAACGGCCGCAAGGCCGACTTCCGCAACGTGATCCTGGTGATGACCACCAATGCCGGTGCCGAGGAGATGTCCAAGGTGAGCATCGGCTTCACCCAGCAGGATGCCTCCCCGGACGGCATGCAGGCCATCAGGCGTATGTTCAGCCCGGAGTTCCGCAACCGGCTGGACGCGATCATCCACTTCAACAGCCTCGACCCGCGCACCGTGGCCAAGGTGGTGGACAAGTTCGTCATCGAGATGGAAGAACAGTTGCAGGCGAAGGGTGTGACCCTGGCGGTGGACGAGGCGGCCCGCAAGCTCATCGCCGAGCGCGGCTACGATCCTAAGATGGGCGCACGGCCCATGGCGCGGATGGTGCAGGACACCCTCAAGAAGCCGCTGGCGGAGGAACTGCTGTTCGGCCGCCTGGCCCAGGGCGGACATGTACGGGTCACGGTCAAGGATGGCGAGTTCTACATGGACATCGAGGCCGCCACGCCCAAGCTGCCGGCGCCGGCCCATACCGGGGAAGAGGAAGAGTAGAAGACCGTTCTACCGGGCACAAAAAAGCCGGGGCATGCCCCGGCTTTTTTATCGGAGCGGGCAGCGTTATTTGCCGCGAAACACGATGCGACCTTTGGTCAGGTCATAGGGCGTGAGTTCCACGGTGACGCGGTCGCCGGTCAAGATGCGTATGTAGTGCTTGCGCATGCGGCCGGAGATATGGGCGAGGACCACATGGCCGTTATCCAGCTCGACGCGGAAGGTGGTGTTGGGCAGGGTCTCGACCACCTTGCCTTCCATCTGGATGCTTTCTTCTTTAGCCATAAGCCTGCTGATGTCTGTGGAGCGCGCAGATTCTGACGGAAAGCCCGCCGCTATTCAACCGGCAGGTCCCCGCCCATCGGCTTGCCAGCCGCCCGCGCCCAGCGTCTCGAAGGGACGGAAGCGATCCTTATAAGACATCTTGCGGCTCGCGGCGATCCAGTAACCCAGGTAGAGCCAGGTGAGTCCCCGGCGCCGGGCTTCCTCGATCTGCATGAGAATGGCGTAGGTGCCGAGGCTGCGCGGCGCCAGCTCCGGATCATAGAAGGTGTAGACGGCAGAGAACCCGTCCTTGAGCTCGTCGGTCACCGCCACGCCCACCAGCCGGTCCTGGTGACGGAACTCCAGCAGGGAGGTCGTGCCCCAGGGGCTCAGCAGGAACTGCCGGTAGTCCGCCTCGCTGCCGCCATCCATGCCGCCTTCCGCGTGGCGCGCCGCCAGGTAGCGGCCGTAGAGTGCGAAGTGCTCGGCATAGAATTCCGCCGGCCGCACGGTGCGGCGCACATCCAGGTTGCGCCGCAGCACGCGCTTCTGGGCACGATCGGGCCGGAACTCCTGCACCGCCACGCGTATCGGCACGCAGGCCTGGCACTCGCCGCAGTGGGGCCGGTACACGTGCGGACCGCTGCGGCGGAAGCCGTGGCTCGCCAGCACGCCATAGAGCGCCTGGTCCATGGGCAGGGTCGGGTCCACGAACACCGTGCGTGCCTGGCGCTCCGGCAGGTAGTGGCAGGGATGCTCCGGCGAAACGTAGAGATCGAGGGTGGCGGTGTCGGCCATGCTCAGTTCCGCCACGCGTCGGGAGCCACAGCCTGGTCCCAGAGTCCCGCCAGCATGCCCAGGAAGTCGGCGCGAGGCACCGGCATGCTGCCCATGCGTTGCAGGTGCTCCGACTGGACCTGGCAATCCATGAAGGCATAACCCCAGCCAGCCAGGCGCTGCATCAGCTCCACCAGCACGATCTTGGAGGCATCGGTGGCGTGGCTGAACATGGACTCGCCGAAGAACACGCGGCCCAGGGCCACGCCGTAGAGGCCTCCCTTGAGTTCGCCGTCGGCCCAGAGTTCCGCGGAATGGGCATGGCCTAGCCGGTGCAGCTCCCGATAGGCCGCTTGCATCTCGGCATTGAGCCAGGTGCCGCCGCCGGGATACTGCGGTCTCGGTCCCGCACAGGCCTGCAGCACCTCGGCGAAAGCCGTGTCGAAGCGCAGCTCGTAACCGCCCCGCCGCAGGCGCTTTTCCAGCGAGCGGCTCACGTGCAAGGAATCCGGCAGGAACACTGCGCGCGGATCAGGCGACCACCACAGGATCGGCAGGCCTGCGTCATACCAGGGGAAGATGCCGTGGCGGTAGGCATAGAGCAGGCGCGCCGGGGAGAGGTCGCCGCCGACGGCCAGCAGGCCGTCCGGCTCACGCAGCGCGCGTGCGGGATCCGGGAAGGCCTCCGGCGGGTCCCCGGGCTGGATGCGTCTCAGCGGCAGCGTCTGCATCTATATATGAGGTCACTCGTCCCGTCCCATGTCGGCATGGAAGGGCAGGTGCGCCTCTGTCTCCCTCAGGTAGGCGTCCACATGATGCTGTTCCCGCTGCAGGTATTCGTCAATGGCCGCCTGGAATTCCGGGCGCGCCAGCCAGTGGGTGGACCAGGTATAGGTGGGCTCGAAACCGCGGCTGACCTTGTGCTCCCCCTGGGTGCCGGGGTTGAAATGTCGCAAGCCCTGCTCGATGCAGTACTGGATGCCTTGGTAATAGCAGGCTTCGAAGTGCAGGCTGTGGAACTCCTGTTCCGAGCCCCAGTGCCGGCCATACAACGTGTCGCCTCCCTGCAGGCAGATGGCGGCAGCCACCGGTTCCTTGCCCAGGAACGCGAAGCACACCCGCAGGGCCGTCGGCATGGTGCGCCGCAGCTCGGTAAAGAACTCTGTCGTAAGGTAGGCCGCGCGCCCGCGTTTCTCGTAGGTCGACAGATAGAAGCGGTACAGGGCCTGCATCAGCCGCACATCCAGTTCGTCACCCTTCAGCATGCGCATCTCGATGCCGGCTTCGGCGATGCGCCGGCGTTCGCGGTGCACCTTCTTGCGTTTCTCGGCGGTGAAGTTGCCGAGGAAATCCTCGAAGTCCCGGTAGCCGCGGTTGTGCCAGTGGAACTGGGTATCGCGGCGCGTCAGGAAGCCGGCGCCGTTCCAGTCCGGCAGCTCCGCTTCCAGGGGAAACAGGCAATGGATCGAGGAGACCTTGAACTGCTTGGCGAGGGTGCGGCTCTGTTCCAGCAACGCTCTGATGGTCGTGGCGCGATCCGCCTGGGTCGCGATGAGCAGGCGTGCTCCCGGCACCGGCGAGAAGGGCACCGCAGAGACGAGTTTGGGGTAATAGTGCAGGCCATGGCGCTGGTAGGCGTCGGCCCAGGCCCAGTCGAAGACGAACTCGCCGTAGGAATGGGACTTGAGGTAGAGGGGCATGGCGCCCACGAGCTTGCCCGCATCATCGCGGCAACTCAGATGCAGCGGCAACCAGCCGGTCTCGGGGCAGGCGGAGCCGCTGTGCTCCAGGGCAGCGAGGAAGGCATGGCACAGGAAGGGGTCGTCCCCCGCGAGTGCGTCCCACTCGGCGGGGGATATGTCGTCGATGGATCTATGGACCTGCACCTGCATAGGTGCAGCTAGCTTAGCTCAGTGGCCGCGGTTCAGAGATTCCAGGTATTTGTCCGCATCCAGCGCGGCCATGCAGCCGGTGCCGGCGGAGGTCACCGCCTGGCGGTACACCTGGTCCATCACGTCGCCGGCAGCGAACACGCCGGGCACGCTGGTGGCGGTGGCGCCACCCTCGATGCCGCTCTTCACTACGATGTAGCCGTTCTTCATCTCCAGCTGGCCGGTGAAGAGCTGGGTGTTGGGAGAGTGGCCGATCGCGATGAACACGCCCTTGGGGCCCAGGTCCTGGGTCTTGCTCTTGTCCTTGGTGCTGCGCACGCGGATGCCGGTCACGCCGGAGTCGTCGCCGATGACCTCGTCCAGCTCGTGATCCCAGAGGATCTCCACGTTGCCGCCCTGGGTCTTGGCCATGAGCTCGTCCGCCAGGATCTTCTCGGAGCGGAATTTGTCGCGCCGATGCACCACCGAGACCTTGGAGGCGATGTTGGAGAGGTACAGGGCCTCCTCCACGGCGGTGTTGCCGCCGCCGATCACGGCCACGTGCTGGTTCTTGTAGAAGAAGCCGTCGCAGGTGGCGCAGGCGGAGACGCCCTTGCCCTTGAAGGCCTCCTCAGAGGGCAGCCCCAGATACTTGGCGGTGGCGCCGGTGGCGATGATGAGGGCGTCGCAGGTGTACTCGCCGCGGTCGCCCACCAAGCGGATAGGCCTGGACTTGAGGTCGGCGGTATGGATGTGGTCGTTGACGATCTCGGTCTTGAAGCGCTCGGCGTGCTTGCGCATGCGCTCCATGAGGTCTGGGCCCATGAGCCCGTGCACGTCGCCCGGCCAGTTATCGACCTCGGTGGTGGTCATGAGTTGCCCACCCTGTTCCAGGCCGGTGACGAGCACCGGCTTCAGGTTGGCGCGCGCGGCGTAGACGGCGGCGGTATAGCCGGCCGGGCCGGAGCCCAGGATGAGGAGGCGAGCATGCTTGGTCATGTATAATTAGCCTCTAGCGACAGCGATTTGGCGGCGATACGCGTGTTTTCAAGGGCCAGTACCCCTGGCCGCCGCCCGATTACGAGGAGATCCCCGGCCACCCCCTCAGAGACGCGCCACGGCAGGGCGGGCGTGTGGTTACCGGGTGGAATCCATGAACTTGCGCGTCCGGCACCCCTTAAGACAGGCCCGGGGCGCGCGTTATTGCGAATGTTAGCGAAAATCAACGGATAGCGTAAAGGAGCTTGTTCATGCGCATCGGTATCCCCCGCGAGCTGAAGCCGCTCGAAGGCCGCGTCGGCCTGATCCCGGCCGCCGCCGCCGAATTGGTCCGCCACGGCCACCAGGTGTTCATCGAGAAGAACGCGGGCATCAAGAGCGGCTATAGCGACGAGAACTTCCGCAGCGTGGGCGTCGAGGTGCTGCCGAGCGCGGCCGACGTGTACGGCAAGGCCGAGATGATCGTGAAGGTGAAGGAGCCCATCAAGGCCGACCTGGAACTGCTGCGCAAGGACCACCTGCTGTTCTGCTATCTGCATCTGGCGGCCCTGCCGGAGCTCACTGAGAGCCTGAAGAAGATCGGCTGCACCGCCGTTGCCTTCGAGACCGTCGAGGAAGACGGCCGTCTGCCGCTGCTGGCGCCCATGAGCGACATCGCCGGGCGCCTCTCCATCCAGGTCGGCACGCACCTGCTGCACCAACCCATGGGCGGCAAGGGCATCCTACTGGGTGGCGTGCCCGCCGCCAAGCGTGGCCGCGTGGTGATCGTCGGTGCGGGTGTCGCGGGCGGCGCTTCCGCCACAGTGGCCGCCGGCATGGGCGCGCAGGTGACGGTGTTCGACATCTCCCGCGACCGCATGGAGCGCATGCGCGAGCTGGGTCCGAACGTCACCGCGCTGTATCCGCACACCGCCGACATCGCCGAGGCGGTGAAGTATGCCGACATCGTGGTGGGCGCGGTGCTGGTCACCGGCGCCAAGGCCCCGCACGTGGTGAGCGCCGACATGGTGCGCAGCATGCAGCCGGGCTCTGTGGTGGCGGACATCTCCGTGGACCAGGGCGGCTGCGTGGAGACCACCAAGCCGACCACCTGGGACAACCCCACCTACGTGTGGGAAGGCGTCACCCATTTCACCGTCACCAACATGCCGGGCGCGGTGCCGCGCACCTCGTCCCAGGCGCTCTCGGCCGCCATCATGCCTTACGCGGTGAAGCTCGCCGCCGGCGGCTGGCGCGACCTGGAGTCCCTGCGCAAGGGCATCAACGTGGAAGGCGGCAAAGTGGTGCATCCGGCGCTGCTGAAGTAAGCGGCACCAGCCGAACGGGGCAGCTTTGGCGCAAGCGACACGCAACCAGGACGAACGTTCGCCACTGGCCATCCATCTGGCCCAGGGCCTCAAGGAAGCGGCCCTGTGGATGTTCCTGGTGGCGGGGCTGGTGCTGCTGCTGGCGCTGTCCACCTACAGTCCACATGATCCCGGCTTCACCTACAGCGGTGAAGCCGGTCACGTACATAACGCCATCGGACCGTTTGGCGCCTGGCTGGCGGACCTGCTGTACTTCCTCATGGGTTACCCGGCCTACCTCCTGGCTGCGCTGCTCATCTGGTCCGGCTGGCTGATCTTCCAGGCCCGCAAGTCCACCGAACCCGTCAACAAGCTGCACCTGTCCGCCCGCATCGGCGGCCTGCTGCTCTCGCTCATCACCGCCAGCGGTCTCGCCTCCATCGGCTCCACCACGGAGCCCGGGCAGTTGCCGGTGGACGCCGGCGGCATGCTCGGCGACTTCGTGGGGAAGAAGCTGGCCCTGGGCTTGAGTCCGCTCGGCGCCACGCTGGTGCTGCTGGCTGTGTTCCTCGGCGCGGTCACGGTCTTCACCGGGATCTCCTGGCTTGCGGTCATGGACCGCATTGGCCACGGCACGCTGCTGCTCCTGGAGAGACTGCGCAACCGCTGGGCCTGGCTGCGGGAGACCATCGCGGCGCGCAAGGCCCGTGAGCAGCACGTGGAGGTGGTGAAGGTCCACCAGCAGGAGGTCAAGAAGAAGCCCAAGCCGCGCATCGAGCCCATCGCCAAGCCCATCGTGCAGAGTCCGCGGGTGGAGCGCGAGAAACAGGTGCCCCTGTTCGAGCCGGCCTCGGATTCCGAGTTGCCGCCGCTCTCGCTGCTGGACGACAAGCCGCCCAAGGTGGAGGGCTATTCCGAGGCGGCGCTGGAGGCCATGTCCCGCACCGTGGAGATCAAGCTCAAGGACTTCGGCGTGGACGTGCAAGTCGTCGCCGTCAACCCGGGTCCGGTGGTCACGCGCTTCGAGCTGCAACCGGCACCGGGCGTGAAGGTGAGCCAGATCACAAACCTCGCCAAGGACCTGGCCCGCGGCCTCTCCGCCATCAGCGTGCGCGTGGTGGAGGTAATCCCCGGCAAGTCCGTGGTGGGCCTGGAGATTCCCAACGAGGCGCGGCAGTTGGTGACCCTGGGTGAGATCATCCGCTCCGAGGAGTTCGACAAGAGCGCTTCGCCGCTGACGCTGGCGCTTGGCAAGGACATCGGCGGCAACTCCATGGTCGCGGACCTGGAGAAGATGCCGCATCTGCTCATCGCCGGTACCACCGGTTCCGGCAAGTCGGTCGGCATCAATGCCATGATCCTGAGCCTGGTGTACAAGGCCACCGCCGAACACACCCGCATGATCATGATCGACCCCAAGATGCTGGAGCTCTCGGTGTACGAGGGCATCCCGCACCTGCTGGCGCCGGTCGTCACGGACATGAAGGAGGCATCCAATGCCCTGCGTTGGTGCGTGGCGGAGATGGAGCGCCGCTACAAGCTGATGGCGGCCCTGGGCGTACGCAACCTGGCGGGCTACAACCGCAAGGTGAAAGAAGCCATCGATGCCAAGAAGCCCATCATCGACCCGCTGCTGAGCGCCGAGAAGCTGGCGCTGCTGCCGGATTCCGACATCCCGCGCCTGGCACCGATGCCCAACATCGTGGTGGTGGTGGATGAGCTCGCCGACATGATGATGGTGGTGGGGAAGAAGGTGGAGGAGCTGATCGCACGTCTGGCGCAGAAGGCCCGCGCTTCCGGCATCCACCTGGTGCTCGCCACCCAGCGCCCCTCGGTGGACGTGATCACCGGCCTCATCAAGGCCAACATCCCCACCCGCATCGCCTTCCAGGTTTCGGCGCGGGTCGACTCCCGCACCATCCTGGACCAGCAGGGCGCCGAGTCGCTGCTCGGCCACGGCGACATGCTGTACCTGCCGGCCGGTACTTCCGTGCCGACCCGCATCCATGGTGCCTTCGTCAGTGACCAGGAAGTGCACAAGGTGGTGGCGCACCTGAAGCGCAAGGGCCAGCCGCACTATATAGAGGAGATTCTCTCCGGTCCGAGTGAGGCCATCCCCGGTTTCCCGGGCGAGCCGGGCGAGGAAGGGGAGGCCAGCGGCGAGGCGGATCCTCTCTACGACCAGGCGGTGCGCATCGTCACCGAGAGCCGCAAGGCCTCCATCTCAGGGGTCCAGCGCCGCCTCAAGATCGGCTACAACCGTGCCGCGCGTATGATCGAGGAGATGGAGGCCCGCGGCATCGTGGGTCCGCTCCAGTCCAACGGTTCCCGCGAGGTGCTGGTGGCCGCGCCACCGCCCATCGACGAATAGCCCCTAGAGGTCCCCATGAGACGCCTGTGCCTGATCGCTCTCCTGCTGTTGTGTCCGCCGCTGCACGCCGCCAGTGGCGGCGTGGCACGGCTGCATGCGTTCCTGGCGGACGTGAAGACCCTCAAGGCTGACTTCAGCCAGCAGGTATTGGATGCCAACGGCAAGCAGGTGAAACAGTCCGACGGCACGCTCGCCCTGAAGCGCCCGGACCGGTTCCGCTGGGACTATGCCAAGCCCAACGAGGTGATCATCGTCGCCGACGGCAATAAACTCTGGGTCTACGACGTGCAACTGCAGCAGGTGACGGTGAAGTCCATGAGCGCGAACCTGGCGAGCAGCCCCGCGGTGCTGCTGGCCGGCTCCAACGACGTGGATAAGAACTTCACGGTCGTCGACCTGGGTGAGAAGGATGGCTTGGCCTGGGTGCAACTGATCCCCCGGGTGAAGGACTCGGACTTCGACAGCGTCAAGCTGGGCTTCAAGGGCGAGGATGTGTCGGTGATGGAGCTCAAGGACAACCTGGGCGGCGTCACACGCATCGAGCTCGACCATCTGCAACGCAATCCCCCTCTCAGCGACGATGAGTTCAAGTTCACGCCGCCTGCCGGCGCTGACGTGATCGGCGACACGCCTGACGGCGGCCAGCATGGTTGAGTCCCAAGTCGCAGCGGCCGTGCAGCGCTTCTGGCTGGCGGCAGGCTTGGCACTGGTGGCCCTGATTGTATGGGGCAGTCTCACGCCGCATCCACCGGACCTGGACATCTCCATCCCGGACTTCGATAAGGTCGAGCACTTCGGGGCGTATCTCGTGCTCACAGCTTGGTTCACTGCGGCGTTCCCGCGGCGCTGGTTATGGGTAGCGCTGGTGTTCGCGGTGCTGGGCGGCGTGATCGAGATCCTGCAGGGGTACACCGGCCGCGACCCGGAGTGGGGCGACTGGCTGGCGGACTGCATCGGCGTCGTGGCCGGCTTCTGGTATCCGGCGCGCTGGGCGCTCCGGGTGAGGCTGTTCCTGGCCGAGCGCTATGGCCGCGGCGGCGCCTGAACT
>Ga0070714_100001034_pt1 | contig 19829 bp, 17 predicted proteins | sample LARL83metaG_FD_65450 | JGI IMG/M metagenome (GOLD analysis project Ga0070714, IMG submission 65450) | Corn, switchgrass and miscanthus rhizosphere microbial communities from Kellogg Biological Station, Michigan, USA - LAR L8-3 metaG | ecosystem: Host-associated > Plants > Roots > Rhizosphere ... | reverse complement strand
GATAGTGGACCGAATGGTCAACCATCCGCAGAAGCATTCCCAAGAGCTTGGGTCGCGCCGTCAGTCGGCCTCAGTCCCCGATGCGGATCACGAGCGCATCGACCTCCGCCGCCTGCAGCTGCCGGCGTAGCTTGTTGAGCTCATCGAGATTGTTGACCGGTCCGATGCGCACCCGGTGCCATACGTCGGTATCGACGGCGACGCGCTGGACCTTGGCGCTGATGCCCTGCAGCGCGAGCTGCGCGCGCACCCGCTCGGCGTCAGATTCGTTGCGATACGAGCCCGCCTGCAGCACATATACACCGGGGCGCTCGATCTTCGCTGCCGCCGGCAGATCGCGCTTGACGTCCTTGTCCTTCTCGGGGACCACCACCTCGAAGTTCGGCAGCATCTCGTAGAAGTCGTACTTCTCGGAGGCCTTGCGCGTGCCGCCCGACGCCTCGGCGTCGGCCGCGCGCAGACCCCGATGCGGGTCGGGACGCGGCGCCTCGGGAGTATCGCTCGGCTTGTGGCGGTTACCGAGCCAGCTGAACGCCATGGCTGCGAGCACCGCGCCGGCCAACAAGCCCCAGCAGAATTCGCGTAAGCCGCGCAGCCCGAGCGGCCGGTGCTGTGCGGATTTGTAGTCGCGCGCGGTAAGTCGCGCCTCGCCTTTGGCCGCAGCCGTGCGGGTGACAGCCGGCTGTGAACGCGCGCGGCTCACATGCTCTCCGGCGCCGACACGCCGAGGAGGGTGAGACCGTTGCGCACCAGCTGCTGCACGCCGAGCACCAGCGCAAGCCGCGCGTTGCGCACTCGCGCATCCTCGACGATGAACTGCTCGGCGTTGTAATAGGTGTGGAACACGTTGGCGAGCTCGCGCAGATAATGCACCAGCGCGTGGGGGGCGCGATTGACGGCGGCTTGCTCGAGCACCTCGGGGTAGCGACTGAGCGCCTGCAGCACGGCCTGCTCCTGCGGGCTGTCGAGCGCGGCCGCCGCAGCGAGTCCCGCGGCGCGGTCGAAAGACAATCCGCGCGCCGCGAGCTGCTTCATGACACTCGCTACGCGCGCGTGCACGTACTGGATGTAGTACACCGGGTTCTCGTTGGTGCGCGATTTGGCGAGCTCGAGATCGAAGTCGAGCGGCTGATCGTGGCTGCGCATGAGGTAGAAGAAGCGGCAGGCGTCGTTGCCGACTTCCGTGCGCAGCTGGCGCAAGCTGACGAACTGCGCTTCGCGCTTGCCCATCGGAATCCGCTCGCTGCCCCGATAGAGACTGACGAACTGGATGAGCGGCGCCTCCAGCGACTCTCCCGGCTGTCCCATGGCGGTAAGTCCCGCCCGCACGCGTGCGACGTAGCCGTGGTGGTCGGCGCCGAGCACATCGATGAGGCGTGCGAAGCCGCGTTCACGCTTGGCGAGGTGATAGGCGATGTCCGAGGCGAAATAGGTCTTCTGGCCGTTCTCGCGCACCACCACACGGTCTTTCTCATCGCCAAAAGCCGTAGCGCGAAACCACAGCGCGCCGTCCTGGCGATACAGATGCCCGGCGCGCTCGAGAACGATGAGCGCGTGGTCGATCGCGCCGCTCTCGGCGAACTCGCGCTCGCTCCTCCAGTGATCGAAGCGCACGCCGAACTCGGTGAGATCGTTGCGGATGTCATCGAGCATGCGCGCGAGCGAGAATTCCAGCACGCGGCGGAAGCCTTGCACGCCGATGAGCTCGCGCGCGCGCGCGATGAGCGCATCGATATACGCCTCCTTGTCCCCCGCGGGTGCATCTGCGGGCAGTCCCGCGAGCACCGCCGCGGCGGCCCGGCGCAGCGTGTCGCCGGCGGCGGTATGCAGCTGCTGCGCGAGCTCACGCACGTAGTCGCCGCGATAGCCGTTCTGCGGAAAGGCGAGCGTCTCGCCTGCGAGCTCGAGATAACGCACCCACGCACTGACGGCGAGGATGTCCATCTGCCGTCCGGCGTCGTTGATGTAATACTCGCGCTCTACCGTGAAACCGACGGCGCTGAGTATGTTGGCGAGCGTTGCTCCATAAGCCGCCTGACGGCCATGACCCACGTGCAGCGGACCGGTGGGATTCGCGGAGACGAACTCCACCAGCACCCGCTCGCCGCCGCCGAGCTCGCTGCTGCCATAGGCCGCACCCCGCTCGTGAATCGCTGCCAGCTCGCGCGCATACGCCTGCGGGGTGAGGTGAAAGTTGATGAAGCCTGCTCCCGCGACCTCGGCGCGCGCGAGCAGGGCGTTTTCCGGCAACGCTGCGACGATGCTTGCGGCGAGCTCGCGCGGATTCTTGCCCGCGGCTTTGGCGAGACGCAGCGCCACGTTGCTGGCGAAGTCGCCGTGCTGTGCATCGCGGGTGCGCTCGACCACCACGGCGGATACCGGCGGTGCCTGCGCCAGCATGCTCCCGGCGAGCCGGGCGAGGGCGGACAGCAGCAGCTGCTCGAGTTCCTGCTTCAAAGTGAAGGTCTTCGACTGACTGGCAGGCGCGCAAGTGTAGCCCAAGCAAGCTGTGGCGTCGGTCTCTTGTGCCGCCGTGGCCGCCGTGTTGCGGTAACCTTGTGGCCTCATGCAGCGGCGAGAGCTCCTGAAATGCTCGGCTGCGCTGGCGTTGCTCGCGCAGCCGCTCTGCCGAGTGGTGCGCGCGCAGTCTCTTCCCGCAGAAGTGGCCGGCGTGCGGCTGCCGAACTCGATGCTTGCGCAGCGTGCCGCCGCTTTCGCCCGCGAGCATTGTCCGGATTACCTCTTCAATCACTGCATGCGCACCTATCTCTTCGGCGCACTGCTCCTGCAGCGCGAGCCGCGCTCGTACCGAGCGGACGAGGCTTTTGTCGCGGCGGCATTCCATGACCTCGGCTTGCTGCCGGCGTTCGAAACTTCCGGCCGCCCGTTCGAGATCGATGGAGCCGACGCCGCGGAGCGCTGGGTGCGCGAGCAGGGTGGCTCGACTCAAGAGGCTGATCGCGTGTGGTTTGCGGTCGAATTGCACGACGCTTACCGCGCTCTGTCACGGCATCAGGGACCTGAGGCGATGCTGGTTGCCCTCGGCGCCGGCGCCGATGTCGACGGACCGCCGGCAGGCGTGCTCGAGGCACGGCAAGTGACGGAAGTCCTGACTGCCTTTCCGCGTCTCAACTTCAAGAAGCGCTTCACCGAGCTGCTGGTGAAGCACTGCGAGCGCAAGCCCGATTCACAAGAGGGGACCTGGCTCGAGGGACTGTGTCAGGCGCACGGCGCGCAGCCACTGCCGCGCGATGCCGTCGAGCGCGAGATCGCTTCAGCTCCGTTCGCGGACTAGCCGAGCGGCGGCCACGGGCTCAGTAGAGCTCGATCGGGTCGACATCGAGCGACCAGCGCACCGCACGCGAGCTCTTGAGCTGCTCGACCTCGGGCAGCCATCCATCGAGAAACTCATGCAGCGCGCGGCGCTCGCGGCTCTCGATCAGCAACTGCGCGTGATAGCGACCGGCGCGCCTGTGCATGGCAGCCGGCACCGGGCCGAGCAGCCGTACGCCGGATGGTGGATGACGCGCGAGTGTGCGCGCCTCGGTCAGAAAGGCGAGCGCTGCCTCTGCGGTACGGGCCGAATCGCGCAGCGCTGCGAGGCGGCTGAAGGGTGGCCAGGCCGCCTGGGCACGCTCCTCGAGAGCTGCGCGCGCGAAACCCTCGTAGCCCTCTGCGAGCAGGTGCGTGAGCAGCGGATGATCCGGAAATTCAGTCTGGATCAGCACTTCGCCCGCACGGCTACCGCGCCCGGCGCGCCCGGCAACCTGCACGATAGTCTGCGCCAGCCGCTCGGGCGCGCGAAAGTCGGTGCTGAACAGGCCCTGGTCCGCATTCAACACCACGACCAGCGTGACGTTGGGAAAATCGTGGCCCTTGGTGACCATTTGCGTGCCGACGAGAATGCGCGCCTCGCCGGAGGCCATGCGTCGCATCACACCGGTCGCGTCCTGAGGTCGGCGCACGACGTCACGGTCGAGCCGCGCGATAGGGGCTGATGGAAACAGCGTGCCGAGTGCCTCCTCGACGCGCTCGGTGCCCTGGCCTACCGGTTTAACTGCAAAGCCGCACTGCGGACAGCGTGGTGGCAACGGCAGGTCGGCGCCGCAGTGATGGCAGCGCAGCCGCCCGGCGGCAAGATGCACCGTGAGCCGCGCGTCGCACTCGCGGCAGGGCGCGAGCCATCCGCAGGCCGTGCACAGCAGCGTCGGCGCGTAGCCGCGGCGGTTGAGAAATACGAGTACCTGGCCCGCCTCCGCGAGATGACGTTCCATGGCGAGCACCGCAGGGGTGGCGAGCCCGCCGCGCACCGCGTGGCTGCGCAGGTCGATGAGCTTCAGCGTCGGCGGCTGTGCCTGCGCTGCGCGCCGTGCGAGCGTGAGCCGCGCGTAGCGTCCGTTGAGCACGTTGTGCAGCGTCTCGAGCGCCGGTGTGGCAGAGCCGAGCACGACCGGCACGGCGGCGTGCCGCGCGCGCATCACCGCAAGGTCGCGCGCGGAATAGCGAAACCCACCTTCGTGCTGCTTGAAGGAGGCATCGTGCTCTTCGTCCACTACGATCACCCCGAGGTCGGCAAGCGGAGCGAACACTGCCGAGCGCGTGCCGAGCACGATGCGTGCGCGCCCGCTGAATGCGTCGCGCCATGCGCCGAGCCGCTCCTGATCGGTCAAACCCGAGTGCAGCAGCGCCAGCGGCACCTCGAAGCGCTCATGAAAACGCTCGAGCAACTGCGGCGTCAGACCGATCTCCGGCACCAACACCAGCGCGCGACGGCCAGCGCGCAGCACCTGCTCGATGACGCGCAGGTAGACCTCGGTCTTGCCGCTGCCGGTAATGCCGTGGAGCAGGAATGCGCCGAAGCGCTCGCGCGCCGCCAGGATGGCTGCCACGGCCTCGCTCTGCTCCGGCAGCAGTGTTGGTCCCGGCGTGCGCAGCGCAGTGGCGGGCGCAGGCGGGCGCTCGAGCTCCACCTCGACGCTCGCGATCCAGCCGCGTGCCGTGAGCGCGCGCGCGGCCGCGCGCCAGTTACCGAAGCGCTCAGCGAGCGCTGCTGCTCCTGCCTCACGCTGCTCGCGAAGGAAAGCGAGCAGTGCGCGCTGCTTCGCGGCGCGGCGGGGCTCGCCCGCAGCGACAGCGGCCATGCCGGCTGCGGTGACCAGCCAACGCTCCTCGCGCGCGCTTTCCGGAGCGCCCAGGCGCAACGCCCGAGGTAGCGCGCTCGCCAGCACTTCGCCGAGCGGGTGGTGGTAGTAGTCCGCCGCCCAGCGCAGCAGTTCCTGCAGCGACGCATCGAGCACTGGCGTGGCATCGAGCACCTGGAGGATCGGCTTGAGCCGTGCCGGTGGAACCTCTGAGTCCTGGGCGACCTCCGTTATGACACCAACCCGGCGCTGCCTGCCGAATGGCACGCGTACGCGCACCCCGGGGGCGGGCTGCGCGGTTGCCTGCAGCGGCGCAAGATAGTCGAACAACCGGCGCACGGGGGTGTCCAGCGCCACCCGGAAGATGTGAGACACAGTTTGTTAGATTAGCTAGATCAGTGACTTATGCAGTCCAACAGCGGTCAACCGCGGCATGCCGGCGCGCGTTATACAGGCCATGTCCGAGTTTGCTACGCTCGCGTCGCCTTATAGCATGCTGGCCGCTTTACACGGCGACGTGGACCTGACGGACGAAGCCAAGACACGCTCCCGTGCGCTGAACCAGTTTCTGGCCGGCGTGGAGCTCAAGGCATTCAAGATTGCGCAGACCGCATTGCGGCACGAGGACGACGCGCTCGATGCAGTGCAGGATGCCATGCTCCAGCTCGCGCGCGCGTATGCGGACCGTCCGGCGCAGGAGTGGAAGCCGCTCTTCTATCGGATTCTCGAGAACCGGATCCGGGACATGCAGCGCCGGCGCACGGTGCGTGGCCGTGTGATCGCGTGGCTGCCATTCCGCGGCGAGGACGATGAGGACGAGGTTGACCCAATCGCCCAGGCTCCGAGTCCGGAGCCGCAGCCGGTGAGAAGGCTGGAACTCGATGAGGCCGTCGGTGCTCTGGAGAAGGCGCTCGGCGGGTTGCCGCGTCGTCAGCAGCAGGCCTTTCTGCTGCGCACGCTCGAGGGTCTCGACGTGGCCGCCACGGCGGCAGCGATGGGATGCTCCGAGGGCAGCGTCAAGACACATTATTTTCGCGCGGTGCAGGCACTGCGCGCGCAGCTTGGGGATTTCTACGTATGAGCCCGCTGACTCCGCCAACGACCGAATTTGAGCGCAACGCCGTTACGGTGCTCGAGGCAAGTGTCGCGCGCATCGATGCGCGTACGCGCTCGCGGCTGAACCAGGCGAGACAGGCGGCGCTCGAGGCGACCGGCGGCCGGCGCTCTCGGCCGTGGTGGCGATCATTTGCGCTCATGCCCGCGGGTGCCGTGGCGGCAGCGCTGCTGGTTGCCGTGATGCTCTGGCACCGCGAGCCGGCCATGCGCGAGGCGCCGCTCGAGGGGCACGTTACCGCGGTCGAGGACATGGATCTGCTTGCGGACGCCGAAGGACTGGACCTGATCGAGGGATGGGACGGTCCGTTTTACGAATGGGCGGCCGACCAGAGCGATGCCAATGTCCAGAGCGAAAGCTGATGTGGCTTTCCCGGCCCATTGCGCTGATGTTGGCGCTGCTCGGGCTCGGCGGCGTCGCTGCTCGTGCCGACGACGTGCACCAGCCGGCAGACGAGCCCGAGATCGGCTTCCTCGAATTTCTCGGCAGCGTCGACCGGCTCTCGGATGTGATGCCGGACTATCTCTCGCAGGCGGAGTCGCGCGCCAAGGACCCGACAGGCACTACCCCCGCACCCGCGCCGTCGCGCCCGCCACAGCCGCCGAACTCGCCGAACGGCTCCGGAGGACATAACAATGGATAACTACCGGCGGCCGCTGGCGGCGCTCATCGCGGTTGCCGCACTGGCAGCTGTCGCCGCTCCTTCGCTCGCGCAGCAACCCCCGGCACCGCCACCGACCGAGTCGGCCGCACCCGCGGCGGCGCAGCCCGGAGTGGCCTGGTCCCACCTTTCACCGGATCAGCAGCGGCTTCTGTCCGGCTTCGGCAACCAATGGAACTCATTGCCGCCGGAGCGCCAGCAGGCGCTCGCTCACGGGAGCGAGCGCTGGCTCGACATGTCGGAGGATCAGCGTTCGCAGGCACAGCAGCGCTTCTCACGCTGGCGCACGCTGCCGCCGGATCAGCGCCAGGCGTTGCGCTCGCGCTGGCAGCGGTTCCAGACACTGCCGCCTGGAGAACAGGCGAGGGTGCGCGAGAACTTCCGCCGTTTTCAACAACTGCCGCCCGAGCGCCGGCAGATGCTGCGCGAACGCTGGCGCAATGCCAGTCCGGCCCAGCGTCAGCAGATGATCGAGCACGCGCGCGAGATGCGGCAGTCGCACCCGAGCGTCCATGCGCCCGCCGGCCACGGTGGGCCGCCTCCGCCGCACCACTGAGTCGCCAGGGACACGGCGCGGCGCACTATCGGACCGCCGAGTCTGCCGCTACTTCGTGGTGACCCCGGAGGCCGGACGCACCGGCAGGGGCACGTTGCAGACATCCACGTGTCCTGCGGGTACCTTGAACCACTCCTCGTGACGATTGCGGCGCGCCTCGAGATACGCAAGAAATGTGGGCGTGTCGGTGCGCAGCACCTCGAGGTTGGTGCGCTGTGCCGCCGGCACGTCCGCCGCCACACGCATGGAGGCGACCGGCACGTACTGCTCGACGCGCTCGTAACGGCCAAGCGGCCCGGTGCCGCGCGGCATCACCGCAAGCCGCTCCATGCCCGAGACCACCCGCCCGAGGAGCGTCACGTTACGGTCGAGGTGGCGCGGCGCCTGCCCGATCACCACGTACAGCTCGGTGCCACCGCCACTGTCGACATCGGTGTCGCGCCCTGCGCCCAGCATGCCGTAGCAGTGCACGAGCCACGCCCGTCCGCTCGCCGGATCGGCCGCTACGGGGAAGTCGTCCACGAAGCCAACCTCGGCTGCGTAAGTGTCGGGGTCCGGAAGGCGGGTGAGCGACAGCCCGCGCAGTGGACGCTCGAACTCCGCCGCCAGTGTCCGGTGCGCCGCGCCGACGGATTTCTTTCCCTCAGGATCTCCCCACTGCACCACATAGTTGTCCTGCGCGCGCACGATCGCGAGACCGTCGAAGTACCTGCCGCGCGCGAGCGCCAGCACATTGGCCACGTGGTTCGGTGCGAACTGCGGCGTGAGCTCGATCACCACGCGCCCGCTCGCGAGCTCGAGGTACAGCGTGTTCTGTGGATCGAGCACGCGCCAGTCGGAGGCACCCGATGCGGCGAGGACTTCCGCGGCGGTCGGAGGACGGTGCGCGGCTTCGGGAGCGGGTGCCGCGGGCAGCGCACCCGCGCACAGGAGCGCTGCGGCACACGCCGCGCTGCCCACCGCAGCACGCCGTAGCGCTCGGGGCAAAGTGCGTGTCGCGCGGCGACCGCCGCATCCCAATCGGTCTGAATTCATCTCGCGCGCTCCCTACGGTGCGATGGAGTGAAGCATACGGCGCAGAAGCCACTCACGAGAGACGCGTGAAGCCATCCGCGCTCCAATCTTCGCTGCCGACACCGTGATGCACCACGAACAGGCCATCGGGGTCATAGCGCTCCTTTACGGCTCGCAGCCGCGGGTAGTTCTTTCCCCAGAACGCCTGCTGCCATCCCGCGATGAAGTAATTGCTTTCCGAGAGGTAGGAACCTGCCTCGGGCACGATACGGCGCAGCTGCGCGCTCGCCTGATCGACTGCCCGGGCATCAGCCTGCGCAACGGCCTGATCGGTCGGTGTCCTGCCCATACCCGGATAGAGCGGCCCCTCACCGTTGGCGATGATGGCGAGAGCGAAGGCCTTGGTCACGGCCGGGTTGGTAGCGATGTCGAGTGTCGCCGCGATGGCGCTCGGTGGAGCTCCGGCGAGTCCCTTGTTGAAGTGCAGCTCGACCTCCTGCTGATGGCTGCCGGCAATGAGCGCTTCGATGAGCCGTGGCCGCTCCGCCCCCTCGAGCAATGTCGCGGGCAGCCACAACGAATCATAGCCGTGAAGGAAGGCGCCCACCTGCTCCTGGTCACCCTCCCACCAGCCGTGATGCGCCGGAGCGCCCGCGCGCTTGTCGGCGATCATGGAGTGATTGCCGGCGATCTCCCACCACTGTCTGGCCGGTTTTGCGCCGGCACCGGGCTTGTCCGCGATCGTGAAGTCGTGTGGTGAGGCGCCGATCCAGTCGAAAAACGGTTGCCACACGGCCTGCGCCTGTTTCGCGTCGAGTCCCTGGCAGACCATCGAGATCTCGAAAGTGTAGTCGGGGCCTACTCGCACCTGCTCGCCCCAGTGAGGGTTGAAGAGGCTCGCCGCGTAGAACTCGAAGAAGCGCGCCAGCAGCCGGCGAAAAGCCTCTTCCGACTGCGCGTGCAGCTTTCCCCAGGCGGCCCCGAAGAACTCCGGCAGCGGATGCGTGCGCAGCGTGAGGCGAGTGACTACACCGAAACTGCCGCCGCCACCGCCCTTCAGTGCCCAGAAAAGCTCGGGCTCCGAGCAGGCATTGACGGTGTGGATGCGGCCATCGGCCGTGACTATCTCCGCCTCGAGGAGGCCCGCTGCGGCGCTGCCGAAGCCCTTGGAGAAACTGCCGAAGCCTCCGCTCTGTACGAGACCAGCGATGCCCACCGAGGTGCAACCTCCACCCTGCACGTAGCGGCCCGCGCGAGTGGTGACCGCGTCGTACAGGTCGATCCACATGGCGCCGGCGCCGGCGGTGACCGCGGGCGCCGGCTCCACCTTGCCGGCACAGCCGGTGGGCACGAACGCATCGTGCACGGTGATCTGGTTCAGCGCACGTGTCCAGATGAGCAGCGAGTCAGGTGCATTCGATGTGCCCTGGTAACTGTGACCGCCGCCTTTGACCGCGAGGCGCACGCGCCGCTCGCGTGCAAAGTTGATTCCCGCGGCCACATCGATGTTGTTGCGTGCCTTGAGCGCGTACGCACTCGCAGCCGGCGTCCACGCATCGAGCCAGCCTGAGACCTGCGTGCCGCCTGCCTGATCACCGATATAGAAGGGATTCTGGATGTTGGCGAGCACGTCGCGGCAGGCGCTGCTGCCGCCATCGGTCTCGCACGCACTGAAGAGCGGCCGCACCTCCAGCAGCGCGCCGCCCACGGCATCATCGAGCTTGCGCCAGTCCCTCGCCGTGGGCCAACCCGGCTCACCGGGCCGCACGCGACGCAGCGGCGCGCCGGTCGCGCCCGCAGACAGGAGTGGCGTCAGCGCCAGGAGTGGAGCCGCAGCGGCGGTCTTCAGCAGCTTTCTGCGATGCATGGACTCTGCCTTCCTGCCGCCTGCCTGCAGCGAAACGCGGACGCCGACGCGGCGCGGCACCGCCCGAGGCGGCGCGGCGGCGCGGTCAGCCGACGGCCTTCACCGCCTGAATCAGCTCCGCGGCGACTTTCTGCGCGTCGCCGTACAGCATGCGGGTATTGTCGAGATAGAAGAGTGCGTTCTCGATGCCGGAGAAGCCGGCGCCCTGTCCACGCTTGATGACGATGACGTTCTTCGCCTTGTCGGCGTTGAGGATGGGCATGCCGTAGATCGGGCTCGATTTATCGGTACGGGCGACCGGGTTCACCACATCGTTGGCACCGATGATGAGGGCCGCGTCCGCCGTCTCGAACTCCGCGTTGATCTCATCGATATCGGCGATGAGGTCGTAGGGCACGCCGGCTTCCGCCAGTAGCACGTTCATGTGCCCGGGCATACGTCCGGCCACCGGATGGATGGCGAAGCGCACCTGTACGCCGCGATCGATCAGCAGCTGACAGAGCTCCCAGATCTTGTGCTGTGCCTGCGCGACCGCCATGCCGTAGCCGGGCACCACGATGACTTTCTGCGCGAAAGCGAGCATTACGCCCACATCGCTCGCCTCGATGGGCTTGAGGCTTCCCTGCACCGCGCCGGTGGCCGCAGCTCCGGTGTCACCGAACCCGGAGAACAGCACGTTGCCGAGCGAGCGGTTCATGGCCTTCGCCATCAACTGCGTGAGCAGCGTGCCGGCGGAACCTACCACGGTGCCGGCGATGATCATGGCGGCGTTGTTGAGCACGAAGCCCTCGAAGCCGACTGCAAGGCCGGTGAGCGCGTTGTAGAGCGAGATCACCACCGGCATGTCGGCCCCGCCGATCGGCAGCGTCATGGTCACGCCGAGCACCAGCGCCAGCAGGAAGAATCCGGTCACTACCGCGGAGGTCGCGTTGGTGTGCGCGATCACCAGCGCACCCAGTACCAGCGCGGCGAGAAGAAACAGCAGGTTGAATATCTGCTGGCCGGCGAAGCGCAGGCTGCGCTTGATCAGTCCCTGCAGCTTGCCGAAGGCGATGAGGCTGCCACTGAAGGAGACCGCGCCGATGATGCCGCCGGCGACCGCGAGTGTGGTGCTGGCATAACCCTCCGTGCCGCCGCGGTACAGTTCCACCGCCGCAATGGCGGCGGCGGCGCCGCCGCCCATGCCGTTGTAGAGCGCGATCATCTGCGGCATGTTGGTCATGGCAACACGCCGCCCGCTCCAGGCGGCGAGCACCCCGCCGACGAATATCGCCGGCAGGATCAGCCCGTAGTTGGACATCCCGGGGTAAAGAAAGGTGATCAGCGTGGCGACCGCCATGCCCGCGCCCGCCCAGAGAATGCCGCTGCGGGCGGTCACCGGGGAGCTCATGCGCTTGAGCCCCATGATGAACAGAACCGCGGTCACGAAATAGCTGATCTGGATCGCCACATCCGCGGACCACCACCCCGGCATCAGGACGTCCTCTTCTCGGGACTGGAGCGCGGCCCACTTGCCTTGAACATCTCGAGCATCCGCTCGGTCACCACGTAACCGCCGACCGCGTTGCCGGCCGCGAGCAGCACGCCTATGAAGCCGATCGTCTTCTCCAGCGGCGTCTGCGCACCGCCCAGCGCGACCATGGCGCCGACCAGCACGATGCCGTGCACGAAGTTGGATCCTGACATGAGCGGGGTATGCAGGATCACCGGTACGCGCGCGATCACCTCGTAGCCGGTGAAGGCCGCCAGCATGAAAATGTACAGCGCCACCATCCCCGTCATGCCGCACTCCCCAGCGCTTGCGCGGTCGGCGCGTGCCGGATCTGCCCATCGCGCGTGAGGCAGGACTGCGCAAACACTTCGTCGTTCCAATCGATCACGAGCTCGCCCTTCACCAGTGCCGGCCGCAGGAAGTTGTAGAGGTTGCGCGCGTACATCTCGCTCGCGTTATAGGCGAGCTCGGCGGCGAGATTTACCGGCCCCACGATCTTCACGTCGTGGTGCTCGACGGTCTCGCCGGCGCGCGTCAGCTCGCAGTTGCCGCCCTGCTCCGCGGCGATATCGACCACCACCGAGCCAGGACGCATGCGCTCGATGGCCGCGCGCGAGATGAGGCGCGGCGCCGGCCGGCCCGGTACTGCGGCGGTGCTGATGACCGCATCCGCAGCCGCGATGCGTGCCTCGAGCACCTCCTGTTGCTGCGCGCGCTCCGCGGCGGTGAGCTCGCGCGCGTAGCCGCCCGCGCCCTCGGCACTCACGCCGGTGTCGACGAATTTCGCTCCGAGCGAGCGCACCTGCTCGCGCGTGACGCTGCGCACGTCGTAGGCCTCGACTACCGCGCCGAGCCGGCGCGCCGTGGCGATCGCCTGGAGTCCCGCGACGCCTGCGCCGATGATCAGCATCTGCGCGGGGCGGACAGTGCCTGCGGCCGTGGTAAGCATGGGCAGGAACTTCTGCAGCGCGCTGGCGGCGATCAGCACCGCCTTGTAGCCGGCGATTGCCGCCTGCGAGGAGAGCGCGTCCATCGACTGCGCGCGCGAGATGCGCGGGATGAGCTCCATCGCGAAGCTGGTGACGCCGCGCGCCTGCAGGGCGCGCACCTCCGCGGTACGCGCATAGGGCTGCATGAAGCCGACCACGACGGCGCTGGCGCGCAGCTGTTCGATCTGCGCGAGCGACAGCGGTTGCACCGTGAGGAGCACATCGGCGGCCTGCAAGACTTCGGCAGAACTATTCGACCAGCTCACATTGCGGTAGGCGGCGTCGGGAAAGCCGGCGCGTTCACCCGCCGCCCGTTCGATGAGCACGCGTGCGCCTTCCTTCATGAGCTTGTCGCTCACTTCCGGAACCAGGCTGACGCGCGTTTCTCGCGGCGCGCTCTCGCGAAGCGCACCAATCGTTACTGACATTCACCGCCCCGTGCTAGAGGTCGCAAAAACGACACGCAGTAAGAATTCTTTAATCGAAATAGGAACTTGCGCTGTTGAATTCTTGCACAAACTTGCCGTATCTTACACCGCGCCATGCAAGGGATAGATCTCGAGCAAGCCGATCACGGCCTCCTGGACGATCTACGTATCGTGCCGACGCCCGCGGCGCGCGGACTGTCGCAGCTCGTGCTGCGCACCGACGTCGCGGGAATGCCGCTCGAGTGGATCGACTACAAGGAGGCGGCGCGACTTTATCATCAGGAGCAGGTCGCTTACACGTGCGGCTCGCTGCTCTACGAGCTGTACGGTGGAACCAATGCGCGCACCGGGCGGCGCACGGTGCTCGAAGTCAACTCCATCGTCGCCACCGTCGGCCACACCGGCAATCCCGGCAATACACGCCACGACTACGTGCCGCCGCTGAATAACCAGACCTTGTTCCGCCGCGACGCGTATCTGTGCCTGTACTGCGCCGAGCGCTTTCCCTCGCGCGAGCTGTCGCGCGATCACATCCGTCCCTTCAGCCAGGGCGGCACCGACATCTGGACCAACGTGGTGACGGCCTGCCGGCGCTGTAACAACCGGAAGGCCTCGCGCACTCCCGAGCAGGCGCGCATGCAGCTGATCGCCGTACCGTTCACCCCCACCTACGCGGAATACATTTTTCTCAAGGGCCGGCGGGTGCTCGCGGACCAGATGGAGTATCTGGTGGCGCATTTTCCGCGCTCGAGTCCGCTGCACGACCGCATCCAGCGCTGGCTGTCGTAAACCCGCGCCGGTGACGCTGGCCACGCGCGGCGCTAGAGTGGAGCGCGGTTCTCAGGGGAGCGACGCCGCGTGATCTTCCTGGTCGACGCTTCGGTCTACATCTTCCGCGCCTATCACTCCATTCTGCCGGACATGCGGGACCGCGACGGCAATCCGGTGCACGCGGTGTTCGGCTTCGCCCGCTTTCTCGGTGATCTGATCGAGCGTGTGCGCCCCGCGTACATGGCAGTGGCTTTCGATCAACGCCGCGCGGGCTCCTACCGCAACCGCATCTATCCGGCCTACAAGGCCAACCGCGAGCGCGCACCCGCGGATCTGGTCGCGCAGGCCGAGTGGTGCCGCGAGCTGTGCCGGCACCTCGGCGTTGCCGTATTCGTCGATCCCGATTACGAGGCGGACGATCTCATCGGTACGCTCGCGCAGCTGATGCGCGCACAGGGGGTGCGCGCTGGGTTCATCAGCCGCGACAAGGATCTCGCGCAGCTGATGCGCGATGGCGACCTGTTCTGGGACTTCGGCGCGCGCGGGCAGTTCGGCTACCACGACATCGAGCGGCATTTCGGGGTCGCACCCGAGCGCTTCGCCGACTATCTGGCGCTCACGGGCGATACCAGCGACAACATTCCCGGTGTGCCCGGAATCGGACAGCGCACTGCCGCCATTCTCATGAAGGCGTTTGGCTCGCTCGATGAGCTCTACGCGAACCTCGCTCGCGTGGCACAGCTGCCGCTGCGCGGCGCGGGCACACTCGGCGCGCGCCTCGCTGCGCACAAGGAGTCGGTATACCTCGCGCGCCAGCTGACGCGTATCGCCTGCGATCTATCGCTCGGTGCCAATGCAGGCACTCTGCGGCGGCGCATACCCGACCTCGTGGCGCTCGCGGAGCTCTACGACCGGCTGGGCTTCGGGCCGTTTCTGCGCCGGCAGGGCGAACGGCTTGCCCAGCTGCCGGAGGCGCAGACGACGCAATCCGCGGCGTGAGGCATGGAATCCTTCGCGGCTATCGGGCAGGAGCTGGCCGCGCTCACCGGCAGCGTCTGCGCCGATGCGCCCGAGCAGAGCATGGGCGGCGGCAGTATCAACCACTACTACCGCTGGCGCGCCGCGTGCGGCCCGATGTTCGTCAAGATCGGGACCCGCTCGGAGCAGGCCGCGTTCACAGCTGAAGCCGAGGGCTTACGCGAGCTCGGCGCGACGCGGACACTGCGGGTCCCAGCGGTCCTCGCAACCGGGATCGTGGACGCGGCGGCGTTCCTGGCACTCGAGTGGATCGAGCCGGGTATGGCCGACCCGGCCTGCGAGCGCAGGCTTGGCGCAGGGCTCGCTGCGCTGCATAGCACGAGCGCGTCGCGTTTCGGCTGGTGCCGGGACAACACCATCGGGCGCACGCCCCAGGCGAATGCCTGGAGTACGGATTGGGTGGAATTCTTCCGCGAGCGGCGGTTACGACCGCAGCTGATGCTCGCGACACGCAACGGCTTTGCGCGCCTTCTCGCCGCGCGTGGCGAGCGGCTGCTCGCGGCGTTGCCGGCCCTGCTCGCCGGTCACTCGCCGCGTTGCTCGCTGCTGCACGGAGACCTGTGGGGTGGCAACTGGCTGGCGAGCGCGACGGGCGAACCCGTACTCATCGATCCGGCCGTCTACTACGGCGACCGCGAGGCCGATCTCGCGATGACTCACCTCTTCGGTGGCTTTGGCACGGCGTTCTATCGCGCCTACGACGAGGCCGCTCCGTTGCCCGCAGGCGCTGCGCTGCGTGCGGAGCTGTACAACCTCTACCACGTGCTGAACCACGCGAATCTGTTCGGTGGCGGCTACGCATCTCAGGCGCGCGCGATCATCGATCGGCTGCTCGCCGAGGTTGGTTGAAGACCTCGAGCCGCGCGTTCGGCTATGCTCCCGCGACACGCACAGGAGACACCCATGGCGGACAAAAACATCAAGTCGGTTCTCCTCGAGGAGCGCACTTTCCCACCACCGCCGGAGTTCGTGGCACGCGCGCGCATCAAGCCGGCGGATGCCGACCATCTCCGCCGCCGTGCGCGGGAGGATCACGTCGGCTTCTGGGCGGAGCTCGCCGCCAGCGAACTCGCCTGGCACAAGCCGTTCAGCGAGGCCTTCGACGACAGCGATGCCCCCAACTACCGTTGGTTTTGTGATGGACAGCTGAACGCCTCCGTCAACTGCCTGGACATTCATCTGCAGGAGCGCGGTAACAAGACCGCGGTCATCTTCGAAGGCGAGCCGGGCGATGTGCGGCGCTTGAGCTTCCGTGAGCTGCATGCGGAAGTGTGCCGTTTCGCGAACGCCCTCAAGGCGCAGGGCGTCGGCCGCGGCGACCGCGTCATCATCTACATGCCGCTCGTCCCCGAGATCGTCGTAGCGATGCACGCCTGCAACCGCATCGGCGCGATCCACTCGGTGGTGTTCGGCGGGTTCTCGGCGCCGGCGCTGCGCGACCGCATCGAGGACACCGAGGCACGGGTGGTGATCACCGCGGACGGTGGCTGGCGTGGCGGCCAGGCCATCGAGCTGAAGGCGGCCGCGGATAAGGCGCTGAGTGCCGGCTGTCCCAGTGTCGAGCGCGTCATCGTGCTCCGCCGCACGGGCAAACCGGTCGCCATGCGAACCGGGCGGGACCTCTGGTGGCACGAGGCGATCGAGGGACACCCGGCGGAGTGCGCACCCGAATGGGTGGATGCCGAGCATCCGTTGTTCGTGCTCTACACCTCCGGCTCCACCGGCAAGCCCAAGGGCGTGCAGCACGCCACCGGCGGCTACCTGCTGCAGACGAAGCTCACGACTCAATGGGTGTTTGATCTGCGCGATGACGATGTCTTCTGGTGCACGGCCGACGTCGGCTGGGTCACCGGTCACAGCTACGTCGCCTACGGCCCGCTCGCCATGGGAGCGACCGTCGTCGTATACGAGGGGACCCCGACGGTCCCGGATGGCGGGCGCTTCTGGAAGATCTGCCAGAACCATGGCGTCACCGTTTTCTACACCGCGCCCACCGCCATCCGCGCGCTGATGAAGCTCGGCGAGGAGCTGCCGCGCAAATACGATCTGACGCGGCTGCGTCTGCTCGGGAGTGTCGGGGAGCCGATCAACCCCGAAGCCTGGATCTGGTACCAGCGCGTGATCGGCAATGGCCGCTGCCCGATCGTCGACACCTGGTGGCAGACGGAGACCGGCGCCATCCTCATCTCGCCTTTGCCCGGTGTGACCTCCACCAAGCCCGGCTCGTGCACTCAGCCGCTGCCGGGCATCGAGGCCGAAATCGTCGACGACCACGGCCACCCGGTGAAGCGTGCGGATGCGGGTGGATATCTGGTAGTCCGCAAGCCATGGCCCTCCATGCTGCGCACCATCTGGCGCAACAACGACCGCTACATCGCCGGCTACTGGGAGAAATTCGACAACCGCTTCTACGTCGCAGGCGACAGCGCGCACCGTGACAAGGACGGCTACTTCTGGATCATGGGACGCATCGACGATGTGTTGAACGTCGCCGGGCACCGCCTCGGAACCATGGAGATCGAGTCGGCTCTGGTTGCACATCCGCGGGTCGCCGAGGCCGCGGTGGTCGGCAAGCCGCACGAGATCAAGGGCGAGGCGGTATTCGCCTACGTCGTGACGCGCGGCCAACGGCCAACTGGGGATATGACCACGCTCACCAAAGAATTGCGCGATTGGGTCGGTCAGCAGCTCGGCCCCATTGCCAAGCCGGATGAGATCCGCTTCGCCGACAATCTGCCCAAGACCCGCTCGGGGAAGATCATGCGCCGGCTGCTGAAGACCATCGCACGCGGCGAGGAGATCACACAGGACGTCTCGACGCTCGAGAATCCCGCCATTCTCGAACAGCTGCGTGGAACCGAAGTCGCCGGAAGCACGTCTCGCCCGGCGAAGGTCGCCGCGATGGCGGCGGCGGTCGTGGCGGTGCGCAGGGGCAGAAGCACCGCCGGCCGGCGGGTGCGCCGCAGTACCACGGCCAGCCGCAGCGCCAGCGGGCGCCGCAGCGGTACCGCGAGCCGAAAGCGCGGCACGGCGAGCAAGAAGCGCGTGGTGGCCGGAGCCGCCCGTGCGCGGACCCGCGTCAAGCGGGCGAAAAAGACGCTGAGCCGCAGTGTGCGGCGCAGCCGGCCGGCTCGCCGCTCGAAAGGCCGTCGGCGCTGAGAGCGCTCAGGCCGTAGCATCCAGCGCCAGGGTCACCAGGCGCTGCTGCAGCCATTCGCCGGCAGTGCGCGGCTGCGCGAGGCCCATGCGCTCGAGTGCCGCCCGGTGCCGCGGCGCCGCGGAGCCGAGCGCGACAGCGCGCGCAACGGTGAGCAGGCGGGCGCCCGCATTGCCGGCATGGCTCTGCAGAAAGGACAGCGCGCGCGCGAGCAGGATCTCCTCGCCGGTGAGATCGGTGCCGAAGGGATAGTCGGTGAAGTATCCGTTCGCGCGGTGGGGCGCGAGCGCACGCTCGAGCCGCGCGGGAGTGTTGTCGCGGAAGGCTTCCGGGATACGGTGTCCGGCGCCGAGCTTGCCGGCGGCGCGGGCGCGGGCCAGCAGCGGCTCCTGAAAACGCGAGTCGCTGATGTTCAATAGCGCAGCGATGCACTCCTCATCGGTGCGGCCGCGCAGGTCGGCGACGCCGTATTCGGTCACCACGATGTCGCGCAGGTGGCGCGGAATCGTCTCGTTACCCGCGCTCCAGACGATATTTGATGCAGTGCGACCGCGGTGGGTACGCGTCGCTCGCACGCACAGGATGGAGCGCGCGCCCGGCAGCGCGTGCGCCATGGCGACGAAGTTATATTGGCCGCCGACCCCGCTCACCACGCGGCCGTCCGCGAGCGTATCGGACACCGCCGCGCCGAGCAGCGTCACCATCATGCTGGTATTGACGAAGCGCGCCGCGCGTCGCTGCAGCATGCGCAGCTCCTGGTCCTCGCCGTAGAGCTGATTGACGAAGCCGACACCGCGCATGCCGAAGCGCGCGCGTTCGTTCTCCGGCAGCTGGCGCAGCGCTGCGTAGAAGCCACGCGGCCCGAGAAAGAATCCGGCGTGCAGCACTTGTCCGTTGCGCAGGCCACGGCCCAGGCATGCGGCGAGCCGTGTCCGGCGCCCCGCATCGCCGAGATCGGCCGCCAGCCACTCACCGCCCGGTGTGCGCACCCGCCCGGCATCGAACTGCACCTCCTCGCGAAACACACCGTAGTGCTGCAGCATGGCGAACTCGCGCGCGTCGAGGCTCGGGCCCGCACCGGCTGCGGCAAGACGCTCGAGAAAGCGCTCATCGAAACGCGCGTCGATGCTGCCGGCGGCGAGCAGCCGCTCGAGAGGCAGGCAGTCGTACACCTCCCGGCGCAGGATGCCGACGCGGTACAGCTCGAGCAGATAGTCGACGAACATCTCGGAAGAGGCGAACAGGCCGGCCGCGAAGGGTTCGGCGCCGCCTTCTTCCTCGAGGAGCTTGTCCGGCGCGGTGAGCGCGGCGCGCGCGCCGCGCCAGCTGCCGTTCTGCTGATGGCGCAGCAGCAGCGCATACACTACCGCCGCTCCAAGCTCGCCGATGCCGACCTGCAGCGTGCCGCCATCGCGCACCAGGCCGCTCACCTGCAGGCCAATGGCGTGCTCGACGGAGCCGATCGCCGCGTGCGGCGGACCGAACAGGTCATAGTCGTAGCGCGGATCGTCGATCAGGAAGTCGAACTGCCTGGGATCGACCTGCGCGTGCCCGGTCATGAACGGCATCTGCGCGTGTGTCTCGCCCACGACCACGATCTC
>Ga0070714_100001032_pt1 | contig 19834 bp, 18 predicted proteins | sample LARL83metaG_FD_65450 | JGI IMG/M metagenome (GOLD analysis project Ga0070714, IMG submission 65450) | Corn, switchgrass and miscanthus rhizosphere microbial communities from Kellogg Biological Station, Michigan, USA - LAR L8-3 metaG | ecosystem: Host-associated > Plants > Roots > Rhizosphere ... | reverse complement strand
CGCGCGGGATCCGCAGCGGCAGGCATCGCCAGCAGGACCAGCCACGCTGATCGCCCGGTTCCAGGTCGACAGCTTCGAGCCACGGCAGGTGACGGGGCTGGATGCGGACTGGGTGGGCCTGATGACGTTCGCCAAGACCTTCACCTCGGGGATCGTCGGGCAGGCCACGACCTTGTTCATGTCCGCCGGGACCGAGGAGGGCTTCCGCTCTTATGTGGCCACCGAGCGGATCACCGGCCGGACCGATGACGGGCGCGAAGGGTCTGTGACCGTGCAGCACGGCGGTCTCGAGTCAGATCCCGGCACCTGGTTCGGCCACATTGTGCCCAGAACCGGGACCGGTGACTTCGCCAGCTGGTCCGGCCCGGCGCGCATCGTCCACGACGACCAGGGCGCCTATTTCGAGATCACCCTGATCTGAGGCCTGCCGGGCCCGGGTCGGCGGCGCCACGCCGGTGGCGTCAGTTGAACACCGGCACGGTGTACTCGAACGCGGCGGACGAGGTCTCGCGGCCATGTTCGTGGGCGATCAGGGTCGCGAGCTCGCCAGGCCCTGAGGATGGCTCGGCCGCCCGGGTCCGGCTGATCAGGGCGAAGCTGCCCGCCGTCGTGATGCCCTTGCGGTGCCCGTTCTGGCTGGGGCTCATGGTGTAGGTGAGCGCCAGGGCCATGGCGAGGACGTCGGTGCGCACCTCATCGTCGTCAATGTCAGGGTTGATGGCAATGCACTCGCCGCACGCGACGATTGCCGCAGTGTCGTCGCCCAGCCAGGGACCCTGGTCGTCGACCGCATCGAGCACCACAATCCCGAGTTGGGCCGCCGTATGGCACATTCGGCCGAACGGCGTGGTCAGCTCAGGCACGCTGCCTCCGAGGCGTTGAGACTGGCGAAACCTGTTGCGTTTGACAACGTGGCTAGTGAGGCGGGGGTTCACTTACGCAACCGCTGCGGCTGGCCAGCCTTGGGCCAGCGAGCAGGCGGTAACGCGGCAAGCGGCCGTCATCGAGGCACAGGCGCGGGGGGTTCTGGCCAACGCGCCGGCGGCCGCCGAACCTATGCCGAAACGCGACCCGCCGAGCATACCGTGCTCAGGCTGTAATTACCCGGATTCGTGCCGCTAGCCAATTAGAGCCTTTGACCGTCGCCAATCGGTCCCGGCCGGCACAGGGAAACCCCAGCTCAGGCCGTTAGACGGCCTCGCCAACGGACGAATTTTCCGGCCCGCCGATGCTGCCCAGCGGCCCGCAGGCGCGCGACGTGGTCGTCGATGTACTGGACATAGAGCGGGATGAGATCCCGGCCCACAAGCGCGACCGCCGCCTCGGCATCAGCCGGCGGCTCCCGGCGCCAGCCCAGAGCCGCGGTAACCAGCTCGGCGGCGGGAGCGTGCCCGCCGGCCAGGTAGTGCTCGGCGGCCAGGTGATTGGTGCCCACGCGCCCAGTGTCCGCGGTGAACAGGAAGCGCACGGGGAAGAGCACCACCTTCGTCACCCGCCTTGGGCCACGGGAGACCAGGAGCCGCGGGTTGCGGATTTCTGCCTCGGCGCTGTCCGGGTGCACGCGGAGTCTGGCCCACTCCCGGAGCCTGCCCGACACGCTGGGGTCCCCGGCCAGGGAGCTCAGCGCGAACTCGGCCCCGGCCACGAGCAGTTCGGTCCGGTCCGGGCGGGCCGTCTCCTGACGGGCGTCCTGCCCGGTGAGCAGGCGCCCGTACTCGAGCAGGTCCAGCCGGTCGAGCGGGGGGAACCGGCCGCCCCGCGCCTGGCCGGCCAGCGTCGCCGGCGTTCCCCAGAACACCGACAGCCGCCGGTGCAGCGCCGATCCCCCGGCCCGCACGCCCCCGGCCACCCGGCGGATGGCCAGCCGGTCCGTCAGCCGGGGCGGATCGGCCAGGATGAGCCCGAGGTCGACGTCGCTGACCAGCGGGCTGAAGCCACCGTGGGCGAGGCTGCCCAGCGCGTAGCCGGCGACCAGCCGCGAGCCGAGAGCCTGCCGGAAGGCGGCGAGCGCCTCGTTCAGCACGGCCTCGCCCTGAGCGGTGTCTGCCTGCTGGCCGCACATGGGGCGACGATCCTAGCCGGCTGGCCCAGCGCCCATTCGGGCCCGAGCGGGCTGCACTAGGGTGAGACCGTGACGGCAGCCGACGGCGCGGATGGGGCCAGGGACGCGCAGCCCGGGGCCAAGCGGCCGCCCTACGAGCAGGCCCGCGACGAGCTGACCGAGCTGGTGAAACGCCTCGAGGCCGGCGGCCTGACGCTGGAGCAGTCGCTGCAGCTGTGGGAGCGCGGGGAGCGCCTGGCCGAGATCTGCACCGAATGGCTCGAGGGTGCACGGGCCCGGCTGGCGGAAGCGATGGCCCAGCGGGACGAGGGAAGTGATCCTTCCGCGCCGTTCTGACCGGCTCCGGCCCCGGGGTCACCCGGATCCGGCCCGGCGCCCGGCGGGACTGCCCGCTACTTGGGGTGCTTAGCTGGCGGCCGTTCCAGCCGGGACAGCACCTCGAGCACGCCGTCTGCGATCTTCCGCGTCCGCGTCGCGTCGGCGCTGAGCGACAGCTCGGCCGCGCAGAGCCCGATCGCGCCGGTCATCACGATCGCCACCGCCTGGTCGAGCGGCTCCCCGCTGCGGACGAAGAATTCGGTGTTCATGATCACCCAGTCCGCGAGCCGCTGCTGGCGCAGCAGGTCGAAGCCGGGCGGCCCGTCTCCGCTCACGAACAGGCGGAGCAGCTCGCGCTGCTCCATGCACACGTCGAGGTACTCCCGCGCGCCGACCAGGAACAGCTGCTGCGGGTCGGTGATCCCGGCGTCGCGGGCACCGCGGACGGCGCGCCGGGTCCGCTCGGCCTGCTCGTTGTTCAGCTCCTCGAACAACGTGAGATAAAGGTCGGCCTTACCGGAGAAATGGTGGTAGAGGCTGCCGACGCTCGCGCCGGCCCGGTTCACGATGCCGGTCACGCTGGCCTGCGCGTAGCCCTCGGTCGTGAAGACATGCCGCGCCGCCGCGAGCAGCGCGCTCCGGGTCGCGGCCCCGCGCTCGGACGTCTTCGGGATCGGTTGTGCCTGGTCTGTTGTTGTCATGCGGTCTCGCAGCGCCCCTCCACGACCTGCCGTCAGGCATCCAGGCTACGCCGAACTGCCTGATGCATAAGATTTCATCACGACAACGGGAAGGCGTCCCAGTGACCGAGAATCAGCCCGCGGCCACGCCGGCCGGACCGGAACCGGCAGGCCAGCCGGCAATGTCGGGCCAATGGGCACCGTCCAGCCAGGCGACAGCACCCGCCCAGGACCCGTCCGACCAGGAGGCGGCGCCGGAACCGCCAGCCCGGCACGCGCCTGACCGAAACCTCGCGCTCGAGCTGGCCCGGGTAACCGAGGCCGGGGCCATGGCCGCCGCCCGGTGGGTGGGCCGTGGGGACAAGAACGGTGCCGACGGGGCGGCCGTGAACGCGATGCGGCTGCTGATCAACACGGTGTCCATGAAGGGCGTGGTGGTGATCGGCGAGGGCGAGAAGGACCGCGCGCCCATGCTCTACAACGGCGAGCAGGTCGGCGACGGCAGCGGCCCGGCCTGCGATGTGGCCGTGGACCCGATCGACGGCACCCGGCTGACGGCCAACGGCATGCCGAACGCGATATCCGTCATCGCGGTCAGCGCCCGGGGGTCCATGTATGACCCGTCGGCGGTGTTCTACATGTCGAAGCTCGTCACCGGGCCGGAAGCAGCCGACGTGGTGGATATCAACGCCTCGCCGGCCGAGAACATCGCCGCGGTCGCGCGGGCCAAGCACTGCTCCTCGCACGACGTCACCGTGATCATCCTGGACCGGCCGCGGCATCAGGACCTGATCGAGCAGGTGCGCGCCGCCGGCGCGCGGATCAAGCTGATCACCGACGGCGACGTCGCCGGCGCGATCATGGCCGCGCGGGCGGGCACCGGCATCGACCTGCTGCTCGGGATCGGGGGCACGCCCGAGGGCATCATCGCCGCCTGCGCGATCAAGTGCCTGGGCGGGGTGATCCTGGGCAAGCTCGAGCCCCGCGACGAGGAGGAACGCGATCGCGCCGTCGCGGCCGGCCATGACCTGGACCGCGTGCTGACCACCGATGACCTGGTCACCTCCGACGACGCGTTCTTCGCCGCCACCGGGATCACCGACGGCGAGCTGATGACCGGGGTGCGCTACCGGTCCGGCGGCGCCACCACCCACTCGCTGGTCATGCGTGCGCGGTCGGGCACGCTGCGCAATATCTACAGCGAGCACCAGCTCTGGAAGCTGAGCGTCTACAGCGCGGTCAACTTCGACGGCGACTGAACGCGTCCCGCCACCGCGACCGCCGCGGCCGGACCACCTTTACCCGGCCGCCAAACGACATCGCCCGGATCTCGATCACCGGCAGGTCCGGCTGCCCGGGCAGGCTGGCCTGCTGCACGCCCGGGTTGCCGCTCTGCCGGCTCAGGACGGCGGTGCCGGTCATCTCGACCAGGATCCCGTCCGGCACGATCAGCTGCACGGTGCCGCCGAACAGCGTGGCGAGCATGGTGACCCGCCGGCTCTGCAGCACCGCCTCGCGCATATCGAGGACGACCTCGCCGAAGACCGCGGTCACCATGAACTTCTCGGGCACTACCCAGCGCCCGTCCCGGCGCTCGCGGCTGAAGATGCCAGCGACCGGCCGCCGGGAGTCCAGCCGGATCGGCTGCGCCGACGGCAGCGCCAGGTCCGTGGTCAGCGGCTCGAGGTCGCCCAGCGTACGGGCCGCATAGGCGCGCTCCACGCGCTCCGAATGCTCGCCCAGGGTCAGCCGTCCGTCCCCGGCCGCCTCGTTGAGCAGCGTGATGACCCGCTCCCGATCCGCGTCAGAGGCACGCAGATCACGGGGCCCGGGTCGCGATGTCACACCCAGAAGATAACAAGCTTCCGCCGCCTCAGCGGCCGGGGCGACGCCAGCGCGCCCGGCGCCGGTCCGCGCGGCACCTAGGCCCGCCCGGGTAACCCCGCCACCCGGCCGCCCCGCCCGGGCCCAGGGCGCCAATCCGCGCGGCACACCTAGGCCCGCCCGGTTACCCCCGCCACCCAGCCGCCCCGCCCGGCGGAGGGCGCCGATCCGCGCGGCTACTCGGCGCCCGGATCGTCTGTTAGTTTGGTCTAAGCAAGTATCTAGCAGGGCAGAGGGAGACTGCACGGTGGGCGAGCCCTCGGACGGCAGCGGCACGGCAGCGTGGACCCCCAGGGGACCGGCATCCCGGGTCCGGAATGAGCACTACAAGTGGGTCGCGCTGTCCAACACCACGCTGGGCATGCTGTCAGCCACCGTCAACGCGTCCATCGTGATCATCTCCCTGCCGGCCATCTTCCGCGGGATCAAGCTCAACCCGCTGACCCCCGGCAACGTCAGCTACCTGCTCTGGATGCTGATGGGCTACCTGGTCGTGTCGGCCGTGCTCGTGGTCACCCTGGGCCGCCTCGGCGACATCTACGGCCGGGTACGCATGTACAACCTGGGCTTCGCGGTCTTCGCGCTCGGTGCGCTGTTTCTCCCGTTCGACCCGCTGACCGGCCCGGCCGGCGCGCTGTGGCTGATCGGCTTCCGGGTCATCCAGGCCATTGGCGGCGCCATGCTGATGGCCAACTCCCCGGCGATCCTGACCGACGCGTTCCCCGCCGACGAGCGCGGCATGGCCATGGGCATCAACCAGGTGGCCGGCATCTCCGGCCAGTTCATCGGCCTGATCCTGGGCGGCGTGCTGGCCGCCGTCGACTGGCGCCTGGTGTTCATCGTCTCGGTGCCGATCGGCATCGGCGGCACGATCTGGTCCTACCTCAGCCTGCAGGAGGTCGGGGCCAGGACTCCGGCCAAGATCGACTGGCTCGGCAACGTCCTGTTCGGCCTGGGCCTGGTCGGGATCCTCGTCGGCATCACCTACGGGCTGATCCCGTACGGCGGGCACGCGATGGGCTGGACCAACCCCCTGGTGCTGGTCGGCGTGATCGGCGGGGTGCTGCTGCTGGTGGCGTTCTGCGTCACCGAACTCCGGGTCCCCCAGCCCATGTTCGACCTGAAGCTGCTGAGAATCCGGGCGTTCGCCGCGGGCAACGCGGCCACCCTGCTGGCCTCGATCGCCCGGGGCGGGCTGCAGTTCATGCTGATCATCTGGCTGCAGGGGATCTGGCTGGTGCTGCACGGCTACAACTTCAAGGACACGCCGCTCTGGTCGGGCATCTACCTGCTGCCGCTCACGTTCGGCTTCGTGGTGTTCGGGCCGCTGTCGGGCAAGCTGTCCGACAAGCACGGCGCCCGGTGGTTCTCGTCGGGCGGGCTGCTCGTCTCGGCCGCGGCGTTCGCCGGGCTGATGTTCCTGCCCACGGACTTCAGTTACCCGGCGTTCGCCACCCTGATCTTCATCGCCGGCGCGGGCATGGGACTGTTCTCCGCGCCGAACGCCGCGGCGATCATGAACAGCGTCCCGGCCCGCCAGCGCGGTGCCGCATCGGGCATGCTGGCCACGTTCCAGAACTCGGGCTTCGTCCTGTCCATCGGCATCTTCTTCTCGCTGATGATCGCCGGGCTGGCCAGCACGCTGCCGACCACGCTCACCAACGGGCTGACCGCGCACGGCGTGCCGCACGCGGTCGCGCACCAGATCGGGCAGGCGCCCCCGGTCGCGAGCCTGTTCGCCGCGTTCCTCGGCTACAACCCGGTGCACCAGCTGCTGGGGCCGACCGGGGTGCTCGCGCACCTGCCCCCGGACCAGGTCGCCGTGCTGACCGGGAAGCGGTTCTTTCCCGAGCTGATCACCGGCCCGTTCCACCACGGCCTGGTGATCGTGTTCAGCATGGCGATCGTTGTGCTGGTGATCGCGGCAGGCGCCTCCCTGATGCGCGGCGGCCGGTACGTGTACGAGGAGCAGAACGCCGCGCCCGCGGGCGCCGCGGCCGCGGCTCCGGTGACCAGCGGGCCGGCCGCGGGCAGCCAGCCGGGGAACGGCGCGGCCCAGGCAGCGGGCGGCGCCGGCAACGCCGCGGCGGGCAACGGCCAGCAGACGCCCAACGGCAACCAGCAAGGGGCCGATTCCACGCTGCCGCCCCGCTCCACCTGACCTCCGGCCCGCCACCCCGCTGTACCCACGAGCCGGCTGGCCAGTTGGCGCTCGGGTGGCATGAAGTATGCCAGAGGGGTCTGACTCAGCTCAGCTCTAGAATCGATGGTTATGGAGCTGAGGCAGCTGGAGTACTTCGTAGCCGTGGCCGAGGAGGCGAACTTCACCCGGGCGGCGGCGAGGGTGCACGTGGCCCAGCCCGGGGTGAGCGCGCAGGTACGCCGACTCGAGCGGGAGCTCGGGCAGGACCTGCTGGACCGCTCGGGCCGGGCGGTACGGCTCACCGCGGCCGGCGCCGCCGTGCTGCCCTACGCCCGGGCCGCGCTCTCGGCCGCGGCCGGCGCGCGGCTGGCCGTCGACGAGCTGACCGGGCTGCTGCGCGGGCACGTCACGATCGGGACCCTCAGCTCGATGGCGTCCGACGACCTTGACCTGCCCGGCCTGATCGCCGGGTTCCACGCCGACCATCCCGCGGTAGAGATCAGCCTCGCGGCGGCGAACACCGACGACCTGATCGAAGGGCTGAAGACGGGCCGGCTCGACATGGCGTTCATCAGCATCGGCGCCACGGCGCCACCGGGCCTCGGGACGCACGTGGTGACCAGCCAGCCGTTCGTCGCGGCGGTCAGCCACGACCACGCCCTGGCGTCCAGGTCCACGATCACGCTGAAGGCCCTGGCCGGCCACGGGCTCATCAGCCTGCCCCGCGGCACCGGCCTGCGGGCCACCGTCGATGAGGCCTTCGCCGCGGCCGGGCTCCGGCCGCGGGTCGCGCTCGAGGCCGGTGACCCGCGCGTGCTCGCGCAGTTCGCGGCCCGTGGTCTCGGGGTCGCGATCGTGCCGCAGTCCATCACCGACGCACGCCGTGAGCAGCTGCACGCCATCGCGATAACGCCGGCCCTGCACGGCCGGATCGCGTTCGCCTGGCGGGCCGAGGGGCCGGTCAGCCCGGCCGCCGGGGCGCTCATCGCACGGGTGCGCGCCACCGTGGCCGAGGTGACCCCGGACCCCGAGGCAGGCTGAGTCCTGCGAGTAGTTCTCCGCCGCGCGGTAGCGTCGCTATATAGTTAGCTCTGTGAACGATATTAATGGGCAGGGCCCGGTGCGTGGGGCGCCCGCAGCGGCGGGCGGAGCGGGTGCGGTGGCTGACGCTGGTGCCCGCGGCGGCCCGGGGCGGGCGGCAGCAGCGGCGGCGGCGGAGCTGTTTACGGCGATCAGCGTGATCCGCCGGACCGCGCGCCGGGCGGCGCGCCAGGCCTGGACCCAGGAACCGCTGCCGCCGGCCCAGTCGGAGCTGCTGCGGCTCACCGCGGCGCGGCCCGGCATCAGCGTGGCCGACGCCGCCCAGGAGCTGCGGCTGGCCCCGAACACGGTCAGCACGCTGGTGGGCCGGCTCACCGACGCGGGGCTGCTGAGCCGGGAGCGGGGTGCGCAGGACGCCAGGACCGCGCTGCTGGCGGTCACGGACAAGGCCCGCAGGCGGCTCGCGGAGTTCCGGGACCTGCGCGCCGAGCTGGCCGGGCAGGCCCTGGCCCGGCTGACGCAGCAGGATCAGCAGGCGCTCGCCGCCGCCGTCCCGGCGCTGCTGCGCCTGGCCGAGCAGATGGAGCGCGCATGAGCCTGCCGCCCGACGTATCGGCCGTGAACGCGAGCGGCGAACCGGCAGGGGACGGCGCGGCCAGCGACGTGCGGACCGTGAGCACGCGGTCGGCGGAGGCCGCCGAACCAAGCCACGGCGGGCGCGCGGTGCGGTGCACCGGCTTGACCTACCAGTTCGGTGACCACGTCGCCGTCGACCACGTAAACCTCCAGATCGAGCCCGGCGAGACGTTCGGGCTGCTCGGGCCGAACGGCGCCGGCAAGACGACCACGATCAGGATGCTGACCACGCTGCTGAAGCCGGCCGAGGGCCAGGTCACTGTGTTCGGCACCGACGCGGCCGCGCACCCGATGCTGGTCCGCCGGATGATCGGGTACGTGCCGCAGCTGCTGTCCGCGGACGCCACGCTCACCGGGCGGGAGAACATCGAGCTGTTTGCCCGGCTGTTCGACGTCCCACGGCGGCTGCGCGCCGAGCGGGTCGACGGCGCGCTCGCGGCCATGGGGCTGACCGAGCCGGCCCAGCGGCTGGTCAAGACCTACTCGGGCGGCATGATCCGCCGCCTGGAGCTGGCTCAGGCCCTGGTCAGCGCGCCGGCCCTGCTGGTGCTCGACGAGCCGACCGTCGGCCTGGACCCGATCGCGCGCTCCGATGTGTGGGACTACATCGCCGGGCTGCGCGAGGCCGCCCCGCTCACCGTGCTGATGACCACCCACTACATGGACGAGGCCGACACCTACTGCGACCGGGTCTCGCTCATGCACGCAGGCTTGATCCGGGCCACAGGAACCCCGGGCGAGCTCAAGGCCACGCTCGGGGACGGCGCCACGCTGGACGACGTGTTCCGGCACTACACCGGCGGCACCCTCGACGACGACGCGGAGAAGGGAGGCATCCGTGACGTACGCCGCGCCCGGCGCACCGCCCGCCGCCTCGGCTGAACCCGGCCTGCCCCAGCTGGCCGGCGACACCCCGCTGGCGGCCGCGCGCCGGCTGATCAGCCGCGTCGGCACGCTGTGCTGGGTCGAGCTCAGGAAGATCCGCCACGACCGGACCGAGCTGTACACCCGGGCCATCCAGCCCGCGCTGTGGCTGCTGATCTTCGGCGAGACGTTCAACCGGATCCACGCGATCCCGACCCCGGACGGCATCCCCTACCTGGCCTACCTCGCGCCCGGCATCCTGGCCCAGTCGGCCCTGTTCATCGCGATCTTCTACGGGATCCAGATCATCTGGGAGCGGGACGCGGGCGTGCTGACCAAGCTCATGGTCACGCCCACCCCCCGGGCCGCGCTGATCACCGGCAAGGCGTTCGCGGCCGGGGTGCGCTCGATCGTGCAGGCCGCGGTGATCGTGGTGCTCACCGCGCTGCTCGGCGTCTCGCTCACGCACAACCCGCTGAAGCTGCTGGCCACCGCCGCGGTCGTGATCCTCGGCTCGGCGTTCTTCTCCTGCCTGTCGATGAGCATCGCCGGGGTCGCGCTGTCCCGGGACCGGCTGATGGGCATCGGCCAGGCCATCACCATGCCGCTGTTCTTCAGCTCGAACGCGCTCTACCCCGAGCAGGTCATGCCCGGCTGGCTGCAGGCGATCAGCAAGGTCAACCCGCTCTCCTACGAGGTGGACGCGCTGCGCGGGCTGCTCATCGGCACCGAGGCCCACCTGGCCCTGGACGCGGCCGTGCTGGTCTTCGCCACCGTGGCGGGCGTGACCGTGTCAGCGCTGCTGCTCCCGCGCCTGGCCCGGTAAGCGGGCCGGGGCCCATAACTCGGGGCTGAAGGCCTCGTCGGGCGGGATGACATGAGCGTCCGGCTGGAGCGCCGCGCGCAGGATGGCCTCGGCCGCGTCGGCCGCGGTGCGCGCGGTGATCGCGTGCTCGTGGGCTCGCTCCAGATGACCCAGGCCGACACAGTCGTAGGCGACCTGGGAATCGTGCACGGCCAGCTCCAGCTGGCGCGCGGCCTCGGCCAGGTCGACGTCGTGCTGGCTCACTTCGGGAATGCTGGTCATATCCACATCCTCGCCTTATCTGTCTCGGGCAGCCAGGGCTGAGGCCTCCAGCTACCCAGGTAAACGGCGTGCATGCAGTTCCGGCTGCGGCGCGGGCGGCCGGCCCCGGCACCGCAGCGCCGATCTACGATGAGACAGTTCCCCGACGACGGCCCACAAGGATGTGCCCGCAGATGCCCGAGTTCGCCTACACCGACCTGCTCCCGACCGGCGCGGACACCACCGAGTACCGCCAGCTTGACGTGGATGGAGCCGGCGTGGACGTTGCGTTCGGGAAGGAATTCCTGCGGGTTGAGCCGGCCGCACTGACCCACCTGACCAGCACCGCCATGCGGGACATCGCGCACCTGCTGCGGCCCGGCCACCTGCGGCAGCTGCGGTCGATCCTGGACGACCCCGAGGCTTCGGGCAACGACCGGTACGTGGCACGTGACCTGCTGCAGAACGCGTGCATCGCGGCGGGCGGGGTGCTGCCCATGTGCCAGGACACAGGCACCGCGATCGTGATGGGCAAGCGCGGCCAGCAGGTGCTCACCGCCGGGCGCGACGAGGAGCACATCGCGCGCGGCGTCTACGACGCCTACACCACGCTGAACCTGCGCTACTCCCAGCTCGCGCCGCTGACCATGTGGGACGAGAAGAACACCGGCAGCAACCTGCCGGCCCAGATCGAGCTGTACGCCACCGACGGCGCCGAGTACAAGTTCCTGTTCATGGCCAAGGGCGGCGGCTCGGCGAACAAGTCATACCTGTACCAGGAGACCAAGGCGGTGCTCAGCCCGGACGCGCTGCTGGCCTTCCTCGAGCAGAAGATCCGCTCGCTCGGGACGGCCGCGTGCCCGCCGTATCACCTGGCGATCGTGGTCGGGGGAACTACCGCGGAGTTCGCCTTGAAAACGGCCAAGTACGCTTCGGCCCGCTACCTCGACACCCTGCCCACGGCCGGGTCGCCCGCGGGGCACGGGTTCCGCGACCCGGAGCTCGAGCAGCAGGTGCTCGAGATCACCCGCCGGACCGGGATCGGGGCGCAGTTCGGCGGCAAGTACTTCTGCCACGACGTGCGGGTGATCCGGCTGCCGCGGCACGGCGCGTCGTGCCCGGTGGCGATCGCGGTGTCCTGCTCGGCGGACCGGCAGGCGCTCGGCAAGATCACCCGGGACGGCGTGTTCCTGGAGCGGCTGGAGACCGACCCGGCGCAGTACCTGCCGGACACGGAGGAGCAGGACCTCGACGCCGACGTGGTGCGGATCGACCTGGGCCGGCCGATGGCGGAGATCCGGGCCGACCTGTCCCGGTACCCGATCAAGACCCGGCTGGCGCTGACCGGGCCGATGGTGGTGGCCCGCGACATCGCGCACGCGAAGATTTCCGAGCGGCTGGGCCGGGGCGAGCCGATGCCCGGCTACCTGCGCGACCACGCGGTGTACTACGCGGGGCCGGCCAAGACGCCGGAAGGGTACGCGTCCGGCTCGTTCGGGCCGACCACCGCCGGGCGGATGGACTCGTACGTGGACGAGTTCCAGGCCGCGGGCGGCTCGATGGTGATGCTGGCCAAGGGGAACCGGTCGGCCGCGGTCACCGAGGCCTGCCGCAAGCACGGCGGGTTCTACCTGGGCTCGATCGGCGGGGCGGCGGCCCGGCTGGCCCGGGACTGCATCACCAAGGTGGAGGTGCTCGAGTACCCGGAGCTGGGCATGGAGGCGGTCTGGCGGATCGAGGTCCGGGACTTTCCCGCGTTCATCGTCGTGGATGACAAGGGCAACGACTTCTTCGCCGACGTCACCACGGCGAACCAGCCGCTGCTGACCATCGGTTCCGCACCCAGCTAGGAGGCTCGACCATGGCCGACACGGCCGGGTACCGCACCGAGCACGACTCGATGGGCGAGGTCCTCGTCCCCGCAGACGCGCTGTGGGGCGCGCAGACGCAGCGGGCGGTGGAGAACTTCCCGGTGTCCGGCGAGCGGCTGCCGCGGGAGCTGATCGGCGCGCTGGGGTCGATCAAGGGCGCCGCGGCCATGGTCAACGGTGAGCTGGGCGTGCTGGACGCCGACATGGCGACGGCCATCCACGACGCGGCGGCGGAGGTCGCCCGCGGGGAGCACGACGACCAGTTCCCGATCGACGTGTACCAGACCGGCTCGGGGACCTCGTCCAACATGAACGCCAACGAGGTCATCGCCACGCTGGCCGCGGGGCGGCTGGGCCGGCCGGTGCACCCGAACGACCACGTCAACGCCTCGCAGTCGTCGAACGACGTATTTCCCTCCGCGATCCACATCGCCGCGGCCCGGCAGATCAAGCTGTCCCTGCTGCTCGCGCTCGACCACCTGGCCGAGACGCTAGACGCCAAGGCCGACGAGTTCGCCGACGTGGTCAAGAGCGGCCGGACCCACCTGATGGACGCCACGCCGGTCACGCTGGGCCAGGAGTTCGGCGGGTACGCGGCCGCAGCGCGGCACGGCGCCGAGCGCGCGGCCGAGGCGCTCGCCGACGTCGGTGAGCTGCCGCTGGGCGGGACCGCGGTGGGCACCGGGCTGAACGCGCCGGCCGGGTTCGCGGCCGCGGTCATCGCCCGCCTGGCCGCGGACATGGACCTGCCGCTGACCGAGGCCAGGGACCACTTCGAGGCGGCCGGGGCGCGGGACGCGCTGGTGGCGGCCAGCGGTGTGATGCGCACGATCGCGGTGTCGCTGTACAAGATCTGCAATGACCTGCGGCTGATGAACTCCGGGCCACGGACCGGGCTGGCCGAGATCCAGATTCCCGACCTGCAGCCTGGCTCGTCGATCATGCCGGGGAAGGTCAACCCGGTGATCTGCGAGGCCGTGTGCCAGGTCTGCGCCCAGGTCATCGGCAACGACGCGGCGGTCACGTTCGGCGGCGCGGCGGGCAACTTCGAGCTGAACGTGATGATGCCCGTGATCGCGCAGAACCTGCTGGACTCGGTCACGCTGCTGGCGTCCGCCTCGCGGCTGCTCGCGGACCGGTGCGTCAGCGGGATCAGCACGGACCCGGCCCGGCTGCGCCGGCTGGCCGAGTCCTCACCCGCGATCGTGACCGCCCTGAACCGGTTCATCGGCTACGAGGCCGCGGCGGCCGTCGCGCACGAGGCGCTGGAGACCGGCCAGACCATCAGGGACGTCGTGATCGCGCGCGGGCACGTCGGCCGCGGCGACCTCACCGAGGCGCAGCTGGACACCGCGCTCGACGTGCTGGCCATGACCAGGCCGCCGGGCCGGGGAGAAAAAAGCCGGGGATAAAACGGACGGCAAAACGGGCACCCGGGGACGCAGGGAACGTCAACCGAATTCACATCTGACTCTCAGGAATATCGCTGGCACAGTGGGTACCGTCCGGGCATGCACGCTGTCACGAACGGGCATCTGGTCGTGGGGCGGTACCGGCTGCTGGAGCCGATCGGCCGCGGCGCCATGGGGATCGTCTGGCGGGGCAGGGATGAGCTGCTCGACCGCGAGGTCGCCATCAAGGAGGTCCGGGCCGCCGGGCTGACCACCCCGGCCGAGACCGAGGTCATCTACCAGCGGACGCTGCGCGAGGCCAAGGCGGCGGCGCGGCTGAACCACCCGAGCCTGGTGACGGTCTTCGACGTGGTCGAGCAGGACGGCAGTCCCTGGATCGTGATGGAACTGGTGCTGGCCAGGTCGCTCGACCGGCTGATCGTGGAGGACGGCCCACTGCCCCCGTGGCACGCCGCCCGGGTCGGTGCGGACCTGCTGAGCGCGCTGGATTGCGCGCACGCCGCGGGAGTCCTGCACCGGGACGTGAAGCCGGCCAACGTGCTGCTCGGCGCCGACGACCGGACGGTGCTGACCGACTTCGGCATCGCCACCTTTGACGACGATCCGGGCCTGACCCAGCCCGCGATGGTGTTCGGGACGCCTGGGTTCACCGCGCCGGAGCGGGTCCGCGGTGAGCCCGCGACGCCCGCGTCGGACCTGTGGTCGCTCGGCGCGACCTTGTACACCGCCGTGGAGGGCCGCGGCCCGTTCGCGCGGCTCGGCGGCTGCGAGGCCATCTCCGCGGGGGTGCTCACCGAGGACGCACCCCGGGCCCCGTCGGCGGGCCCGCTCGGGCCGGTTATCGACGCGCTACTCAGAGCCGATCCGCGTGACCGGCCCGACGCGGCCACGGCCGCGGGGATGCTGGCTGACGCGGTCGCGGGGGCCGGGGCGGGCCCGCCGCGCCTGGCCGCTGTGCCCAGCGCCTTCCCCGCCTCCCCCGTCTTCGCGGCGGGGCCGGAGTTCCCCGGCCTGGCGTTCCCGCCCGACCTGCCCGGTCCGGCGCAACTGGCCGAGTACGACGCGCTGCAGGCACCCGAGGACCTGCCCGCGGCCAGGGCGAGCCGGGCGCTCAGGCCGCACCGGCACCGCCGCCGCCATCCGCCGGCGTTCACCGTGGTCGCGGTGGCGGTCGCGGCCGCGGCGGCCGTAGTGGGCTGGTCGGTGTACTCGCATACCGCCGGTGCGCCCGCCGGCACCACGCAGGCGGCGCACGGCAGCACCGGAACCGCGGGGAGCACCGCCGGCCGTCCGCCCGCACCGGCCGGATACCGGTGGTTCCAGGTCACCGCCGCGAGTACGGGCACGGTGGCGGGGTTCGAGATCGCCGCCCCGGCGTCCTGGCACATGACCAGCCACGGCCTGGCCACCTACCTGATGCCGCCCGCCGGAGACTCCTACATCGAGATCAGCCTGGCCCGGTTCACCCGCCCCGACCCGGAGCAGGAGGCCAGCGCCAGGCAGAGCCAGGCGGTCGGGCACGGCCGCTACCCCGGCTACCAGCTCATCGCGATCAGGCCGGGCACGTTCCTGGACGCTCCCGCGGCCACCTGGCGGTTCAGCTGGCGGCAGGACCGGGGACGCCGCGTCGGAGTGCTCGAGCTGCTGACGAACATCACCACCGGGGCCGGCACGCAACCTTACGCGCTGGCTGTGTCCGCACCTGCCGTGGCGTTCCCGCGCGCGGCGGCCACGTTCCGGCAGGCGCTGCGGACGTTCCGGCCACTCGGGTAGCGGCCCCCTGGCCCGGGCCAGGGGGCCGCTACGTCATTCCCGGCTCGGGCCGGTCAGTACCAGCCGTCGGCTTGCTCGTGGCCCCAGGCCCCGCACGGCGATCCGTAGACGGACTTGATGTAACCAAGACCCCAGCGGATCTGGGTGGCGGCGTTCGTCTGCCAGTCGGCCCCGGCGCTGGCCATCTTCGATCCCGGCAGTGCCTGCGGAATCCCGTACGCCCCGGACGAGGGGTTGGTGGCGGTCACGTTCCAGCCGCTCTCCACGTTCCAGAGCGAGACCAGGCAGGAGAACTGGCTCGATGACCAGCCGTAGGACCCGAGCAGGCCCGCGGCGATCTGCTGGGCCGTGCCGGCGGGAACCACCGGGGCGGGCGACGGGGCGGGCGCGGGGGCCTGGGCCTGCTGCTGCTCGGCCGCACGCTGGGTCGCGGCGGCTGCCGCGGCCTTGCGTGCCGCGGCTCTCCTGGCCGCCGCCTGCCGGGCTGCCTTCAGCTGAACCGCCTTGAACTGGGCGGTGCGCACCGCGCCCTGCAGCCGCAGCCGGGCGGCGGTGTCCACCGGGTACCGGGCCTGGCTGGCCGAGCTGGTGTGGGCCTGGGCGGAAGTTAACGAACTGCCCGCGTCCGCCGGGTTGGCCGGCCACAGCATCACCACGCTGGCGGCTGCCGCCGCGGCCAGGACGGTTGAACCTGTTACTACGAGGGTGAGTTTCGAAGGCTTTCTGTGCTTAGCGGGGATACGGCGATGAAGGCGGGACAAAAGGATCCCTTGGTCGGGCACAATGCGTGCTCGGCTTTCACCCGGTAGCACTGCCAGGGTCACCGGACCGGATGCTGGCAGCGGCGTACAGACGTGACGCAGGATCAGGGCGGCGAGTTGCCTGGGGGCAACCATCACGCACGCTGGGTGCTGTCGGCCAACCACCCTGCCGAATGTTCACCAGGCGCGTGACCGGAATTTGCCGAGAATCCGTATGACGTAGATCACATCAGCCCGTGTCCGCTAGTGCGATGTTCGTCCCATTCCCGTCACTCACCTTGGGCTTCCTGAGATTCCGTCAGCATGTGCTGAACCAATGTGAGTCACGTCACACTATGACTCTTCCCGCACGAGAAGTAACGCAGTGCCATCAGCATTCGGCCCGTCAGGATGGCATTAGCTATAGGGACGGTGCCCGGTGCCAACCATCGGCCTAAGTAAGGCCGGCTACTCACAGCTAGTTTGGCTTTCTCCCCGTAGCAGATGGGAAGGGCAATCACTCGCAGTGACAGCTGGGTCCGCGCCGTGATCTGCGCTTAATAGAAACCGTTCGCCTGCCAGAACGACCACGCGTTGCAGGGAGTCCCGTACCTCTCCTTGATGTAGCCGAGACCCCACTTGATCTGTGTCGTCGGGTTGGTCTGCCAGTCGGCGCCCGCGCTGGCCATCTTGTCCCCGGGCAGCGCCTGCGGGATGCCGTAGGCACCGCTGGCGTTCTCCGCGTCCCAGCGCCAGCCGCTCTCCCTGGTCCAGATGTTGTTCAGGCAGCTGTACTCCGTGCTCTGCGGGGTGAAGCCGAACGAGGGCAGCATCTGGAACGCGGTGGCCTGGGCCGTGCCCGGGTCGGGCGGTGGCGCGTTGACGATCGAGCTGGCCGCCACCCCGATCGAGGTCACCGGGCGCTTGGCCAGCTTGGGCGAGCCGACCAGGCTCAGCGTCTTCGACGCGGCATCCACGAGGATCATCTGCTGGCGCTCCTGCACCAGCAGGGCCCCGGTCTTGCTGCCGGGGATCGCTGCCAGGGCCGCCGCCGCCGGATCGGTACCGGTGCCCGCGCGCACTATGGCGACAAGAACGCCTGCTGCGATGGCCACCAGCGCGGTCAGCGTCGTGATCAGCAGAAAGCTAGTCCGCCTGCGCTTACGGCGCCTGGCGGGAGCCCGCCTCCGCTCTGACAATGCGGTCCTTCCGTCGGCCAAGCGCAGCGAGGCGGAGTGCCCAGCGCGCAGACCGCTGCGGTAAAAACCTAGGGCAGCGAGTCATGACGGTTCGGCCTAATGCGACATCAGAGGGCTGCAAGGGCAGAAACCCTCGCATCTGGTCCAGTACCGTCGCCGCACTACGTTGCCAGAAGCGCAGGAGTGGACCAAGCGCTTCCGCAGAAAAAGTTGTGTTGGAAACCAAGGAATTTGTGTTCCGCAGATCACAGTTTGGCAACGCGTACTGTAACAATTACTGGGCGTAAGGGCACCATCCTGTGATCACAACTGCGGCGCAGATGCTCGCTAAGACACGCCGGCATACCCTGAATCCAGGGATGCAGTTCGCTTTCCCGCTGCGTATGAACGGGCCGGACAAGGGGTGACAATGAGTAACAGCCCGGGTTCCGACTCGGCCGCAAGTGGTTCCGGCCCGGACTGGGCGAGCCAGCGGACCGGAAACGGGGGCACCGGGCCGGGCCGCGCGGGCGAGACCGGCTCCGGCCGCAAGCGCCTGCTGCCGCGGCGGGGCGACGGCGCGCCACGGGGCGCGGCTGGCCGCCCAACGTGGGAGCTGGGCACCGGCGACGCGGAAACGGTGCTGGCCGAGGCGCGCAAGGCGCTGTTCGTGATGGTCGGCTTCATCGCCGTCATCTGGCTCATCCAGATCGTGAACTGGGCCAGTCACTACCACCTGACGTTCTCCTACGGCATCCGGGCCCGCGATCCCGGCAGCCTCCCGGACATCCTGCTGGCGCCGTTCCTGCACTTCAGCTGGGCTCATATCGAGGGCAACTCGGGCCCGCTGTTCATCTTCGGCTTCCTGGCCGCCTACCGTGGCGTGGCCAAGTTCCTCGCCGTAACCCTGGTGGTCATCCTGACCAGCGGGCTGGGCGCCTGGCTCTTCGAGAGCCCGGGCACGGTCGGGGCCGGGGCGAGCGGGGTGGTGTTCGGGTACTTCGGCTACATCATGGTGCGCGGGTTCTTCGACCGGCACCCGATCGACATGCTGATCGGAGCGGTGATGGCTCTCTGTTTCGCCTACCAGTTCACCGTGCTGCTGCCGCAGGCCGGGATCGGCTGGCAGGCGCACATCGGCGGCCTGGTCGGGGGCATCGCATCTGGCTGGGTGTTCCGCGACCGGCGGCCGGGTGTCCCGCGCGGGCCGCGATCCGGGCCGGGGCGCTCCCCCACTAAGTTCGGCGACGGCCCCCGGGCCGATCTGCACCAGCAGCTTGATGACCTGGGGCTCTGAACCGCCATGACCATCGTCGACGCGCACCACCACGTGTGGGACCTCTCCGTGCGGCCACAGCCGTTTCTCGATCAGCCGGGCCTGGAACCGCTGCGGCGCAACTTCCTGCTGGCCGAACTTGAGCCCCAGGCCGCGGCCCAGGGCGTGACCGCCACGGTCCTGGTGCAGACCGTGACCGAACCGGGCGAGACACCCGAGATGCTCGCGCTGGCCGCGGGCGGGGGCCTGGTCGCCGGCGTGGTCGGCTGGGTCGACCTCGAGGCACCGGGCACCGGGGACGCGATCGCCGCGCTGCGCGAACTGCCCGGGGGCGAGCATCTGGCGGGGATCAGGCATCCGGTGCTGACCGAGCCCGACCCGGACTGGCTGAGCCGGCCGTCGGTGCTGCGCGGCCTGGCCGCCGTGGCCGCGGCCGGGCTGGTCTTCGACGTGGTCGGCGCGCCCCGGCATCTCCCGGCGGCGGTGGCCGCCGCGGCGGCCACGCCGCAGCTGACCTTCGTGCTCGACCATCTGGGCAACCCCGAGCTGGACGGCGAGGTCGACGAGGTGTGGGCGAACGCGTTCCGCGGCTTCGCGACCCTGCCGAACACGGTGGCCAAGCTGTCCGGCATCCTCGGCGAGCCCGCCCCGGCCGCCGCCGGCCCCGCGGACCCGGACGCGATACAGACCGCGCACATGCGGCCGTACTATGACCTCGCGCTCGCCGGGTTCGGGCCGGACCGGCTCATGTTCGGCTCGGACTGGCCGGTCAGCACCCGGGACACGTCGTACGCCCACGTGCACGCGGCGGCGCGCGCGCTGACCGCCGGGCTGAGCGAGGCAGAGAAAGAAGACGTGTTCCGCGGCACGGCACAGCGCGTCTACCGGCT
>Ga0070714_100001028_pt1 | contig 19875 bp, 18 predicted proteins | sample LARL83metaG_FD_65450 | JGI IMG/M metagenome (GOLD analysis project Ga0070714, IMG submission 65450) | Corn, switchgrass and miscanthus rhizosphere microbial communities from Kellogg Biological Station, Michigan, USA - LAR L8-3 metaG | ecosystem: Host-associated > Plants > Roots > Rhizosphere ... | reverse complement strand
GCCAGCTCACCGATGCCCTCACCGGCGCCGACCCCGGCGTGCACCACCACGTGATGTGGCCGATGCTGGTGGCGGCGGCCAGGCGCGCCGCCGACCTGGACAAGCCCGGCCCCAGCGCGGAACTGCGGGCGCTCGCCGCCACGCTTCGGTGCACCACCAGGCCGGATGCGGCCTGCCAGCGAACGGTCACCGCCGCGCTAACCGAGGAGGCGGACTCGTGGGAACAGGCAGCCCAGGCCTGGCACGAGCTGCGCCAGCCGTTCGAGCGCGCCCAGGCACTGCTATCCGCTGCCCGCGCCCGCATCGTGGCGGGCGACCGGGCGAACGCCCGGACAGCACTTCAGGCAGCGCTCACGATCGCGCGCGAGCTTGACGCGCGGCCGCTGGCCGGACAGATCCAGGCGACGGCCCGCCGGGCCGGCCTCAGCATCGCGGGCGAAGGCGCGGGCCAAGGCGCGGGCGAAGGCGCGGGCGAAAGGACCCTCGCGGCCGGCACCGGTCACGGCTCGGGGCTTACCGCCAGGGAACTCGACGTGCTGCGGCTGATCGCCGCGGGCCTGAGCAACCGGCAGATCGGCACCGAGCTGTTCATCAGCGGTAACACCGCTGGCGTGCACGTCTCCCGCATCCTCGCCAAGCTCGGCGCGGCGACCCGCACCCAGGCCGCGGCCATCGCCCGCGAGCGCAACCTGGTCCCCTGAGGACGGCGCGCGACATGGTAGCTTGCCGGGATGGGCGGCAACCGTGAGCTGGCGGAGCGGTTCATCGCGAGCTTGGAGGCCCGGGACTGGGACAGCTGGGCGGGGCTGCTGCATCCGGCCGTGATCTACGAGATCCCGCAGTCACGGGAGCGTATCCGGGGCCGGGATCGCTACCTGCGGTTCAATCAGGAGTTCCCCGGTGACTGGCACTTGCGGCCGAAGGTCACGATTGCCGACGAGCGGCACGCGGTGGTGTGGTTCGAGTGGCTGCTCGATGGCCGCACCGATGACGCGATGGCGTTCTTCGAATTCGCCGGCGGGCTGATCACCCGCGTGACGGATTTCTGGCCCGAGCCGTACGAGCCGCCGCCCGGCCGTGAGCATCTGGTCGAGCGCTGGTGACCGTCACCACGCGGCGTCGTGCGGCCGTCCCTCGGGGAATGGCAGCCGGGTGAACGTGGCGGTAGGAACATGGATCCGGTACACGTACCCGGTAGCGAAGGCAAGCAGGTAGTGCCCGGTCTCGTCCCGGCAGGTCGTGGTCCACATGTAGTGCAGGTTGTGGCTGTCGGTCTGGTACCGCAGCTGGAACAAGTTACGGGGCGGGCCGCCGTGGACCGGGATTGCCAGCAACCGGTTCCAGTGCGAACCGCCGCGCGGGTCGGGCTGGGCGACCGTGCAGTAGATCTCGCCGCCATCGGCGCTGATGATCGGTTCCATCATGGTGTCGGGGAGTCCGCGGGTTCCTTCGACCAGCCGGCCCGCCGCTATCCAGTCCTCGGCGCCGGTGCTGGTCACGTAGACCGCCGGCTCCTCACCTGTCTCCGGGCTCCACATGAAGGCCACGGTGCCGCGGTCCCCGGCCCAGGACAGGTCGGTGAGGTGTCCGGCGGGAAGCCTTGCCAGCCGCCGGCGTCCGCTGCCGAGATCCACCAGCCCGGCTTCCGCGGTGCGTGTGCGCTCGGATAGCTTCCCGAGCCTTGTGCTGGTGTAGGCGAGCGTGCCGCCGCCTGGGCAGGCCGCGATCGCGCGAGGCAGCGCGGCGGGCAGCAGGTCCTCCGGGAGCGGAGTCAGTCGCTCCGCCCGGCCGTTTTCACCCACTTCGAGGCGGTACACAGCGGACTGGTGCAACCTCCGGCAGGTCAGGAAGAACACGCCGGCGCCCGCGGACGTCACCCTGGCGAACTGACCGGCCTCGGGCGGTGGCTTGACCAGGTCCGTGACCGCGCCAGTCCGGGCATCCCGGATCGACGCGCCAGGGCCGCCCGCGCCAAGCCTCCCGGAGACCAGTGCCACGAAATGCGGCTGGTCCACCGTCATCTCCTGGCGGGCAGAACGCCTGCCACGGTGTATCGCTCGCCGGTAGCCTGCATCCTGGCGCGGACCGCCTTCTTCGCTGCTCGGTTGTCGGTCATGAGAGTCCATCCCGCGGCGGCAAGGCCCCACGCACGGGCGGGCACGGCTAAGAACCGGCAGGCGCGGCTGCCTCACTGAGACTGTACCCCGGCCGCCGGCCTTCCTGGCAACTGCGACAATTGACGCACGGCGCACGGCCAGCGAGCAAGAACGCGAGCAAGAACGCGAGGAGAGTGTGATGGCACACAAGCAGCGGATCAGCTACCTGCCGCTCGAGGCGATGGACGACGAGATGCGGGCGGAGATGGCACGCTGCCAGCGCGAGGGCACCCCGCGCCCGGAGAGTTCCGCGGTGCGCGCGCACGTGCCCGCCGCATTCTGGGCGTTCGCGCGATCCTGGGAGGGGCTCTTCCGCGACGGCGTGTGCGACCATGCGATCAAGGAGCTCTGCCGTGTCTACGTCTCGCGCTCGGTGAAGTGCGAGTACTGCGGCAATCAGCGCTCGGAAAAGGCGAAGGCGCAGGGCCTCACCGAAGGGCAATACGACGACCTGCTCAACTTCGAGGCGTCGAAGAAGCTGACCGAGCGCGAGAAGGCGGCCCTCGCCTACGCGGAGGCCATCACCTGGCGGCTGGAGAACGACGACGCACTGTGGGATCGGCTGCACCAGCACTTCACCGAGCCCGAACTGGTCGAGCTCGGCTGCTTCGTCGCGCTCACCATGGGCCAGCAGAGCTGGCTGCGGCTGCTGAACATCGAGCACCACGAGGTGCTCGCGGGGACCGACGCGTCGATGGCGCCAGGGTTCGGCACGGCCGAAGAGCTGGCCGCCGCCAAGGCCGCCGATGACTACTGGGCACGAACCCCGGACGTTTCCGCGCCATCGTGAACCGTTCCGCGCGGCGGCACGTATCCGTAGTGGTGAGGGGATCGTCATACCGGGCAATCCGGTTCATGAAGGGGAGCGTGTCATGGGTGTTCGTTCACGTGCTGCCGCGCTGAGTTTGGTGTCGGCGGCATTGCTCGCGGGATCGGGCTGGGGTGCTTCGGCGGCGTTCGGCGCGCCGGACCACACCCCGAAGAACGCGGTCGTGTTCCGCGCCCAGCATGTCAAGGGCGTCAAGCGTCTCGTGCTCGTGGAAGGCAAGGGCCTGGTGGTGTACACCTTCTCCGGTGACCACCGGGGCAAGCGCGGCACCTGCACCGGGGCCTGCGCGTCGGTCTGGCCGCCGGTGCGTGGCGTGCCCGTCGTCGCGCATGGCGTCAAGATCCACGGGAAGTTCGGCAGGATCGCTGGCCAGGTCACCTTCAACGGCTGGCCGCTATACGGGTTCACCGGCGAGAAGTCCGGCCAGAACAACGCCGACAGCTCGTTCAAGGTCGTCCAGCTGCGGTAGCCGCGAAGCCCGCCTCGCTAGCGCGAGGCGGGCCATGGACTAGCCTGTGTGAACATGCTGAGCGAGACCGTCGTCGATTCGCTGTTCCCCGCCGACCTGCCTGACCCGGACCACTGGGAGCGCCGCTATCCGCCCCGTGACCTGTCCGCGGGCGCGGAGGTTACCCGTTTCGCACCCAGCCCGACCGGCTACCTGCACATCGGCGGGGTGTACACGGCGACGATCGACGTGGACGTATCCCGGCATTCGCAGGGCCGCTACCTGGTACGCATCGAGGACACCGACCAGGCCAGGGTCACCGAAGGCGCGGCGGAGCAGTTCGCGGAGTCCTTCGACTACTTCCGGATCGGCCCGGACGAGGACGACCTGACCGGCCAGTACGCCCCGTACACGCAGTCGGCGCGGCAGGAGATCTACCTCAGCTACGTCCGCGAGCTGCTTCGCCGGGACAGGGCCTACCTGTGCTTCGCCACCAAGGAGGAGCTCGCCGAAATCGCCCAGCGGCAGCAGCAGGCTGGCGCGCTGCCCGGCTACTACGGCAAGTGGGCACTCTGGCGGGACGCCAGCGAGGACGACGTCGTCAAGAAGCTCGACGCGGGGGAGCGCTACGTCGTCCGGTTCCGCTCGCCCGGCCTGACCGGTGTCCGGGTGAGCTTCGCCGACGCGATCCGCGGCGAGCTGACCCAGGACGACAACCGCAACGACGTCGTCGTGCTGAAGAGCACCGACCCCCGGCTGCCCACGTATCACCTCGCGCACGTCGTCGACGACCACCTGATGCGGATCAGCCTGGTGATCAGGGCGGAGGAGTGGCTGTCCTCGGTGTCGCTGCACCATCAGCTGTTCGACGCGCTTGGCCTGCCGCGCATCCGCTACGCGCACATCGCGCCGCTGATGAAGCAGGACGGGAAGAGCCGCCGCAAGCTGTCCAAGCGGAAGGACCCCGAGGCGACCGTCAGTTACTACATCGAGCAGGGCTATCCGGTTGAGGCGGTGCAGTATTACCTGCGCGGCCTCGCGAACGGGCGGCTCGCGGAGCTGCCGCTGGCCGAGGCGCTTGCCGCGCCGATCCGGCTCAGCGAGTGCGGCACCGCCGGGCCGCTGGTCGACATGGTCAAGCTCGATGACATCAGCGCCGACTACATCGCGACGCTGACCGGCGAACAGATCCTCGACCGGTACACCGGCTGGGCGGACACATTCGACCCGGAGCTGGCGGCGATAGTGGCCGCGGAGCGGCCGCTGGCGCTGCGCGCGCTGGCCATCGAACGGGTCGGCGTGGACAACCCGCGCAAGGACCTGCGCAAGTGGTCGGAGTTCCGTGCCGTGTACGGGTACTTCTTCCCCGAGCTCTTCGAGCCAGTGGACGGTCCCCGAGATCCGCGATTCGGCTTCTTCGAGCCCGACCTGGTCCGCGCCCTGGCCGAAGGCTTCGCCGACGGCTACCAAGAACCCGGCCCAGACATCGCGTGGTTCGATCAGATCCGCGATCTGGCCGCCAGGCTCGGCTTCGCGCCGAACCAGAAGGCGTACAAGCAGGACCCCGCGGCGTACCCGGGCTCGATCAGGGAGGCATCCCAGGCGATCAGGGTGATGCTCACCGGAGCGACACGCAGCCCCAACCTCGCGGAAGTGGCCGGCACCCTCGGCCGGGACGAGGTGCTCCGCCGGGCACGCGCGGTAACGCAGTTAGTGGTGGCAGGTGGGCCGCCCGGTGCCCGGGTTGAGCGTGACCACCCGGCCGCTGCCGGCCGGCAACGCGAACGTCTGCGTCGCCCCGGACACGAGCTCGCCGGTGACGGCCTGCGTGACCGGGATGGCATTCCAGAGGGTCGCGCGGGTGTACTGCGTCAGCGTGTCCTGGTGGTGCGCGACCGGCGCGGCACCGCCGCCGACCGCGAGCAGGCCCACGGCGACCGCCGCGCCGGCCAGTCCGCTGCCGCCGACCGCGCCGAGCAGCCAGCGCTTGCGTGCTACGCGGGCAGGTGGATCGGCGCGTCCGAACGCAAGGATGTCCTCGTCCCCCTCAGGCGGTATACCCATGGCTCCATCTTCCGGCCCGAACCACCCAACCGCAACCGATAACTCGGGCCGGCCGGTTACGGATGCGGGTGACGACGATCACGGCCGGCTGTAAGGGGGTAGGCCTGTCTCCAGGTACGGGAGGAGGCCTATGGTCTAGACATGACGACGACCGACATGCTGCGGGTCACTGACACACGGACCGGGCGCAGCTATGAACTTCCGATTGTCGACGGCGCCATCCGAGCCGTTGACCTGCGACAGATCAAGATATCCGACGACGATTTCGGGCTGCTCTCCTACGATCCCGCCTTCATGAACACGGCGAGCTGCCGGAGCGCAATCACGTTCATCGACGGTGATAAGGGCATTCTCCGCTACCGCGGATACCCGATCGAAGAGCTCGCGGAGCGGTCATCTTTCCTGGATGTCGCCTACCTGCTGCTCAACGGCCAGCTGCCGGACAAGGAACAGGCCGCCAACTGGTCCTATGAGATCTCGCACCACACGTACGTGCACGAGAACGTGAAGAAGTTCATCGACGGCTTCCATCACGACGCGCATCCGATGGGCATCCTGGTCAGCACGCTGGCCGCGCTGTCCACCTTCTACCCGGAGGCGAACAGGGTCCGCGACCAGCAGGTGCAGCACAAGCAGATCATCCGGCTGATCGCGAAGATGCCGACGCTGGCCGCGTTCGCCTACCGGCACGAGAAGGGCCTGCCGTACGTGTACCCGGACGACAACCTGTCGTACGCCGGCAACTTCCTGAACATGATGGACAAGATGTCCGAGCCCCGGTATCAGCCGAACCCGGTGCTCGAGCACGCACTCGACGTGCTGTTCATCCTGCACGCCGACCACGAGCAGAACTGCTCTGCCAACGCGATGCGCGCCGTGTCGTCGTCCCAGGTGGACCCGTATTCGGCGGCGGCCGCCGCGGCGGCGGCGCTGTACGGCCCGCTGCACGGCGGCGCGAACGAGCAGGTGCTGCGCATGCTGCGCGAGATCGGCTCGGTCGACCGGGTGCCGGCCTACATCGAGCGGGTAAAGCGCGGCGAGCTGCGGCTGATGGGCTTCGGCCATCGCGTGTACAAGAACTTCGACCCGCGGGCGCGGATCATCAAGAAGGTCGCCGACGAGGTCTTCGAGGTCACCGGCCGCAACCCGCTGCTGGACATCGCGCTCGAGCTGGAGAAGATCGCGCTGGCCGACGACTACTTCATCAGCCACAAGCTCTACCCGAACGTCGACTTCTACTCGGGCATCATCTACCAGGCGATGGGCTTCCCGGTGGCGATGTTCCCGGTGCTGTTCGCGATCGGCCGGATGCCCGGCTGGCTGGCCCAGTGGCAGGAGAACTCCAGCGACCCCGACCAGAAGATCGCCCGCCCGCGGCAGATCTACGTCGGTGAGGCCGAACGGCACCTGGAGGAGCCCTGAGCACGACGGCCGCGTTTGCCGGGCTGCTGGACGACGCCGCCGGATTCCCGCCGACGAACGCGCCGGTGCCGGCGGCGGTCCGGGCGCACCGTCGTCATCACGAGGCCTGGTACGCCACGCTGGTCGGCCCGTTCGTGTTTCCCGCGGTGGCCCTGTCCACGGCCCTCGTCCAGGTGCTCGACGGCCGGCCGCTTGACGTGTCGCTGATCGTCCGCCGCAGCGTCGTGGCGGGCCCGCTAGGCCGCGCCGCCGAGCTTGGCCTGCGCGTCAAAGCCCTGGAGATCATGCCGGACGGCGACGTCAAGGACCTGGTCCCGATGCTCGACGCCGAACTGCCGCCGGACATGCTCGGCTACGTCGAGGTCCCGCGCGGTCCCGGCCTGGCAGCGGCCCTCGACGCCCTCGCCGGCACCCGCTACCGGGCCAAGTTCCGCACCGGCGGCACCGAGCCCGCGGCGCACCCCAGCGAGCCGGAACTCGCGGCCGCCCTGCTCGCGGCGATCAGCCGGGGCATCACGTTCAAGTGCACGGCCGGCCTGCACCACGCCGCACGGCACACCGACGGTGACCTCGAGCAGCACGGCTTCCTGAACGTCCTGCTCGCCACCGCCAGTGCCCAGGACGGCGCGACCGCGCAAGATCTAGAAGACATTCTGGCCGAACGGCAAGCGGTGACACTCGCGGGCACCCTCTCCGCCCGGGGAGCGGAACGGATCGCGCGGGCGCGGGAGTCGTTCGCGTCCTTCGGCACGTGCAGCATCGATGAGCCCGTGGCCGACCTCGTCGCGCTTGGCCTGCTGGAGGAACCTTGACCGACGCCCTGCCCTACTGCGTGTTCTCGGACGGGGACCGGCCGCCTCGGCCCGGTGTAAGAATAGGCGACTCGGTACTGCCTTTGTCGGCAGCGGTCGACGATCCCGTGATGGCGACAGCCTCACTGAACGGCTTCATGGCCCAAGGCCGGGCTCGCTGGGCCGAGGTCCGTGCGCGGATTGCCGACTTCGCCGGCGCCGGACGGCAGCTGGCCGCGGCGCGTCCGCTGAGCGACGTCCGGCTGCATCTGCCGTTCCTCGTGGGCGACTACGTCGACTTTTACGCGAGCGAGCACCACGCGAGCAACGTGGGCAGGATCTTCCGGCCCGGGGCGGCCCCGCTGACGCCCAACTGGAAGCACATGCCGATCGGCTACCACGGCCGCTCCGGCACGGTCGTGGTGTCCGGCACCCGGGTCCGCCGGCCGAACGGTCAGCGCAAGGCGAAATCCGAGCCCGCCGGCACAGCCGGCCCCGCTAGCACGGCGCCAAGCTTCGGGCCGTCGCGCCGGATGGACTTCGAGGCCGAAGTCGGCTTCGTCATCGGCACCGGGTCCGAACTCGGCACGCCGGTCAGCGTTGCCGACTTCGCCGAGCACGTCTTCGGCGTGTTCCTGGTCAACGACTGGTCCGCGCGCGACCTCCAGGCCTGGGAGTCCCAGCCGCTCGGGCCGTTCCTCGGCAAGTCGTTCGCCACCTCGATCTCCCCGTGGGTCGTCCCGCTGGACGCGCTGTCCGCGGCGTGGACCGAGCCGTCGCCCCAGGACCCGCCGCCGCTGCCGTACCTGGCGGACCCCGGCAAGTCCGGCCTGGAGCTGGCCCTGGAGGTCCGGATCAACGGCCAGCTGGTGTCGAGCCCGCCGTTCGCCAGCATGTACTGGACGCCCGCGCAGATGCTCGCGCACATGACCGTGAACGGCGCGTCGATCCGCACCGGCGACTTCTTCGCCTCCGGGACCGTGAGCGGCCCCGAACCCGGCCAGCGAGGCTGTCTTCTGGAGCTGAGCTGGGGAGGTGAAACCCCTGTCGTTCTGCCCGATGGTCTTGAAAGAACGTTCCTGGAAGACGGCGACGAGGTTTCGATCGCCGCGACCGCCCCCGGGGCAGGCGGCCGGCTCAGCTTGGGCGAAGTCACTGGCCGGCTGGTAGCGTCATAGCATCTCGCGGAGCTTTTTGCGGTCCAGTTTGCCGACGCTGGTGAGCGGCACCATGGGCACGATCCGCACCTCGCGCGGGTACTTGACCGCGGACAGGTGCTGCTTGGCGTGCCCGATCAGGTCCTCGGGGGTGGCGGTCGCGCCGGGGCGGAGCGCGACGAACGCGACGACTTCCTCGCCGGTGCGCGGGTCTGGCCGCCCGATGACGCCGGCCTGGATCACGTCCGGGTGGCCGAGCAGGACTTCCTCGACGTCGCGCGGGAACACGTTGAAGCCGCCGCGGAGGATCAGGTCCTTCTTGCGGTCGACCACGTACAGGTAGCCGTCCGGGTCGGCATGGCCGATGTCGCCGGTGTGCAGCCAGCCGCCGGAGAGCACCGTCGTCCTTGAGTCCGGCGTGTGCCAGTAGCCGGCCATCACGCCGGGGGAGCGGACGCAGATCTCGCCGTCGGTGCCGGGCGGGACGTCCTGGTCCTTGTCGTCGCGGATGGCGATCTCGCAGCCGGGGACCGGCAGCCCGACGCTGCCGAGCCGGCGCTTGCCGATCGGTGTCGCAGAGATGATCGTCGCCGACTCGGTGCAGCCGTAACCCTCGTAGACCATGACGCTGGGCACCCGGGCCTCGAACTGGACGCGGACTTCGGCCGGCAGCGGGGACGCGCCGGACGAGACCGCGGTCAGCGCGGACAGGTCGGCGTCCTCCAGCGGCTGGGTCAGCAGCATCTGGATCATCGACGGCACCAGCGCGCTGGCCTGGACCTTGTGCTCGACGGCCAGCCGCACCCAGCCGGCCGGGTCGAACCAGCGCATCAGGACGGTCTGCCCGCGCTCCTGCCGGTGCAGGCCGGCGCACAGCACCAGCAGGCCGTAGGCGTGGGCCAGCGGCAGCGGCAGGAGGTGCGAGTTCAGGTGCGCGGCGGCGGACACTTCGTTGACGGACCAGCCGCACCAGTTGAGGTTGGCGTGGCTGAGCGGCACCCCCTTGGCGCGGCCGGTGGTGCCGCCGGTGTACAGCAGCGCGGCGAGCTCGGTGCCGGTCCTGGCCACGATCGACCCGGGGCTAGCGCCCTCTACCGTGGCGAAGTCGTGCACCGGAACGGTGGGATCTTCCGCGGTGTCCGCGCCGCCCGCGGTCACCACGAACTTGACGTCGGGCGCCCCCGCCGCGGCGCCGAGCACCTTGGGCAGGAACTCCGCGGTGGTGATCACCCCGGTCGCGGCCGAGTCGACCAGCGCCGCATGCAGCTCGTGGTCGCTGACCAGGAAGATCAGCGGCGTCACCGCCGCGCCGGCCCGCCAGGCAGCGGTGTAGGTGACGAGCACCTCCGGGCAGTTGGCCATGAGCACCATCAGCCGGTCGCCGGGACGCAGGCCAAGCTCGGTGAGGCCGGTCGCGAACCTGGCCGCTCGTTCGGCCTGCGTGCCGCTGGAGTGCCAAGTGCCCTCGAACAGCAGCGAGTCGTAGTCGCCGTGCCGGTCGAGCGCCGCCTCGGCCTGCCTCGCCAGGTTCACATCGTCCACAGGAGCATCACCTCGCCGAGGTTAACCGGTACCTACCGGCCAGTATGCACCTTCGGATACTTATTGCCAGACCCCCAAGTGATTGCGCGGCACGGCGGGCCGGGCAGCCGGACCGACCGCAACGTGCCGATGGCGCCAACGGGCCCAGGTATCGCGTGCCGATGGTGCCATCGGGTCGGGGTAGCGGCGTGCCGATGGCGCCATCGGCACGTCCGGGTAAGCCGGTCTCGGGCGGCCAGATGCCGTCTTCGGGGAATGCCCGGCCGAACCAGTGCGGCTGGACGTCGCGCAGCCGCAGGGAGCGCCAGCGGCGGGGATCGTCGAAGTCGGGCACGCCGACCGCCACGTCCGGGCCGTAGGCGAGCAGCCGCTCCTGGCAGACGCCGCACGGCGTTAGGATCCAGTAGCCGCGGTCCTGGTCGGCGGCGACCACGCAGACCGAGGCGACCACCGGCTGGTCGCGCTTGAACGCCTCGCAGATCGCCCCGGTCTCGTGGCAGAGGGTCACCGCGACATTCGGCGGCTCCGGGGCGGTACTGGTGAGGATGGTCCCGTCGGCCAGCCGCAGCGCGGCGGCCCCGGACCAGGCCTTGCCGCCGAAGCGCGTCCTGACCAGGTCGATGGCGGCGTCCACAAGCTGCTGGTCGACAGTGCTCACCTCCGGTACGGTACCTGGCCGGATGGCGCGGGGATCAACCGGTTGGCCGGCCCCAGGTCGATCCGGTCGGGCGATGCGGGTGGCCCGAGGCGCTTGGCAGCATCGAGACATGAGTAAGGCTCACGGTCACCCGATGCGCAGCCTGGTGCTGGACATCGTGGCGCCGATCGCGCTGTTCTACGGAATCAGGGGCGCGGGCGGCAGTCTGTGGCTGGCGCTGGCGGCCGGCGGCGTCGTCCCGGTCCTCACCACGGTCGCCGCCCTCGCCGCCCGGCGGCGCGCGGACATGATCGGCCTGGTGATGCTCGCCGCGCTGGCGGTCAGCGCGGGTATATCGCTGATCAGCGGCAGCCCCCGGGCGCTGCTCGCCCGCGACGGCCTGATCACCGCCGGCTGGGCCGGGTACATGTACCTGAGCCTGTTCGCCCGCCGGCCCGCGACGTTCGTCTTCTCCCGGCCGCTGCTCGAGGGCCGGCGCGTATTCGACTCAGCCGCCAAGTCCTGGGTCCGGCCGCCGCGAGTGTCGTGGGACGAGTTCTGGGACCGCTCGCCGCGATTCCGCCGGATCTGGCGGACCTGCACGGTCATCTGGGGCACCGCGATCCTGGCCGACGCCGTGGTCCGCGTGCTGATGGCCGCGGTGCTCCCGGTCGGCGTCGTACCGGCGCTCGGCGCGGCGCTGTGGCCGGTCACGTTCGTGGTGCTCCAGATAGTGACGAATGTGTACTTCGCCCGAGGCGGCTTCTGGCGGATCCTGCTCGCGGGTTAGGGTGGCCGATGCCGGGGATCGCCCGCGGGTGGGTGTACAGGACTGAACGCCCGCCTAGTGGTGGTATGAAGTGTACGGCGGAGGAACAGGCTGAAGGGCGCGGGCTGGTGACCAGGCAGAAAGAAGCAGTGGCGGCGGCCGGAACCGGCGGAAGCGGACCGGGCGGGTTCCTGTATGCGGCAAAGCTCCGGCTGCTCGGCCCGCCCCTGGTCAACTCCGAGCTGGGCGAGCAGCGGCTGTCGAAGCCGCTCGCGCTCGGCGTGCTGTCGCCGGATGGCATTTCGTCCTCGGCGTACGGTACCGAGGAGATCCTGATCGCGCTGCTGCCGTTGGCGGGGCTGGCGGCGTTCACCCTGATCCTGCCGATGACGCTGGCCATCTTGCTGGTCATGACGCTCGTGGTGCTGTCGTACCGGGAGATCGTCATGGTCTACATCCGGCCCGGCGGCTCCTATGTGGTAGCCAGGCAGAACCTCGGCCCGCGGATCGCCCAGGTGTGTGCCGTCGCGCTGCTGATCGACTATGTGGTCACGGTCGCCGTGCAGACCGCGGCCGGCACCGCGGCCATCGCCTCCGCGTTCCCGTCCATCGGTCCGTACAAGCTGTGGATCACCGCGGGCGTGGTCGTGCTGATGTGCTACGGGAACCTGCGCGGCCTCAAGGAGGCGGGCCGCGCGTTCGCCATCCCGACGTTCTTGTTCGCCGGCTCGGTCCTGCTGATGATCGTGGTGGGGGTGTTCCGGGAGATCTTCGGCAGCCTGCCCGGCTACAACGCGCACACACTGCACGACACCGTCACCCTCGGCAACGGATCGGCGGGGCTGATCAGCGGCGCGATGATCTTCACGCTGCTGCGGGCGTTCGCCAACGGCGGCGCCTCGCTGACCGGCATCGAGGCGGTCTCCGACGCGGTCGGCGCGTTCCGGCCGCCGGAGGGCAGGAACGCCCGTCAGGTCCTGGTGGCCGAAGGCCTGATCCTCGGCTCCCTGGTGGCGGGCATCTCCTGGCTGGCGCACGCCACCCACGCCACGCCGCGCAACAGCGGATACCCGACCGTGCTCGCCCAGGAGGCCACGCAGGTCTTCGGGCACAGCTTCATCGGGCAGGCGCTGTTCTACCTGGTCCAGGCGGCGACCGCGCTGATCCTGTACACCGGCGCGAACACCAGCTTCAACGGCTTCCCGTTCCTGGCCAGCTACGTGGCCGGCGACTCGTTCCTGCCGCGGTGGCTGCTCAAGCGCGGGCACCGGCTGGTGTTCTCCAACGGCATCATCGTGCTCGCCACGGTCTCCCTGGCGCTGCTGTTCATCCGCGGCGCGGACGTCAACAGCCTGGTGCCGCTGTACGCGATCGGTGTGTTCACCGCGTTCTCGATGGCGGGCTTCGGCATGGCGCGGTACCACCAGAAGCGCAAGGAGAAGGGCTGGCGGTACAAGCTGGCGATCAACTTCTCGGCCGGCGTGCTGACCGCGATCGTCGTGGCGATCTTCGCGATCGTCAAGTTCACCGAGGGTGCCTGGCTGGTCGTGGTGCTGTTCGCCGTCGGGGTCCCGGCACTGATCCGGCTGAACCGGGAGTACCGCGCCGAGTCGGCCGTGCTCGCGACCATCACCGGCAAGCAGCCGCCGCCCGAGCCGCACTACGCGCGCCGCACCGTGTACGTCATGATCGACGGCTTCGACCTGGCCGCGCTGGCCGGGATAAGGTACGCGAGGTCGCTGCGGCCGACAACGCTGCGCGCGGTGCACTTCGTCATCGACAGCGACCGCGCCGACGAACTGCGGGAGAAGTGGACGAAGGCGGGCCGCGGGCTGCCGCTCGACTTCATCGACGTACCGGACCGCCGGATCACCGCTGCCGCCGCGGCGCTGGTGGAGCGGGAAGCCGCCGATCCCTCGACCCACGTGACAGTCGTGCTGCCGCGGCGGACCTACTCGCCGCTGCTCGGGCGGCTGCTGCATGACCGGACGGCGGACAAGATCGCCGCGGCGGTGAACCGGATCCCGCGATCGGCGGCGACGATCGTGCCCTATGACGTGCAGAGCCGGGTCCGGGTACTCCAGGCCCGCCAGCAGATGCACGCCGTCGCGGGTGCCGATGGCGAGCAGGTTGCCGCCGGTGACGGGGACGCGCCGGCCAGCCAGCCGGCCAAGGCCGGGGTCGGGGTGCCCGCCACCGTCGAGCCGCCGCCGAAGACCGCGCCCCGCGGCAACGGGTCCGGCGTCATCCCGATGGGAGAGCTGACCGGGCCGGGCAAGTTCAGCGTCGAGGGCCGGATCCAGGTACTGGAGATCCGTCCGGCGGGGGAGAACTCGGTGGTGCTCGCGTGCGAGCTGACCGACGGCACGGGCAAGCTGACCGCGCTCTTCTACGGCCGTTCGCACATCCCCGGCCTGGTGTGCGGTGGCCGGGTTCGGCTCACCGGGCCGGTCGGGTTCCGCGACGGCAGCCCGGTCATGACCAATCCCGCTTACGAGCTGCAATTCCCCGACGGCCGCTAACGAGGCGTTAAACGGTCAGGACCGCGCGTTAAGGATCCGCCAAGACCCCTGGTCGGCGGGTCCGTGTGGCGGTGCACTAGAGGGGTGACAAAGACGATCCCGGCGGTGTTCGCGCTGCCGACGGGCTTCGGCGCGTTCCTGGCGGTGGGGACCGTCGTGGCGGCGCTGGGCGGCCGGATACCGGGAACCGCTGTGCTGATCGCCTGCGCGATCGTCACCGTGGTGCTCGCCGTGGCGGCGGAACCGCTGGCCGCGTTGCCCCTGGCCGCGCTCGGCTGGCTGACCGTCGCGGGATTCTCGCGGCCGCCCTATTCTCAGCTACAGCTGACCGGTTCGCTCACCGGGACCGCCGCGATCACCCTCGCGATCACGGCCGTGACTGGTGTCTGCCTGGGGGCGGGCATGCGCTGGCAGCTTGGACGGTTCACACTGGTAGACATGGGTTCCCGGGCATACCTGGCGGGCGGCATCGGCTCGCGCCGCCTGCTCGCGGCCCTGCTGCTGGGCGCCGCGGGCCTGCCCGCGATCACCTGGGCACTCGCCGCCGACCGCCCGCACCTGGACCTGGCCGACGACCTGCTGATCTACCTGGTCGCCGTCGTGGTGATCACGGTGGTCGGCGGGTTCTGGCCCGCTGTCGCCGCCGCGATCGCGGCGAGCCTGCTGCTGAACTGGTACTTCACCGAGCCGCTGCACACGTTCACCATCCAGCAGCCGCGCAACCTGCTGGCTTTGCTGCTGTTCGTCACCGTGGCGGTAGCGGTCAGCAGCGTGGTTCATCTCGCCGCCCGCCGGGCGGTGCAGGCGGCCCGCAGCAGGCAGGAGGCGGCGTCGCTGCTCGCGCTGGCGCAGACCGTGCTCGGCGGCGACGACTCGCCGGCCGCGATCCTCGCGCACCTCACCGGCACCCATGGCGGTCAGGCGGAGCTCATCGAACGGGCCGGCGGGCGCTGGGTCCGGGTGGCGGCCAGCGAGGTAGCGGCCGGCGAGCCGCTGGAGGCGGCCGCCCGGATCGACGTCCGGCCCGACCTCACGCTGCGGGTGACCGGGCAGCGCGCTTCTGCCACGCGCGCCTTGCTGGCGGGCTACGCGGCCCAGGCCGCGGCGGCCCTCGACCGGGAACGGCTGCGCACCCAGGCCGCCCAGGCCGAGGTGCTGGCCGAGGGCAACCGGATCCGCACCGCCCTGCTGGCCGCGGTCAGCCACGACCTGCGGACACCACTGGCCTCTATCAAGGCTAGCGTCAGCAGCCTGCGGCAGGGCGATGTCGACTGGTCGCCGGAGGATGAGGCCTCACTGCTGGCCACGATTGAGCAGAACGCCGATAGGCTCGACGATCTGATCGGGAACTTGCTCGACATGAGCCGTCTCCACACCGGCTCGCTGCAGCCGCTGCTCCGTCCGGTGGCAGTCGAGGAGGTCGCGCCGGCCGCGCTGCTCGGCCTGGACCGCGGATCGCGGCTCGAGCTGCACGTGCCGGAAACCCTGCCGCTGGTGCGTGCGGACCCCGGCCTGCTGGAGCGGGTTCTGGCCAACTTGTTCTCCAACGCACTGCGGCACTCCCCGGCGGCGCAGCCCCCCGAACTGCGGGCTCATGTGCTGGATGGGGTCGGTGCGGTGGCGCTTGAGGTCGTCGATCACGGCCATGGGGTCGCCGACGGCGACAAGGAACGCATCTTCGAGCCGTTTGTCCGGATCGACCGGCAGGCCGCCGGGGTGGGGCTCGGGCTCGCCGTGGCCAAAGGCTTCGCCGAGGGGATGGGCGGCGCGATCGCGGCGCTCGACACCGCCGGCGGCGGCCTCACCATCCGGATCACGCTGCCGGCGGCCGCCTTGGATCAGCCGGCGCTGGAGGCCGGCACGTGACCAGAGTCCTGGTGGTCGACGACGAGCCGTCGATCCTCCGGGCGCTGCGCATCAACCTCACCGCCCGCAAATACGAAGTGACCACCGCCACCGACGGGGCCTCTGGCCTGGCGGCCGTCGCGCGCGACCGCCCGGACGTGATCATCTTGGACCTCGGGCTGCCCGACATGGACGGCACCGAGATCATCCACGGGGTTCGCGGCTGGACGACGACGCCCATCATCGTGCTGTCGGCCTGGGAGCAGGAGAGCCAGAAGGTCGCCGCGCTCGACGCCGGCGCCGACGACTACGTGACCAAGCCGTTCGGCATGGACGAGCTGCTGGCACGGCTGCGTGCCGCCGTGCGCCGCGCCGCGCCCGCCCCGGACGAGCCGGTGATCGTCACCCCGGACTTCACCGTCGACCTCGCGGCCAAGCAAGTCACCCGCGGTGACCCGCTTGGCCGCGAGACGGTGCGGCTGACCCCCACCGAGTGGCAGATCCTGGAGATCCTGGTCCGCAACGCCGGGCGACTGGTCACCCAGCGGCAGCTGCTGCACGAGGTCTGGGGGCCTGCCTACGAGACCGAGGGCAACTACCTGCGGGTCTACCTGGCCCAGCTGCGCCGCAAGCTCGAGCCCGAGCCGTCACGGCCGCGCTACCTGCTCACCGCGCCCGGGATGGGCTACCGGTTCGCGGCATGAGGCCTCGTGGTGCGGCCCGCGATTTGACCTTGCCAGCCGGGATGGCGCCCCAATGAGGCGGAGGCATTTATCTGTAAGTTAAGATACTTAGCGTGCAGATAAAAAGGATGGACCGGATCGACCGGACGCGTGCGGAGTGGGCTCGCGAGGAGCCGGAGCTGGATACCTCGCCGATGGAGATCATCGGGCGTGTCCTGCGCGCGGCGCAGCTGGCGGATGCCCGGATCCGCCCGGTCCTGCGGGGCGCGGGACTCGACCGCGGGGCGTTCGACGTGCTGGCGACGCTGCGCCGGGCCGGCCACCCGTACCGGATGACACCGACCGCCCTGTACCAAGAGCTCGTCCTCACCTCCGGCGCGATAACGCACCGGGTGGACGCGCTGGCCAGGGCGGGACTGGTGGAGCGGGTACTCGATCCGGACGACCGCCGCAGCAGCCTGGTCGCGCTGACCAGGCGCGGTCGCGCGGTGGTCGACGACGCGATGGCGGCGCACATGCGATGCGAGGCGGAGATGATCGCCGCCCTGCCCGTCGACAGCCGTCGCGCCCTCGCGGTCCTGCTGCGGCATCTGCTGCTGGACATGGAGACCCAGGTGATGGAGGAGGCAACATGAGTGACGCGGTCGTGGTGATCGGGGGAAGCTCAGGCATCGGGCTGGCCGTCGCGCGTCGCTGCCTGGCCGACGGTCACCGGGTGGTGATCGCCGGGCGGTCGGCGGACCGGCTCGCGGCGGCCCAGGCGGAACTCGGCCGCCCGGAACGGCTCGCCGCGATCCCGGCCGACATCGTCAGCCGGGCAGACCTCGAGGCGCTGTTCGGCACCGCCCGGCCGGTGGGGCATGTCGTGGTGACCGCCGCCGACCTGTCGTACGGCCCGGTGGGTACGCTTACCGAGACCAGCATGCTCAGCGCCCTGCGCTCCAAGATCCTGGGTCCGCTGCTGGTGGCGCAGATCGCCGCACCCCTGCTAGGGGAATCCGGGAGCATCACCTACACCTCTGGCATCGCCGCTGGCCGGCCAGCGCCTGGCGGCACCTTGACCGCCACCGTGAACGGCGCGCTGGAGTCCATGGTGCGAGGCCTGGCCCTGGAACTGGCGCCGATCCGGGTCAACGCGGTCTCGCCGGGCTGGGTGGACACGCCCGCGTGGGAGCGCATCGTCCCGGCGCCGGAGGCACGCCAGGCCCGGCTCGCGGACATGGCCGCGCGCCTGCCCGGCAAGCGAAACGGCCGGGCCGAGGACGTCGCCAACGCGATCGCGTTCCTGATGAACGACGACTTCGTCACCGGGACCGTGCTCCACGCCGAAGGCGGGCAGGTGCTCGTCTGAACTATCGCAGGACCGGCGTCATCATGACCGTCGCCGAAGGGTAAGGCTCGCGGTGGCCACGCCGCCGCCTGCCGCGCTCCTATCACGTCCGCGTATCCGGGGTGATGCCCGGCGCGGGGAAAATCCGCCGCTCCAAGAGCGGCATCAGCAACGCGCCTGATATGGCGTAGGTGACAGAACCGGCAAGTGTGTTCAGCCCGAGCCTGTACGTTAGCTGAATCCACAGCATCAGCCACCACATCCCGAGTAGGGCCGTCCGCGTACCGCGCGCTTTCTCGAATTCCTCTTTGCTTCCCGCCAGCCAATAGCGGCGCTCACGCACAATCTGACATAGCATTCCCGCTACCAGCACCAGCTCGAACAACGCCAGCCGTATCAGGTGAATCACCGGCATCCAGTGTGTGCCGAAGTACGCTATCCCGTACGCGGCGAGCGGGTAAGCCAAGTACCCATACCGGCGCCATCCCAGGCGCGGGACGTGTGCCTGCCGGGCCATGCGGCGGGCACCGCGGATATGGTCGGCCGCGAACAGCAGGGCCCGGATCTTGCGGCGGATCCGCGCTCGCGTTCCGGGGTCGTTCAGGATCGCAATGGCCTCGGCGTTCCATTCCCGGTATCGAACCGACCGGTCCGCTTCGGGGAGGCCTCGCGAGGCAAGCCGGATCAGCCGTTCCGCCAGGCGTGCCGCGCTCATGATGCGAACCCGGGCGCATGACCAGGCGCTGTCCGAGGCAACGGCCCGCCGCGGTCGGCCGTGGTCGCCTGCGCCGCGTGGGCAAGCTCAAGCCGAGCGACGCGGATGCCCTCGCCGGTGAGCTGGTAGTACCTGCGCGGTGGCCGCCCGCCGGGTTGCCCGGCCGGTTCCCACCGGGATTCGACCAGGCCCTCCTCTTCCAGCCGGGCCAGCATCGGATACAGCGTCCCGCTGGGCAGCTTCGCCGCTCTCATCAGGTCGTAGCCGTACCTGGACTCGGCGGGGTCCGCGAGGAACACGGCGAGGACCCGCTCCAGTGCCCCCGTTAGCTTCACAGCGCTAGCCTACATATATCGCCTACATATGTCGAGCAGCGGGAACAATGGCCGTCACGTTGGCCAACACCGTGGCTAAGGCAAAGATGAGCCTGGGCGCTTGCTCATCCGGCACCTCGAAGTGCCCGTCCGTTCCCGGGTGCCCATGGATCGGGCCGTCTGTTTTCCGGGGTGTTGATCGCCGAGCGCAGCCGACGTCCTCTGCCGGCCCGGCTCCAGCCCGGATGCCCGGGTCCCGGGTCCCGGGTCCCGGGTCGAGGCGAATACGCAGTGGGGGTCCGGATGAAGATCTCGGCCTCCCTCATCCAGCTTTGATCACAGAACACGCAGCCTTCGCTCATGCAGTGCCTCCAAATGCCGCAGCGCGGACACATTCTCATCCGCACGAGCGGTCGGCCAGCCGAACGCCGGCGACAGTGCCCGACAGTTGCATCCCGCGGACGCGCGGACACCCTATTCGCGTCACCGGATTGGAGCGGTAGGCATGTCGTCCACCTGACCTAGTCCTAGCTACACCGGGTAGATGGTGGGTCCTTTGGTGTACCTGCGTCCGCTGGGGGTGGTCCAGGTGAACCAGCCGCGGTTGCCGGTGTCTTTGACTGTCCAGCCGGGGCGCTGCTTGTCCTGGTG
>Ga0070714_100001027_pt1 | contig 19882 bp, 17 predicted proteins | sample LARL83metaG_FD_65450 | JGI IMG/M metagenome (GOLD analysis project Ga0070714, IMG submission 65450) | Corn, switchgrass and miscanthus rhizosphere microbial communities from Kellogg Biological Station, Michigan, USA - LAR L8-3 metaG | ecosystem: Host-associated > Plants > Roots > Rhizosphere ... | reverse complement strand
TACGCACTGCTGCCGCCGGAGGACGACATCCATTGCGTGCGCACGACGTCGGACGTCACGTCGGTCTCGATCCATCTACTCGCGAACGACACCGGCTGCGTGCTCCGGCACACGTACGACGCAGAGACAGGCGAGGCGTCGCCGTTCCGCTCCGGCTACGTCAACGCTCAGTGCAACAGCTGATCGAGCCCGCGCGTCAGACCGACACGGCCGGGAAGCGCGCGGATCGCAACAAGCGTCCCCGCGATGTACGGAGCCGGAGTCTCGCCCGCATCGTGGCGAATGGACAGGCGCTCGCCTTCGGCCGCGAAGACGATCTCGGTCGAGACGACGAAGCTCGGTAGCCGAACCGAGTGCACCTGCGTGCCCGCGACGGTCACGCCGCGCGCGTCGCGAGCGCCGTGGATCTCGCCGAGCGGGACGCCGAGGGCCGGCGGACGAACTTCGTCGAGCCGTTCCGCGAGCTCGCGCGCCGTGCCGCTCGGAGCATCCTGCTTGCCGGCCTTCGCGTAGTCGATCACCTCCCACGCGTCCAGATGGCGAGCCGCATCGGCCGCGAAGCGAAGCAGGAGCGCAGCGGTCAGCGAGAAGTTGCCGGCCGCGATGACGCCGACTTGCTGCGTCTGCGCAAGAGCATCGATTAGCGTCCGCGCCTGTGATTCGCGTCTGCGTCGCGGGCAGCACCGGCTGGACGGGCGGCCCGATCGCGGAGGCTGTCGACCGGGCGCCGGATCTCGAGCTCGTCGCCGGCGTCTCTCGCCGATAGCTCAAAGCTGGAACCAGAGCGCCGTCTCCTGATAGGACGCTTCAGGCTCGAGCAGCGCGCGGAAGCGCTCGCGCAGCTCCGGCGTGTCCTTCTGCCCGTGCACGGCGACCGCGTGCTGCGCCGCGACGGCGATCACCTCGTCCGGCTCACCGATGATCGTCAGCGTGCAGGCCGGTGTGCTCGCCTCGAGGCGGCGGCAGTCGGCGATCACGCGCGTCACGAGAGCTCACCGGCCCTTCGCGTACGTGCTCGCGCCGAACCAGTCGACGACGGTCACGGGCTCGTCGCCGACGACCCACGCATCGTGGCCGCTCGGGAGCGAGGTGACGTCGCCGGGGCCGGCGATGAACTCGGTGCCGTCGTCCATTCGAATCGCGAGCCGCCCGCTCACGTGGTACTGAAAGTGCGGCGCCTCGCAGCTCGAGGTGCCTGCGATCGGCCTGACGTCGTCCGACCAGCGCCAGCCCGGCTCGAAGACGAGGAGGCCGACCTCGCCGCCGCCGATCTTGAGGATGTCCGCCCTGCCGTTCGGAAACGCGCGCGTCTCGTCCGGCACCTGGAAGCTCTTGTGCTCCGTCGCCTGCATGAGGGGCTCCTTCGTCCGCCTGGGGGTTGCTTCGTGTATCCTTACCAACTAGTAGGTAATTAGTCAAGACCCCGGCAAGGTGTAGAAAGGCCTGGAGATGGCGGCAACTCGCCCGAAAGCGGAAGCAGGCACTGCGACTCGGATCCTCGACGTCGCCGAGCGGCTCGTGCAGACGCGCGGGTTCAACGGGTTCAGCTACGCGGACATCGCGGCCGAGCTCGGGATCACGAAGGCCGGCCTGCACTACCACTTCGCCGGGAAGGCCGAGCTCGGCGAGGCACTGATCGTCCGCTACGCGGAGCGCTTTGCGGAGGCGCTGACCGCGATCGATGCGAGCGGCCTCGACGCCCGCGCCAAGCTGGACGCGTACGTCGATCTCTACGCGCAGGTTCTGAGCGGCCAGCGCATGTGCCTGTGCGGGATCCTCGCCGCCGAGTACCAGACGCTCCCGCAGCCGATGTGCGACGCCGTGATCCGCTTCTTCGACGACAACGAGGCGTGGCTCACCGCCGTGCTCGAGCACGGCCAGGTGGAGGGAACGCTGTCGCTCGCCGAGCCCGCGGCCGAGTCCGCGCACATGATCCTGAGCGGTCTCGAAGGGGCGATGCTCGTCGCGCGCCCGTACAGCGACCTCGCCCGGTTCACGTCCGCCGCCGACCGCCTGCTCGCAAGCCTTGCTTGATCCGGGCTCGCAATAGTCATGAGTTGCTCATGTCTATTTTTGACTTAGATATGAGTAAGTGATACATTCGGGCCTCGATCAGGCGAAGGAGGTCCCATGGCTAGTGCACCGGCCGGCGATCCCACCTCGGAGCTCTTGGCTCCCGGAGCGGCGAGGGGGCGCCCGGGCCTGGCGATCCGTCGCCGCCGAGCCCTGCTCAGGCGCCGGGCGCTGCAGCGCCGCCGTCTCGTCGCGCGTGTGCGAGCGCGCCGTCGCGCTCGCCTTCTCGTAGCCCGCCGACCGCGGCTCGCGGCGCGCAGACCGCGGCTTGCGGCCCGGCGCCGCGCTCGGATTGCGGCCGGGCGTCGCATGCGGATCGCCGCCCGCCGTCGCGCACGGCTCGCCCGCGCGCGGAGGCCGCGGATCGCCGCGCGCCGGCGCGCGCTCGCACGCCGCCGCAGAGTCGTACGCCGGCGTGGCTGACGGCTACACCCGAGTCCTGCTGCCCGGCAGCTTCCGGCGCAGACCGGGCGGGCTCTGGCTGGGCCCCGCCCCGCAACTCCAGCACATCCAGGTCTCCGTTATCCTGCGCGGCCCGGACCAGGAGCTGCACGAATACGTCCAGCACCTGGAGACGGCGGCGCCCGCAGCCCGCAAGCCGATGACCAGCGGCGAGTTCGAAGAGCGGTTCGGCGCGAGCCCCGAAGCCGTCGACGCCGTTCGGCGTTTCGCCGCGAACAACGGCCTCGCCGTCATCGACGCGCACCGGTCGAAGCGCACGGTCGAGCTCAGCGGAACGGTGCGCGCAATGAGCCGCGCGTTCGGGGTCGAGCTGCACCTCTACCGCAACAGGCAGCGGGTCTTCCGAGGCCGCGTCGGACCGGTGCTCGTGCCCGCTTGGCTTGCGCCGCACGTTCAGGCGGTGCTCGGGCTCGACACACGCACCGTTGCTCGGGCTCACATCCGCCGCGGCCGGGTCATCGACCGCGGGATCGAGCCTGCGGCAGCCCCGCAGGGGTTCACGCCAGCGGATCTCGCCACGCTCTACGACTTCCCTCCGAACACCGATGGCAAAGGCGAGTGCATTGCGATCATCGAGCTCGGCGGCGGTTTCCGGACGTCGGAGCTGGACCAGTACTTCACCCGCCTCGGCATCACGCCGCCGAAGGTCGATGCTGTCTCGGTCGCCGGCGGGCAAAACGCTCCGACCGGCAACCCGAACAGTGCCGACGGCGAGGTCATGCTCGACATCGAGGTGGTCGGCAGCGTCGCTCCTGCGGCGAAGATCGCCGTCTACTTTGCACCGAATACAGATCGCGGCTTCGTGTCCGCCATCCTCGCCGCCGCACACGACACGCAGCGAAAGCCGTCGATCATCTCGATCAGCTGGGGAGCTGCCGAGGAGACCTGGACCGCGCAGGCGCGACAGTCGATGATGCAGGCATTTCGAGCGTGCGCCGCGCTCGGCGTGACGGTGCTCGCGGCCGCCGGCGACAGCGGCTCGAGCGACGGCCTCGCGAGACTCGCGCACGTCGACTTTCCCGCCTCGAGCCCGTGGGTGGTCGGCTGCGGCGGCACGGCGCTCACGGCCGCGGGCGGCTCGATCTCGAACGAGGTCGTGTGGAACGATCCCGGCGACGGCGCGACCGGCGGTGGCGTCAGCCGGATCTTCGCGGTGCCGCCGTACCAGGCGTCGATCAATCCCGTCTCGGCCAATCCGGCCCGGCGTCCCGGGCGAGGCGTCCCGGATGTGTCAGGCGACGCGAGCCCGGTGACCGGCTACGAGATCCTCGTCGACGGCCAGTTGCTCGTCATCGGCGGCACGAGCGCGGTCGCGCCGCTCTGGTCCGGCCTGCTCGCGCGAATTCAGCAGCAGATCGGCAAGCGCGTCGCACCCGTTCTCGGCACGCTCTATCAACATCCAAGCGCGTTCAGGGACATCACGCACGGCTCGAACGGCGCGTACGCCGCCCGCGCCGGCTGGGATGCGTGCACTGGCCTCGGAAGCCCGAACGGAGTGGCGCTCGCGCAGGCTCTCGGCGGCTCGGCTGCGCACGAGGAGGCCTGAACCGAGGGGCGACGGTGGAGTCGAGCTCGAATGGGCCCGACGTTCCCTTGATTTAGGATCCTGCGATGCAGATTCGCGTGAGCCTCGAGCTCGTCGGCGAGCCGGAGGAAGTCGGATTGCTGCTGGCGCAGATCGGCGAGACGATCGTGGGCGACGAGTTCGACGAGGACGCGAAGCTCGGCGACGAGATCGACGCGGTCGCCTGGTGGACGCCGGAGCGGGCGCAGGCATTCGTGCACGAGCTGACCGGGCCTGCGCTGCAGGCTTTGAGCGTCATCGCCTCGCATCCACCGCGTCTCAGCTTCCGCGACCTCCAGCTACGCATGGGCATGACCGGTCCGCAGCTGGCGGGTCGCCTCTCGTCGATCGGGTTCACCGTCGCGCGCCAGGGAACCCCGTTTCCATTTGTGCGGAACTACTACAAAAAGGTGTACCTGATCGACGAGAGCGTCGCGAACGTGATGAAGGAGGCGACTGCCGAGGAGCTCTCGCGGCGCGCGACCAAGCTCAAGCAGGCAAGCCGTCGCGGAGGCGCGCGCGGCTGATTCTTCGGCCTGTGCGGCTCACGTCGAACGTGAGCACGCCGTTGCGCGCGCGACTCCCATGCGCACCTCGCGCATGGCCCGGGGGGACGAGACGGCGCGCCGGAGTTCCGTCGAGCGGCAGCTCGTAGAGGCCCCAGAAGCCGAGCGACTGCTGCGTTGACCCCTCACGGGTCGAGTGCACGATCAGGCAGCCGCCCTCTGGGTCGGCAAACGGACCGTGCGTGTCGCCGCGATCGTCGTTCGCGAGCGGCTTCGGCGTACCGCCGCCCGCGGGCAGCACATGGACTTGGTGCCGCGTCGCGCCGAGCGAGACGAAATAGATCCACTTTCCGTCGACCGACCACCACGGCCGGTACGCGCGCCAGCCGGTGAGAAGCGGCTTCGGCGGCGTCATGCCGTCGGTCGCCACGAGCCAGAGCTCGTACGAGCGCAGGCGGTTGGACACGAACACGACTTGCGAGCCGTCCGGGCTCAGCGCGGGTCGCTGATCCTGATGCTCCCCGCTCGTGAGCTGACGTTCCCAGCGCCCGTCCGACGCACGAACGACGATGCTCATCATCGCGTCGTCGGCGGGCATGACGGCGGTGACGCCGCGCTGAATGTGCTCGATCGTCTCCGTTCGGTGCTCCGAGCGGCTGTAGACGAGGAGATCTCCGTCGCAGTTGTAGGCAGGGTGGCGTGCGGCGGCATGCGGCTCGGTGAGCGCATCGATGTCGCCGGCGCCGTCGCCGATCCAGAGGCGAGGCCGCCCCGAGGCACCGCCCCAGAACACCGCGTGCTCCCCGCTCGGATGGATGCAGGCCATGAGGTAGACGCCGTCGCCCGGCGAGATTGTCGCAACGCGGCCGTCGGGCTCCCACCAGTACACGTCGGCTTCGAAGTCCGTGAACAGGCGGCCCCGGCGAGCTGCCCGCCCCTTCACGGATCGGCCGTCACGGATAGCCGAACTTGCGTGCAAGCGTCTTGACCTCCGGGTGGAACCCGGCCCCGTCCCTCCGCCACTCGAGCGGCGCCTCGAGGTCGTGCGCTTCGTCCGAGCGCGAGCGAAGCTGCGGATCGCGGAGGAAGAACAGATCGTTGCCGTACCACGCGCCGGGCGGACCGATCGTCGCAAAGGGCGAGCGCTCGGGGTGCTTCATGCGCGCGATCGCGTCGGCGTCGGTCCGCACGTCGAGCCAGCTTGCGATCTCCCGGAGGTAGCGGTCGGGATCGGCCAGGAGGTCCTCCCCCCGGACGCGCAGCCAACGGTCTCGAGGCAGTATGGCAAGGAACGAATCGATGTTCCGGTTCAGCGCGTACCAACTCCGCTGCGGATCGTAGTCGCGGCCGAGCGTGCGTCCGTCCTCTTCGAGCCAGCCGAGGTTGACGAGCCACCCCGGCGTCTGCCCGAACTTCCGCGACTCGCGGATGTGCTTCGCGACCGAGTACGCGTGCCCGCGCGGATGCCGAGTGAGGTGAATGAAGCGCACGTTCGGAAAGTTGGCCGCGACCCGCTGCATCCATTCGACTCGGTACACAAGGACGGGGCTCTTCTCGATCAGCGTGCGGGGTTGGACGCGCTCCGCAAGCAGGCGGAGGACATCGGCGCAGGCGAGGTCGGGCCGGTTGCGCAACCACAGCTCGGCTCTGCGGACGGTCGCTTCGGCCTGGCCGCCGAAGAGGAGCTCGGCGATCGTGCGGAGCAGCCCGTCGGCCATCGGGAATCCGGCTTCGGCGCACATGCCCCACCATTCACCGACCGTCTCGGCGGCGAGCAAGTGCGTCTCCGCGACGCCGTAGAGCTCCGGGTGCTGCCCGAGCATCGCGCACGCGACCGACGAGAACGATCGCGGCGGCGAGAGGATGACCACCAGCCGATCGGCGTTCGAGCTCACGGGGGCGTTGTCGCGATCTCGTCGCCGACGAGGACGGCTCTACGCGAAGCGCGGGAGGCGTGCGTCAGCTCCGCCTCGCCGCGTCCGGTCGGGGTCTCGGCGCTTCGCTCCTCGACAACCGCTGCGAGGCTCGCAGCCGTCGGAGACTCGAAGAGCACGCTCAAGGGGAGCTCGACGCCGAACCGCGCTCGAATGCGCGACGCGAGCTGCGTTGCGAGCAACGAGTCGCCGCCGAGATCGGCGAAGAAGTCCTCGTCCGGGCCGACGCGCTCGATCCCGATCAGCGCTGCAAAGAGCGCAGCCAGAGTTCCTTCGACGCTCACGTCCGGGCTGCCGTTCTGCCGCGGCTGCACCGTCGTCATCGCCACCGCAGGAGGGGCGAGTGCCCGTTCGGGATCGAGCTCAACCCAGCGGCGGATGCGCTCCTGCAGGTCGGAGGCGGCAACGCCGACGTGGGAGTGCCCGCCCGCAAGAATCCGCGCGAGCGCGTCACGCACGTCCGCGGGATTCAGCGCACCGCTCTGCACGGCTCCCTCGTCGAAGGTGCACATGTCGAGGCCGATGCTCAGCCAGCGGGCTCTCCGACTGCGGCGTCGCACCCGCACGACGCCTTCGAGGAAGGCGTTCGCTGCGGCATACGCCGCGAATCCGAGTCCGCCGAGGATCGAGGCGAGCGACGAGACGAGCAGCCAGAGCTCGACGGGATCGTCGCGGAGCGCGCGCTCGAGCACGAGGATGCCGTGCGCTTTCGGGCGGAAGCTGCGTTGAACGGACTCGAACGTTGCTTCCTCCACGGGGACGAAGGCGGCGGCACTGAGATCACCGGCGGCGTGAACGACGCCGTGGATCGGACCGAATCGGCGGTGCACCTCGCCGACAACGCGCGCCATGCTCGCCGCGTCGGCGACATCGCCGCGCGCGACGAGCACCTCTGACCCCCCGGCCTCGAGTCCGCGTACCACCCGGATCGCCTTGGCGATCCGATTGTCGTCTCCGTTCTCGCGGAGCCACTCGTCCCAGGCGGCTCGCGCGGGAAACGGGGTGCGGCCCAGGAGGACGAGGCGCGCGCCGGCCTCCTCCGAGAGCATGCGGGCGATAACGAGACCGAGGTTTCCGAGCCCGCCCGTGATCAGGTACGTGCCGCCCGTTCGCAGCGGCAGGCGGCGACGCGGCGGCGGTAGGCGGACCGGGCGTTGCTCGAGGGCGAAGCGACGGCCTCGGCGATAGCCGATCTCGTGCTCAGGCCCAGGCTCGACGAGCTCCGTTGCGACTCGCGCTGCGAGCGCCGCACGGCCCAGTGATCCGACCGGCGGCAGAACGACGTCGATGCTCCGGCAGCGAATGTTCCGATACTCCTGCGCGATCGTTCGGCACGCCGCGCCGATCGTGCTCCGTTCTGGTACGAGCGGCTCCCGGCCGGTGATGTCGCCGGCCCCGTTCGTCAGGACGACCAGATCGAGCTCGTGCGACACCCGCGCGCGGGCGAGGGCTCCGCCGATCTCGAGCAAGCTCTGGAAGCCCTCGCGCTGACCGGCCTCGAACCGCTCGGGCGTGAGTCGCGATGCACTGCGGGACCTGCAGCAGAACGCGTGCAAGATCCGATCCGGGAGTGCATCCGCGCGCGCGAGAGCCTCGAACAGGGCGTCATAGTCTCCGTGCCGACCCGGATCGAGCGTGAACTCCTCGCCTGCGTCGGCAAAGCGCAAGCCCGAACGCACGACGGTGACCGACGCGCCTCGCCGAAGGCGTTCCACCGCGTCGGCCGCAAGCGGATCATCACCGAGAAACGCGAGCCACCTCGACCCGCCGGCCGTGTTACGCACGGGGACGCGCGGTGCCGGCCGCCAGTACGGGATCCAGAAGCGGTCCGAGACCGTCGCCGGCTGCGGTGCTGCGACGGCCGGAGGCGCCGACGCTGCAGGTGTCTCCACCCAGTACCGGTTGCGTTCGAACGGATACGTCGGCAGGGGGCATCTCCGTCTGCGCTCACCTTCGTGCAGCGCCCGCCACTCCACCGGGGCGCCCGCGACCCAGATCTCTCCGACCGCCGCGAGCAGCGTGGCAGCGCCGTCTGCGTTCTCGGCCGCGTGCGGAAGCATCGACGCGACGACGTGGTGTGCCGCGCGCGCCGGATGCCGCTGGGTCAGCCGCGCGAGCGTTCGGCCGGGGCCGACCTCGAGCAGGGCCGCCGGCGAGTCGCACAGAAGCTCGCCGAGACCGTCGGAGAAGCGGACCGTCTGCCGCGCGTGAACCGCCCAGTACCGCGCAGCCACCGCCTCGTCCTCCCGGATCCAGGTGCCGCTCAGGTTCGAGACGAACGGCACCGTGGGTGCGACGCGCGGCACCTCGGCCACGAGCTGCTCGAACTCCGCCAGGATCGGATCGACCATTCGCGAGTGAAAGGCGTGCGAGGTGTGCAGCCGCTGCGTGGCCAGGCCCGCGGCGCCGAGCCTGGACTCGAGCCCCGCCACGGCGGCATTGGGACCCGAGACCACACAAAGCGATGAGCCGTTGACGGCGGCGAGCGCGAGATCGTCGTCGAGGTACGACGCGACATCGCTCTCCGCCAGCGGGACGGCCAGCATCGCCCCGGTCGGCAGGGACTGCATCAGCCGGCCTCGGGCGGCCACGAGCGCAAGCGCGTCCTCGAGCGCGAACGTGCCGGCGAGGCACGCAGCGACGTACTCGCCGACGCTGTGGCCGAGCATCGCGGCGGGCCGAATGCCCCATGCGGCGAGCAGACGCGCCAGCGCGTACTCGACGACGAAGAGCGCCGGCTGCGCCATCTGCGTCCGCGAGAGCTCGGCGACCGCGCCGCGACCGGCACGGTCTTCTTGGAGGAGAAGCCGGCGGAGGTCGCGGCCAGTCTGCACCTCGAGGACCGAACAGCAGTGGTCGAGCGCGCGGCGGAACACGCGCTCGCGGCGGTAGAGGCTCGCGGCCATCCCCGGATACTGCGATCCCTGGCCAGGGAAGAGGAACACCACCGGGAGATCGCCGAGCGCCTCACCGGTGGTCGACATCGTGGGCGCTCCGCGACGCAGAGCTGCGACAGCGTCGTCGCGTTTCCGCGCGACGACCGCATGACGGTACTCGAACTCGTGCCTGCCGACCTGAAGCGTGTAGGCGACGTCGGCGAGACCGGCGTCCCGTCGCCGCTCGAGGTCGTCGGCGAGGCGTTCCGCGGATCGTGCGAGGGCCGCACCCGTTCGCGCAGAGAGGACGATCAGCTGGTCGGCCCTACGATTTCGAGATCGCGCGCGCTCCGGCGCTTCCTCGAGCACGACGTGCGCGTTCGTTCCTCCGATGCCGAACGCACTCACGCCTGCGCGGCGCGGGCTCCCGTTTGCATCCCACGGGATCGCTCGCGACGGCACGTAGAACGGCGTCGACGCGAAGTCGATCGCCGGGTTTGCCTCTTCGAAGTTGACGCCGGGGGGCAGTGTCCGCTCTTCGAGAGCGAGCACCGTCTTGATGAATCCCGCGACGCCTGCCGCGGGATCGAGATGGCCGACGCTCGCCTTGACCGCACCAAGCGCACAGAAGCCCGTGTCGGCGGTCGTCGCCCCGAACGCCCGGCTCAACGCCTCGACCTCGATCGGATCGCCGAGCGCGGTGCCCGTTCCATGAGCTTCGATGTACGAGACGCTCCGCGCGTCGACGCCCGCGTCATCATAGGCAGCGACGATGACTGCCGTCTGCCCCTCCAGGCTCGGCGCGGTGAACCCGACCTTCCGCGCGCCGTCGTTGTTGAGCGCCGCTCCCTTGACGACTGCATGGATGTGGTCGCCGTCCGCGAGCGCCTTCCGCAGCGGCTTCAGGACGACCACGCCGACCCCGTTTCCGAACACCGTCCCGGCTGCCCGGGCATCAAACGGCCGACAGTGTCCGTCGGGGGAATAGATCCCGCCCGGGTCGTAGCGGTAACCCGTGCGCTGCGGCACGCGCACGTTGACCGCGCCTGCGAGCGCCAGCTCGCACTGCGCATCGACAAGCGCCTGCCGAGCGAGCACAACGGCGACGAGACCCGTCGAGCACGCCGTCTGGACGGTGATGCTCGGCCCACTCAGGTTCAGCTTGTAGGCGGTGCGGGTCGCGATGTAGTCCTTGTCGTTGCCGATCAAGACCGGCAGCGGCCCCGTGAGCGCGACGAACTCAGGGTTCGCGTAGATCAACGAGAGATACGAGCTGATCGCGCACCCTGCGAACAAGCCGACGCGGCCGCCGGAGGCGAGCGGATCGTAGCCGGCTCGTTCGAGAGCCTCCCAGGCGCACTCGAGGAAGAGGCGCTGCTGCGGGTCGATCGTCTGCGCCTCGCGCGGGCTGTAGCCGAAGAAGGCGGCGTCGAAGAGCTCGACTCCGTCCAGGGGCGCGCCCGCGTTGACGAAGTCGCGATCGCCGAGCACCGCATCGCCGATTCCCGCCGCACGCAGCTCGTCGGGCGTGAACGTCGTCACCGCCTCGACGCCGCCGCGGATGTTGCTCCAGAACGTCTCGAGATCCGGTGCGGCAGGAAAGCGGCCGCTCATCCCGATCACGGCGACGTCGCGGGCGCCGGCGGCTCTCCTGCTCATCTCGCGACGGCGTCCTGGTCCAGCCGGCGGCTCGTCGACGCCGGCGTCGCGTCCGGTTCGGCCGCGAGGGCGTCTGCACAGCACGCGGCGAGCGATTCGATCGTCGGATAGCGGAAGAGGTCGTTCGTCGGGACCCGCACGCCGATCGCGGCGTGGAGCCGCGACTGCACACGGAAGAGCATGAGCGAGTGGCCCCCGAGGTCGAAGAAGTTCTCGCGGCGGCCGACGCGCTCGACGTCCAAGAGCTCTCGCCAGATTCCGGCGATTACCTGTTCGAGCTGGGTTGCCGGCTTCACATACCGCGCCGTGCCGCTCGGCAACGGCGGCGCACTGGGCAGGGAGAGGCGGTCCCGTTTCCCGCTCGGTGTGAGCGGAAGCGCGTCGACGCGCACGAAGCTCGCCGGGAGCATGTGCTCCGGCAGGCGCTGCCGAAGCGCTGCACGAAGCTCCTCTGGCTCGAGGCCGTCGCCGTCCGGGACGATGAACGCACCGAGCGTCCGCTCCCCGTCGTTGCCGGGGATAACGGCGACGAGCGCGTCGCGAACGGAGGGAAGCTCGCCCAGCACCGCCTCGATCTCGCCCAGCTCGATCCGATAGCCCCGAACCTTGACAAGGGCATCCGATCTCCCGAGGAAGTCGATCGTGCCGTCGGGCAGGTACCGCACGGCGTCGCCGGTCGCGTACATCAATCCTCCACCCTCGACGAACGGGTCGGGCACGAAGCGCGCGGCGTTCAGCTCAGGCTGATTGAGGTAGCCGCGCGGAACCCCTACGCCCGCGACGTAAAGCTCGCCAGCGACGCCGACCGGAACGGGCTCGAGCCGGCGGTCGAGCACGTAGGCGCGCACATTGGCGATCGGGCGTCCGATCGGCGAGCGACCGCGCACGTTCGGCGCGAGCGTCGGATCGAACCAGGTCGCGTCCCAGACCTCGGAGGTCCCGTAGATGTTGTAGAGCACCGCGTCAGGCGCGCAGCGCCGGAATCGTTCTGCCAGGTCGGTGGGCAGCGGCTCGCCGCTCGAAACCCAGAAGCGAAGTGCGGGGAGCGCTTCTCCCAGGTCGGGGCGGGCGTCCAGCATCGCCCGCAGGAACGACGGCACGAGCCAGATCCGCGTCACGCCCTCTCGTGCAAGTTCGCCGATCAGCTCGTCCGGGTCTCGCAGAACGCGATCCGGCACGATCGCCGTCGAGACGCCCTTCAGGAGGGGTCCGAACACCTCCCAGATCGAATCGACGAAGCTGAGCGGCGTCTTCTGGCAGCCGATCTCGCCGGGCGCGAACGGGTAGTCCTCCCACATCCACGCGAAGCGGTTGAGAATCTGGCGCTGTTCGACCGCCACACCCTTCGGGCGGCCCGTCGAGCCCGAGGTGTAGATGACGTATGCGAGCGAGTCGGCACTTCCGCGCAACGCCGGCGCCGAAGCCGGTTGCGCCGCGATGAGCGCCGCGTCGGTATCGACGCGGACGACGCGCTCGGCGTCGAGGCCGAGGTCGGCGACGAGCGCGCCCCGGGTGACGAGGGCCGCGGCGTCCGCGTCGGCGAGCATGAACGCGAGCCGCTCGCGCGGGTACGTGGGGTCGAGCGGCAGGTAGGCAGCGCCGGCCTTGAAGACGGCGAGCAGGGCGACGCACGCGTCGAGCGAGCGTTCGAGGCAGACGCCGACGAGGGTCTCCGGCCCGGCGCCGATCGAAGCGAGGTGGTGCGCGAGCCGATTCGCGCGTTCGTCGAGCTCGGTGTACGAAAGACGATCGGCGCCGCACGTGAACGCCGTCGAGTCCGGGCTGCGCTCAGCAGCCTCCGCGAAGAGCTGCGCGATCGTAACGCTCGCCTCGTACGGCCGCGCCGTCTCGTTCCATGCCTCGAGCACGAGCCGGCGCTCAGCCGGTGCGAGCAGAGGCAGTGACGAGATGCGCTCCTGCGGGCGACTCACGATGCCTTCGAGCAGGACCCGGTAGTGCGCGGCAAGCCGTGCCATCGTTGCCTGCTCGAACAGGTCGGTGCAGTATTCGATGTGCCCGCGCAGCCCCGCGCCGCTTTCCCAGAGCGTGCAGGTGAGGTCGAACGCGGCAGTCTCGTGAGCGACGTCGACGAGCGCCTGCCGTTGCTCGTCCCCTTCGACGAGCGTCGGAACATTGATCATCTGGAACACGACCTGGCAGATCGGGCTTCGGCTCAGATCGCGCTCGGGGCGAAGCGCCTCGACGAGCGTCGCGAACGGCACGTCTTGATGCTCGTACGACTCGAGCGTCGCGTGCCGCACGCGTTCGAGCAGCTCCTCGAACGACGGATCGCCGGAGAGGTCGAAGCGGAGCGCGATCGTGTTCAGGAAGAAGCCGAGCAGCTGCTCCAGTTCCGGACGGCTGCGACCGGCGACGTAGGAGCCGAGAACGATGTCCTCGTCCGCGGTGTAGCGATGCATCAGCACGAGGAACGCGGTGAGCAGCGCCATGAACGGTGTCGCGCCGGATCTGCGCGCGAGCGCCTCGATCGCGCCTGTCAGCTCCGGCGCGATCTCGATCGGAACGCAGGCCCCCGCAAAGCTCTGCTCGGCAGGCCGAGGGTGATCCGACGGCAGCTCGAAGACCGGCGCGTCGCGGAGGTTGTCGCGCCAGAACTCGATCTGGCGCGCGATGGTCTCTCCGCCGAGTCGCTCGCGCTCCCAGAGTGCGTAGTCGCCGTACTGAATCGAGAGCGCCGGAAGCGGCACGAACTCGCCGCGCGCGAACCCAGACCAGTTCCGCGACAGCTCGGCGAAGAAGATGCCGATCGACCAGCCGTCGGAGACGATGTGATGCATCGTCACCGACAGCAGCGCGTCGGCCTCGCTCAGCCGGACGAACGTCGTCCGGACCAGTGGGTCGTGCGCGATGTCGAACGGTCGCCTGGCGTCGTCCTCGAGAATCGCGCGCGCTTCTGCCTCCGCATGCGAGCCGTCAAGGTGCGTGAGATCGACCGTGTGCAACGGAAGTCCGGCCGATGGCAGAACGACCTGCGTCGGCTCGTCGTCGACGAGGCGGAAACGCGTCCTCAGAATCTCGTGCCTGCGCACAATCTCGTCGAGCGCGCGTGCCAGGGCGTCGACGTCGACGGTCGCGCGGACGCGAGCCGTCGTGTTGAGATTGAAGAGCGGCGTCCCACCCGACAGTTGATCAAGAAGCCAGATTCGCTCCTGGCCCGGAGCAAGCGGGAAGAGAAAGACTTCTTCACCCTGCGACGGCAGGTCGTGCGTCACGAAATGCAGCCCACGCGAATCCGTGCGTGGGCGAATCGCTCACGCGAGCACCTGACGGCCGCAGAAGTCGGTCGAGCTTGAACCAAGCCGCCCTCCCTCCTTCTGACCCAAAATCTCCCACCGGCACCGGCGCAAGTCAAGAGAAGTAGCGTCTGTCCATGAGCACGGCGCCGTTGCCGTCTGCACCGGAAGTGCTCGAGCCGACCCGGAAGCAGGTCGAGCTCTTGATCGCCGAGGCGCCGGCGCGTCCGCAGCTGCTAGGTGCAGCGCAAGACGTGCTTGCACCTGACGAGAGCGCCGCCGTGCGTCGGTTTAGGCATCCGGCGCAGGCCTCGAGCTACGCGACCGGTCGGATTCTGCGTAGGGTCGCGCTATCGCCGCTCGTCGGCGTCGCTCCCGAGGAGCTCGTCTTCGACAGCTGGTGTCCGCGCTGCGGGACGGCGCACGGCAAGCCTCGCCTCCTGCCGCCCCACGGCGACATCGACTTCAGCGTCTCCCGTGCGGGCGCAGTCGTCGCGCTCGCGATCGGCCGCGTGCACGTCGGACTGGACGTCGCGAGCTCGAGCGGAGTGCCGGACGCCGGCGTCGTCCGGCTCGCGTTCGCGCCGGACGAGCGAAGAGAGTACGCGGCGCTGCCCGAGGAGGAACAGAGCCGAGCCTTCTTCGCGTGCTGGACGCGGAAGGAAGCGGTCTTGAAGGGGATAGGTCACGGCCTGGCCGTCGATCCGAGCTCGGTCAGCGTCACCCTCCTCGAGCTGAGCCCGCCTCGCGTGCGCCGCTTGCCCGCCGAGTTCGGGCCTGCGCACGCGTGGTCGCTCGTACCGGTCGTGGGCGAGGGCTGGGTAGGCGCCGTCGCAGCCGAAGGACCTGTCGACGTGCGTGCGTGGGACGCCCGAGCGCTCTTCGAGCGAGCCTGACGGCAAGCTCGCGAAGGCGCCGCCGATCCACGCGTCCTCTCGGTTGCAGTCGCTACAGCCTGATCCGCGAAATCAGTCGGTCCACCAGTCCTTGACGGGAACGCCGTCGCCCTCTTCGGGACGGTCCGACCCGACGGCGATCAGCTCGAGCCCGTCGGGGCCGCCTTCGAGCGCGCGCACCGTCGCCGGCGCCACACGCACGACGTCCCACTGCGCGAGCTCGATGACCTCGTCGTTCAGCTTGATGCGGCCGGAGCCCGCGATCACGACGTAGACCTCTTCCTGCTCGCGGTGGCTGTGCCCCATCTGCGAGCGGTAGCCGGGCCCGTAGCGGAAGTAGCTCACCCCGAGATGGTCGGAGTCGAGATGCTTGCGCGCGAAATGCGCAACGAGGCTGGCGCCGCGATCGCCGGCGGCGTTGTCGAGCTCCTTGAAGTTCGTCTTCGTGTAGTCAGACATGGGCCGAGAGCATTGTGACGACGGGAGCGTCGGCTGCGTCGAGGTACCGCGCGACGTCGAGCTCGTTCGAGTCGAGACGCTCGACGCGTGCGCCGAGTGCCTCGAGGAACTCGTCCGGCGGCTCGAGGAAGTCGATCGCTTCGGTGCGGTAGTGCATCGGCACGACGATCCGCGGCCGGAGCGCCCGAACGATCACGGCGGCGGGCTCGCCGCCGACGGTCGGACCGCCGCCGACCGGCAGGATCAGGACGTCGATCTCTCCGATCGCCTGCTGTTGCTCGCGGCGAAGCGCTGCCTGGCCGAAGTCGCCGAAGTGCGCGATGCGCACACCGTCGAGCGAGAAGCGGAAGATCGTGTTCGGGCCGCGTTTCGTGCCCGCGAGGTCGTCGTGCTCGGAGTTGATGCCGACCACTTCGCCGATCGCGGTGTCGAATGTGCCCGCCTTCGACCGGATGACCTCCGGCGAGCCGCCGATGGCCTCGACGGCGTTGTGATCCCCGTGCTCGTGCGTGACGAGCAGGAGCTCCGCCTCGACGCCTTCGATCGGCGGATAGTCGAACCGCAGCCCGCGCTGGCTGAGCCCCGTCATCGCGCCGAACGGGTCGATGAACACGGTGTGCTCGCCGCGCAGCAGAAACGCCGACTGTCCGTACCAGCGAATGTGCATCAGAGGATCGCCCGCGGATAGGCCTTGGCGGCGATCCCCGCCGTGAGCGAGAGGAAGAACGCGCCGACCGCGAAGTCGATCCAGAGCGTGCCGCCCTGCGAGATGCCGAGCATGAGCTGCCGCATCCCGTGCACCTCGTACGTGAGCGGGTTCACGCGGGCGACGATGCGCAGCCAGCGCGGCATGATCGAGAGCGGGTAGAGCGCGCTCGACGCGAAGAAGAGCGGCATCATCACGAGCTGGCCGATGCCCATGAACCGCTCGCGCGTACGCACGAGCGACGCGAGGATCATCGACAGGCACGCGAACCCGCCCGTCCCGAGCAGCAGCAGCACGAGCGCACCGGCGATGTCGAGCGCGTTCCAGCGGATCGAGATGCCGGTGACGGCGAGGACGACAAGCAACACGCACGCCTGGGTCAGCGCGCGGATGCCGGCGCCCGTCGCCTTGCCGAGCACGATTCCGAGCCGCGGGAGCGGTGTCGCGAGGAGGCGCTGCAGCTGGCCGACGTCTCGCTCCCAGATCACCGCGAGGCCGAAGAAGATCGCGATGAAGAGTGCGGCCTGGGCCATCACGCCGGGCGCGAGGTACGCGCGGTAGTCGCCGAAGCCGCCTGCGAGGGCACGGTTCCGCCGCAGCGCCGTGCCGAAGATGAAGAGCCAGAGCAGCGGCTGAACCGAGCGCGTGAGGATGTCGAGATGGTCGTGGCGCAGCTTGCGCACCTCGGCCCAGCCCATCGCGCGCGCGCCGTCGCCGAGACGGGCGAACTGCTCGAGCGCGCGGCGCGGCAGCTCAACCGAGCCGGCGCGAAAGTCTGCGGCCGGCGCGGACATCCCTCAGGTTCCCCCCTTCCCCGATCCCGTGGCCGGTCGCGGCCGTGAAGACGTCGTCGAGCGACGCGACGCCGTACTCGTTGCAGAGCTCGTCGGGCGTTCCCTGCGCGGCGAGCGAGCCGAAGTCCATGATCGCGATGCGCTGGCACTGCCGCTCCGCCTCGTCCATCTGATGCGTCGTGACGAGGAGCGTCGTCCCCGCTTCCTCGCGCAGCACCTCGAGCCGTTCCCACACGAGACGCCGCGCCGTCGGGTCGAGCCCGACCGTCGGCTCGTCGAGGAAGAGCACCCGCGGGCGGTTCAGGAGCGCCGTCGCGATCTCGAGGCGACGCAGCATCCCGCCCGAGAGCGTGCGGCCGAGCCGCCCGAGGAAGGAGCCGAGCTCCATCGCCTCCACGGCCTGCTCGATCCGCTCGCGGCGCTCGTGCTTCGGCACGCCGGTGACGCGGCCGTAGAACTCGAGGTTCTCCGCCGCGGTCAGCGCGCCGTCGACCGAGATCGCCTGCGGCACGTAGCCGATCTCGCGGCGCACCGCGAGTCCGTCGCGGACGACGTCGTGGCCGGCCACGAGCGCGCGGCCGCTCGTCGGCGGCAACAGCGTCGTCAGGACGCGGATCGTCGTCGTCTTGCCGGCGCCGTTCGGCCCGAGCAGCCCGAACACCTCGCCCGGAGCGACCGCGAACGAGACGCCGCGCACCGCCTCGATCTCGTCGAAGCGGACGACGAGGTCGTCGACGAGCACCGCCGTCATCGCGCCAGCAGTTCCTCGCTGCGCGAGTGCAGCGCGTCTGCGGCCTTCGCGGTCAGGCGCACGAGCTCTTCGCGCTCGTCCGGCTCGAGAGCGGCGAGGATGTCGGCGAAGAAGCGCTGCCGCTGCGCGTTCACCTGCGCGGCGAGCTCGGCGCCCTTCGCGGTGAGCCCGACCACGGTGACGCGGCGGTCGCCCGGGAGGCGCCGGCGCTCGGCAAGCCCGCCCTCTTCGAGCCGGTCGACCAGGCGCGTGGCCGTCGTGTCGTCGATACCTATGCGAGCCGCAAGCTCCCCCACCCGCACGTTGTCCTCGGCGAGGACATCGAGGGCGCGCAGCTTCGTCGGGGTGAGCCCGGCCGAATGGAGCGACGCCTGGAGCTTGCGGCTCGAGAGGACGCCGCCCAGCTCGTGCCAGCTACGAGAAAGCTCACGGGCAAGCGGCGCCATACCTGCAATATACAGAAGTTGCTTCTTGCAGCTACGCGGCCTCCGCCAGCTGGGCATGCGCCGGCTGCTGCCTCGTCCGCAGCAGCGTCGACCCGAGAACGGCTCCGCCGAGCGCGAAGACCGCGCCGACGAGGAACGCGAGGTGGTAGCCGCCGACGAGCGCGGCAAGCGGCCCGTCGCCGCCCACGCGCAGATGGTTCGTGCGCGACGCGGCGATGCTCGCGAGCACCGCGAGCCCGAGCGCGCCGCCCATCATGAACGCCGTGTTGACGATGCCGGACGCGAGCCCGGACTCCTGCGGCTCGACGTCGCTCATCGCGGCGAGCAGCACCGGGTTGAACGCGATGCCGGCGCCGATCCCGAGCAGGATCATGCTCGGCAGCACGTCGACGAGGAAGCTGCCGCCGACGGGCGCGCGGACGAAGAGCAGGAGGCCGGCCGCCGCGAACGTCAGGCCGACCGCGAGCGGGCGCCGGATCCCGAAGCGCATCACGAGCCGTGCCGAGACGGCGACGGAGAGCGCGCCCATGATCAGGTTCGCCGGCAGAAACGCGAGCCCGACCTGCAGCGGGCTGTAGCCGAGCACGAGCTGCAGGTAGAGCGCCGAGAGGAAGAACCACGCGAACATCGCGGCCGCCCAGAGGACGCCGACGACGTTCGCCGTCGCGAGATTGCGCCGCTTGAAGAGGCCGAGCGGCATCAGCGGCGAGCTGACGCGCGACTCGATCGCGAGGAAGAGCCCGAGCAGCGCGACCGCGCCGCCGAGCAGGCCGAGCGTCTGCGCCGACGTCCAGCCGGCGGTGTTGCCGTTGACGATCGCGTAGACGGCGAGCATCAGCGACGCCGTCACCGTCACGGCGCCCGCGACGTCGAGCCGCATGTTCGCGTGCTGCGCGCGGCCGCCCGGCAGCAGCCGGACCGAGAGGAGCACGACGGCAACCCCGATCGGCAGGTTGACGAGGAAGATCCAGTGCCAGTCGAGCGAGTTCGTGAGCACGCCGCCGAGGAGGACGCCGATCGAGCCGCCGCCCGAGGCGACGAACCCGAAGATCCCCATCGCCTTCGCGCGCTCGCCCGGCTCGGTGAAGAGGTTCATCGTCAGCGAGAGCGAGACCGCGGACGCGACCGCGCCGCCGATCCCCTGCACGGCGCGCGCGCCGACGAGGAATCCCTGCGAGTTCGCGAGGCCGCAGCAGAGCGACGCGAGCGTGAAGAGCGTGATCCCGGAGAGGAACAGGCGGCGAGGGCCGTAGAGGTCGCCGAACCGTCCGCCGAGGAGCAGGAACCCGCCGAACGTCAGCAGGTACGCGTTCACGACCCACGCGAGCGACGTCTGCGAGAAATGCAGGTCGGTGCGGATCGACGGGAGCGCGACGTTCACGATCGTCGTGTCGAGCACGATCATCAGCGTGCCGAGGCAGAGGACGATCAGGGCGAGCCAGCGGTTGCGGCCTTCAATTGTCATGTACCTGTCCTTTCATTCGGTCTCGCCTGTGTAGACC
>Ga0070714_100001026_pt1 | contig 19915 bp, 19 predicted proteins | sample LARL83metaG_FD_65450 | JGI IMG/M metagenome (GOLD analysis project Ga0070714, IMG submission 65450) | Corn, switchgrass and miscanthus rhizosphere microbial communities from Kellogg Biological Station, Michigan, USA - LAR L8-3 metaG | ecosystem: Host-associated > Plants > Roots > Rhizosphere ... | reverse complement strand
AAGATCGGCGGCACATCGTACACGCGCATCGCAAACGCAAAATCGCCGAAGGCGCGCCGCGGCGCGTTGATCGAGAACAGGTTGGTGCGCACCTCGACGCTTGCGACGTTCGTGGAGGTCACGATCGTGCCCGACCACGTCTGACCGCGGTGCACGTCGTCACCCGAAAAATTCATGGCCAAAATCTGCGGAGGCGCCGCATTGAGCGCGGGACGCGGCGAAGGCAGCTGCACCGAGCCGCCGAGCGAGACGTTTGCAGGCACGGGAGTCTGCGAGGACGCGCAAGCGGAAAGCGCGCACGCTGCAAAGAGCGCGAGCCAGGGCCGGAACATCAAGGTTTGAACTTGGTGCAAGAGGGGCCTAGTCTCCTGCCGTACTCTAAACGGGAATGTTTTCGCAGGCGCCCCGTAACAAGGGCCTCGATTTTCTCGTGAGCGTGTGCTCGCTGTGGAGCGCATGCGGTTTCCTGCTCGACACGTGGGCGCACGGGCACGTACCGGTTGAGAGTTTCTTCAGCCCGTCCCATGCCCTCGCGTACAGCGGCATACTCACCGGCGCAATCGTCGTCGCCATCTACGCCATACGCAAAGAGATTCCGCAATCGTACCGCGTGCCGCTGCTCGGGATACCACTCTTCATCGTTGCCGGCTTGGGCGACCTGGCTTGGCATCAACTGCTCGGCATAGAGGAGGGTGTGGACGCGGTGCTCAGCCCGACGCATATGTGTCTCGGTTTGGGAATTCTGCTGATCTCATCGGGGCCGGTTCTGAGCGCACTGCGTAATCGCGGCGAGCTGCGAACGCTGCTCGATCAAGTGCCGCTCGTCTTTTCGCTGGCGGCGTGGATGGAGCTCATTCACTTCGGCACCGCCTACGCGTTCGATCCCGGCGCGGGAAGCATGAACGCTCCGCCGGCAATCGGAGCATACACGCCCGACTACCTCACCGCACTTTCGATCGGCTATTACAAGCTCGGCACGGGTGTTCTCGTCGTGCTCTTCCAAAGCGCGCTCATGGCCGGCTTCGCGCTCTTTGCGGCAACGCGCGTTCCGCTGCGCCCCGGGGCGCTCACGCTGTTGTATCTTCTGGGGAACTTCGCCACTGCTGCGGCGTTCACCAACGACACGCCGCTTCTGGCCACCGTGCTCGCCATGAGTTTGGCCGCCGGCGTTACCGGTGACTTTATCGTTGCGCGCATGCAGCCGATGACCTCCGGCATGACCGCCTATCGCATACTGGGGACGGCGGTCCCCGCGGTGTACTTTGCGACGTACTTCATCGTTACAATGGCCGCCGAGCGTCTGTGGTGGGATTGGAACGTGACGCTCGGCGCAATCATCTGGGCCGCTGCCTGCGGTTTCGCCCTCACGCTCCTCACGCAGCCGCGAATGCAAAGCACCTGATGGGCATTGCGTTCGGCATCGCCGCCTTTCTCGCGCATATCGCAACCAGTTGGCGGTACGGCTACTTTCGCGACGAGCTGTACTTCATCGCCTGCTCGAAGCATTTGGCATGGGGATACGTCGATCAGCCGCCGCTCGTAGCGCTCGCCGCGTGGTTGTCGGCGCCGTTCCACTACAACATCGTCGCGCTGCGTATGCTTCCCGTGCTTTCCGCCGCGATAACGGTATGGCTGGCGGCGCGCATCGCGCGCGAGCTGGGCGGCGGCGCATTCGCGCAAGCGGCCGCGGCACTTGCGACGCTGCTTCTTCCGGCATATCTGCTGCTAGGCAACACGCTTACGACGACCTCGTTCGAACCGCTTTCGTGGACGCTGCTCGTTTATGCGCTCATTCGGCTCGTGCGCACCGGCAACCAGTGTTATTGGCTTGGCGCCGGTGCGGCGTTTGCGTTCGGCATGTACGGCAAATACTCGATGCTGCTGCTCGCGGCAGGCCTGTTCATCGGCTTGCTGTTAACCGCGCAGCGCCGAATACTCTGGAACTGGTGGTTTGCCGCCGGCGCGCTCCTTGCGCTCGCGCTCGTCGCGCCGAACCTGGCGTGGCAGGCGTCGCACGGCTGGGCATTCGTCCAAGTCGTCACCGGCGATTTCGCGCACCGTCACGCGTTTAACACGGGCTTGCAGCTCGAGTATCGCAACTTCACGCAGAACGCGGTCGCGTTCATCGTCGAGCAGCTGGTCTACACGAATCCGCTCTCCGTGCCGCTCTGGCTCGGCGGACTGGTCGCGCTGGGGTTTTCACGCCGCTTTCGCGATCTGCGTTTCATCGCGATCGCCTATCTCGTGCTGCTGGTCATTGCGATCTGGCTCGAGGGCAAAGGCTACTACATCATCGGCGTCTATGCCGTGCTGCTCTCCGCAGGCGGCGTGCAGGCGGAACGGTTGCTCGTGCGCACGCCCGCCCGCGTTGCGGCAACTGCCGTATTCTTGCTCCTCACGCTGCCGTTCGTGCCGCTTTCGCTGCCCGTGCTGAACATCGAATCGTTCATCGCCTATTCGAAAGCGCTGCATCTCACCGGAACGAACGGTACGCCCGCGCACGTCATTCAGCCGGTGTATGCAGAGGAGTACGGCTGGGACGAACTTGCGCAGCACGTCGCGTCGGTGTACAAGAGCCTGCCCCCGGCGCAAAGGGCTCGCACGGGGATCTTCGCCGATACGTACGCGGATGCCGGTGCGCTCGCGCTGTACGGACCGCGCTACGGATTGCCCCCCGTCATCAGCGCGCAGAATACCTATTACCTGTGGGGCACGCAAGGCTACGACGGGCGCAGCCTCATCGTCGTCGGCGCCACCCAAGCCGGCCTCGTGCGCACGCTCTTTAAAAAGATGACGCTCGTTGCGACGTACGGCCATCCGTACAAATGGATCGTCGAAGGTCCAACGCCGATCTATCTGTGCAGCGACCCGATTGCGCCCCTCGCGCAGTTGTGGCCGCGGCTGCGGTGGTACGGCGCGTAGCGCCCCGCTTGCCGGGTATGATTCCGTTATGCTCAGAGACAGCGGGACGGAAAAAGCCGATCTCTTCTGCGAACACCTCAACGAGAAGTTTCCCGGCGCAAACACCACGTGGAGCGGGCCGCCGCAAGAGCCGCATTATGTTTTTGAAATGCGCGGAGCAGATAAGCGCATCGTCGTTTCGGAGCGCGTCTTCGATCTTTTGGGCGGCAGCAAGCCCGGTTTAAAGAAAACACTCGAGTACTACAAGGTCGACGAGCACGTCGCCGGCTGCCCGGCGGGCAGCGAACTGCACCTCGTTCCGGGCAACGGCGAAAAGCCGGAATTTCAGGCCAGGCAGCTCCACGCGTAGGCGCTACAGTATGAGGTGAACGTCGCCGAATTCGTGCTGGTAATAGCCGGATTCGGCGGCTTCGCGGTACGCATCGGCGAGCAGCTCGCGGTCCAAGAACGCGCGCAGAATCCATTGATGCGTCGCGGCGGCATCGTGAAACCCCGTGAGCAGCGCGTCGGCGCTTTTCGGACGATACTGCTCCTCGATAACGAGATCGGTCCACCCCGATGACGCGATGACCTCGTCTCGTGGCGTCGCGCTCTCGATTGCGCGAAGCGCGGTCGTGCCCACCGCGATCACCCGGCGGCCGTCACGCCGCGCGCGATTCACCGCCGCCGCTGCCTGCGGCAACACCACGTATCGCTCGGTACCGGGGCGTTCCGGCGCCTCGAAGCTTGCGACGCCGCAGTGCAGCGTGACGCAGGCAATCTCAACGCCGCGCTCGTGCAGCGCGTGAACGACTCTGGGCGCGAAAGGGCGCGCGGCCGAGGGCATCTCCGCGGAGCCCGGTTCGTTCGCAAAGATCGTCTGATAATCGCTCAGCGGAAAGTGCCGGGCGACATACCCGTACCGGATTGGCTCTCCGTACTGCATGAGGAACGCGTTCATCTCGAGCGGCAGCCGGAACCACGCGTACCACAGCCGCGGGCGCTCGGGATCGAGCGGTGCGATGATCACCGCGCAGCCGCCGCCGGGCAAGCGCAGCTCTTCGCCGGCGCGCACGGTGCCGCGCGGCTCGACGGTCCACAGGCGCCGGTCTATCATCGTCGCGACGTGCAGCGCAATCGCCGCGCCGTTCTCACGTGTGGCCGTGACCGCCGCCGGAATCGTCGCCGAGTCGTTTACGAGGAGCAGATCGCCGGCCCGCAGGAACGCGGGGAGTTCCAAGAACCGTGCATGGGTATGGGTGCGCTGCGCGCGATCGGTGACGAGCATGCGTACTTCGTCGCGTGCGAGCCCGCGCCGCTCCGGCGGTTCCACCGCTTCGAGCAGGCGCGGCGTATTGGTCTTTAGCGCGGCCGTCATGCGGTAACGAGCTCCGCCAGTCGCACCCGCTCGTACGGCGCCTTCATATCGGCAATCGCCTGCAGCAGCGCGCGTGCGGAATCTGCCGGATCGCGAAGCTGTGAGGGGTCGGCGTCCGGAATCGCGTCGCGATGCATCTGCGTGTTCATGTCGCCGGGATCCGCGACCAGCACGCGCACCGGCGAACCTTCAAGTTCCTCGGCCGCGACGCGCGAGACGTGTTCGAGCGCGGCTTTACTCGATCCGTAGCCGCCCCAGCCGGGATACGCCTCTACCGCTGCGTCGGAGGTGAGGTTGACGATGGTTCCCGGCCCGCCGGATGCGCGCATGAGCGGCAGCGCATGCTGCATGAGGTGAATCGGCGCAAAGACGTTGGTATCGAAGAGTTCTTTGAACGTTTGCTGCGTGAGTTCGTCTACGCGCGGCAGCGGCACCGCGCCCAGCGTCGAGGCGTTGTTTACCAGTAAGTCCAAGCGTCCGAGACTGCGCGCCGCGGCAATGAGGGCGTGGACGTGATGCTTGCTCGTCACGTCGCCGGCAAGAGCCGTGACCTCGCCGTAGCGGCGCAATTCCCGCGCGGCCGACTCCAACGCATCGGCGTCGCGCCCGTCGATGATGGTGCGTATGCCGAGCGCCAGCAGCTCGCGCGCGACCGCTTTTCCGAGGCCGCGCGACCCGCCGGTGACGATGGCCACGTGCCCCTGTTCAAACCATGTATTCATGGTGCAACCCTACAACCTCAAGTATAGTTGAGGTCAATACCATGGAAGAATCGCTGACGGTTGGAGAATTGGCGGCTCGCAGCGGCGTCGCCGTATCGACCATTCACTTTTACGAGGCCAAGGGGCTGATTCACAGCGTTCGAAACGCCGGCAACCAGCGGCGGTTCGCGCGATCGGAGCTGCGCCGCGTTGCCGTGGTGCGCGTGGCGCAGCTCGCAGGCATTTCGCTCGCCGAGATTCACGACGCGTTCTCGACGCTGCCGACGAATCGAACCGTGTCGGCCAAAGACTGGGCGCGGCTCTCGAAACGATGGAAGAACGATCTCGAAAAGCGTATTTGGCGCTTGACGGCGCTGCGCGATCAGCTCGGCAGCTGCATCGGCTGCGGCTGCCTCTCGTTGGACAGCTGTCCGCTGCGCAATCCGATGGACGTGCTCGGCGACGACGGCCCGGGGCCGCGCCTGATCGAGGCGGACTAGGCGGCCCGCTGAGCCTTGCGCGTAACGGGCAACGTCACCCGTACGTGGCTGCCCAGGCCCGCGAGGCGTTCCACTTCAACCTCGCGCGCGACGCTGGAAACCAGGAAGAGTCCTCGTCCGGACTCGGCCCAAATACTGTGCGGAAGCGATGGATGATAGGCAAAGCCCGGGCCTTTGTCGATCACGTGCAGCACGACCTCGCCGCCGCGCGGCTCGAGCGAAACGCTCAGCGGTCCGGGCGCGTGCCGCACCGCATTCCCGATCAGTTCCGAGAAGATCAGGCCGCACGTCGAGAGCTCGTCTTCATTTGCGGTGCAGAGATCTTCGATCTGCCGGTAGAACCGATCGCGCATCGCGTATGCAGCGCGTGCATCGGCCGCCTCGAATTGCCAGCGCATCTCTTCGACGCCGAACGTCACCGTCAGAATCGCGATGTCGTCGCGCGGCGCCTCGTTCGCGATCGCGCGCTCGATGAACTCCGCCCGGTTCGCGGCATGCGCGACGGCGTCCGAGGCGACGACGCGCTCCAACGTTCGAGCACCGGCGATAATGTCACGCGAATTCTCGATCAGGCCGTCGGTATAGAGCACGAGCATGCTATGGTCGGGACAATGCGCTTTATGCGTTTCAAAATACGCGTCGCGGAACGCACCGAGCGGCGGCGAGGGCGAATGCAGCGCGCGCACCTCCTGCGTGGCCAAGCGCAAGAGCGGCGGTGCGTGACCGGCGGAAACGTAGGTCAACTCCCGCGTGCGCGGATCGAGAACGCCGATGAAGGCGCTGGCGAGCCGGTGAGCGCCTTCGGAGAGCAGTAAGCGGTTGCAGGTGTCGGCAATGACCTTCGGCTCGCTCGAGCTCAGCGCCGCGACGCGAATCGCTTGGCGCATCAGCACCATGAGCTGCGCCGCTTCGATGCCTTTACCGGTGACGTCGCCGATCGTCAGAATGATGTCGCCGGCCTCGTTTTCGAAGGCATCGTACCAGTCGCCGCCGATGTCGGCCTCGGTAGAACCGGGACGATAGTATGCGCTTACTTCGATCCCGGGGCGCGAAGGAAAGCGGCTCGGCAAAAACGACCGCTGCAGCGTCTCGGCGACGTACTGCTCGCGATGAAATTGTTTGGCGTTGGCGACTGCAAGACCGGCGCGTCGCCCCAGCTCGATCGCGAATTGCAGATCGCCTTCGTCGAACTCTTGCTGGGCGCTCGTGCGAACGAACGTCAGCGCCCCGAAAAGGTGATTTTGCGTGGTTACCGGCACGACGATCTTCGAGCGATACCCGAACCGCCGCATGTATTGCTCGTGCTGGCGCGATGCCGCGTGACGTACGATTACCTCATCGTCGATATGCGGCAGGAAGAACGGCTGGCCGGTGCGCGTTACCTGCACGACGGGGTGCACGCCGAATTCCTCGACGTAAAGGATCGTCGATACGGTAGAAAGCGCTTCTTCTTTATTTCGATCGCGGTGCGCCGACGCCGTGACGAACAGGCGATCCGACCGTTCGTCGATGAGATCGAACAAGCAAATATTCGCAAATGCTTCAACAGCGAGTCGCGCAACGTTGTTGAGCGTTGCGGTAACATCGAGGGACTGGTGAAACATTTCTCCCGCGCGTACGAGCAACCTGAGCCGCTCTTGGTCGCGGTTCTCGACCACAGTCGTCAACCGGCGGCGCCTCCCCGCCGCCTCATACCCACTTTTGGCAGATGGCATACCGTACGCCCGCGTACCGGGGGGCTTACTTGTGCCTGCTCGAGCGGCTCTCAAGCGGGATCGACCACAAAAAGTCCGTCGTCGTGATGCCTTGATAATACGAGGCATCACGCGGAACGTAACCCGGATTCGCGACGGCGCCCATGTTGCTCGTCCCTGCGGTGTACGGCGGGTCCATTTTCGGCGGCCACGCGGCACGTGAATGACATGCCATGCAGTTCGATCGCGTTCCGGCCATGGGGTCGGGACGCATCGTCTTGCCGTCCATGACGTAGGGCTTGGTGGGGCCGAGATCCGCTTCCAGATACGGGTTGAAACAGATATGCGGACCGCCCGATGCGGTCACCGGCGTCTCGACGCTGTACGCATTGCACATGTCATAGTTGTCGAAGGGTGCGCGCACGATACCCGGACGATCGCTGCCGAACGGCGCGCGATGGGGAAACGGCGTCCACCAAAACGTCTGGAACGTCCAGTCCGGAATCTCTTTCGTCGTCACGTGCATCGCGGTGAGCGCGAGATAATCGCCGACTTGCGGCTTGAACGGGCCCGTTACGACATGCTCTTGATCCGTGTGCATCGAGAGGTGCTTTGCAAAGAGCGCCGTGGATGCGGCGTCCGACGGATCGATCAGTCGATACGTGTAGAAGCGCGAGAGATGCACGACCGGCGCTTGCCGCATCGTTCCGTTGCAGTTCACGCGCACGCGCGTGCCTTCGGCCAGCCGGCCGTCGGCATCCACCGCCACGCAATTGCGCCAGGTAAGATGGTTGGGCGTTCTCCCGCCGGACGGCGGCGGGTACGACGGATTCCAGTACGGCACCGGCGTGATGCCGTGCGCTCTGATCAGCCAAAACGTCACTTTGATCGCGACGGCTTTGCGGGGGAACGGTTGGATCTGCCGCATGCTGACCGGCATGTGCTGCGCGTCATACTGCGCGTTGAGATGCTGCAGCGTCGACTGTTTATCGTAACCGTTGTCCAGTATGAACTGCGCCGCCGGGCCGTTGAGTTTGACGAAAGCCATCGTCACCGCGGGCTCGTCCTCGTCGACCTTGTGATGCTGGATCACGTTCTGCGCCGGGAGCCGGAACACGCAGCACGAGAACGCGTGCTTTGCGGTCTTCGGCGTGCCGCCGTAGACCTCGGTGCTCGAGTACCACGTCTGCCAAACCGGCAAACGCTGACCGTACGCAGAGGAATGCGATGGGGCGTTCAGCGCGGCCCACAAACGCCATGCGTGGGCGCGCTGCTTTGCGAGATCGTTCGCTGCGACGGCGCCCAGCAATTCGTACTGCTTGGCCGGAAACAGGGAGGCCGGCAGGTCTTCGTACGTGACGGAGGCCGCAGCGGATGCATGACGCAGCCCCGCCCACAATACCGCCGCAACGGCAAAGAGTGCCAGGCACAATAACGCCCAACGCTTCTTCATGCCGCGTGGTATTCAGGAGCGGGGCAGGATGACCTCGCTGCCGTTCTCGCCGTTCTCGCACAGCGCGATTGCCGCATCGGCAATTTCATCCAGGCTGACTAAACGCCCCCCGGGGTTCGTTTGCGCAAGCTGCAAACGCGCGGCCTGCGCGGTCATTCCGGTACGGCCGACGATGTTCGAGACGGCTTGCTCCATCATATCGGTTTCCGTATAGCCGGGGCAGATTGCGCTTACCGTTACGCCCGTTCCTTGCAGTTCCGCTGCAAGCGCGCGCGTAAAGCCCATGACGCCGTGTTTGCTCGCGCTGTATGCCGTAATGTAGGGCGCTCCGTACAAGCCCGCAATGCTGGCGAGGTTGATGATGCGGCCCCACTGCGCCGCTTGCATTTCTTCGATTACGGCACGCGAGCACAAATACGTTCCGGTGAGGTTCGTGCCGACGATGCGATCCCACATCGCTTTGTCGGTGCGCTTGAGCGGCGCGCCTTCGGCCACGCCGGAGTTGTTCACGAGAATCGCAATCGGACCGTTCGCTTCACGCGCCTGCGCGAAGGCTCGCGCGACTGAGGTTTCATCGGAAACGTCGGCGCCGATGCGAAGAAATCCGTCGCCCGTATCGGGCGCCGAACGGCTGACGATAGTGACCTTCGCGCCCTGTTCTTTCAGCGCACGCGCGATGGCAAGGCCAATGCCTCTTCCACCGCCCGTGACGACTGCATGTTTACCGGCGATCACGCTACCGTGCTGCTCCAACGAGGAATGCAACAATGAGCCACATTGCGAAATCCGTCGTTCGTTGTCCAAACCTGCGCCGGGCCGCTCGGAAGACCGTGAACTCCAGCGCGAGCACGACCAATAATCCCAGCAAGAAGCGCTCGAAGGACGCCACGGTCCTGATTTGGGTGAAGGCGTTTGAAACGGCGACGCCGGCCACGTACCCGATGAGCCAGGGGACGAGCCACCACAGAATCGAGACAAGCGTCGATCGTATGCCCGACGTTTGGATCATATGTGTGCGCTCACTTCGGCTGCGCGGGCGAGATTCCGTTCGAGTTGCGATTTGCCGGGGAGGTATTGCACGGGCCATTCCATGCCCGTGTAGCCGAGTTGCGCGGCGGCGTGCAGCGTCCAGTACGGGTCGGCCAAATGCGGGCGTCCGAGCGCGCAGAGATCGGCTCTTCCCGCGGCGATGATGCTGTTGACGTGATCGGGCTCGAAGATGTTCCCGACCGCCATCGTCGCAATGCCGGCTTCGTTGCGGATGCGATCGGCGTACGGCGTTTGAAACATGCGCCCGTAAACGGGTTTGGACTCGCGTGAGGTCTGCCCGGTGGAAACGTCGATGAGGTCCGCGCCGGCCTTTTTGAACGCGTGCGCGATCTGAACGGCGTCATCCGCCATGATGCCGCCCTCGACCCAGTCAGTCGCGGAGATGCGCACCGACATCGGGCGCTCTTGCGGCCAGACCGCGCGCATCGCCCGGAAAACTTCGAGGGGGTAGCGCAGGCGGTTTTCCAGCGAACCGCCGTACTCGTCCGTTCGCATGTTCTGCAGCGGCGTAATGAAGCTCGATAGCAGATAGCCGTGGGCGCAGTGCAGCTCGAGCATATCGAAACCCGCGTCGATGCCCATCGCTGCCGCTCGCACGAATTCCTCGCGTACTCGCTCCATGTCGGCTTGGCTCATCTCGGCCGGCGTCTGGTTCTGCGGACCGTACGCAACCGGCGAGGGACCGATGACGGGCCAATTCCCATCGGGCAGCGGCTCGTCCATGCCGTCCCACATGAGTTTCGTGGAGCCTTTCGGGCCGCTGTGCCCGAGCTGCAGGCAGATTTTCGCCGCGGTCCATTCGTGCACGAAATCGACGACGCGTTTCCAGCCGGCGACATGTTCCGGTTTATACATGCCGGTGCATCCGGGCGTGATGCGCCCTTGGGGGCTCACGCACGTCATCTCGGTGTACACAAGGCCGGCGCCGCCCATTGCGCGCCCGCCTAAATGCACCAAATGAAAATCGTTGGGCATGCCGTCGACCGCGCTGTACATGTCCATGGGCGAGACGACAACGCGGTTGCGCAATTCGAGGTTGCGCAAACGAAACGGCGTGAACATCGGCGGGACTGGTTCGCTTCCCCGCGCGAGCCAACGTTCGATTCGCTCGACATAGGATTTATCGCGCAAGCGCAGATTCTCGTGACTGATCCGCTGGCTGCGCGTAAGCAGGCTGTAGGCGAACTGTTCGGGCGGCAGTTTGGCATAGCGCGCCACGTTTTCGAACCACTCCGTGCTGTTTCGCGCGGCGTTTTGCAGGCGCAGCACTTCGACGCGCCGTTCGCTTTCGTAGCGGGCAAGCGCCCCCTGCGCGGACGGCTCTTCGCACAGCGCCCGCTGCAGAGCGATGGCATCTTCCATCGCAAGCTTCGTGCCCGAGCCGACGGAGAAATGCGCGGAGTGCGCCGCATCGCCGAGCAGCACGATGTTCCCGTACGTCCAGTTTGCGTTGCTCACGCGCGTAAAGTTGATCCAATCGCGGCCGCGAAGATGCGCGGAGTTGGCCATGAGTTTGTGGCCGTGCAAGTACGGGGCGAACAGTTCTTCGCAGAACGCGATCGTCTCTTGCGTCCCCGCCTTATCCAGCCCGTGAGCCAGCCACGTTTCTTCCCGGCATTCCACGATCCACGTACTGGTGTGCTCGTCGAAGCGATAGGCGTGCACGGTGAACCACCCGTGCGGCGTTTCTTCGAACACGAACGTGAAGGCGTCCAGCGGCAGCGTGGTTCCCAGCCAGACGAAACGGCACTTTCTCAAGTCGAGATCCGGCTGGAAACGATCGGCGAACGCGCTGCGAATGCGGCTGTTGATGCCGTCGGAGGCGACGATGAGATCCGCATCGCGATACGGCGTTAATTCGGCGACCTCGCGTTCGAATTCCAGCTCGACGCCCACCTCTTCCGCGCGGCTCTGCAGGATGTTGAGCAGCCGCTTGCGCGCAATGCCCGAAAAGCCGTGGCCGCCCGAGCGCAGCGCGTGGCCCTTGAAGTGGATCTCGATGTCGTCCCAATGCGCAAAACTATCGACGATCTCGTCGTGCGTCTTTGCGTCGGCCGCTCGCAGATTCTCGAGCGTGGCGTCAGAGAAGACAACGCCCCATCCGAAGGTGTCGTAGGGACGATTGCGTTCGACGACCCGGATGCGATGCTCCGGATTCGCCTTCTTCATGAGCAGCCCGAAGTATAGGCCGGCCGGACCTCCGCCGATGCAGACGATGTTCATTTGCCGGTCTATTGGCGTGAAACGGGCAAGGCTCCCACAGGAGCCTTGCCCGAGGCCTACGGGTGCGCCGCAGCCGTCGTTATGGACACTGCACGGCGCCGTTGGTCGTTGCCGTCAGCGAATTGCCGTCTAGATTCCAGGTGACCTGGTCTTTCTGGTTGACCACCACGTCGAACGCCGTGTTGGAACCCATAGCGAACAACGCGGGCCCAGCCGTGAATTCAAACGGCGTGCTGCCGTCGACCGGCGTCACGATGACTTGGTTGAGCTGCGTCGTTCCGTCGACGCCGTCGATCGCGATCTCAACCGGATACGGCTCCGTGTTGTTGTAACCGAACCGCAGGTAGTAACGTCCGTCCCACGGACGATGGCCGATGCAGATGAGTGTCGGCTGAACCGCCTGATCCGCAGTGGTAAGCACCACAGGAGTAGGCGTCGGAGTCGGAGTCGGCACCGGAGTCGCCGTCGGCACTGGTGCCGGTGTCGCAGTTGGAACTGCAGTTGGTGTTGCCGTTGGAACTGCAGTTGGTGCTGCCGTCGGAGCTGCCGTTGGTGTTGCAGTTGGTGCGGGTGATGCGCTCGGTTTTGCCGTCGCCGTTGCAGCGGGCGCCGCGCCGCTGGTTGGAACGATCGGCGTGGTCGATCCGCCTCCGCTGCTGCATGCCGCTAGGGAGAGAGCTGCGACCGCCGCCAGCGTCCCCGCGCTGAGCAGTTTGTTCATAATATTCCCCCAGAGTTGGTACTGGGAGCATTTTCACGTCGGTCGAAGAATTTTTTATGAACGGCAGCGCGTTAATCGTTAACGCTCTTTAACGCGTGCTAAGAAGCAAACGCGCTTGCGACAATTTTACCGACGGACGCGAGTGCGCCGTCGCGCTGCGCTGCGTTCACTTTCGATTGCGTAAGATATGCGCAGGCAATCACCGGAGAACGGCCCGGCGCCCACGCAATCGCAATATCGTTTCGCGTGTCGCTATCGCCGGTGCCGTTGTGCTGACCGCCGAGTCCGGTTTTGTCTGCGGCTTGCCACGACGACGGGAAGCCGGCGCGGAGCAGGTTCAGACCGGTTTTCGTCTGCGACATCCATGCTTGCAGCGTGCCGCGGGATGAAGGCGCGAGCGCGTTGCCCGTGAGAATGCGCTGCATGTCGCCCGCCATCGCCGCCGGCGTCGTCGTATCGCGAACGTCGCCCGGTATGCCGCTGTTCAACGCCGGTTCGGTACGATCGAGCCGAGTGTAGCGATCGCCGAGCGTGCGCACGTACGCGGTGAGCGCGCGCGGGCCGCCGATGCTCTTGAGCAGCACGTTTGCCGCGGTGTTGTCGCTCAGCTCGATGGCCGCTTCGCACAGCTCGCGCACCGTCATACCGTCGCGCACGTGCAGTTTGGCGACGGGGGCATAGTCCAAAACGTCGTTCTTCCCGTACCAAAGACGATGGTCGAGCTGCTCTTGCCCGTTGTCCACGCGCGTGAGAACGGCGCCGACCAGCAGAAATTTAAACGTGCTGCACATCGGAAAGCGCTCGCCGGCGCGATAGGCGATGCGTTTGGTCGTGCCGGTGTCTACGGCGAGCACTCCCAGACGGCCACCGGTGCCGCGCTCTACTTGCGCGAGCTGCGCGGCGGCATCTTCCGCTGCCGCAGGCAGCGAACCGCCGGCCATGGCCAGCGCCGCGATGGAACCCGAGAGAAACGCCGTTCTGCGCATGGTTCCTTATACCGCCAAATCGTAGTCCAGGATCACCGGCGCGTGGTCGGAGAAGCGCGCGTCGCGGTAGATCGACGCACTTCGAACGCGCGGCCCTATGTCCGGTGTGACGAGCTGATAGTCGATGCGCCAACCGTTGTTGCGGTCGAAGGCGTTCTGAAAATTCGACCACCAGCTGAACTGCTTGGGCTCCTGGTTGACGACGCGAAACCCGTCCACCCAGCCCAGGTCCGCCAAGACGCCTTCCATCCACGCGCGTTCGTGCGGGAAGAATCCGGAGATACGGCTGCAGCGCACCGGATTATAGACGTCGATCTCTCTGTGCGCGATGTTGAAGTCGCCGGCGATGATGTAGGACCGGCCGGTCTGGCGCAGGCGCCGCAGCTCGCCGTAGAAGCGCTCCATGAACGCTTCTTTGACGACTTGGCGGACGGGCCCCATCGCGCCGGACGGCATGTAGAATGAGACGATGCTGAGCGATGGGTAATCGAACTCGACCCATCGCGCTTCCCGATCGTATTCGGGCCATCCCAGACCGCGCACGATCTTTTCGGGTTCTTTTTTGGCGTAGATCGAGACGCCGCTGTAGCCTTTCTTCTCGGCATCCAGGAACACGCCGGTATAATGCGCGACCGCCGCCGCTTCGAGCGGCAACTGGTGTTCCTGCGCCTTCGTTTCTTGCAGACACACGAAGTCGGCGTCCTGCTCCCGCATCCATGTGTAGAAGCCTTTCCGGGCCGCCGAACGGATGCCGTTGCAGTTCAGCGTGATGACTCTCAAGGGGCGCTACCGCTTACGCACCACCATGAGGCCGTCGCCGATTGGGAGCAGGCTGGCTTCTACGCGCTGGTCGCGGCCGATTTTGGCGTTGAGCGCGCGCAGTGCGATCGTGTCATCGTCGGTTGAGTCTTCGTCGAGGACCTCGCCGCTCCAGAGCACGTTGTCGATCGTGATGAGGCCGCTTGGGCGTAAGAGACGCAGACAGCGTTCGTAGTAGGCATCGTAGCCGGTCTTGTCGGCGTCGATGTAGGCGAAATCGAAACGGCCTTCTTCACCCGCAGCGATGAGCTCGTCGAGCGTCTGCGCTGCGGGCGCCAGGTACAGGTCGATTTTTTGATCGACGCCGGCGCGCTGCCAATAGCGGCGCGCAATGGCGGTGTATTCCTCGCTGACGTCGCACGCAACGATCTTTCCGTCGTCCGGCAGCGCGAGCGCCACGCCGAGCGAGCTGTAGCCGGTGAATACGCCCACTTCGATGCAGCGCCGCGCACCGACCAGGCGCACGAGCAACTGCAAAAACTGCACTTGGTCGGCACCGGTCTGCATGCCCGCGCGCGGATGTTTCGCGGTCTCCTCGCGCAGCTCGCGCATGACGGGCAGATCGCGCAGCGTCGTCGCGTCGATGTAGCGCTGGATCTCCGCCGGGAGAAATGATGTACGGCTAGTCATGCTTTCAGCATTTCACGGGCGCAGTTCATGCCGGGGGCGCCCATTACGCCGCCGCCGGGATGTGCGGCGGAGCCGCAGAGGTAGAGGCCTTTCACCGGCATCTTGTACCCTGCGTAGCCGGGCACCGGACGGAACATGAAGAGCTTGTCGAGGTTCATCGCGCCCTGGAAGATGTTGCCTCCGGTCAGATTGAAGGTCGCTTCCAGATCGCGCGGCGTGAGGATCTGGCGGTCTATCACCGAGTCCTTGAAACCGGGCGCATACCGCTCAACGATGTCGAAGCACCGGTCGGCGAACTCGTTTTTCGCGGCATCGTCCCACCGGCCGTTCTTGATGTCGTACGGGGCATATTGCACGAACATCGACATGAGGTGTTTTCCGGGCGGCGCAACCGTGGGATCGACGGACGAGGGCATCGTGCATTCGACGACCGGCTCGCGCGAGGGCTGCCCGTATTTCGCGTCGTCGTAGGCGCGCTCGATGAAATCCTGATCGGGGCACAGATGCACCGTGCCGCGATGCTGCGGCCCGGCCTCGTGGCCCGGAAGTGCGGTAAAGCTGGGCAATCGTTCGAGGGCGACGTTGATCTTCGCCGACGCACTGTCATAGCTGATGCGATTGATCGCCGCGTGAAATGCCGGCGGAACGTCAGCGGGATCGAGCAGCCTATTGAACGTCACGTTTGCGTCGGCGTTGCTGGCGATCATCTTCGCGCCGTACTCGTCGCCGTTCGTCAATGCGACGCCGGTTACCGCGCCGTTCTTCGTGAGAATCTTTGCGACATCCGCATCCGTGCGAATCTCGACGCCGAGGTCTTTGGCGGCTTTCGCGAGCGCCTGCGTGAGACCACCCATGCCGCCCTTGACGTAAGCCCATACGCCGCGTTTGCCGTTGGTCTCACCCATCACGTGATGGAACAAGACGTACGCGGTGCCCGGCATCGACGGCGCCGCAAAGGCGCCGATGATTGCGTCCGTGGCGAGCGTGGCTTTGAGTTCTTCCGATTCGAACCAGCGATCGAGAATCGGTCGCGCCGCACCGGTCAGAATCTCGAGCGCTTCGTCGATACCCGCGCCCAGTTTGTGCGCGCTTTTGCCCAGTGAGGCGAGCTGCAGAAAATCCGGGATGCCCGGTTTGACCACGTTCGGAGGCGTCTGCACGAGCGTCGGTTCTATAACCGACGCTACGCGCAGCAGCATCTCTTCGTATTTCGAGTAGCTCTGCGCGTCTTTCTTACTGAATTTCGAGATTTCGCCGATGTTCTGCTCGTGCGAGCCGCCGAGCATGAGATAACGGCCGTCCAAAAACGGCGAGAACGACGCCGGATTACGCTCGATGAGTTCGAAGCCGTAGTCTTTGAGGCGCAAGTCGCGGATGATTTCGGGCCGGAACAAACTGTTGACGTAGGCCGCCGTCGAGACTTTGAAGCCCGCAAAGGTGCGCTCTTCGGTTACGCAGGCGCCGCCCACGATGTAGCGGCGCTCTAGCACGAGCACTTTGCGCTTGGCGCGCGCCAGATAACAGGCGGCCACCAAACCGTTGTGCCCGCCGCCGATGATGATGGCGTCGTAGGTATTCATGGCGCGCTAGTACTATTGAAGGGTAATGAACGCCTTGGCCCGCTTTCTCTTGGCCATCGTCTCTCCGGTCATGCTCACCGCCGCGGTGCCGCTGGCCAACCACGTCGAGCCGCGCGTCTTCGGCTTCCCGTTTCTCCTGGTCTGGATCTTCTTCTGGGTGCTGATTGCGCCGCTGTGCCTCTACGGCGTCTACCGCCTGGAGGGCCGCACGTGAGCCCGCAGACCACCGCGCTTCTCATCACCGGCCTGATTCTGGCGGGTACGGTCGCGTTCGCGCTGTACGGCGTGCGCCACATCAAAATGGACCCCCAGCAGTACATCGTGGGCGGCCGGTCCTTTGGGGCGCTCTTCCTCTGGCTGCTGCTGGCCGGTGAGGTCTATACCAGCTTCACGTTTCTGGGCGCGGCCGGATGGGCGTACGGCAAGGGTGCTCCGGCATTTTATATTTTGGCCTACGGCACGATCGGCTATATCATCGGATACTTCTACTTGCCGGAGGTCTGGCGCATCGGCAAAGAGCGCGGGCTGCTGACCGCACCCGATTTTTTTCAAGCGCGCTACGGGAGCAAGGTGCTCACCACCGGCGTTGCGGTGCTGCAGTTCTTGCTCATCATTCCGTACGTTACGCTGCAGCTCACCGGCGTGCAAATCGTCCTGACGATCGCAGGCTACGGACACTACAACGCCACAGTCGCGGTTGCGGCGGCGTTCACGCTCATCGTCATCTTCACGTTCACGGCAGGCCTGCACGGAGCTGCGTGGGCAAGCATCATCAAGGACGCACTCGTGCTCGGAGCGGTGATCTTTGCGGGCGTGGTTCTTCCGCTGCATTTCTTCGGATCGTTCGGCACGATGTTCGATCGCGTGCTGGCCGCATCGCCGCATTGGCTCACGCTGAGCGCCGGCAGCACGCCGATGGGCATGAACTGGTTTATTTCCACCGTGCTGCTCACGAGCATCGGCTTCTACATGGGCCCACACTCCATTGCAGCGGTCTATTCCGCGCGCGACGGCAACACGATCCGCCGCAACGCGATCTTCTTACCGCTCTACCAGCTCGTGCTGCTGCTGGTCTTTCTCGCGGGCTTTACGGCGCTGGTGGTTACGCCCGGGCTGAAAGGCGCTGCTGCGGATCAATCGTTCTTGCTCGTCGTGCAGCACTACTATCCCGCGTGGGTGATGGGCATCATCGGCGGCGCGGGATGTCTGGCTGCCCTGCTTCCCGCGTCGGCGCAACTTCTCGGCGCCTCGAGCGTCTTCGCGCACAACGTGCTGGGAGAGGCGCGATGGACGCGGTTTTTCGTAATCGCGATCGCGATCGGCGCGTTCGTCATGTGGCTGTTTTGGAACAAAACGCTCGTCGATTTGCTGCTGCTCTACTACAACGGCGTCACGCAATTCATGCCGGCCTTCATCTTCGGCATCTACTGGAAGCGGGCAAACGCTTGGGCGATAGGCTCCGGCATCGTCGCCGGCGAGGTCGTCGCATTCTATCTCTGGCACCACAGCATCGATTTGGCGGGCATCAATCCGGGCTTCTTCGCGCTGCTGGTCAACCTCGCCGTTTGCGTCACTGTTGCGCTTTTGCAAAGAAATCGCGAACCACAAGAAATTGCAGCGTCTGCCCGGTAGGGTTTAGCTTCGTAGGACGTAATCCCAAGTCATAACGTTTTTTTACGACCTGTGGGCGGGCTTACACCCCGGCCCAGGTCGCTTTTTGACAGGGTGAGATCGGAATGACCGGACCGGAGAAGCCGGGCGAATTGCAGCGCCTTAGAAGCGATGCGGACTACATGCATTTCCTGGTCGCCGCCGGTGAGCTGCTCAGTTCCTCGCTCGACTACCGCAGTACGCTGAAAAACGTCTGCGCGGCGGCGGTCGAGGTCATCGCGGATATTTGCGTGCTCGACCTGGGTTCGACGGCGGACACGGAAACGGTCGGCGCCGCGCACCGCGACAAAGTACGCAACGGCGATCTTTCGGAAATCGCGGAACACTTCGATCAGGAGCCCGGACGCCCGGCGCATCCGGTGTGCAAAGTCCTCGACAGCGGACAGCCTTTTTTCGCGCCGCACATCGATGACGAATGGATCGAGCGGCATGCCACGAGCAAGCGTCACGCCGAGTTCATGCGGCGCATGGGATACCGTTCGATGATCATCGTGCCGGTGCGCTCGCAGATCTGGGGCGTCACCGGAACGCTCACGCTCGTGCGCACCGATCTGGCAAATCGCCCCTACGACGAAGACGCCATCGTCTTCGCACAGGATCTTGGACGGCGCTGCGGCATCGCAATCGGCAAGGCGCGGCTGCACTCGCAAACCGTCGACATCGCCGAGCGCCTGCAGCGCGCCGCATTGCCCGGCCATCTTCCGCATGTGCCGGAGCTGCGCTTCGACACGTTATACGAGCCCGCCGACGCCGCGCTTTTAGTCGGCGGCGATTGGTACGACGTGTTCGATCTGCGCGACGGGAACATCGGCATTTCGATCGGCGACGTCTCCGGCCACGGCATTGAGTCGGCGGCGCAGATGTCGTCGATCCGGAACGCTATACGTATGGCGCTGGTCATGGAAAACGACTTGAGCAAGGTGCTCGAGGACGCGGATTTTCTCTTTCACAACGAGGTGCCGGAGTACACGTTCTGCACGGCGCTGATCGCGGTCATCGATCGCCGCGCGGGAACGTTGTCCGTCGCTTCGGCAGGCCACCCCGGGCCGCTCGTTTGGACGCGAGGCACGGTGCAGGGTCCCGTGCGCGACCCCTCGCCGCCGCTCGGCTTCGGGACGATATCGCGCACCGCCGTTCGACCCGTGAGCATAAAGCTGGAGCCCGGCTGTACCGTGCTGTTTTACACCGACGGCATCGTCGAGTGGCTGCGCGACCCGGTGGGCGGCGAGGAAGCCTTACGCGCGGCGCTGCAGGACACATCGATTCGCAACGCTCCCAGCCCCGCGCGCGCAATTCGCGACGCATGCGTTACGGGTGCGCATGCCGACGACATCGCGCTGCTGGTCGTGCGCTACGAAGGCAACACCTAGAGCGAGACCGCTACCCTGAGAGTTACTTTTACCGTGTTGTCATTGTCGTCGTTGAAGTACAGCTTAGCGTCGTTAGCGCATTTGGGGGAAGACTACGGCGTGCCGCGAGTATGAAAGAGTCTATGAAAGAAAAAGCAGCGAGCCGCTCAGTTGAGCGGCTCGCTGCTTTTATTGATGCTACGCTAGCTTAGCGGTAGGACGGACGCGATTGGAAGCAATCGCGGCAGTACACCGGTTT
>Ga0070714_100001024_pt1 | contig 19965 bp, 9 predicted proteins | sample LARL83metaG_FD_65450 | JGI IMG/M metagenome (GOLD analysis project Ga0070714, IMG submission 65450) | Corn, switchgrass and miscanthus rhizosphere microbial communities from Kellogg Biological Station, Michigan, USA - LAR L8-3 metaG | ecosystem: Host-associated > Plants > Roots > Rhizosphere ... | reverse complement strand
CCGTTTACCAGGGCATCGACGTTCTCCCAGTTGAACTTCCCTTCCTGCGGCTCCATCTGCTCCCAATAGACTGGGGCTTCCATGGTGTTCGCATGCAGTTCTTCAAGCGCCTTAAACACTCTCGGCAACTCGGAAGGCCATGCGCTGGAATTGTGCAATTGGCCCCCGAGCATTAGATAGGGTTGACCGTCGACCAGAAGCGCCCAGCGACCGTCCTTCTGGACGAAACGCGGGGCTTCCGCCGCGAAGGTGAACGCGGCGGCGCTCAGGCAGAACAGAAACACGACAAGGCTTTTGCGAATGAGATACGAAGTGCGGAATTTGTTGGCATTCATGGAGACAGGTCCCCCTTCTCAGCTTTTCTTCCAACCTTTGTTGTCTACCCGCCCGACCCCTTCGCGGAAGGTGACGAGTTGATCGACCGGCAAAGCTTTGAATATTTCGTGCAGGCCGTTGGGCCAGAAAATCTCAATATCAACTGATACGGCTGCGCCGAGGCCGAAGTGCAGCCGCGGATCGCTGCAGGAATAGTAGCTGGACTGGCTGACTACAGCCTGCACCTGCTTCTTCCCGCCGTAGTGAACGATCACCCGTGAGCCGATCGCGCTGCGGTTGCACTTCACCCCTTCCAGCTTGACCTTGATCCAGTGCTGCTTCGGATCAACATCGTTGCGAAGCAACGACGGGCGCTCGTTCATGTTCATGAGGAGCACGTCCATATCACCGTCGTTGTCGAAGTCGCCGAATGCGCAGCCGCGGCTGCTGTGCGGAGTCGTGATTCCCGTACCGCCCTGTGTCGGCAGCTCTTCAAATGTGCCGTCCCCTCGATTTCGGAACAGCACACGCGGCGTCTTGTACGGATATTGCGGAAGTTTGGCTTCCACTTCCGGGTAGACACTGCCAGTCGCAATGAGCACATCCGGATAACCGTCGTTGTCGAAGTCCACCAGGCCGGTGCCCCAGCTCGTGTACCGCGTCTCCACGCCGACCTTTGCCAAACGCGTGACGTCGTCGAAATTGCCCTTGCCGTCGTTGCGGTAGAGGCCGTCGGTGTCCCCGATGAAGTGGGTCTTGAAAAGATCTAGGTGGCCGTCGAGGTTGTAGTCGCCGATGCCTACGCCCATACCGGCCTGCTCCATGCCGTCTTCGCTGAGGGCGACCCCGCGCATCACGCCTTCCTCGCGGAATGTGCCGTCGTGATTGTTCATGAAGAGGAGGCTGGGCGTGGAATCGCAGGCTACAAAAATATCCGGCCAGCCATCTTCGTCGAAGTCGGCAGTGACGACGGTCATGCCATAGCTCTCGATTGCGACATCGATGCCGGCCTTCTTGGTGACGTCCGTGAACGTCCCGTCCCCATTGTTGTGATAAAGCGAATGCCTGCCGGTGGGCAAGCCGCGCGGGCCGCAATTCACGGGAACACCCTTCCAATTGCAGGTCGCGTTCTCCCCGGGCACTGGCGCGTGCTGCAGATCGAAGCGGATGTAATTCGAGACGAAAAGATCGAGGTGTCCATCGCGATCGTAGTCGAGAAAGGCGCAGCCCGTTCCCCATCGAGCCGGGCCTTCTTCCCACAGCCCGGCTTGCTTGGTCACGTCAGTAAACGTGCCATTCCCATTGTTGCGAAACAGCCGATTCTGTCCAAAGTAGGTGATGAAGATGTCGTCGAAGCCGTCGTTGTCATAGTCGGCGATGCAGACGCCGTTGGCCCAGCCTGCAAGCTTCAGGCCTGACTTTTCGGTGACGTCGGTAAAGGTGCCGTCGCGATTGTTCTTATACAGGCGGTTGGTCGCCTCCGGCGGCGCGCCTTCCAGGCGCGTGCCGGAAAGCAGAAATACGTCCATCCAGCCATCGTTGTCGTAGTCGATGAAGGCGCAGCCGCAGCCGTTCGCCTCCAGAATGTACTTCTTGCTTTCGACTCCGCCATAGATGACCGGCGCTTTGAGCCCGGCGGATTCCGCTACGTCCTCGAAATGCGCGGCGAATGGCTTGCCTGAAGGGGTCGGCGCGGCCTGGGCCTTCACGTCACGAGATGCGATTCCCTGCGAGAGCGCCTGTTGCGCAGCCGCAGCGCAAAGTGAAAACAACACGAATGAGCGCCGAGTGATGGCCATTGCGAAACTGTAAGTCCCCTTGTTCTCCCGTCGCCACTTGGAAGGCAGTCTAGGATAAATCACCGACGCACGGTCGCGGCTCTTCGAAACAAACATGGTTCCCATGGCAATGACAGCGTCGTCAGCATGCTGCTGAGTCTTTGCGGCTTCAATGAGACGGAACTGGTGTCCGGTAATGGACAGCCAATTCCGCGAACGAACACCTCGTTGGGTCTAGCGTCTTTCGTTAGGGCGCATCCCCGAGAGTTTTCAATGCCATAGCGCCCTCCACTTCTGGCGGAACGGTTGCATAATCCCTAATCGTATGGATATCGCACGGCCAGAATTCAAGCAGCAGAAGCGAAAGCGCCAGATCATTTGGGGGATCGTGGGTCTGGTGTGTCTGGCCGCGGTTACAGCCGGCGTATCCCGGCTCAAACCGGCAGCTCCTGAAGTAGAACGCAGCACGGTTTGGACCGACACCGTGAAGCGCGGCCCAATGCTCCGCCAGGTGCGCGGACTCGGGTCGTTGATTCCCAGTCAGGAATTCACACGTCAAATCCCTGCGGAGACCGAAGCTACCGTCGTGCGGATTCTGAAACTGCCTGGGTCGCAGGTGAAGGCCGACACTGTCCTCCTCGAAATGAGCAATCCCCAGGTGGAACAAGAAGCGGTTGACGCCCGGCTTCAGTTAAAGGCGGCGGAAGCGGAGTACCAGAGCCTGCGAGTGAAATTGCAAAGTGATCTGATGAATCAAAAGGCTGGGGCTGCAACTGTCAACGCGGACTATTCGCAGGCCAGGCTGCAAGCCGACACCGATAAAGCGCTCTACGATCTTGGCGTAATTTCGGGCATAGCTTACAAGAACTCGAAGAGCAAAGCGGACGAATTGACGACGCGCAACAACATTGAGGGCGAGCGGCTGGACATCAATCAGAAAGCCATCGAGACCCAGATGGCGGAGCAGCAGGCCAAAGTCGACCAGATTCGCGCGCTGGCTGAGCTGAAGCAAAAGCAGTTAGACGCCCTCAAAGTCCGCGCCGGGATCGAAGGCGTGCTGGTCGATCTGCCGCTGCAGGTTGGACAACACGTGACGCCGGGCACGATGCTGGCCAAGGTTGTTCAGCCGGACCACCTGATTGCAGAACTGAAAGTCGCCGAGACGCAGGCCCGCGACGTTCAGATTGGCCAACCGGCCATGGTGGACACGCATAACGGGACCGTATCAGGCGAAGTGATGCGGGTAGATCCCGCTGTGCAGAACGGAACTGTAACTGTCGACGTGAAGCTCACCGGAGAGCTTCCGAAAGGAGCACGTCCGGATCTGAGTGTAGACGGAACCGTTGATCTGGAACGGCTGGACGATGTGCTTTACGTGGGACGGCCCGCGTTCGGCCAAGAGAATAGCACCATTAGTTTGTTCAAGCTCGACCCGGATGGGAAAGGCGGAGTACGCGTTCCCGTGAAGGTTGGGCGGGCCTCGGTGAACTCCATTCAAGTGATCGAAGGGTTGAACCAGGGCGACACCGTAATTCTTTCGGATATGTCGCGATACGACAACACGGATCGAATCAGACTCGATTGAGGTTTCCAGCGATTGAGTCATTGAATCATCGGATTATTGAATCATTGTGCGCGCCTCTCGCCCCTGCCGCGTTCGGTGATCGATGTCCGATGATTCAATGGGTCAATTTGTGGGTTAGCTTCCAGCCTCTAGCTCCTAGCAACCCGTTCTCAGGAAGGGACAACAATGACGGACGCCGCACAACCGCTGATTCAGATCGAGGAAATGACCAAAGTCTTTTACACCGATGAGATCGAAACCCACGCGCTCTCGGGCGTGCACTTGGCCATCCGCAAAGGCGAGTACATCGCCATTTCGGGGCCGTCGGGATGCGGAAAGTCAACGCTGCTCTCCATCATGGGCCTGCTCGATACGCCCACCGGCGGCAAATACGAGTTGAATGGCCAGTCGGTGGAAAGCCTCGATTTCGGCCAGCGCTCTCGCATTCGTAATCGTGAAATCGGGTTCATTTTTCAGAGCTTCAATCTCATCGGCGATCTGACGGTTTATGAGAACGTCGAGCTGCCACTGACCTACAGGCAGAAGATGCCGTCTCCGGAGCGTAAGAAGCGCGTCATGGAATCGCTGGAGCGCGTCGGCATGGCTCATCGCATTCGACACTATCCCTCTCAACTTTCCGGAGGTCAGCAGCAGCGCGTGGCCGTGGCGCGTGCGCTGGGCGGACATCCGTCGATTCTCCTGGCGGACGAGCCTACCGGAAATCTCGATTCTCGCAACGGTGAAGCCGTGATGCAGTTGCTCCAGGATCTCCACCGCGAGGGCGCGACCATCTGCATGGTCACGCACGATCTACGCTTCGTGAAACACGCCGAGCGCGAAATCCATTTGTTCGACGGCAAGGTCGTGGCCGAAGACGAGTTGAAGAAGCTCATGCAAGAGGCGAGCGCGTAATTCACTGGCGGAGAAGCAACGTGAGTATTCTCCATAACCTGCGCCATGCGTTTCGACAGTGGGTGCGCAATCCTGGCTTCACCGCCATCGCCGCACTTACCGTGGCGCTCGGAATTGGCCCCAACGTCGCCATCTTCAGCGCAATCTGGGGAATATTTCTCGCGCCGCTTCCGTATCGCGATGCAGACAAACTGGTCGTTGTCTGGACCAAGGTCAACGGCGACCGCAATGCTTCGCCCGCCGATGACTACCTGCAATATCTGGCGCAGAGCAAATCCTTTCAGCAGTTGGCATTCCTCGGCTGGCGGCCGGCAACCTTCAATAGCAACGATCCTTCCGAGGAACCGGTGCCTGGGAATCCGGTCACAGCCGGTTACATTTCGAAATACCTGGGGTACAGCTTGGCCATGGGTCGTGATTTCCTCCCTGAAGAGACTAAGCCAGGACATGACCAAGTTGTAGTCCTCGGACACCGCTTCTGGGTGGAGCGCTTCCATAGCGATCCCAACATTCTGGGGAAACAGATCTCGATTGATGGAACGCCACACACAGTTGTCGGCGTGCAAAGACCCGGAGGTTCTGATCGCCAGGGCGCGAGGTTCCAGGTACCTGTTGTTCTGAATCCCGCGGGACATAACTCGCAGTACGGCAATATTTTTGGCCGCCTCAAGCCAGGCGTCACAATCGCGCAAGCGCAAGCGGAACTAGAGGTCATTAATCAACGGCTTGCTTCGACTCGGCCACCCTCAGGGGTGCACTGGTCCGTCGGTGTCGAGCAAATGAGGAATGATTGGCTCGACAAGAAAGTAGCTCGAACATTGTGGCTGTTGCTGGCGGCTGTGGGTTTCGTGCTGCTCATCGCATGCGCAAACCTGGCCAATCTACTGCTGGGCCGCGGCACTGCCCGGCAACGCGAAATTGCAGTACGCGCCGCGATTGGAGCTTCCCGCTCGCAGGTCTTTGCACAGCTGCTGGTCGAGAGCCTCGCGCTTTCCATTCTCGGCTGCGCCATGGGGATAGGTTTTGCCTGGGTGCTGGTCAAGCTGGTGATTGCAATCCAGCCCGGCTTCCTCGAACAGGTGACGGAAGCAAACATTGAGCTCAATGTTCCCGTCCTGCTCTTTGCGCTTGGAATTGCGGCTCTTTCCGGAATCCTCTCCGGATGCGCACCGGCGTGGCGCGCCTCACGCTTGAATCTGACTGAGACACTGAACCAGGGATCACAATCGGTACTTGGCGGGCGCCGCGGACGAACCCAAGCCATTCTGGTGATCACCGAATTTGCCCTTGCCATCACGCTGCTTTCTGGCGCTGGCATGGCAATGCACAGCTTCTGGAAACTCGCGAGCATCGATCTCGGCTTTCGTCCCGACCATATTCTCGAAACTGAATTGCGGGTGGCGGATCCGAAGGACCACAACCCAGAGCAGATGGCTTCGGCGGCACGCCAAGTACTCGATCAGCTGCGCTCCATTCCTGGCGTGCAGGATGCCACGCTTACGACGGGACTCCCGCTCTCTGGCGCGGGGATGTTCCCATTCAACATCGCGGGACACGCGACTCGCTTGGAAGATCGCCCGGTCGCCGATCTCGAATCAGTTACTCCGAGCTTTTTCTCGACCTTCGGAATTCAACTGCTGAAGGGCCGACTACTGGATGAAAACGACACTGCAGCTAGCACGCCGATCGTGGTCGTGAATGAAGCATTCGTTCGGCATTTCCTGGGGGGGACAGACCCGATGACTCAGCGTCTGCTGATCATGAACCTTACTCCCGACCCGAAGAATCCAGGCGCGCTCATCGGCGGGCCTCCCGTTGAGAGACAGATTGTGGGCGTCTTTCGAGATGTTCGAAACCAAGGTCAGCTCACAGACGACGCTGCCCCCGAGATGTGCATTTCCTACTGGCAAGCTCCTTGGCCCTATATGGCAGTCGCAGTACGGACGGCGCTCGACCCGGGGCTCATGACTAAGTCCTTGCGCGGCGCGATCGTGAGTTCGGGACGCACCCCTAACCAAATCGACATTTTGAAGCAACGAGTCCAGGACCAACGCAAAGGCGAGCGCTTCGGAACGGTGCTGTTTGGCGCTTTCGCCGCCCTTGCGCTCCTGTTGGCGGCCGTCGGCATTTACGGCGTGATGGCCTTCGCCGTCGCGCAACGCGGGCACGAGGTAGGACTGCGCATGGCTCTTGGCGCGCAGCAAGAAGAGGTGCTGCACCTGATTCTGAGGGATGGTCTGAGGCTTGGACTCTACGGCGCGTCAGTCGGGCTGGTGGGAGTTTATGTGCTTGGCAGGCTGATGAGGGGCACCTTATACGGTGTCCATACAGTTGATGTGCTGAGCCTCGGGACTGTGGTGCTCGTCCTTTTTGCAGCGGCATTCTTCGCTTGCTACATTCCTGCCCGCCGCGCGGCCAAGGTCGATCCGATGGTGGCGTTGAGGTACGAGTGAATGGGTTGAAGTGGGTTATTCCGGGTTGTCGGTTACGCGTTGTGGCACCAGTAAGGAGGAACTGTGCCTGGACTACTGCAGAATCTCCGCTATGGATTGCGCGGGTTGCGCAAAGCACCGGGTTTCACGATCGTCGCAGTAATCACCTTGGCGCTCGGTATTGGCGCGAACACGGCCATCTTCAGCGTGGTTTATGCAGCGCTGATCGCGCCGCTGCCGTACCCCAATCCTGATCGACTGGTGATGGTGTGGTCAAAGATTCAAGGCGATCGTAATGTGGTTGCCGCCGGCGACTTTCTCGACTGGAAGCGCCAGAACACGGTTTTCCAGGATTTGAATGCCTGGACTGGAGCCACTTACAACCTATCCACCCCCGAGCGGCCCGAGCAAGTTGAAGCGCAGATGACCACTCCCGGCTTCTACACAACCATGGGAGTGAAGTTCGCTATGGGCCGCGATTTTTCCCCGGAGGAAGGCCAGCCGGGAAAAGACCACGAGGTCATTCTTTTCAACCGGCTGTGGCAACGGTTGGGAGCGCGGCCAGACATCATCGGGCAACAACTCCGCATTAATGGCGAGCCTTACACCGTTGTCGGAGTCATGGCACCCGGGCCGACCGATCACCTTTCGACAGAGTTGGTCGTACCTTTGGCCTTCAGGCCCGAGACCATCAACCATGACTTCCACTGGCTCCTCGTGATGGGACGCCTGAAACCGGGTGTCTCTATCAAGCAAGCGCAGGCGGATATGCAGGTCGTGACTGCCCGCCTCGCGAAAGACCATCCCCAATCGAACACCGGATATAGCGCTAGCGTTGAGCCATTAAAGGATGACTTCCTGCCGCCGGAACGGATTCGCAATCTGTGGCTTCTCATGGGAGCAGTCGGCTTCGTGCTTCTGATTGCTTGCGCGAACATCGCCAATCTGCTTCTCGCAAAAGGCGTGAGCCGACGAAGAGAAGTCGCAGTCCGCGCATCCCTGGGCGCAACTCGTCGACGAGTGTTTGCGCAGTTCTTGACCGAGAGCTTGACTCTTTCAGTGTTGGGCGGCATAGCCGGAGTGCTACTGGCGCTGGGCATGATGAAAACCTTTCTGCTGCTCATGCCCAAGTTTGAGTTGCCGTCGGAGGCCGACGTGCACATCAGCCTCCCAGTCTTGCTCTTCACCATCGCTGCCACGATTGTGGCGGGAATCCTGTTTGGCTGTGTGCCCGCGTGGCAGGCGTCAGGAGTCAATCTGAATGACACCCTAAAAGAGGGTGGTCGCACTGGCAGCGCATCCGCACGCCACTACATTCGTCGCTTGCTGGTGATCACGGAGTTCGGTCTGGCGCTGACGCTGCTGGCCAGCGCCGGGCTCGCGTTGCACAGTTTCTTTAATCTCACGCGGGTTGATCTTGGAATCCGCACGGATCACCTCCTCACATTCGATTTCCCCAACACTGACAAGCGACTAGAGCAACCTGAACAAATCACCAGCTTCTACCACCAACTGCTGGAGCAGTTGAGGGCTGTTCCGGGCGTGAGGGAGGCTTCGGTCTCGACGGGAATGCCGGTTGAAGGCACGTATTTCGGTATGGCCTTCAACGTCGTGGGTCAGCCACAGGCAGTGGCAGGTAATCAGAACAACGCCGCATTCACGATGGTGACCCCAGAGTATTTTCAGACGTTTGGAATCCAACTGGTTCGCGGAAGGAGTTTAAATGAGCAGGACGCTGCGCGCAGCCCGCGGGTGGCGATGGTCAACGAAAACTTCGTCCGACGCTACCTGCCGGGTGCCGACCCCCTCGGCCAACGCATCACCGTGCAGCAACTCATTCCCGGAGTAGACAAGCTTGGCCCGTCATTGGAGTGGCAGATCGTCGGCGTCTTCCACAACGTACGTAGTGGCGATCTGCGCAACAGCGATCGCGCTGAAATCGACGTTCCCTTCGATCAGAGCCCGTGGCCGCAGGTTTCGATTGCCGTACGCACAGAGGCCGACCCGCTCGCGGTGAGCAAGAGCGTTGCACAGGCTATGAAGTCCATCGCACCTAATGTCGCGCTTGCCAATTTGAAAAGCATGGACCAGATCGTGGATGACTCCCTGGTCGGCGATCGTTTCCTGACGATGCTCTATGGAACTTTCGCCGCGGTCGCTCTGTTGCTCGCGGCCGTCGGAATTTACGGCGTTATGACGTTTTCAGTGGCGCAGCGGACCCACGAAATTGGCTTGCGCATGGCTCTCGGCGCGGCCCGCGAGCAAGTACTCCGGCTGATCCTCAAAGAGGGTCTGGCGCTTGCCTTAATCGGTTCGGCATTTGGGCTGGCGGGAGCAGTTTTGGTTGGACGCGCGATGCGAGGCATGTGGTACGGCGTCGGCACCGTGGATCTCTCAGCCTTTGCCGGCGTCGCCCTGTTATTGCTCGGCGCTGCGCTGCTTGCCTGTTACGTCCCTGCGCTGCGCGCCACCAAGGTCGATCCGATGGTGGCGCTGAGATACGAGTGAGGAGTCAACATGAGCGGATTACTTCAAGATTTCCGTTACGCGCTGCGGCAGATGGTGAAGAACCCCGCGTTCACGGTTGTTGCTGTCATCACTCTGGCCTTGGCCATTGGCGCAAATACCGCCATCTTTTCGGTCGTACATCAGGTTTTGCTTGCGCCTCTACCGTATCCCCATCCCGATCGCCTGGCGATGATCTGGGGGAGCAATCCCTCGCGTGGCGATAAAGCTTTCCCGATTTCACCAGGAGATTTTGCAGATTGGAAATCTCGCAACGACGTCTTCGAAGACATCGCTGCTTCCTTCGATCACGAAGTTACGATGACCGGCCTCGGAGACCCCAAGATGGTGCTCGGGTACAACTTCACGCCGAGCTATTTCAAAATACTCGGAGTCGCCCCGAAGCTAGGCCGCACATTTACTGAAGATGAAGCACGCAGCGAAGCGAACTTAGTTGTACTGAGCGATAAGTTCTGGCGGACTACTTTTCATGCAGATCCACAAGTCGCCGGCAAAACTCTCACTCTGGACGCAAAGGTCTACATGGTAATCGGCGTCATGCCCGCCGATTTCGACTATCCACCGCGTACGGAACTATGGATGCCGCTGCAGCTTTCGCCTGCCGGGGTGACCGACTACGAACATCGCTTTATCCACGTCATGGGCCGAATCAAGCCTGGCATTTCGCTGGAAGAGGCGCAGACGCGAATGAACGCGCTTCAGCGGCAGATTGCTGCGCAACATCCTCAGACGGACGCGGGCAACGAGACCTGGGTCGAACCCCTGCGCCACGAATTGGTCGGCGATATTCGCGCTCCGCTGCTCGCACTGTTTGGTGCGGTCGGTTTCGTGCTCCTGATCGCCTGCGCCAATATCGCGGGACTGGTGTTGGCGCGCGCCGCCAGTCGAAAAGGAGAACTTTCGGTTCGACTGTCCATCGGTGCTTCGCGAACACGGATCCTGCAACAGTACCTGGCAGAAGGTTTTGTGGTCGCAGGTATCGGCGGAGCGCTCGGTGTGCTTCTTGCGCTCTGGTCGACTCGATTCTTAGTCGCAATCTTTCCTAACAACATCGCTAACCTGAGCATTCCGAAAGTCGAGTCCATTCCGGTTGATGCTCAGGTACTTTGGTTCGCTCTGGGAGTCACGGTACTCACCGCGCTGCTGTTTAGCGCAGTTCCGGCGCTTCAATCCGCAAAGATCAACGCCGGGGATGTGATGAAGGAGTCCAGTCGCAGCGTGGCTACGGGTGCCGATGCCGCACGCGCACGACGCATTCTCGTGACCGGCGAGATTGCATTGTCGATCTTGCTGCTGGCCGGCGCCGGGGTGATGATCGAAAGCTTTCGCCACGCGTATCACCAGGATCTCGGATTCCGCACCGATGATGTGCTTGGTCTCGAAGTCTTTCTTCCAAGCAACCGCTATCCATCGGAACAGCCACTCAAGCGCACGACGTTCGTCGACGGCGTTCTCGACAATCTGAAGAAGGTCCCGGGAGTGCAATCGGCAGCCGCAACCAATTTCCTGCCCCTCACTGGATTTTGGGGTACGACCGACTTCACCATCGAAGGTCGAGTCAATCGCAGTCAAGCCGACAAGCCTCAGGCCGATAACCGGATGATCACTCCCGGCTATTTCTCGACCATGGGCATTGCCTTGCTGCGCGGAAGAAATTTTGCGGACTCCGATCGGTCAGGCTCCGCAGCAGTCGCAATTGTGAATTCAACACTCGCCCACCGCTACTTTGGGGCGGATGATCCGATCGGTAAAACCGTGGAAGTTGACGACGGTTATGGCCCTCAACGTTGCCTGATCGTGGGCGTGGCGTCCGATGTCCACGCTTTCGGACCGGAACAGCCTGCGCATGCTGATCTGTATCGTCCTCTCGCCCAAGTGACTTTCCCCCTTCTCGCCTTCACGGTGCGCACATCTGGCAATCCTTCTTCTGTGCTCAACGCGGCGAAGCAGGCAATTTGGACTGTGGACAAAGACCAACCAGTTTTTGATGCCATGCCGATGTCACTGCTTGCCGCACAATCGGTCTCGCTACGTCGCGTGAGTGCCGTCCTGCTCGGCAGTTTCGCGGGATTAGCTTTGGTCCTCGCCGCTGTAGGTCTCTACGGGTTGATGGCTTATTCAGTGACGCAGAGGACACACGAAATTGGGGTCCGCATAGCCTTGGGCGCTCAACACCGGGACGTATTACGACAAATGTTGCGCAGCGGAATGCGCCTTGTGCTCGTCGGTGAGCTAATCGGGCTCGTGGCGGCAGTAGTCATGATCCGTGCGGCGTCGAGCTTGCTTTTTGAGGTCAGGCCTGGCGATCCCATGGTTCTGATGGCTGCGGCAAGCCTGCTGATACTGGTCGCCATGGCTGCAACCTATATCCCTGCGCGCCGCGCAACCAAGGTCGATCCCATGGTGGCGCTGAGGTACGAGTAACAGGCAAATGCAAGCAATAGCAGGTTGTTACTTAGGACAAACCGATGACTCACTTGCTCCAGGACCTTAAGTACGCGTTGCGGCAATTGCGCAGGAGCCCCGCATTCACTGCCATCGCTGTTCTGACGCTCGCGTTGGGCATCGGCGCAACTACCGCAATCTTTAGCGTGGTGTACGGTGTGCTGTTGCGGCCATTGCCCTATCCCGACTCGGATCGGATTGTCTCGATCTTCGAAATCCAGCCCAATGGCCACCACAACCGTGTCGCCGATCCCAACTTCGATGACTTTCGCGACCAAAGCCACAGCTTTCAGGCCGCTGCCAAGTACACTGCCTACCCGACGGCAGTTTCGGGCGGGTCGGAGCCGACACGCTCGGTGGTGGCCCATGTGACCCCGCAATTCCTCACTGTTTTCCGCGTTCAACCGATCATCGGCCGCGATCTGGCCGCCGCAGACAATAATAAAGGTGCGGCCCCGGTCGCTCTGGTCAGCTATGGGTATTGGAAAGAATATCTCGGATCGTCTTCAGACCTGTCGCAGGTGCACCTCAAGATTGATGACGCCGTATTTTCTGTTATCGGCGTGCTCCCGAATGGATTTCATTTCCCGGCGGAAGCCACAATCTGGATACCGGCAGATCTTAAAGGTGAAAATCCCGCACGAGATTCACATAACTTCGACGCAATCGCTCGCCTTCGCGATGGCGTGAGCATACGGCGAGCCAATGCCGAGATCAGCGCCATGGGGCGCCGGATTTACGAAGAGTCCAACCAGAAGGGTGACTTTCTCCTAAAGGACGCGGGAGTCGTCGCCTTGAAAGATTCCATCACAGGAGAAACCAGGCCCGCGCTGCTGATTCTACTCGGCGCGGTTGGATTCCTTCTGTTGGTTGCGTGCGCGAACGTCGCCAACTTGCGGCTTGCACAAGCTTCAGTACGGGAACGCGAACTCGCCATTCGCAGCGCGCTCGGAGCCGCACGCGGCCGGCTGGTCCGGCAATTCGTGACGGAAGCATCCCTGCTTTCTTTACTCGGTGGAAGCTTAGGTGTGCTCGGAGCGTATGTCGGTGTGAGGGGCTTGCTCGCGTTAGCACCGAAGAACCTGCCGCGCCTGGAAGAAATCTCCATCACGTTACCAGTTCTTGCGTTTGCACTTTTGCTTTGCAGCGGAGTCGCAATTGCCATAGGAGTCTTCACCGCGCTGCGAGCCACCGCGGGAGACGTGCGTAACGGCCTGGCAGAAGGGAGTCGCGAACACGCGGGATCTCAATCCAGTCAACGAGTAGGGCGAGGAATTGTTGCCGGGCAGATTGCCATCACCCTGGTGCTCGTCGTCGGAGCCGGGCTACTGGGCCGCAGCTTGATGAAGGTGCTCGAAGTAAACCCCGGCTTCCGCGTGGAAAAAATCGTCACCATGGATATATCGCTCCCGTACCCGGACTGGGCCGACTGGAAACTAAAAGCAGATCAGGCCATTTTCTTTCGCAATCTGATCGAGCGGTTAGGGCAGATACCAGGCGTGCGTGAACTAGGCGCAACCAGCAAACTTCCGATGAGCGGCTGGGGTGCCAATGGCCAGTTTCTGGTTATGACGCAGAGTGAACTTCCAAAAACTCCAAGCAATCTGCAAGAGCTGTCTCGCGATTTCGACATGCTCTTCCGCCAGAAGGACAAGCTGGCCGAGGCCGACTTTTGCCCCGCAACTCGCGGATATTTCCAAGCACTCGGAATTCCACTACTTCGCGGACGAATGTTTGACGAGCGTGACCGGCTGGATGCTCCTCATGCTGCGCTAATCAGCGCATCTCTGGCACAGCAACGCTGGCCCGGCCAGGACCCCATCGGCCACACCATCGAGTTCGGCAACATGGATGGCGACCTCCGGCTGCTCACGATCGTCGGCATCGTCGGCGATGTGCATGATTCCAGCCCGGACGCGCCGCCGCAGCCAACGGTCTATGTAAACCTGTTTCAGCGGCCTGAGCCGGCAATCACGCTGACCATACTCAGTGATGCGGACACACAGCAAGTCACCTCGGCTGCGCGAGAAATCCTGCACCAAATGGATCCGGACATTCCACCGCAATTCCGCACGTTCTCGCAAGTGTATTCCGAGTCACTTGGCCCGCGCCGATTCAACGCAACTTTGATCGGCTTCTTTGCTGCCATTGCGCTAATGCTTGCGATGGCAGGCGTTTTCGGCGTAATGGCTTACTCGGTGAGCCGCCGCACCCGCGAGATCGGCGTGCGTGTAGCGCTGGGCGCGCGTTCTGTCGATGTGATGGCCATGATCCTGCGCCAAGGCCTGCGCACGGTGCTCCTTGGGATCGTGATTGGCGTTGCGGGAGCTCTGGCGCTCACGCGTTTTGTGCAGTCATTGCTCTTCGGTGTCTCCGCAACGGACCCGCTGACACTCGGCGCGATGATCCTGCTTTTGGTTTCAGCGGCGCTACTCGCTTGCTACATCCCAGCGCGCCGTGCCGCCAAGGTCGATCCCATGGTGGCGTTGAGATACGAGTGAGGAAATTATGAACGGCCTGTTTCAAGACATTCGCTACGCGGTACGGCAATTACACAAGAACCCGGCGTTTACTTGTTCCGCAGTGTTGCTTGCCGCGATCGGACTCTACGGAGTCCAATCTTGCGCGGTCCAGGAGCGAACGCGCGAGATCGGATTGCGGTCGGCTTTGGGCGCCACACGAGGCACCATTCTTGCGCTGTTCCTACGGCAGGGTTTGCTCGTCACTGCCATCGGCATCGGTCTCGGTGCGTTGGGAGCCGTGATCTCCAGTCGCTTATTTGCGTCGATTCTGTTCGGAATAAAACCTCTGGATCTGCCCACCTACCTGGGAGTGATTGCCTTGTTGTTGTCTGCCTCTGGTGTGGCCAGCTACATCCCCGCGCGCCGCGCCGCCAAGGTCGATCCCATGGTGGCGCTGAGGTACGAGTGAGGAATTTTCTGATGAAAAATATGTTCGAGGATTTTCGCTACGGATTGAGGTTGCTGCGCAGGTCTCCTGCATTTACCACTGCGGCGGTGGTGACCCTCGCGCTCGGAATCGCCGCAAATACGGCCATCTATACCTTGCTCGATCAGGCGATGGTGCGTAGCCTGCCGGTTAAGGAGCCGAATAAGCTTGTCGTTTTGCGCTTCTCGGGCGAGGACACTGGAAGCACTCACGCGCGAGGTGATTCAGACCTTGTCTTCTCGTACCCGATGTACCGCGATTTGCGCGATCGCAACTCCGTTTTCAGCGGCCTGATTGCAACGAGTTGGGCGCAAGTCGGAGTGCAGTGGCGCAACCAGCCGAATCTGGAAGATGCGGAACTGGTCTCAGGCAATTATTTCGATGTGCTTAGGCTGCACCCTGCAGCCGGGCGCTTGCTGCTTCCCTCCGATGATCTGAGGCAGAATGGCAGCCCGGTCGCGGTGCTCAGCTTCGATTATTGGCGCCGACGGTTTGGCTTCGATCCGAAGATCGTTAATCAGAGCATTTCAATTAATGGACACCCCTTCACCGTCATCGGGGTAGGGCCGCCGGGATTTCACAGTGTTGTGAGCGGAGACGCGCCCGCAATATTCGTCCCGATGACAATGAAGCCGGAGATCACGCCCGACTGGAACGATCTTGAAGATCGGCGGTCAAGTTGGCTGAGCGTCGTCGGACGGCTCAAGCCCGGCTTGACACGCGAACAAGCGCAGGCCGGCATCGATGTGCTGTGGCGCGCAATCCGCGCTGACGAACTCAAGCAATTGGGGCACACGACTCAGCGTTTCCGGGACGCATTTCTTACATATTCGCATTTGTTTATCGATAATGGCTCTAAAGGTGTTCCGATTCGCGGCGTCGTGCCCACGACGGTACTAATTGCCATGGGCATGGCCGTACTTATGGCCTTGATGTCATGTACGAACGTCGCCGGTCTCTTATTAGTACGAGTGGCAAAACGCACACGCGAGATTTCTGTCCGTTATGCGCTGGGCGCACAGAGGAGGCGCTTAATTCAACAATTGTTGGCGGAGGGCGTCTTGCTCGGACTAGGTGGTGCGTCAATCGGAATACTTCTGGCTCCTTGGATCGCAACCGTTCTGATTCACTCAATTTGGGGTGGGCGCAGCCAACATGCGTTCAGCCCGAATCCCGACATTCGTATTCTTGCATTCAATTTCGGGCTAGCTCTGTTCGTAAGTGTCGTGTTTAGCCTCGCGCCTGCGTTTCAGTTTCGCCGTCCGGATGCAACTCAAGCTCTCAAACAACAGGCGGCGGTGATCGCTGGCGGGTCAGTTCATCTGCGACGCGCGACCGTCGTCGCACAAGTTTCGCTCAGCGTTCTGCTCCTGGTCGGTGCAGGGCTTTTTGTGCGTACGCTGCGTAACTTGAGGACGCTCAACGTCGGATTTGCGACAGACCACCTGGTCACGTTCAGGGTAGATCCGAAGCTCGCCGGATACGAGGACAAGCAGACATTCGCTCTGTACCAACAAATACTCGAGAAGCTCTCAGCACTTCCGGGCGTGCAATCGGTCGCCGCTACAAACGATCCTGAACTCGCCGATAACAATTGGGGAAGGAACATAACCATCGCCGGGTATCAACCAGCAGAAGGCGATCACATGAACGTCGAATGGGAGCGGGTCAGCCCTGGCTATTTTTCGACGTTGAAGATGCCGCTTCTCGCGGGTCGCGAGACCTCCGATTCAGATCGGCTCGGAACACGCAAAGTTGCTCTCGTCAACGAGAGCTTTGCGCGCCGCTACTTCGGCCAACCGCAGAATGCGTTAGGGCACTACTTCTGTGGTGGCGCGGGCAGGGTCACACCCGATATCGAGATTGTCGGCGTCGTAGAAGACGTCCGGCATACGACCATCCGAGAAACGTCCCGCCGCACTGTTTTTCTTCCTTATTTGCAGGATACCGATCCGGGGCACGCTTACGCTTTCGGCCTGACTTTCTATGTGCGCACATGGCAGGACCCGAAAGCCGCGGAATCCACGATTCGCGCTGCCATGCTGGCGCTGGATTCGAAACTCGTGCTCGATAGCTTTCACACTATGCAGGAACAAGTCGAGGGCAACTTGAGCGATGAGCGCGTGATCGCGCTGTTAGCGACGAGTTTTGGCGTGCTCGCAGCCTTGTTGGCGGGGATCGGTATCTACGGGGTGCTTGCATTTGCGACGGCACAACGCACGCGAGAAATCGGCCTCCGCATCGCGATGGGCGCTTCGAGAGTCGACGTGGTCCGCTTGGTGGTGCGGGAAGCGCTCTGGCTCGCAGGCCTAGGCATTTCCGCCGGAGTTGCTTTGTCTCTGATTCTGGCGCGCACAGTTCGCGACCAATTGTTTGGAGTCTCGGGCCACGATCTGACCACGCTCCTAGTGGTGTGCGCGACGATCACTGCGGTTGCTTTCGCCTCCGCAATGCTGCCCGCGCGCCGTGCAGCCAAGGTCGACCCGATGGTGGCGTTGAGGTACGAGTAAGGCCGACAAAGATGAACGGAATACTCCAAGACATGCGGTACGCGGTGCGGCAATTGCGGAAGAGTCCGGGATTCGCGGCCACGGCTGCCCTCACTGTTGCTCTCGGCATCGGCGCCACCACGGCAATCTTCTCGCTGATGCAGCAGGTCATGCTCCGGTCATTATCGGTGACACGCCCCGAGCAGCTCTGGCGAATAGGTGACGCCGCGATCTGCTGTTATCACGATGGCTACTCCCAGGGCGACGCCAGCTCCGAGAACGGCTGGAACTTTTTCTCGTGGGAGGCCTACAAATCTTTCCGCGCGAATACCACGGCTTTTCAAGACCTCGCCGCGTTCCAGATCGGTGGAGCGAATGCTCATCTCGCGGTTCGGCCCGCGGGTTCTGTAGCCCCTGTTGAAACGCGTAACGGCGAATATGTGTCAGGCAATTTCTTCCAGACCTTTGGAATTGCTCCTTGGCGCGGCCGGTTTTTCAGCGATTCTGATGATCAAGAAGGCGCTTCTCCGGTGGCGGTGATGAGCTTCCACACCTGGCAGGGGAAGTACGGATCAGACCTGTCGGTCGTAGGCGAAACCTATCAAATCAACGGCCGTCCATTTACGGTCATAGGCATCGCCCCGCCGGATTTCGTTGGCGCGAAAATCTCAGATTCGGACATGCCCGACTTCTGGCTGCCGCTGACGACGGAGCCAATCATTGCGGGGGCGACTTCTCGGCTCAAAAATCCGCGTCTTGCATGGCTCGATCTTATCGGGCGGGCTCAGCCGCGAACGGATCCGAAAACGCTGGAGGCGCAACTAAAGGTCGAACTGCACACTTGGCTGGCAAGCCATTTGGCCGACATGAGTGCGCAGGAGAAGGCGGTCCTTGCAAACCAGACTCTTCACGTCGCGCCTGGCGGGCGTGGCGTTTCCCTTATGGGCAAGAAGTACAAGGATGCTCTGTGGCTCTTGCTGTTGGCGGCGTTTGCTGTCCTACTGGTTGCTTGCGCTAACCTTGCCAACCTACTACTGGCGCGGGGTCTGAGGCAGAGCCATCAGATCGCATTGCGCATGGCTCTCGGCGCATCGCGCGCGCGATTGATGCGCAGGACTTTGGTAGAGAGCCTCACCGTCAGCCTTCTTGGCGCCGCCGCAGGTGTCGCCCTTGCGTATGCAGGCGCCGCTCTGATCCTTCATCTTGCTCTTGCGGAACCCGATATGTGGGCTCCCGTGAGTGCATCGCCTTCAGTGCCTGGCTTGCTCTTCGCGCTCGGAGTGTCAGTGATCACCGGAGGCGCTTTCGGTGTCGCGCCCGCATGGATGACCTCTCGCGCGAGGCCAATCGAAGCGCTGCGGGGGGCAAGCCTTACCGTGACCGGCAATCGGCACCCGTTGCAGAAGTCGCTCGTTATCGTGCAGGCTGCCATCTCCGTTGTATTGCTGAGTGCGGCAGCCATGTTGGCCCAGAGCCTGCGCAACCTGGAGCACCAGAATTTCGGCTTCGAGAGCGAGGGGCGTTACCTGGTCTCGATCAACCCGAAGCTCTCCAACTACAAACAAGAGCAACTGGCAAGGCTGTTTCATGCGACGGAGGACCGCTTGCGGTCACTTCCGGGCGTGCGTGCAGTTGGCTCCGTGCTCGAAGCGCCGCTGAGCGGATGGGTTTGGCCACACTATGTGTGGATCGAGGGCAAGCCAGATCCTGGCCCGAACGATGATATTGAATCCGGCTGGTCCCGCATTACACCAGGGTTCTTCGACGTGATTGGCGGCCGCATGCTGCTGGGACGGAACATCACCGATCAGGACAATGCCGGCACCCGCCCCGCAGCCGTGATCAACCAGTCCTTTGCGAAGAAATTCTTCGGCAACGAGAATCCCATCGGCCAGCACTTCGGCCCAACTGCTCCTAAGAACGCGGGAATGTACGAGATCGTCGGCGTCGCGCCTGACGTGGACTTTGGCCATGGACCGCAGCCAATGTACTTCCTGCCTGAAGCGCAGAGCACAATGCTCGACGATCCGGAAGCAGAGGAGCGCGAGATTGGATCGCATTACCTCTACAACATCGTGATCTGGGCGCCCGGGCATCAAGCGAGTATCGAAACGCTGGTACGAAAAGTTCTGGCCGAGGTCGATCCGGATCTCGTCGTGAACGGAGTTCAGCCGTACTCAAGCGTAATTCACAGTGAATTTGCTCAAGAGAACATGATTGCCAGCCTGACATGGCTCTTCGGGGCAGTCGGGTTGGTGCTGGCGGCCGTCGGCCTTTACGGCGTGACCGCGTATCACGTCACGCAGCGAACGAGCGAAATCGGTGTCCGAATCGCCCTGGGTGCAGACCGCGGTTCGGTGCTGCGTATGGTTTGGCGCGGTGCCTTCGAACAGGTTGCCATTGGTCTAGCCCTGGGGATCCCCGCCGCAATTGGCGCAGGGTGTCTGATCAGCAATCGTCTTTTCGGAGTAAAACCTTGGAACCCGCTGATGCTGGCGATCGCCGCATTCGCACTCGGGCTAGCCGCGTTGATTGCTGCAGCTATTCCGGCCCGC
>Ga0070714_100001021_pt1 | contig 20017 bp, 15 predicted proteins | sample LARL83metaG_FD_65450 | JGI IMG/M metagenome (GOLD analysis project Ga0070714, IMG submission 65450) | Corn, switchgrass and miscanthus rhizosphere microbial communities from Kellogg Biological Station, Michigan, USA - LAR L8-3 metaG | ecosystem: Host-associated > Plants > Roots > Rhizosphere ... | reverse complement strand
CCTCTACGGGGCGTCCTACGGCGTGTCCATGGGCCTGGCCTACCTGCAGCGCTACAGCGCGCACGTGCGCAGCGCGGTGTTCTACAGCGGCTCGCTGCTGGGCGTCCCGCTCTGGCAGCTGGCCCCGATCCACGCCCAGCAGTCCTTCGACCAGCTGGCCCGCCGCTGCGCGGCCGCCCCGGCCTGCGCCCGGCACTACCACCCGGCCACCGACCTGGCCACCGTGGTGAGCCGGCTGCGCGCCCACCCGGCCCGGGTCACCATCACCGGCCCGCGCGGGCGGCCGCAGACGATCACCATCACCCTGCCCGGCCTCCTCAGCGCCCTCATCGACTACTACCTCTCCTCCCCCGACACCACGGTGCTGCTGCCCGCCGACCTGCACGCCTTCGCCCGCGGCCAGTGGGCCAAGGTCATCGCCCAGCGCAGGCTCGCCCCGGCGATCGCAGCCGCAGCCGCTACCACCACCCAGCTGCAGGAGATCACCATCCGCTGTGGTGACGCCTGGGCCGCGATGAACCCCGCGACGATAGCCCAGCAGGCCCGGTTGTCCCTGTTCACCCCGCCGATGGCCGCCGAGGCAGCCTGGCAGCAGCAGCTGTGCGCGACCTGGCCGCACGACCGGGGAGTATCGGGCGCGGTGCACAGCAACGTCCCGATCGTGTTCGTCAACGGCACCGCCGACCCCGCCGACCCACCAGCCAACGTCGCGGCCGCCCCACGCACCATGCGGGGCGCCCTGCTGGTCACCATCCCCGGCGGCTCCCACCAAGTCACCCCCAGCAACTGCCTCGCACGCCAGGCCGCCGCGTTCATCCAGGCAGGCGAACCCGCCAACCGGGCCGCCTGGGCAGCATGCGCCCGCACCCTAGGCCGCAACTACCCGGCATTCCCGCCCGCACCCTAACGACGGCGTCGTGTCCGCGGCTGTGCTTGCGGCGCTCGCGGTGACCGGGGCCGCCAGCGCGGTGCTGGGCCGGGCGCCGCGCGGCCCCGCGGTAGTCCGTAACGTCGCCGGTGGCTTCCTGGCCATGGCCGTCATCTGCGGCGTCGGCTCCCTGGTCGGGCACGTCGCCGGCTGACGGTGGGACGGGATCACGTGTTCCCCGATAAGGAACCATGATCCGACGCCCAATGGCAACTATTTGCTGTACCCCGCGCCGTCATGGCGCCGCAGGCACGCTGGTGGCCTGCGCTGGAACCGGGGATTGATGGCCAACGGGGAATGGCCTGGGACCAATGGCCCTGCCCGTTCTAGCCGTCTGGTGGTGCGCTAATAGTAGAGGTTTTGTTCGCAAGGGTCGTGGTCACGATGAAAGCCTGGACGAGGCCCGGGCGGCTGTTTGTTCTGGTGGCGTCTGCGGCGGTGGCGGCCGGGATGATGACCGGCACGCCGCTGACGCCGACAGGTCCGGCGCTGGCGGCCGGCACGTACCACGCACGGCAGGTGCCGCAGGGCCTGGGGGGCAAGGTGTGGGATGTCATCCCCACCCGGGCCAAGGTGGTGGCGCTCACCTTCGACGCCGGCGGGAACGCCGACGGGGTGAGCAGCATCCTGGCAACGCTGCGCGCCCAGCATGTGGCGGCGTCGTTCAACCCCACCGGCAACTTCGTCAGCGCCTACCCTGCACAGGCGAAGGCGATGGCGGCCGCCGGGCGCCTTGGCGACCACACGATTACCCACCCGCATTTCCTGCTGGACCACTACACCGACGCCCAGATCCGCCAGGAGGTGCTAGGAGCGCAGCAGATGATCAAGTCGGTGACCGGGGTGGATCCGGCGCCGTGGTTCCGGTTCCCCTACGGCGAGTACAACGCCCACACGCTCGCGGTGGTGAACGCGGCCGGGTTCGTGCCGGTCGGCTGGACGGTCGACACCCTCGGCTGGAAGGGCACCTCCGGTGGGCAGTCGGTCCAGACGGTGGTGAGCCGGGTGCTGGCCAGCCTGCAGCCGGGCGAGATCGTGCTGATGCACTGCGGCTCGGGCGGGGAAGACCCCCAAGATCGTTCCACCCTGGACGCGGATGCGCTGCCCGCGGTGGTCAGCGCGCTGAAGGCGCGCGGGTACCAGTTCGTGACCATTGATGCGCTGCAGGGCCTGGGCTACCACGTGCTGACCTCCGACGGCGGGGTGCACAGCTTCGGCGCCCCCTGGTACGGGTCGATGGGCGGCAAGCTCCCGGCCGGGGTCACCGCGGTGGGCCTGGCCGCGGACCGGGTAACCGGCGGTTACTGGATGCTGAAGTCCAACGGCGGCGTCAACGAGTTCAACGCCCCCTGGTACGGGTCCCTGGCCAGCCAGGTCCCGGCCGGCCAGTCGGTCACCGGCATCGCCGGCACCCCCGGCGGCGGGTACCTGATCTTGACCTCCGACGGCGGCGTGCACCCCTTCCACGCCACCTGGTACGGGTCGATGGGCGGCAAGCTCCCGGCCGGGGTCACCGCGGCCGGGATCGCCGTCGACCCGGCCACCGGCGGCTACTGGATCCTCAAGTCCAACGGCGGCGTCAACGAGTTCAACGCCCCCTGGTACGGGTCGCTGGCCAGCCACGTCCCGGCCGGCCAGTCCGTCACCGGCATCGCCGGCGAGTGACACCCGACGATGGACCCTTCGGCTGGTGACCTCCGGCACTGCCGGGGGGCGGGCGCCCCGGCAGGACGATGAAGAACGGAGCATAAGCGAGTTGGCCGGCGAGGTGAAACGCCATGATCACCGGTAAGGACCCGCGCTGGCGTGCGGGCACCGCCGTCAGCGCGGCGGGTATCAACGGGTGGGGTGACCAGCCTCCGCTTGCCTATGCGGCGGCGCTGCGGGCGATGGCCGGTGGTGTGGTCAGCACGGCACGGCTGCTGTGGCGGCGCCGGGTGCACCTGCCCACCGAACACGTCGGGAGGCGGCTGCGGTTCGCCGACGGGACCTCCGCGCGGGTGTACCGGGAAACCGTCGCCAGGCGCGGCGCCACCGAAGACCCGTGCGTGCTCGTGGTGGAGTTCCGGCTGCGCGCGGTGCGCGGCCGGGCGCACGCCGCCTTCCGCTGGGAGAGCCTGCTCAACACCCCGCTGTTCGCCGGCTTCCCCGGCTTTGCCTCGAAGCTGTGGCTGGCCCACGACGAGCGCGGCCGCTACCGCGGTCTGTACGAGTGGGACGGGCCGCAGCGGGCCGACCACTACGCACGTGCCCTGTGGCGGGTGCTCGCGCTGGTATCGGTGCCCGGATCGATCCACTACATGGTGCTGCCCGGGCTGCGCCGCGACGACCTCCTCGCACGACCACATGTCCTGGCCGGGGCCGCGGCAAGCAGGGCGGCGTGGTGGCGTCCGGTAGACATCTCGTGACGCGGCCCGCGGGCATCCTGGTGGCCGGAGCCGGCCCGGCGGGGCTGGCGCTTGCCTTGCAGGCAGTCCTGCGGCCGGGCGGCGTCGCCGCCGGGGCGCTGTTCGGTTCCGTCGCCGGCTGCGACGGGCCCGCCAGCACCGTGCGGTCCCAGGCCGGCATCGGGTGGCCCGGGCGCCCTACCCGGTGGAGGTGGTGCTCGCCGACGCCGAACTCACTGGCGACCTCACCGGTGATAGCACCCATGTCGTGGCCGGGCGGCACGGCCTGGTGTTCGGGTGCTGCCCGGCAAGGGCGTACGGTAGCGAACCCCGTCAGGCTCAGAAGTCCGCGTCGAGCGGTAGCCGGCCGACCGTTGTGAGGTAGCCGTCCAGCTCACCGTTAGCGAACCGGCACATTCCCACCGCGTGCCAGAACTGCCCGGCGGTGTCGCCCTCCTGCTTGTACCGGCCATCGGGCGCTAGCGCAGCCCAGCCCTCAGGCAGGCCAAGCAGCGACAGCCGCAGCCGTGGCGGCGCACCGCCGCCTATGCTCCACAGGCCTACCGAGCCGTCGTCGCCGGCGCTGGCCAGCATGGTGCCATCGGGGCTGAAGGCGACCGACCACACCCGCCTGCTATGCCCGGTGAGGGTGTGCAGCGGTGCTCCGGTACGCACGTCCCACAGCCGCACCGCAAGGTCATCGCCTGCGGTCGCGAGGGTCGCCCCGTCCGGGCTGAACGCGGCTGACCACAGCCGCCCCTGACTGCCCATCAGCGTGTGGACCGGCGCTCCGGAGGCGGTCTCCCACAGCCGGGCCGTGCCGTCGTTGCTCGCGGTGGCGAGCATTGTGCCGTCAGGGCTGAAGACCACCGAGAAGACGCGATCGGTGTGCCCGGTCAGCGTGGCCACGCAAATCTCCCGCTCGACGTCCCACAACCGCACTGCCCGGTCGTCGCATCCGGTCGCCACCACGCCGCCGTCCGGGCTGAACGCGATGGACCGCACCCGGCCGCGATGCTCAGCGAAGGTGCGGATGCACCGGCCGGTCGTGCTGTACCACAGCCGGACCGTGTCGTCGTCGTTGGCCGTCGCGATCACCTCGCCGGAGGGGCTGAACGCCTCCGCCCACAGGTGATCGGTCTCGACGTTCATCTCGCGCTCGTACCCGCCGGACAGAGTGTTCCAGAGGTAGATCCCGCCATCGTTGCTAGCGGTGGCGAGGCGGTGGCCGACCGGGCTGAATATCACCGAAATCAGCCGGTCAGCGGTGCCGGTGAGCTCTCTGAGCTGCTGGCCGGTGCGTGGCTGCCACAGCCGCACGATGCCGTCGTTGCCGCTGGTGGCGAGCAGGTCACCGGTGGGGCTGAACCGCACCCCGGTGATCCGCCGCCCATGGCCGCGCAGCATGTGCCGGCACTGTCCGGTGGCCGGGTCCCACAGCCGGACGCTGCCGTCGTTGCCGCTGGTCGCGAGCTGGGCGCCATCGGGCCGGAACACCATGGGCCACACCGAGGCCTTGTGGCCCGCAAGTTGATGCCGGTCCTGTCCGGTGGCCGCATCCCAGAGCCGGACGTTCCCGTCGCTGTCGCAGCTGGCGAGCAGATCACCGTCCGGGCTGAAGGTGACCCAATAGACCGAGGCCCGGTGGCCGGCCAGCATGGCCGTCGCCTGCCCGGTCCGCGGGTCCCACAGCCGGATCCGCCCCTCCGTATCGCCGCTGGCAAGCCGGGCGCCCTTGGGGGAGAACGCCAGGGTGTAGATGGCGCCCCCCTCGCTGGCCAGCTCATGGCGCAGTTCGCCGGACGAGGGATCCCAGAGCCGGATTCCGCCGCTGGCGTGACCGGTGGCGAGCAGGTCGCCCCCGGGACTGAACACGGCACGGTACACCGGACCATGCTCGTCGGCCATCGTGCGTACCAGGTCGCCCGTGGCCGGGTCGTACAGGCGCAGCGCCGCCGAATCGCCGACCGTGAGCAAGGCGCCGTCCGGGCTGAACGCGGCGGTGTAGACGGGCGCGGCATGACCCGGCAGCTCCCGCCGCACCTGGCCCGACCGCAGATCCCACAGCCGCAGGATGCCGTCGGCGTCGCCGGCGGCGACGACGCCACCATCGGGGCTGAGCACCATCGGCCACACCCCGGCCCGGTGGCCCTCCAGTGCCCGCAGGCCGTCGCCGGTAGCCACGTCCCAAAGCCGTATGGTGCCATCACTCGACCCGGTGGCCAGGATCCTGTCGCCAGGGCCGAACGCGACTGCGTAGACGCGCCCGAGATGGCCGTGCAGGGTCCGCACGGGCTGGCCGGAGATGGTGTCGCAGATGAGCACGCCGCCGTCTTCGCTGCCGATGGCGAGCAGGCCGCCATCCGCGGAGTAGGCCACCGGTTCGGGGAGCCGGCTGGTCTGCGCATGGAAGCCATACGGCACGCCGATCGCCGCGGGCGCGATTTCGACCTCGACCGGCTGGCCAGGGGTTATCGCCGCGCCGCGCAGTTCCGGCGCGTGAGCCAGGCCGGGATCGGCGATCACGGCTACCAGCGCGGCGCGGGTCCAGCTGCTGCCGGCCAGCTTTACGTTACGCAGGTCGGCGCGGGCCATCCGGGCGCGGCTGAGGTCTGCGCCGGACAGGTCGGCCCCATCGAGCCTGGCCTCGTCCAGGCGCGCACCGGCCAGCGTGGCGTCACGCAGGATGGCTCCGCTCAGGTTGGCGCCGACGAGCAGTGCGTCCGTGAGGTCGGCGCCGGTGAGGTCGACACCCGCCAGCTCCCGATGAGACAAGTCCTCACCCTGAAGGAGGACCCCCCGAAGATCGGTCTGCATGGGCGTGCGCAGCCGGGTAGTGACCTTGATCGCGTTGCTGCGCGCCACCTCGCCTGCGCCCGGCTCGCTGAGGGTCCGCACGGCCCAGGCCCGGCAGGCCTGGCTGCCGGCCAGGTCGCACAGGAAGTCCACGGTGAGCTGCGACAGCGGCCGGGCGGCCAGCGGGGCCGGACTCGCCACGCCGCTGGTGAGCTGCCGCCCGATCTCGGCCGCCACGAGCCACTCCACTACCGACGCGTGGATGAAGCCGAACAGTCCCTCGTCAGTCCGCACCATCAGGGTGCCGGCGCCCATGGCGTGCGCCCGCTGCGCGGGGGAGAGCCGGCCTCCGGCCAGGCCGGAGAGCGTGTCCGCCACCTCGGCGAGCGCGGCGGGCCGAAGAAACGGCTCGCCGGCCTCCCACAGCCGCATGGCCAGCGTGGTGACCGCTTGCCACAGGTCGTCGAGCTGGAGGCCGGCCGGCGATCCTGGCAGGCCCTGGGTGCGCCGCTCCTCGTGGGTGAGCCACGCGCGCAGGATCTCTTCATACAGAGCGGCCGGGCTGACCGTGTTGTGCGTCCCGGCTACCGTGCGCAGCCGGGACTCGTCCAGGTCCGCGATAAAGGAGAGCATGCGCGGGTTGCGGGACAGCCCCAGCATGTCCTCGACGCCGCGCAGCAACCGGAGCCGGGCGTCGGCGGCTTGCTCGTCGCCGTCGTAACGGCCGATCAGGTAGGCGCGGATCTGGGCGGGGGTGAAGTCCTCGACCGTGAACACCCGCCGGCTGGGCAAGACGCCGACCCGTTCCCCGAGCGCCGTCAGGACCTGCTGGTGGGATTCGAAGTGCTGGGTCCGGCTGGCCACCACGATCTTCGCCTTGCCCTCGGCGGCCTGCACCAGCGTGTCCAGGTGGTCAGCGGCCCGCTCATAGGTGACCCGGGTAACCAGCTCGTCGAAGCCGTCGAACAGCAGCACGATGCGTCCCTCACCGAGCATGTAGCGGAACGCCTTCAGGTCGATGACGTCCTCCCCGTGGTTGGCCAGGTGCGCGGCCACCAGGCCGTCCACGGAGTGCGCCTTGTCCAGCGCCCGCAGCTCGATGAGGAGCGGGATCAGGTGCGGCATTTCCACCGGTATCCGGCGGGCCACCTCATGCAGCGCGAACGTCTTGCCCCGCCCGAAGTCGCCCAGCAGCAGCACGAACCGGCCATGATCGGCTCCCAGCTGCCGGAGCAGCTCGTCGGCCAGGTCATCACGCACCTCGGTCGCGGAACGGTCGAGTTCCCGGAACCGCTGGGGCACGTAGAGGCTCGGCGGATACCGGGGGTCGGCGGCCAGCCGGGTGGTCTGGGCCGCCACGTAGTCACGGAGATCGAGCAAACCCTGGAACTCGATGAGGCTGCGCAGGCGGACCCCGCGCCGCAGCGCCTCCTCGCGGAGCACCTGTGGCGGCTGGGGACCGTCGTAGACCAGCTCGGAGCCGGGCTCGGGCTGCTCGGCATGGATGAGCTGCAGGAAGGCGGACAGCTCCTCGCGGGTTGGCTGGCCAACATGCGCCGCCGTGCGCCACTGACGGACGAATCCGTCTTCCTGCTTGGTGATGAGGAGATGAGGCAGGTCGCCCTCGATCCGGCGGATCTTGGCATGCTCATACCGGGCCTCGCACACCTCGGTGATCCGGTCGAGGAGCATGCTCGCCGGGCCCCTGGGGCGGTCCGGCTCGGCAAGCGCGAGCGCGCCGTCGGCACCGGGGTCCTCGGCCGGCTGCCCGGCCGAGAAGGTCCCCGCCGTCGCGTGCCACTGCCGGGTAAGCCGCTCGGGCTGGTCGCCGGCTTCCTGGCGGCCACCCCAGCGCTCCAGGCCGTCCGGGCTGAGCCGGAGAATCTGGTGTCCCCCCGCGGCGATGGCGGGCACCGCGAGGAGCCCGGAGGCAAGTTCTTCGCACGGGCCCGCGCCCGGCCCCGGTCCGTGCAACAGCAGGCTGAGCCGCGGCCCGAGCAACCCGCCGAGCGTGTCGGTGTCGCGCAGCAGGGCCGGCTCGCGCGACGACCCCCCGTCCGGGGCCGGCACGTGCCGGAGCACGCCCACCCGCAGCCAACCTGCCTTTTCGAAGGCACTCAGCTGCTCGGCGAACCAGGCCGCCTGTGCCTCGCCGATCCAGCCATAGTCGTCTTCCGCCCGGTGACTGCCCGCCATCGTGGAGTTCAGGCCTGCGATCACCACGCGCAGCTCGGGCACGGCGAACAGGGTCCAGGGCTGCGCGCCCTCGAACACCGGGCCGTCCAGCCCGCGATAGAACTCGGCGAACATCGCGGCGAAGTGACGCCATTTCGGCCAGTACGGTGGCTGCGGATCGACGTCGTCGGCCTCACAGGTGGCGAAGTAGGCGCGGCAGGCGGCCTTGGTGATGTCGCGGCTGCCGGGAACGATCGCGACCCGGTGCGGCTCCAGCCCGAGGAGCGCGCGCAACCCGGTCAGGAACGCCAGCGCCTCATCGCATTCACGCAGGCCGCCGGACTCGGTCAGGTCACCGCTGACCACCATGAGGTCGGGCCGCGGCAGGCCCGCGGAGGTCAGCCGGGTGACATCCGCCCAGATCCGGGATTGCAACTCCGCCGCACTGAAAACCTCGCCCGCGGCGGCCAGCCCGCGGCCGAACCGCGGACCCGCTACGTGCAGCAGCGTGACCTCCGAGCGGGCTTCGCCCACGCCGTACAGGCCAGGTGGGTACGACGGCGCGGTGACCGGCGCCCGGCGGGTACGCGGTGGCGCCGACGGCACCGGGTCGGGCGGCCTGGCTGCGGGCACGATCTCGCCCGGGATGGTCTTGCGGGGACCTGGGTAGCTCACTTCGTGTTGCTTGGCCCGCCCGGCCAGGGCGTGACCCATGCGGTCGAGCAGCAACTCGCGTGCCATGCCTGGACTGGTGACACCGACCAGGTCGATATAGGTGATGGTGGCGAGCAGTCCTTCGAGCGGGCAGTCCTCGACCCGGACGGTGATTAACCGGCCCGGGGGATTAGCCGGATCGGCGCGCAGCGCCGCCTGCCATTCGAGCCGTCCATACGTGGAGTTCGTGTAGTGCCGGGAGAGGACGGCGACGACCGCGGATGCCTGGCTGAGGCCGCGGTCCATGAAATCGATAAAGTTCGTGCCGGGCACGAAATCCCAGGCCTGAAGCATGGTGCGGTATCCCGCGGCTTCCAGTTCCCAGGCTATCCAGGTGGCCCAGCGTTCGTCCGCGGGAGAATAGCTGACAAAGACCTCGATCGGCCCGTTCGTCCCCGTGGCCATGGTCGGCCGGCTCATGTGTTCAGTATTGCCCCCAGGCGGCCCATCGTGGTATCCCAGCCGGATGATCGCCGCAGTTGACGCGGTATGAGCGCCGGCGTTGCCGCAGTGCGGTGACCGCTGGCGCCGCGGTGGGATCGCCGATGTTGCCGCAGGTCGCGAGCGTTGCATGAGCGTCGGCCAGTCTCGCCGCCGGCCTCGCCGGAGCCGTTTTCCTGTGCGACGATGACAGGTGTGCCCGCCGCCGACCGTGACCAGGCCGTCCGCTCCGGCGAGGCGGCGAACGCCGCGAAGCGGCCGGGCATGTCGCGGCGGCTAGGCATGTTCCGGCGGCCGGGCGTGTTGCGGCGGCCGGCCATGGACTGGATAGCGGGCTTCCTCTTCCTATTAGCGCTGGTCTTCGTAGCGACCGGCCTGCTGAGCCATTCCGCCACCGAGGCGACGATGCGGCGCATCCTGCCGTTGCTGCTCTTCCTCGGCACAGTCATTGTGCTGGCGGAACTGACGGCCGAGGCGGGCGTGTTCGACGTCATCGCGACCCGGGTCGCCGCCCTGGCCCGCGGGAACTACCTGGCGCTGTTCGTCATGTGCGTGTTCTTCGCCGCCGCCACCACGGCGGTGCTCAACCTCGACACCACTGCCGTGCTGCTCACCCCGGTGATGCTGGCCCTGGCCCTGAAGACCGGCATTGCCGCGGTCCCGCTGGCGATGACAACGGTCTGGCTGGCCAACACGGCGAGCCTGCTGCTGCCGGTTTCCAACCTGACGAACCTGCTCGCGGCCAATCGTGTCGCACTGTCCACCGCTGAGTTCGCAAGCAGGATGTGGCCCGTTGAGCTGGCTTCCGTGGCCGTGACAATGGCTTTCCTGTGGGTGTTCTACTGGCGCCGCGGTGAGCGCGGCATGGATCGCTACGATCCGCCGCCACCGCAGAAGCCGGGTGACCCGGTGCTGTTCTGGTCGGCCGCCCTGGCCTGCGTGCTGTTCATCGTATTGATCGTCACCACTCCGATCCTGCTCGGTGTTGACTCCCTGATCGCGGCGGCGCTGGTCGTGGCCGCGTTCGCGGTGCGCAGGCGGTCGGCCCTGCGGCTGCGCCTGATCCCGTTCCAGCTCCTGGTCTTCGTCACCGGGCTCTTCCTCGTGGTGCAGACGCTGAGCCTGCACGGGCTCGCCACGGTGACCCATGCGCTCATCGGCGGCGGCAGCGGGACGGCGGCCGCGTTTCGGACCGCGGCCGCCGGCGCCGGCCTGTCCAACGTGGTCAACAACCTGCCCGCGTACGTGGCTGGCGAGGCGGTCATTCCGTTCGGCCATCATGAGCAGCTACTGGCGCTGCTCATCGGCACGAACGTAGGCCCGATCATCACGCCCTGGGCGTCGCTCGCGACATTGCTGTGGTACGAGCGGTGCCGCAGCTACGATGCCGCGGTACCGGTACGCAAGTTTGTGCTGACCGGGGCCGGGCTGGCGGTCTGCGGCCTCGCGGCCGCGGTCAGCGCGCTGCTGCTCACCGGGTGAGAGCCGCCCCGGCCGAGGGTGCGGTGCCCGCCGGTGTGGCGGCTGCTGACATGCCACGCCCGCCGCGTGCCGTGGCGGGCACGGGCGTGCCCTCACCAGCCGACGGACGTTCGCAGCTTCGCTACCTCGGGCGCGATGCGCCCGGCCGTGGCGACCAGTGCCGTCAGCCGGCCGATGTCGGCAGGGTGGCCGGCCACGAAACTGCGGTCCTCCGGCCTTCGCCCGATGCGCCCGTCGAACGGCTGGCCGCCCAGGTCGCACACGGCGAGGCCGGCCTCGGCCGCGATGAGGGCGCCGGCCGGGAGGTCCACCGCCTCGGCCCGGTATCCGACGATGCCGTCGATGTCGCCGCGGGCCAGCATCACCCAGGCCAGCAGGGGCGCCCACAGCTGAAGGACCCGGCGCGCGGCGGATTCCAGGACGAACTTCAGGGCCCGCGCGGCGGCATCCTCGCGGGCTACGTCATGCCCCTGCGTCCAGGCCAGCACCGGCCCGTGCCTGGCCGGGTGGCGCGCGGGCAGCCGGAGCCGCCCCTCCGGCCCCCAGGCGCCGCCCTGGCGCACCGCCGACCACGTCTGCTGTCCTACCGGGTCATGTACTACGCCAAGGACCGGCAGGTCGCCCTCGCACATCGCGATCCCCACGACATACGCCGACAACCCGATCGCCAGGTTGTTGGTTCCGTCCAGCGGATCCACCAGCCAGGTGCAGCCGCCGGGGTCGCCGTCGGCGGCCTGGCTGGCGCCCGGGGCGGCGTCAAGGAGCCCCGCCTCTTCCGCGATGATGCGGTGCCCGGGGAACACGGCCCGGATCCGGTCGATGATCAGCTTCTCCGCGGCCAGGTCGAGATCGGTGACGAGGTCGCCGGTGGCGTCCTTAACCCTGGCCCGGACGTCCCGCCGGGGACGCTTCCCCAGCAGGGCTCCCGCGGCCTCGGCCACGGTGACCGCGAGCGCGCGGGCCGCCTCCAAGTCAGGCGGGGCGAAGTCGTTCACCCGGCTGCCGCCAGCCGGTCCGCGATCGTGCGGGCGGCGCGCGCCGTCTCCGCGGCGTCACAGCGTGATCGGGTCACCGTGTGGCTGGGCATGTGCACCGGGCCAAGGGCCAGGTCGGCACCCTGCGCGTGGCTGTGGCTCAGGGCCACGGTCGCGACTTCCTCACCGGCCGGGGCCACCGTGGCATGAAACTCCCCAGCGGGCAGCAGGTACACCGCTCCGGCACCGTACCTGCTGTCGGCTACCGGCCGGGCGGTCACCAGCCTGGCTGTGGCGTGCAACTCGTCCGCGTCACCGTGGCTGCGCACCTCGAAAACACGATGGCTGGGGGAGCCGGGCGCATCGGTGACGCTGATGCGCTGGTTGCGCAGCGAGCCGTAGAGCACGTAGCTGGTGAGGTCCCAGCTGTGCGCGTGCATCGGTGAGGTGGTCAGCGCTTGCCGGACGCCTGGCGCCCACAGATGCACACAGACCCCGTGCCCGTCCAACCGCTGCGCCGGGAAGCACAGGAAGCCGAGGGGATGCCGCACGGCGGCCATGTCACGGTCGCCGCAGGCGATCTCGCGCATCAGCGACAACGTGAGGCCCGGAACCACATCTGCGGGCGCACCGCGGTCGATGGCGGCCCTGACGCTGGCGTAGTTCATCGCTAGTACGGATTCTTGGCTTGCAGGGCTCTGCCGATTATGTCCGCGACGTCGCGGTCGGTGAATGAGCGCGGGATCGGCAGGTCCAGTTCTGCGAACAGCTTGCGGGCCTCATCCACGGTCGGCTCGTCGCTCAGCGCGGCGCGATCCAGTTGATTGATCGGGACCTGCCGGGACTGCCGCAGGCTGGCCATCAGCTCGCGGCTGTAGAACTCGTAGTAGTACCGTCCCGGCTCGAGCATCATCGCGGGGAACTGCGGGTCCTCCTGGGTGATGATGAGCCGCTGCGGCGTCATGTCCATACGGAACGTGGTCATCACCGAGGACAAGCCAACCTCGATGGTGAGGAAGCTGAAGCGCTGCCAGTACCAGCAGGCAGCCAGGACGGTCGCGTAAGCCTCTTTCCGGGTGCGCTCCACTGTCCAGATCTCGCCGGTCGAGTCGGGCTGGTCAGACAGGGAACGGCGGAATTGCGCGTAGTCTTCGCAGACCTTCTCGTTGGCCGGGTCGATGATCTCAACCTGCATGTGGATGGTGTGCTTCTTGCGCCTGGCGGCGTGGACGCATTCACGCAGCGTCACCGCGCGCAGGAAGGTGCCGGTGCCGCCCTTGAAGGCCCAGCGGTCGGTGTTGCGCCGGGCCTCTTCGAGGGCCTGGCCGACCTCGGCACCGTGCAGGACCCTGATGTAGGAGTTCTCGTTCAGCAGCCGCTTGGTGCTCTCTACGGTGTGTTCCAGCTCTTCAAGCCGCGCGGGCAACCTGGTCAGCATCTCCGCGGTCTTCTCCAGCACGTCATGGAGCTGGTTGTCCATCGCCTCTTCACGGGCCCGGTTGCGCAGCGAAGAGGAGGCGACCAGGCCGAGAGTCAGCAGGATGGCGCCGTTGATGTCGTTGGTGCCCGCAATGTCGGCCAGCGCCAGAATGCCCACGCCGAGGGCGAGGATGAGCGCCAGTCCGCTGTCGGCATACTTGCTGAGCCACGCCACTAATCGCGCCACTCGGGCCACCCCCCGGGTGGTTGGTTCAGCTCATGGTAACGAGCCGGGCACAGCCGAGGCGAGCGTCAGGCCGCCGCGAGTGCGCACTGATCAGCAGTCCGGCTGCCCGGGCACCGTGCCGCTGCTCGGCTTGAGCAGCTTGGCCTGGCACTGTTCATGCAGCAGCGCTGCCAGCTGGCTGATGGTGTTCTGGACGGCGGGATCGTTGCTATGGACCAGGTTGACCAGCTCGAGCGGGTCCTTGGCCAGGTTGTAGGCCTCGGTCTGGTCGGGCCTTGGCGATGTCTTGACGGTCGTCGTCGCTGTCTTGCGTCCCGGCAGGTTCATGTCGCCGTTCACCTGCGTCACGACATCTCGCTCGGGGCCGGCTGAGGGAGCCGGGTCGCTCCAGAACTGCGGGTTGTCGGAGTACCGGGAGTACTTCCATTTCTCGCGGGCACCGTTCTCGCCGGTGGTCAGGTAGGCCACCACCGTCTCGACGGTGTTGGGCTGGATCACCGACCGGTACTCAACGCCCGCGGCCGTGGTCTGGTTCGATCCCCGGCTGACCTCATCTTCGGTCATGAAGTACACGGGCCCCGATACGTGGCTGGAGCCGGTTTCGCCGAGAATGACGCCGGACAGGTCCCGGCCGACCAGGGGATGGACTTCTGTGTGACTGCTGGCCAGTTTCCGCTGAAGCCGGGAAGCGTCGAGCCCGGCCAGGCCCAGCATGGTGGGCAGCAGATCGGCATGACTTGTCAGCGCGTCGAGTGTCTGGCGGCCAGCGAACAGCGCTGGGCTGTGCACAATGAACGGCACATGGGTGGCCTCCTCATAGGCTTGATGCCACTTCTGGTGCATCCCGCCGTGGGCGCCGAGCAGGTCCCCATGGTCGGAGGTGAAGATCACAATGGTGTTCGCGGCCATCTCCGGGTGGGCGTTGAGCTCGTCGAGAACCCTCTGGATCTGCTGGTTCACATTTTGCTGCAGCTGGTAGTAGAACCTGCGGTACTCGACCGTGTTGGGCGTCGGCTGGAACACGTCCGGATAGAGCTCCACGTAGTCCCGTTGGCAGTGCGGCTTTCCGGCAAGACTCTCGTTGCTGGTGGCCGCGTACTTGGCTGGATCGAACAGGCCGTACGGCACCGTGCTGTTCGTCAGCTGGCCACGCAGGTTCCAACTCGAGTTTTGCAGGGTGAGCGCCCCCCACACGGCGACATCGTGCGGGTTGACGTAGGAGTTGACCAGCAGCCACGGTCGCCTCGGTTTCCGCCGTTTGCTGAGCTGGCGCAGCAAGTCCACCGCCTGGGTCGCGAACTTCTGGTCTCGGCCTATGGCGCCCGCCGCCGAGGAGCCAGAGTTGAGCGGGTTGTTTCCGTGCGGTTCGGGGCCGATCCAGCCGCTGAACCCGTAAGGGCCAAGCCGGTCGGCCGCCAGGTACGTGTGCTCTGTCTCCGGATCCGGTTCACCTTTGCTGTTGAAGGTCAACAGCGGGCTGTAGGTACCCGGAATGTGTATGTCGGCGTCGGACACGTGCCACTTGCCCTTGTAGTAGGTGTGGTAGCCGCCCTGCCGGAAATAGCTACCCATCGTCGGGACCGTGTTGGGGTCAAGCCAGAACATGTCCATCTCGATGCTGCTCTTGGCTGCGCCCGGCGTCTGGCTGTCCCCGTGCAGCGAGGGGTACTGGCCGGTGAAGATCGAAGTCCGGCTCGGTACGCAAGCCGCCGTCATGATGTAGTGGTTGGTGAACTCCAGCCCGTGCTCGCGCAGCGACTCCTCGGCCGTGAGGTAGCTTGCCCGGAATTGTTTCAGCTCACTGGATTCGTAAGCGACAGGGAACCGGTATTCGTCGCAAAGGATGAGCAGCAGGTTAGGACGATGGCGCAGCTTGCCGCGGGGCTTGAACGGTGCGGCGAGGGCCGGCTCGGCATGCTGCTGGGCAATGCCTGCAGTGGCGGCCGCCGCACCCGCGGTCTGAATGAATCGCCTGCGTGAGAGCCCGTCTCTGTTCTCTTTCATTACGATCCCCCGTAGTAGCGCCCTATCCTGTGACTATGCGTTCCCACCAACTCTAAACTATAGATATATCCGGGTGAACTGGCATACTTATGTCGTATTTGCACCCAGACAGCCGTGAGCAGCCCGCTTTCGCCGCTTTTCTAAAGAATGGTGACTGGAATGGAACACGGTAAGTCAGTAAGAAATATGGTGTGGGTGCCTGAGGGTACTTTTCTCATGGGTTCGGACGATTTTTACCCGGAAGAGCGCCACGTCCAAAGGGTCAGTGTCAGCGGCTTTTGGATGGACGAGCATGCCGTGACGGTCGCCGAGTTCCGCCGTTTCGTCAGGAGCACTGGCTACGTGACGGTCGCCGAGCGAGCGCCCGATCCCGGCCAGTATCCGGATGCGGCGCCTGGCGTTCTCGTGCCGGGATCACTGGTCTTCGACCAGCCGGATGGCCCCGTCAGCCTCAACGACCCCCGCAACTGGTGGTCGTGGGTTCCAGGAGCGCAGTGGCGGCACCCAGAAGGCCCGAAGAGCACGCTGGACGGCCGCGAGCGGCACCCCGTCACTCATGTGGCGTACGAGGATGCGGCCGCCTTCGCCGCTTGGGCCGGCAAGGCGCTGCCGTCCGAGGCTGAGTGGGAGCGTGCCGCCCGAGGTGGCCTGGAGGGGGCTGTCTACTGCTGGGGTGACGTGTTTGAGCCGGAGGGCCGCGTGATGGCCAACACCTGGCACGGCCACTTCCCGTGGGAAAACCTCATGACCGATGGCTATCTGGGCACCGCGCCGGTCGGCCGGTTTCCGCCCAACGGCTACGGCCTGTTCGAGATGACCGGCAACGTCTGGGAGTGGACCTCAGACTTCTTCACCCCCCGGCACCAAGGCGGCTCACCAGCGTGCTGCATCCCTCGCGACCCGCACATCCAGACTCCCGAGCACAGCTACGACCGCCTTCAGCCCGGCGCCCACATTCCCAGGCGGGTCGTCAAGGGAGGCTCATACCTCTGCGCTCCCAACTATTGCCTCCGCTACCGGCCTGCCGCGCGCCAAGGCCAGGCCGTTGAAACGTCATCGACCCACATCGGCTTCCGCTGCGTGCTCCGGGACTCCTGATACGGCAGTGCGCATTTAGTTCCTGATCGCGGCCTTCCCTTCTCGCAGGCCACTGACGGGGCCGATCCTGCTGGACTGACCGTTGAGACCAGAATGCCTTTCACTCTGTGCAGCACAGATGGGTGATCACACGGCGCTGCTCGCCTCGTCTGCCATGTACCGGGATCTCATCGGCCATTGGCAGGCAGCGGACGGCTCGGCGTCAACGGCCGCGCTCCTGGCGACGCCGCCAGCGTTCCTCCAGCCGCACCATCAGCCCCGATGACCCCTGCTTGCCAGGCCGCCTGGCCGGAGCGGGGACGCGCGCAGGGGCGCTGCCGGTCATGCGCCGGTAACTGCCCGCCGCCCAGAGGCTGCAGGCGAGCATGACCACAAAGCCCGCCACTGCGATCGGGATGACATTGACCACGACCCCGGCGAGCAGCAGCCCGACGCCGATCACAAACCCGAGCACCGCCACGATGAGCCGCCGCTTGTAGTGCACCCGCGGGTCGGCCGCACGCACGGCGTCAGCGAACCGCGGGTCACCGGCGCGGAGCCCCTGCTCGATCTGCTCGAGCTGGCGCTTCTCATGCTCAGAGAGCGGCATGGCGTCTCCCAACCCAGGCGGATGCTCTCGCCGGCATCCCGGCCCAACCGCTTGGGCTTATGCCCACAGTACGCTAGCGCGCCTGCGGAGGAGCACACCCAACTGGCGCCCGAGCCGCACGCCATGGTGTTCAATGGACGCGGTTGGAGTCGAAGTTCGTGTACGTGTTACAGCGCCTGCGAATTCTGACAGCGGGCGCCATGGGCATCCCTAGCCGGGCCTTCACGGGCAGGCGACCGCGCCAATCCAGGTCGCACGCACGTGCGACCTGAACATCGTCCCACCAGGAGAGGGCACGTGGCTCAGGGCATCGTGAAGTGGTTCAACGCCGACAAGGGGTACGGTTTCATCGCTCCGGACGACGGGACCGATGACGTCTTCGTCCACCACTCCGCCATCCAGGCTGACGGATACCGCAGCCTTCAGGAGAACCAGCGGGTCGAGTACACGGCTCGACGTGGGCCCAAGGGCCCGCAGGCCGAGCAGGTCCAGCCGATCTAGGCCGTCCGGCGCCGCAGGTGCTGACTTTGGATGACGCTGGGAGGCCAAGCACGGGCAAAAGAGCGAGGCCGCCGGGTCTGGGCTGGAGATGGAGGCAGACAGTGACAGATCCCCCTATGGCGGCGCGGCCACTGGCGGCGGACACGCTTTACGACACCGGGCGTGACGCCTACTACACCAAGCCGGTGCTCCGCGGCTGGCTGCACTTGCTGTGGTTCGAGGCTTCGCTGGTGGCTGGCACGCTGCTGCTGGCACGCGAGCACGGAGCCACGCGCATCGTCGCTAGCGCCGTCTACGCGGCCAGCGCGAGCGGAATGTTTGGGATCAGCGCGCTGTATCACCGGGGCAACTGGAGCGCCGCGTGGCGTCAGCGTCTGCAGCGCCTGGACCATGCGATGATCTTCTTCCTCATCGCCGGGACGGCGACACCGGCGTTCCTCGTGGCCGCCCGCGGCACCTTCGGGCTGACCTGCATGATCGTGATGTGGACGCTGACAATGACGGCGGTAGTGGTCCGCATGGCGCGGATGAACGTGCCCGAACTGGTGGCCGGCGGTACGTTCGTGGGGCTGGGCTGGATGGCTGGTATTTCGCTGCCGTGGGTGTGGGCCCGCGCCGGGGTGGCGCCGGCGGTGCTGATGCTCGCCGGGGGCGTTCTGTACACCACCGGGGCCCTGGCGTATCACCGCCGCCGGCCCGATCCCCGCCCGTCGGTGTTCGGCTATCACGAGGTCTTTCACACGTTCGTCTGCGCCGCCGCAACCTGCCAGTACCTGGCGATCGCCCTGTTCATCGTCTGAACGGCGGACCGCGGCCGCCGTCCTCGCCCGGCGCAGGGAAACATCAGCACGCCCGGCGCGCAAAACGGCCAGACGTTCAGAGCTTGACCAGCTTGGAGCAGGGCGCCCACCTGACCTCAGCTCCTCACCAGGCTCGCGCCTTCGGCAGGAACGTGCGTGGCCAGACGGCGTGAATACGCGATGCGGCGAGTGCCGGCTGCGGCAAGGGGGGTAACGTCGGATGGACCGAGGACTTCCCGCATGTTGACGGTCGCGTCAGCGTCGCCCCGGAACACAGCGAACCGGTTCCGTCTGGAGCCGAGACAGGCCGGGCGAGCATGGCCGTGCACGGCACAGCTTCACCACCGGGCGGGCTTGTGTTCTCGGCCCGCACCGAGGATGGCTGCACCATCGCATCGCTGGTCGGCGCGCTTGACGTTGCCTGTACCCCTGTGTTGCGTGAGCAGCTCGCTGGCCTGCTCAGGCCGCGAGCCAGCACGCTGGTCATCGACTTGTCCAAGGTGAGCTTCTGCGACACCAGCGGGCTTGCGGTCCTGGTCGGCACCGCCCGGCGGGCCAGGCTGCTCGGCGGGACGCTGCGGCTGGCCGCGCCTGCGCCCGCTGTGGCCTCGGCGCTGCACCTGTCTGGATTGCTCGGGCAGTTCGACGTGTTCCCCACGGTCGTGGCCGCGACCGCGCAGCCCTGAACCACCTGACTCACCTAGAGTTCCTCGATAACCCACTCCCAGCCGCGTCCCTCGTGGTGCACGGGCCGCACCAGGCGGGCACCTGACGCACTGGACAGTTCGGCAAGGACACCGATCAGCGCGCGGTGAAACTGTTCCGGCCGGTGCTCGTCGTGGTGCGACCTATGGGCGACCAGCGTTACCAGCGCGGTGTCCCCGCCGGCCAGCCGCGCCGTCACGTTCCCGTTGTAATCGAGGCTCACCGCGGCGATGTCCCGGGCCCGGATGATCTCGGTCCCGTCATCCTTCGCCACCCACACGTCCATGTTCTGCCTCTTTCCCTTACGCTGTCGCACGCAGGTCGCCGCGCTGACCTGGGCAAAGGGAGGCGGCGCAGGCCGGGCGCGGCGTGCTATAGGCTGGGCAGCGCAAGTATGAAGGCGTAGCCATCAGGGCACGCCGGTCGTGCCTCGCTCGGTGAGCGAGCTGGTTCCCACGGACCTGTGGTGGCCTATTATGCGGCCGCCCAAGTACGGAAGAGATCCCTTTGCCAGCTTTGCTCAGTGAGCCGAATTATGCTGCCCGCCCCCGGCACCGCGCCCCCAAGGCCCCCGCACCCGCCGCCACCTTTGCTTCTCTCGGCGTCCCCGCGCCGCTGGTGGCGGCGCTTGCCAGTGCCGGAATCACTACCCCCTTCCCGATCCAGGCCGCCGCGCTGCCCGACGCCCTGGCCGGCCTGGACATCCTTGGCCGCGGCCGCACCGGTTCGGGTAAGACGCTCGGGTTCGCCCTCCCAC
>Ga0070714_100001020_pt1 | contig 20026 bp, 18 predicted proteins | sample LARL83metaG_FD_65450 | JGI IMG/M metagenome (GOLD analysis project Ga0070714, IMG submission 65450) | Corn, switchgrass and miscanthus rhizosphere microbial communities from Kellogg Biological Station, Michigan, USA - LAR L8-3 metaG | ecosystem: Host-associated > Plants > Roots > Rhizosphere ... | reverse complement strand
CGCGAATCGCTATTGTCGACCGCCAAGGAAATGACTGTCCCGTTGGCATTATTGGTGAAGTACTTATTGGCGGCGCGGGGGTTGCGGCCGGATACATAAGCAACCGCGATCTGACTCGTCAGCGTTTCGTGCGTCATGGGCGTATCGGCCGCGCTTACCGGACTGGTGACCTCGGGTACTGGCGGCCGGACGGGCAGATCCAGCTTCTCGGCAGAGCCGATCTCCAGGTGAAGATCAACGGCCACCGGATAGAGCTGGGTGAAGTCGAAGCTATCCTCGCTGAGTATCCGGGAGTGGAGGCGGCAGCAGTGGTCCGGGGTAGCACTGTTGGCAGAGGAGATTTCCTCCGTGCCTTTGTTGTCGGACCTGGCCTGGGAGAACCCGACGTTGGCAGCCTGTGGGACTTCGCTAGCCGACGCTTGCCGGAATACGCTCTTCCTGGTGCTATCACCGTCGTAGACCAGTTGCCAACTGGGCCAACTGGTAAGGTCGATTACCGTAGCCTGGAAATTCGCGCTGAGATTTCCCCTCCGACTTTGCCCGTTGCGTCCGCAGTTGCGCCAGCCCACGGTGACGTTATCATCGAGTCACTCGTGGCCATGTGGCGGCAACTGTGCTGCAGTTCGCAACTGGATCAGGACTCCAACCTGTTTCTCAGCGGCGGGAATTCACTCAGTGCCGTTTCAATCGTCCGCTGGGCCAAGGAAGAGTACGCCATCGACCTGCCCTACTCGGAGATCTTCAAGCAACCAACACCCCGTCTTCTCGCGCGAGCGCTCAGAGAAAGAGGCGCCCCGGGCGCCTGCCCCGCGAAGTGCGCACCGGGGACGGTGGTTCACCCTCAATCCGGGGATACCGTGTTAACGGCCGCTTAAAGAGATTGAAATGCTGAGGTCTTTGTCTGGTTGGTCGCGGCCGGCGTGCCTCTTTGATGGTTCCGGGTTGAGGCCGGTGTCATGCGGAGTTCGGGCTCCCACCTATGCAGATAGGTGTCCAGAAATTCTAGGAAGCCGGGGTTTGGCTCTCCCGAAGAGCCACCTGCATCAGAATCTGGGCCGCCCATTTGTCCACCTTGAGACCAGACCTGCTCGCCGCCGCATGGCAGGCATCCATATAAGCCGCCGAAATAGGCACTTTAAGCGTTACCGTGCCCCGGCTCGAGCCCGGGCCGAGTTCCAGGCCTGTGTCTGCGAAGCGTTCCCGCAGGCTCATCCGCACCTCACGGCGTAGCTGCTTAACCGTCCACGCGAGTTCCTCCGCCTTGCGAAGCCAGAAATCCTGCTCCGGCTCCGAGAGAGCGGCCACCTCCGCGTGATGGCCGAAGCTGAGCGCGTCTCGCCGGCGGCCCAGTGAGAACTTCCGCACGACCCAAGCGTAATTTCGCAGTGTCTGGTAGTCTAGTGATGTATTTGCGATGGCTTCGCGATACTTTCCTTCGAAGGTGGTTTCCCCGTAAACGAGCCAGTCCCCCAGGCACCATGCCGTCGAAGTGCAGATTCTAGATAGCTGCTCGCCGATTCCCAGCCATTTATCGAATGAGATTCGCCGCGGAAGTTGAAGTCCGTTTCTCGAAATGACGACAGAAGTATTTGAGCGGACCTGTGAGTTTATTTGCCGCCTCCCCGAGTCCGGCTCCTCCGTTTTGTGCTGGACCGGCAGATAATACTCAGACATATCAGCTTGGCCACTACCTCTCATCACGAGTCCATTCTCCGGATGATATAAACTAACGACCGTCGGCAGCAAGATTCGACCACGGAAAGACAAAGATTCGTGTCGCCAATGGAGCGATTTGCTAACGCACCGTCCGCAGTTGAGTCGAGGTTACTTTCAGTAGCACATATCTCGGCACGACTTCTTTCGGTAAACGGAACCATGGAGGCTGTCGTCAGCTGCGCAGACACCCCGAGTCAGCCCTTATGATGTGAATTGTAACTATTGCGACTATTGCCCACAATAGTTGTGACATGTTTAACTTACTGCCACAAGAGTAACTCTGTGATCAGCAATGTTGTTTGAACGCCGCCGTGCAGCAGAAACGGGTGAATATGAGGGATGTGAGCGTGCGTCCCAATTCCCCTGGCATCTCGCCATGTCTTGGTGCCGTGCCGGGGCGGCAACCCTGAATGGAGAAGTGCTCTTGACCTGGGAGGATATGGGTCACGAGGTAGCCGCGAGCTCGCCGGAAGATGATGATTGGCGCTGCTGTCCGCGTTCTGGCGTAAGGTCTCTGGGTGGACAAGCGGCGGCCCGACGCCAGCCACGAGAGGACGCTCGGCGAGCGGTACAAGGCTGCACGAAGACCGCCACCTGAGAGCAGACCTCGGCGCGCAGGACAGGACCCGCGCCGGGTCCGGCAGCGGATGCCGGGCACGGATCGTCCCGTGCGGTCGATCCCCATGGGCAGCCGTGAATCGTCAGATGAGGTCAATGCCGTCGGGCCGCGGCAGCAGATCGGCTCGTCAGCCTCGCCGACCGGCGGGCGGGCACGTTGCCGAAACGGGACTCGGCAGCGCCCGGGATCAAGATTCCGGCGTTCACCGCGATACGGGCGCGTCCCGGTGAGTCGCTGCCTGCGACCGGAACAGTTGCGGATATGTCGTGTCCTTACAGAAAATCTACTCATGCCTTCGGCGACGCAGGTCTCGTGATAGCCCGATTGACCAGGTGGTGGCAGGGGCGCTGGCGAAGCTGGTGGCCGGTTATCCGACTCGTCCCGGTGGCGGGCAGGGCTGCTGCCTCCGCGGTAGTACTCAATCTCGTGGTCGGCGTGCTGCCCCTCGGGTTCGTCGTCGGCACCAGCGTGGCCATTGACCGGGTCACCAGTAGCGGCACGAACACCTGGGACGGGGTGCTGCTAGCGGTGGGGCTGGCGGTGGCCTCGCTGCTGCTGCAGACGGTCCTGTCACCGTTCCAGGTTGCCTTCACCGAGCTGATCAGCCGCCGTGTCGACGGGGTCTGCGCCAGGCGGCTCATGCGGGCAGCGCTGACTGACGCCCCGGTCGCGCTTCTGGAGCAGCCCGACGTGCTCGACAAGCTGGATGAGGCCCGCCGTGGCCTGACCGAGAACTTCGTTGCCCCAGGAGCCGCCGTCGCGGGGCTGATTGCCCTGATCGCACGATACGCGCAGCTCTTGGGGGCCGTGGTGATCGTAGGGGCGGTCCTCGGCCCGGTAGCCGGCTCGGTGATCGCCCTTGCGGCTCTGATCGCCCGCTTCGGGCAGCGGAGTTCCCTGGCCCGCTGGTCGCAGATCATCAGTCGGATGTCCAGGGCCCAGCGTCAGGCGTTCTACATCCTCGACACCGGCAGCGACCTCGCCGTCGCGAAGGAGATACGGGTGCTGGGAACGTTGCCTTGGTGGCGGGCCCGTGCGGAGCGGGACTCTAGCGCCTTCTTCCGCCCCTTGTGGCGCGAACGCCGCCGCGTATACCTCGTGCCGTTCGTGGCGTTCAGCCTGGCTGTGCTGGCAGGGGCGGTGGCAGTACTGGTTATGCTTCGCGACACCGGTGACCGGGGCGGGCTCAGCGTGCTGGGCCTATCGCTGGCGATTCAGACGATCCTCATCCCGTTGCGGTTCGGGGTGTTCTTCCCCGAGGCGGATCTGCAGACCCAGTACGGCATGCATGCTCATGACTCGATCCTGGCCATCGAGAAGGCTGCCGCGGAAGCGGCTCCTGCCCAGGCGCGGCGGAACCAGGGCGGTGACCGTGCACGCCCGGCCGACGAGGTGCCCGCCTCCGGGATCTGGTTCGACCGGGTGAGTTTCGCCTATCCGGGAAGCGACAGGAAGGTCCTGGATGAACTGGACCTGGAGTTTCCGTCGGGCACCTCGACGGCCGTCGTGGGGTTGAACGGAGCGGGCAAGACCACGCTGGTGAAGCTGCTGGCGCGGCTGTACGAGCCGACCGGCGGGCGGATCGTTGTGGACGGGAACGGCTTGGAATTCCTTGACGCTCGCTCCTGGCAGAAATGCCTCGCGGTCATTTACCAGGACTATGTCCGCTACGAGCTCGACGCGGCCGCCAACATCGGACTCGGGGCGCCCGAGCACATGGGCGACCTGGCCGCCCTGGAACGTGCCATCGAGTGGGCGGGCGCCGCCGAGGTGATCAGGGCACTGCCCGATGGGCTGGCGACCATCTTGTCGAGCCAGTATTCCGGCGGAGTGGATCTATCGGGCGGGCAGTGGCAACGGATCGCCCTGGCCCGCTCATTGTTCGCCGTGCAGGCCGGCGCGTCGGTACTGGTACTTGATGAGCCGACCGCGCAACTGGACGTCCGAGCCGAGGTCGCGTTCTTCGACCGCTTTCTGGAACTGACCAAAGGACTCACGACCGTCGTCATCTCGCACCGATTCTCCACAGTGCGCCGCGCCGACCAGATCGTGGTCCTCGATGGCGGCCGGATTACCGAACGAGGCAGCCATGAGGAACTGATGGCCACGGGCGGCCGGTACGAGGAGCTTTTCGAGCTGCAGGCGCGGCGGTTCGCTGACGAGGAGCTCGCATGAGGGTATTCCGGGCAGGACGTTACTTGTTCGTCATGGGACTTAGGGCGGACTCAGTGCGGTTGCTGCGCGCGCTGGTCCTCATGCTCGTCGGGTACCTCGCGGCCCCGCTCGCCGCCCTGGCGCTGCGGGACCTCACCGATAGCGTCCTGGCTCACCGTACCGGCCCGGCTCTGGTTTCCGCAGTGCTGGCCGCCGTCGCTCTCGTCGCCGAGCTCATGCTCAGCCACTTCGCGCACCTGGACTACTTCGAGGTCGCCGAGCTTCAGCAGGTACACATGCGCGGCGAGCTCATGGACCTGGTAAACGGGCCGCCCGGGATCGGCCACCTTGACCAGCCCGATTTCGCCGACAAGGTGGCACTGGTCCGCGATGGCCTGTACGCCACGACCAGGTCCCTGGAAGCCGTCTTGCAGCTCGCCGGACTGCTGCTGCAAACGGCGATCACCGTGGTCCTTCTGGTCACCGTCAATCCCTGGTTCGCGTTCCTCCCTCTGTGCGCCGTAGTGCCGGTAATCCTCGAACGAGTCGCCCAGGCTGCCGCGGAGAGCGCCCGGGAGCGGACGGCCGAGCGGCTGCGGCTCAGCAAGCACCTCCTAGAGCTCGCGACCAGCACCGGCTCGATCAAGGAGCTGCGCCTGTTCGGCGCCGAGGCGGAAGTGCTCAGCCGCCAGCGGCGTGCCTGGGACGAGGTGACCAGAGTCATGTGGCGCGGCCAGTTGAAGGCCGCAGCCTGCCGGGCACTCGGTCAGGGTTTCTTCGCCCTCGGCTACGGGGGGGCTATCGTGATCGAGCTGTACGCGGCGTTGCATCGGCCTGGCTCCATCGGCGACCTGGTGCTCGTGATCACCCTCGCGGTGCAGGTAAGCGTGCAGGTCTCCGGTGCTCTCGGGTTGCTATCGCTGCTGCAAGTGGCTGGGCGGACGACTGACCGGATCGAAGAGCTGAGGGCGGCCGCCGCAGCGGTCCGCCCGGCGGATCCGGCTCTACCCGAGAGCGCCAGGGCGCCGGATCGGCTGGCCCGCGGGATCACGCTCGAGGATGTCTCATTTACGTACCCGAGCGCCAAGCAGCCCGCACTGTCGGGCGTATCGATGCATATACCGGCCGGCTCAGTCCTCGCGCTTGTCGGGGAGAACGGGGCGGGAAAATCCACACTGGTGAAGCTCCTGTGCGGCCTGTACCAGCCAACCAGCGGACGGATTCTCATCGACGGAGAAGATCTTGCCGAGCTTGATCCCGGGAAGTGGCGCTCACGTGTGGCCACGCTATTCCAGGATTTCCACCACATCGAGCTGACCCTCGGCGAGAGCATCGGGCACGGTGACATCGCGCACGTCGACGACGCCGAGATGATCAGCGCTGCCGCTGGCCGGGCCCGCGCGTACCAGGTGCTGGGAGCGGTCCCCGGCGGACTGTCCGGGTATGTCGGGCGCTCCTACTCCGACGGCGCGGAACTGTCCGGGGGACAGTGGCAGACGGTAGGCCTGGCCCGCACCCTCATGCGGGAGCGTCCGCTACTGCTTATCCTCGATGAGCCCGCGGCGGCCCTTGACGCCTCCGCCGAGCACAACCTGTTCGAGCGCTACGCGTCCACAGCTGAGCACTCCGGACGTTCAGACGGGGGGATCACTGTGCTCATTTCCCACCGATTTTCCACCGTCGGCATGGCTGGCCTCATAGCCGTCCTCGACCACGGGCAGCTCGCCGAATACGGTACTCACCGCGAGCTGATGACCGCTGGCGGGCTCTACGCCGAACTGTTCACCCTCCAGGCCCGCGCGTACAACTACAGAGACTGAAATGCTGAGGCCTTTGCCTAGTCGGTCGCGGTCGGCGTGCCTGCGTGCCCCTTTGATGGTGGCGGCCTACGGCTGGGCGCAGGACCTGTAATAGCTCGACTGTACTCGGCTCCGTCATACCACTCGGTCTCCTCGATCTGCAGGTCGTGCCGCTGGTCCGGATCGCGTCGCCTTGACCAGGGTGCAGTCCCCTTTAGTCGTGCCCGCTCGCGTCACGGCGGAGCGTGACCGTGACGCAATGCCGCTAAGCCATATATGCCCGGCAGGCGCAGCGCCTGGGCAGATGTGCAGGGACAGAACGGCATCCGAGGCCAGCACGCCGACCTGCCGGATACTCAGGAACTGCGTGCGGACGCGGAAGCCGCCCTCCATGTCCCGTCGACGGGACATCGAGGGTTATGCAGCTTCCTGCTAACAAAATAGAGGCCGGCCGCCGTCCCAAAACGCAGTCGCGAACGAGCCGGGCGTCCTGCTGACGATCGAAAAGTCAACCCGCCGGGCTCCCGAGCGCAAAGAAGGCTACTCACTGGCTCGATGAGCAGGGATCCTGGTTCTTCCGCATGTTACCGATGAGAGGCTCGCTCCCTTCAACGTCAGGACAAATCTTCCAGAGGTTGCCGTTACCCGACTAGCCTTGACGAGCGATATTGCGCCAGTTACCGTAATTAAGACCGCGCTTGAGCTTCATTTAAAAGAACCTGTCGTCACTCAAGCGGTTATCAGCTGATCGCCAGGGACAGTCGAAACCTGATTAGGCAACCATGAACCTGCTGTACCCCAAAGCCGAGGATACGCTCTCGGTAGTGTTGAAGCTTCCCGGCGAGACCTGCAACATCAACTGCCATTATTGCTACGAGAAAAGAAAGCCATACCCTGGGTCGTCCTCCTTGACAGCTGAGATGCTTGAGCAGTTCCTAACCCTCATGGGCGAAAGACCTCTGTCAGTTATGCTGCATGGAGGCGAACCTCTGCTCGTGGGCCAGCACCGCATGCTTAGCCTCATCCGAGTCCTCATGCAGCACCCGGCACCGGTCTCGTACAGCATTCAGACCAATGGCACCTTGCTGAATGCCCGTTGGCTCGATTTCTTCGACGAGCACTGTCCGTCCCTGGATATCGGAATAAGCCTGGACGGCACTGCGGCCGGAAACGCACACCGTGTCGATTACCGGGGTAAGCTCACATACGATCGAGTTGTCAGGGCGCTGGATCTGCTGGCGTCTCGCAATCGGGCCTGCGGCGTTATCGTCGTCGTCACCAAGTTGCTCCTAGGCCAAGCAGACGCCGTTGTCGATGAGATGCTGAATCATCCGGCCATACGAAACGTAAAGCTGTCCCCCTGTCTGGATTACAAGGTAACATCGAAGGATCACCGAGGCATCTCCGGCAGGCAGATAAGAGCACTCAACCCGTCTGATGCCGTGCAACCTGGGTGGGCCACAGCGCCAGGAGAGTATAGCCAGTTCCTTCAAGAGATCTTCGTCTCGTGGCGTGATAAGAAAGCATACCATCATTTTCTCCTTGAGCCATTCGTCTCGATTGTCAGGGCCCTCAGCGGCAGACCGACTGGTTTTACACACTTCGACTACCGTAAAGATCCGTTCGTGGTGACCCTATACCCAGACGGCCGCATTGGGAGTTGCGATGAGCTGACCATGCCTGAGGCTCTTCTTGGAACTGTAGATGCTGGAATCAGTGTCCAGGATTTGATTGACCAGGCGCACGATAGACAGTATTTCAGGAAACTCGGTATGCTATTGCGAGACTGTGAAGGATGCCGGGTCGCGAATATATGCCGCGGCGGGTCCCTTCCTGATCGCGTTCGCTATGAACAGGACACAGATCATACGGCTTACTGCAGATCACGTATAGATATCATCGAATCGGTACGTGATCTGGCCAAACGGGATTGACAGCGCATTAAAGGGCCCAGGATGTACAGTACAAAGATCGCAACCGCAATCGAATCCTATCGCATGAAACGCGAAAATGAGCTACGGACCGTGCTGCAGAAGCTGCCACATCCGTACACTGCTGTCATCGATGGATATGAGAATCATCTGGTGCGCTGGGCCATGCTGAATCAGCTATACAGGACAGCTCTCTACGCGGTCAGGGAAAGCCATCCCGACACGGCTATACATATGCTGTCGGAATGGCTTCCCATGACTGCACCACGGCCTGCTGGAAACGTTAGTGGCGATGTCCCGGTAATCGTTGACATCTCAGGTACGATCCAGTTGGAGACAGGCGCTGACATGCCGACTCCAGCGGTCAGTCCAGCGGCTCTCGGCCGCGGTGAGTGCCCCGAGGGTAGTGCCGCTGTTACCGCCGCCATCGCCCTGCTGAATGAGCTGGATTCCAGTGAGCCTATCAGGCAGAGCCTAGGGCTAGTGGTCTTGCTTAACCGGCGCGAAATAGGCGAGCCGGCGAGTGGATGGACGACTACCGCATTCCCGGGGACCGTGTACCTGGACTGGTACTCCAAGGCTGAGTTCCTAGCCAAAGATCTCGTGCACGAGTCAACTCACGCCTGGTTGAACGATGCACTCGATGCCTGCGCAGTGGATTTTTCCCCGGATGAATCCTATTACTCGCCCTGGAAAGAACGCCTTCGTCCGGCCTACGGAATGCTACATTCCATAGCAGCCTTTTCCAAGGTAACAAATTTCTTGACGCGGCTGTACGGCTTTTCTCACGATCCGGCTGTAAAGGAGTACTGCAAGATTCGCGTTCAGCAGGAGCAGGGGCGTCTGAAGGAAGCCCAGAGTTCAGCGTACGCCGTGCTCGCTCTCGTTGATGACGAGGAGATCGCTGCCATCGTCCGGTCTGAATATGAGGAAGCCCTCGATGCGCAAGTTGGCTTACAAAGCCCATCGCGCCGGAATTTAGGTCGGCAAATGCAGAGAGGAGGTGAGTAGCTTGGTAGATGACAACGATTTCTCGAGCTTCATCGAGGCTGTCGAGGACAGCGCTGATGAGGAGGGGCGTATCCGCGAGACGCGCCACACCTCGAGCGTAGGCAGCGACGACTGGAAGCGGGTCGAAGCCGCACGTAAGGCTAACACCGACTAAGCAAGGTGTGGGCGCTGGCCCACCACCGGCCGGCGCCCACACCAGCATCAATCATCAGAAAGCTGAATCGTGACGAACCTGAGCGCAACATCATCCGTGTCCGCCCTCCTATTGGGGCAGCTGCGGCTGGCTACGTCCTGGTTCAATGACAGATATCGGACGCAGCGTCCATGCCCGCGGCTTCCCAAACCCATGAGACGAGACAGCGGTGACCAGTCTACTTGATCCCGGGCAGGCCAGACTCACCGCGGTGGAGACCGAGGAACTGACAACATATTGCCGACAACTGGTTGCGGGTGATGGTTGCGAAATGCCGGGCGTGCTAGTGGCGACCGCGCACGGAGGGACCATCACATACGGGGCGCACGGACTTGCAGATATAGAACGTCATATTAAGATCACGGTAGATACGCGCTTCGAGGTTGGCTCAATCGCCAAACAGATCACCGCTCACGTTCTGAGCAGGATTCTAGGAGGCGACGATCAGCTAGACAGACCTATATCAGATTTTATTCCCAATGCAGGATTCCTTGCTAACCTGCAGTTGCGAAAGCTCGCAGATCACCGCTGCGCCATCCGCGACTACGAGTCGGTTCTGGCTCTCGCAGGACTGCGATCATGGGATTTCATGAGCCAGCAGGATATTGTGGACCTGTTGTTGAGGCACGGTCCTTTGCCATCAGTATCTTCCCATTATTCGAATAGCCACTACCTCCTGCTGGCCGAGGTGGTCAAGAGAGCTAGCGGAAAGAGTCTGGGCAAGGTAGCTAAGGAGATTATATTTGGTCCTTATCAAATGAAAGACTCCGAATTCCGGATCGCTCCGGACCAGCTAGTGCCCGATCGCGCCTGGTCTTATTATTCTTCCGACACTGGGCAGCATTGGCGACTGGCTGACACGGCCGATGTCACGATCGGTCCGCACGGCTTGTACTCGAGTGCCATTGACCTGATGCGATGGGAATACTACCTCCTCAGCCACACCTCGCTGAATACTGCCTTGCAACAGGCCTCGGCCGACGGAGGCAGGGCCTGGTGCCTTGGGCGGACCATGCGCAGATGTAAGGGACGGTGGCTATCTGGCCACAGTGGCGCGCGTTTCGGTTTTCGCAGCGCGCTATGGACTGATGATTCTGGAATAACCGTCGCCGTCTTGGCTAATAGGCCGGATATCGATGCGGAGGGTATCGCGGACGACATCCTGGATTTGAGCAGACGTAGGGCTAAGGCTGGCTTCGGATCTCCTGAAGTCTGCTTGACGCCAGCCATCTCCGGGCAGGCAGCACACAGCCGGGCCGCGGCTTTGAACCAGCCGCCGGACGGGTGGTACTGGTCCTTGACGAGCGGAGCCGAATGGCATGCCAGGAACGACGAGGACGGCTTGGTCTTGAGTTCCGCCGGCCGAGAAATCAGGTTTTACCCGCAGGATACAGGGTGCTGGATGACATCGGAGGGATCACTTAGGGGAGATTGCACTATCGACAACCAGGGAAAAATCCGCAACATTTTCGTCATCCGTGACGCGGACGCGCTCCTCTTCGAGCTTGAATACGCCGGCCCGGGGCATGAGGAAAGCAATGCGCATGACATTTCTGATATCGAGAATTTTGTTGATGATGCGTGGGGCATCAAGATCGCATGGCAGACTTCGGGGTCGATCGCACTGATCCGCACAGGCAGAGCCTCGCATCGTCTACGGCAGGTTGCTGCGGACACGTGGCTCGGCGACGGCATGCGAGTACAGCGCACGGGAAGCGGACTGACGATTGATATGCCACGGGCCCGAGCCGTTGCCTTCGCTAGGCAAGACGCACTGGATGCGAAGCCCGGTGACAAGAAGGTGGAGCCAGCTACGGGTCCGCTCAAGTTCCGGGCTTAACGATGAACACTCTCTGCGTCCCTGAACGTAGCTGTCAGGAAATCGAGCACGGTGCGCTGAAAAATTTCCGGATTTTCCAGCCAAGGCACGTGCCCTGTATTGTCGAGAATAATTCTGCGTACATTTGGAAGCGCATGGTACAGGCCGTCAACCGCCGAGCAGGGACGGGGATCGCAGCTCCCGTGAATGATCAGGGTCGGCACGGCGAGGTTCTGGCAGCGGCTAAGCAGACTAGGCTCATCCCACTCGTCTGCTTCCGCGTTGAGGGCTGCATTGCACTCATAATTTACCGGGTACCAGCGGTCCGCAAGCTGAGCAGCAAAAAATTGTGCCCGGGATCGGTCAGCGAAATCGGCGGACCACTGCAGGATCGCCAGATCCTTATCCTCCTCAACCGTCCGCTGACGTGCCGCCAGGCGTTCGATCTGCCGTTTGACGTCTCGGCGCAAGCGGCTTCGACTGTTACTGCGCCAGGCTTCCTTCCAGGAGTGGCCGACGCCCGTGCCCGAGACATATATAAGGCATCTCACCCGCTCGGGCCACTCAAGTGCGTAGTGCAGCGCCAGATTCGCCCCCCAGGAATGCCCCAGCATGCTTACCGGAGAAGAACTCGTGGCGAGGCCGACGTGGGAAAGGTCCGCAAGGAAGCGGCGGAGCGTGTAGGGACCTACCTGGCCAGAAAGCCCGCATCCCCGCTGGTCCCAGCGAATCACACGCAGATGGTCCGCGAACATCGGATCGAGCGGTTGCATGTAGTCCGCAAGCCCAGGCCCGCCGTGGCACAGGATCAGGGGTTCCCCGGCGCCGGTTTCGGACGTCCACAGTTCACACTGATCGTCGGTGACCACCACAGACTCAGACACCAGCCCATTGTGGCACAAGCCAGTGCCTGCTCTGGCCGGGAGGATCTGGCGTCACGCCAGAGGAAGCGCGCGTAACCGGTAGTTAACGCACCGATAGGAAAGGTGTCTCATGGTCCTGCAGTGCAGCTCGAACGGCGTTATACATGATTTGGCCGAAGCCAACCCGAATATGTCTGACAATGAACGCGTAGTAAATCTATACTGGGCTTTGACTTGCATTCTTCGATCCGGAGTGGAAGGCGATATCGTCGAACTCGGCTGCAATGCTGGATTTACCAGCGTCCTATTCGGGATGCTGATCGAAGCGGAAGACCCGAAACGCTTTCTTCATCTTTACGACTCATTTGAAGGACTCCCGTGCCCGTCGGCTCATGACTCATATCTAAAGGAAGGAGACTGCGCTACAACCATTGAGGACGTACATCGCTCCTTTGACAGGTGGAATGTGAGGAGGCCCCGGATTCATCCGGGCTGGTTCAGCGAGACGCTGCCCAGCGAACTGCCGGAGAAGGTGGCATTCGGCTACCTGGACAGCGACTTTTACGAGTCGATTCTCGTTAGCCTCGAGCACGTGTGGCCACGATTGTCATCCGGCGGCTCCCTTGTCGTGGACGACTACAGCGACGTGAAAGTCAATCCGCGGGCATGGGATGGGCTACCCGGAGTAAGGAAGGCCTGTGAGGAGTTCTTCGCCGATCGTTCCGTCAAGGCCACAGTGCTGACCGGCGTTGGCGATCTGGCCTTCGTTGAATTGAGGAAGCCATGACCAGACTGGCCGACCCGGCCGCTCTGCCCATCTCGATTGAGAACGCCGAGGGCCGCAGAAACCGCCTCTGGTCACGTGCGCTAGATGGACGCGTTGTATCTTCCCACTTCCTTTGGATCGAGACTTCTTCGGAAGGGCTCAACAAAATGCTCCGCACGGAGCTATCAGCTCCATGCGTACGAACCACACGCTGCTGCGAGGTCGTGGCAGAAACTGCTTCAGAAAGCGGCAAGGTGCTGGCGGCAGGCAGCCGCGACCTCGCGCCAGGCGTGCGGGAATCTGCCCAACGTGCGCTCGAGGTCCTGACAGACGCCCGGATGACCACTTTCCTGCTGCTGGCAGGCGGGGTCGTGCCGATCGGGCATTGCGCTGCCGGCCCTGACCCAGTGGGAATACAGCTAGACGACATGCGGTCTCCCGACTGTACCGCTGAGGCGTTCCTTGCCTGGGCGAGTCGGATCGTGCTGACTCGCTGGCAGGCGACACTCTCGGCATGGGTGGAACGAGGCCAAGCCGACCAGCCGCTACGGGACCTTGAAGCCGTCATAGCGCTTCAGACCCTGTGTCTTCAGTTCGAGTACTACCAGCGAAGCATTCCCATCCATATTCCGTGGCGTAACGGCGGGCAGGCTGATTCCAGGATCAAGGACCTGGCTTCGCAGCTTATCAGTACTCCGCCAACGGCAATTTTCACGACTTCCCCGAACGAATCGATAGTGGCAGAGCTAGTTTCCTACCATTATCCATTCTGGGACCGTCCGTTTTTCTGCTTCAACTCACCTTGGGATAGCTTCCATGCGCCCAGCCATAGTTGATGAGGATGCCGAAGGGATCAAGATGGCATGCGAAACGATGCTCGTCAGCACTATCGAAGGTATACTCTCACCTTCTGAATTGGATGATATCATTAGCCGGATCGAAGGCACGCTATCCCATCGACGAGAGGAATTCACGGTAGCGGCTAGATCCCGATCCGTTCATGGCATCGACGGCCACGGCGTGGAACGAGCGAAAGAAGTTTATGAGCCAAGCGGGCGCATCGAGTTCGATGAGCTGCCCGTTGACATAGCTGAGCTCATGGAAGAGGCGGTACGGCGACGATTGCCGGATATACGGCGAGTATATCCCCATGTACGACGATCGATGGACTGGTTTTACGTAGAATACGATCTAGGCCAGTTCGTCACGCCTCATGTCGACTATCCATTCAACGCGATGAACCCAGACCAGCCGAAAATTGCGGCTATCAGCGTCACGCTTAAAGCCGCAATAGCAGGCGGGGAGTTCTTTGTCGACACGTCCTCGGACGCCACAATATGGACGCCTGAGGGAACGGTCAGGCGCGGTGCGGATGAGCACAGCGACTGGTTCCGGGCCATGCGCAGAACGCGGTGGCGTGTCAAAGCTGCCCCGGGAGACGCGATCTGCTGGGGCACGGAACTCGTCCATGGCACGGAACCGGTCAATGCTGGTTCCGCCCGCAAACTTATCGCATTCTTGGCGGCGTGATGATCGGCCGATTCCCTTTCGTCGCGCTGGAAGGCGTCAACGGCGCCGGGAAATCATTCGCTCGTGACCTTGTGGAGCGTCATTTCCAGCAGTCGGGCCACGAATCTTTCATGTTCGGCCAATACGGATGGCTCGTCCCTTGGGCCACAGCCGTCATCGTCGCCTTCCGCGAACGCCGCGGCGGATACACAATCTCTGAGCTGCTCGAGGCTCACGTGGCCGACCGGCGGGCTGTGTTCCGGCAAGTTATCGGGCCTAATTCGGAGTCCGGCCCGATTATCGGAGACCGGTCCCTGATATCCGACGCACCATATCTGGAAGCGCTCAGCGGTGTCCCCGCGGAGAAGGTTCTCGAAGTTTACCAGGCTGCGGGGCTGCCGTTCCCTGACGTCACTGTATACCTGCACATCGACCCATCCGATGCCATGCGACGACTTCATTCGCGCGGGGAATCCCTAAAAGCTTATGAAACATCCGAGATAATCCGCGCGGTCGTGGCATCTTACCAGCGCATAGTGGAGACAGGCGCCTTGGCCAGGGTCAGCCATGTCATTACGGCAGACGGCCGTAATCCAACAGCCATTCTCCCGCAACTCGATACCTTTCTCCGCTCTCAACGGAACGGTCTTCACGCTGATAACTTGCTTCGGGCCGCCGGAGATCGGTGATGTCCATCGAGAGCATGGTCGACCATAGCCGCGCGGAGACACTGCGCGTCCTGAGCCACGTGCAGGATCTGCGCACACCATCAGTTGTCTACTCCCGTCACGCCCTGACAACCGCGGCACAAGGGCTATCTGACGCGGTTTCCGCAGTTTTCGGAAGCAGGGGCGCCGTCGCATTCTCGACCAAATGTAATCCGCGGACCGAGATCTTGGAGCAACTCGCTGCGGAAGGCTGCTCATTCATAGCGGCATGGCCACGTGACGTCCAGCACCTGCTCCGTCTGGGTGTGCCGGCCACCAGCATCTTCTGGTCAGGCCCGCTGAAGCGCGCCACTGACATATCAGCGATGCGAAGAGCGCGAATCGTGCCGGTGGTGGAATCGCCGTCCCAGTTCGCCTCGGTACTCCTCGGCTGCGCCGAACCAGGCGACCATGATGTAATTGGCATACGCCTCCATTTCACTGAGCGAAGCCGCTTTGGCGTCACAATAGAAGACCTTTCCCCTCACCTCCGATCCGTCAAGGCCCACGGAATCTCTCGCGTCGGCTTCCAGGTACACGGCCTCGCGGGCCCGTGGCCGCCGCCCTGTGCTCATTGGGCGGAACGCGCGGCGGCCGCCAACCGCGGTCATGAACTAGCGGACAAGTTCGGCCTGGAGGTCGCATTCGTCAGCCTCGGCGGCGGGCTGCCGGAGCCGAGCGAGCCGGCTCGCGAGGCCTACATGGAGGCTGCGCTGCCCTATCTGGCAGCCGCCCATCAGGTGATGTCCCCAGTACCCCGCGTGCTGGTGGAGCCCGGTCGATTCCTGGTGCAGTGGTCGGGCACCATGGTCGCAAGTGTCGTGGACGTACGCCATCGGCGCGACGCCGTCCACGTCATCCTAGACCTGAGTTTCACCTCTCTCGCTAGTCCGACCTCGACCGAGCTTGCCCCGGTCCTTCTCGCGGACGGTGACCGCGGACCAGACAGGGATCTCCTGTTCGTAGGTCCCTCTGACTTCCACGGTGACCTCCTCTGCCGGGCTGCCGGGCCAGTACCGAATGCAGGTGATCTAGTGGCTTTCCCCAGGGTAGGCGCCTATCAGGAGGCGTTCGCCGCGCATCGCGCCGAGCCGCAACTTCGGATCGTGACAATATGAGCAATTCGCGCCCGGCGGGGGCAGCAGGAGATCGCCTTTTGAGTGCCATCCTCGATAAGGGCTGCACGGTGCCTGAGACCTGCGAGGTGCTCACCGGGCGGTCCTTCACCGCGGTCAGGCTTCCCGATGGCGCCATTGGCACCGCGATGGACTACTCCTGGTACGGTCCAGACGAGGTGGCACGGTCGCCAGAGCTCAGCAGTCACCCGACTACTCGGCTCTTGGAAGGTGCCTGGGAAGACTCAGGTACGGGCAACTTGAGGGCCGCAGCGGTGTTCATGGCTCTGCTCGGAGCGCTGTCCCGTCCCTTTTACCAGGTAAACCGGGTCCGACAAGACGGCTTCCACATGAGTAGGTGCTCGTACGCGGAGCAGCGTTGCCGGCCGATGGGAACGGAGACCAGGCGCCTTCTGGCGAAGAGCCTAAATGGCAGCCGTTCCGTGGGAGTTGTGGGATTCGGTGGCTTCATGGAGATGTACGCCGAAATCGAGTGTGTTGATCGGATCCTGGTATGTGACCGCGACCTCGAGTGGCGGTCCGAACGAGTCCGCGCGACGGTTCGGCGCCTTAATCAAGGATATGGTCGAGAAAAGATCACACTGATCGGAAATGACCTTAAGCGCCTGCGGCGTGAATGCGAGGTAGTTCAGATTACCGCGTCCGCCTTGTGCAACAACACCATGGACGAGCTGCTTGAAGCGCTCGATGACAGGCCACTGGTAGTTGTCGGGCCTTCAGGTGCCGTGCTACCCGAATGGTGGATTGAAATCGGCGCCACGCTCATCTGCACTGAGCTCAGGAACCCTGACTACTGGTGGGCCTATCAGTTTGATGATCATCTGTATGAGTGGTTCTCGGAATATGATGATCGGATCTACATCTGGTAACTATTCCTACCAGGAGACCGCATAATCACAAAGGTAGATAGGATTCGGCCCGCCGACCGTAATCTTACCGTCAAGTCTACGAATACAGCAGGCAGCCAGGGCCCCGGCCAAGAAGGGTATAAACGGTGGATAGCGGCCGAAACAGCCATGAAGTGCGCGGGTATCTGTCATGGCTATGGGATGCCCTGCTTCCCGATGTCGAAATTTCGCCGACGGCAGACTTTTTCATCGCTGGCGGCAACTCGATTATCGCGATAACAATGATGGATCATATTACGAGAATTCTAGGAGTATCCATGTCCGCGGGTGAATTCTACTCACATAGCACGTTCTCAGACTTCACCAGCCTGATACTGGAGCAGATTCAACCCGCGGACACATTTCCACGCCCTCCTCAGTCGCCAGCAGCAGCGGCAGGCACTATCACCCTGGGTGGCGACCTGCCCGTGCACCGGATCGGGTACGGCGCCATGCAGCTGACCGGCCCAGGAGTCTGGGGTATGCCAGCCGACCAGGCCGCGGCTGCCAACATCCTCCGCCAGGCAGTTGGACTGGGCGTGAACTTCATCGATACCGCTGACTCATACGGGCCAGCGGTGAATGAAGAACTCATTAGCCAGGTGCTGTATCCCTACCCGGACGATCTAGTTATAGCCACTAAGGGCGGGTTCATTCGCCCTGGCCCAGACAAGTGGGAACCGCTCTGCCGTCCTGCCTATCTCAGGCAGCAGGTAGAGATGAGCCTGCGTCGACTGCGCCTGGAACGAATCGACCTGTATCAGCTGCACCGCGTTGACCCGCTGGTGGAACTGGCCGACCAGGTAGGTGAGCTCAGGAGCCTCCAGGAGGAGGGAAAGATCCGCCACATCGGGCTATGCGAAGTTAACGTATCCACTATCAAGAAGGCGAGGAAAATAGCCGACATTGTCAGCGTGCAGAATTGCTACAATTTCGCCGATCGATACTATGACAGCGTGGTTGACTACTGCGAGAGCGAAGGCATCGCCTTTGTCGCATGGTTCCCGCTAGGAAACGGGGACCTCGTAGCGCCTGGCAGCGCTCTCGAGCCGATGGCGCGACGCAGCAAGGTGTCCCTGGCTCAGCTAGCACTGACCTGGCTGCTGAGGAGATCCGAAGTTATCATGCCGATCCCCGGTACCGATAACCTGGAACATCTGAAAGAGAACGTATTCTCGGCTGTCCTCGACCTCAGCGATGAGACGTACGCCGAGCTCAGGATGGGGTCAGCGTAGGATCAACCAGACTAATGAGGGGCAGAACAATGCGACCGGGACGGATAGCGCCGAGGAGATGACCTCCCAGCCCCTTCCGGTCCAGTGACGCAAACGCGGAACGAGGGATGGGTGACTGTTTCACCGCAGGCCGGCCGAAACGGAACGGAACCAGTCCAGGCACACTGAAAACTCAAAGCCGCGCGATCAGGTCAGCCGGGATGGCGCGGCTCGCATCTTGTAGGATTACCCGCCATGACCTAAAATGGAGTGGTATTCAAGCTACCTGGTAACTTGTTAAATTTCCTCACGTTCATATGATTTGGCGGTACAGGATGCCGGAAACCGAAGAGCGCAGTGCTGGCGAGCAGAGGTATATTTATCGTAGTGCCGCATGGAACGACGCATACGACTCCTTCCCTCTCACCCTGGCCTGGCTTGACAGCGGATTTTCCGCAGGCGAACACGCGGGTATCCAGCTATCGGTCCAATTGGATAATGATGACATTGCGAGTCTATCGGCGGGAATAGCCGGCCCGAACAGGCCGATGAGGGATGACTCTCTTATCTATCCCCTGTGCGCGTCAAAACCTATGCTCGCGGCGGCTATCATTCGGGCTATGGAAGGAGGCGCGCTATCACTTTCGAACCGGGTATCTTCTTATATTCCAGAGCTGCGTAACGGCGTAGCCGGTAATCTGACATTCCTCCAGTGTCTTGCGCATGCCGTTGATGGCGTGGATCTCAGGGTGGAACCGAGTTCCGAGTCGATGATGACAAGCCTGCCGGCCGCCGTTCTGGTCATACTGAGGCGGCTGAGGATGTACGGTGAGAGCTGGCGCGCGCCAGCTAACTATCTTACCTGGCCTTACACGCTGATGGCTGCGGCACTCGAGAACGCCACGCAAACCCCGGTGTCCAGATTTATGGAGGATGAGGTCTTTATTCCTCTTGGAATGAAGAATTCTCATCTGGGAATGAGCACCGACGCCGTCGCTTCATATCGCGCAAGGGACTCCCTTGTGACACTGTACAATTGCGACAGCCGGACTGCTGCGGAGCCGATACCTGGCTTCGGTGATGATTCGCCCACGCTCGAGTTGGCCATACCTTCCATGGGCGTCAGGACGACGACCGCTGACATAGTGCGCTTTTACGGCGCCTTGCTGGCAGCGCGGGCGGGCGACGCGAGGTCTTGGCTCAGTGAATCGAGCGCGCTGATGATGACGGCCCGCCATCGTGCGGGAATTCCTGAGGAGTCAGGCGCGATGATAGACTTTGGCCTCGGCGTGGAGCTGGAAAGCCGTCATTATGACAAGCTCTGGATGAGCTTCGGGCCAAGCTGCGATCTGGCCACTTTCGGCCATAAGGGCCAATCGTGTTTCATGAGCTTCGCAGACCCCCGATGGAAGCTGAAGGTTGCAATTTTCATCAACGGCACGATCATGGGAATGGCCCACGGCCGACGGGTATTCACCTTCGCCCAGAAACTATATCAAGACCTTGGGCTGCTTCCGTAATGTCGTGAATCGTTAATTCGGCTGCAGTAGGCGGCGAGGGTTTCGAGGATCTCGTCGGCGGTCTTGGTCCATATGATCCTGTGGGGCTCGATTACTCGATCTGGCCTGGCTGGCGGAGTCTTCCGGGCTGGGATCATCCCTGAGTGATCTTCTCAATCGTCTACTTCCTCGTGCGTTGCCTG
>Ga0070714_100001019_pt1 | contig 20037 bp, 18 predicted proteins | sample LARL83metaG_FD_65450 | JGI IMG/M metagenome (GOLD analysis project Ga0070714, IMG submission 65450) | Corn, switchgrass and miscanthus rhizosphere microbial communities from Kellogg Biological Station, Michigan, USA - LAR L8-3 metaG | ecosystem: Host-associated > Plants > Roots > Rhizosphere ... | reverse complement strand
ACCGGGATGGCCGGGATGCCGAGCCGGGCGAAGATCCGCTCGTACGCACCCCGGTGCGCCTCGAACGACACGTCAAGACCGGCCTCGTCGATGTCGAAGCTGTAGGAGTCCTTCATCGTGAACTCCCGCACCCGCAGCAGCCCGCTCTTCGGCCGGGGCTCGTCGCGGAACTTGGTCTGGATCTGGTACCAGGACTGCGGCAGCTCGCGGTACGAGGACAGCTCGAGCGCGAGCGTGGTGAAGGCCTCCTCGTTGGTCATGGCCAGCACGTCTTCGGTTCCCTTGCGGTCCTTGAACCGGAATATCTCCTCGCCCATGACCTCCAGCCGCCCGCTCTTCTCCCAGAGCTGAGCCGACTGCAGGGAGGGAACCAGGAACTCCTGCGCGCCAATCCGGTTCATTTCCTCCCTGATCACGGTCATGATCTTGGCCCGGACCCGCACGGCCAGCGGGAGCAGGGAGTAATGGCCGGCCATGAGCTGACGGATAAAGCCAGCCCGCAGCAACAGCCGGTGGCTGGCCACGTCGGCGTCGGCCGGATCCTCGCGCAGGGTTGGGATGTGGAGCTGTGACCAGCGCATGGCCTGCCCGGGCCCCCTTATATGTCGGAATTGCCGGTGGGAATTGGGATTATGCGGAACACCGCATTGTATGGCGTGGCCCGCAGGCAGAAGATACACGCCCAGCCGCCGGCCCCCGATCCGATTCCGGCCAGCCGCCGGTCCCCGATCCGATTCCGGGCGGCCGCGCGCGGCGGCGGGGCCCCGCGGCCCACCGCGCGACCCGGCCCCGGAGCGCAGGCCGGCGCCGCCGCGCGGGACTCAGGGAACCGGGCAAATGCCGCATTCGCGGGCGCCCGGCGGATCGAGTTTGGCCCGGATGGGACCGGGCATCCTCTCGGTCATGCCGACGCAGAGATCGGGACGCCGGGTGCTTGCCTTCAAGATGGGCATGTCCGCGATCTTCGATCTGACCGGCGCGACCATCTTCCGGGTCGTCCGCCAGGTGCTGCCGGAACCTCCGCCGCCCGGGTCACGGCCCGATCCGTTCCGGTCCGCCATGGACACGATCATGGCTGCGCACCGTGAGGTGGCCGTGCGGGCCCGCGACAAGAGCGGTGTGACCTTACCGGCGTGAACGACAGCGACCGCATTCCGGGAACAGGGCGGCAGTCCGACCCCCTGGCTGCGTTCCCGCGGGCGCCGGTCCAGGGCGGCGGCGATGGCCGTGACCAACTGGCCGACGTGGTGCTGGAGCGGATCAAGGACCGGCTCGGCGACGACAGGGAGCCCGCGCCCGAGGCCCCGTCGGTCGAGCAGGCGATCACGCTGCGCGATCAGGCGCCCGAACTCTACGACCTGTGGCTCAAGATCGCGCAGGAGAAGGCGTCCACCGCCAACTATGTCGACCGGGCCCCTTACGAGGTGCCGGAACGGCTCGCGCAGAGCGGTCGGCCCCGGGCGCTCGGCGCGCTGATCGTGGTTTTGTCCTTCTGTGGCTACCTGGCCTGGCTGGGCGGGCCCGGTCCGTATATTGGCGGCCTGGTCGCCATCCTCGATTTGGTCGCGATGCTCGGTGTGTTCTTCGGCCTGCGTCCCGACCGGCTCGCCGAGCCCCGCCGCCCCGGGCGCAAGCCGTTAGCACCGGCGTTTCCTCACCGGCCTATCTGGCGGGCATACCCGGCGGGCGCTTATAGTGATCAAGTCCTCATGTCTTTATGGTGAGATGGCCAGAAGCCGTGAAGGCCAGAGGAATATAGCGCCAAGGGATGCTAATGGCCAGGGAACGGCGGTCACTGCAAGATCTCATCCGGGGCCGTCAGCAAAGCGGTTTCGCCGGCCGCCAGGAACAACTGGCCCAGTACCAGGGGAACCTTGCGCTTCCCGTGGAAGATGAGCACCGCCGGTTCCTGTTCAACATTCACGGCGTAGCCGGGGCCGGAAAGACCTACCTGGCCAAGCAGCTGCGGCAGGCCGCCACCGCGCAGGGTGCCCTGACGGCCTACACCGATGAGGCCGCCGATGACCTTACCGCGGTCATGACCGGCATCGCCGCGGAGCTGGACCCGGACGGCGCCTGGCGGCGCGACTTCGAGCAGCGCGCCGCCGCGAGCCGGGGCCGGCCGGGTCCAGGACCCGCTCCGGCCGGGTCCTACCTGGCCCGCAAGTTTGGCGACCACACCGACGTGCGCTTGCTGCCGTCGACGGCCGAGGAACTCACCCCGGCCTTCGTGACCGGCCTGAACCGGGTGGCCGCAGGCCGGCCGCTGGCGCTGTTCTTCGACACCTACGAGCGCACGTCCGGCCTGCTTGACCAGTGGCTGCGCGATCTTTACGGCGGCCGCTACGGGGCCCTGCCCGCCACGCTCGTCACCACGATCGCCGGGCGCAGCCCGCTCGATCCCAAGCTGTGGGACCAGTTCCTCGCGGTCACCGCCGACGTTCCGCTGGGGCCGTTCAGCGAGGCCGCCGCGCGGCAGTTCCTGGCCAGCCAGGGCATCAGCGACGACGGTGCGCGGCGGGTCATCCTCAGCCGGGCCCAGGGCCTGCCAGTGTGGCTGGCCGCCCTGGGCGCGGCCCTCCCCCTGGACGCCGGCCGCCCTGACGATCAGGACGGTGACCCGGCCGGGCAGCTGCTCGGCTGGCTATCCAACCCGGCCCGGCGCAGGGCCGCGGTGGCGGCCGCCCTGCCCCGGTTGTTCGATGAGGACGTGCTGGCGGTCATCGCACCGTCCGGTGAGACAGCGGGCGAGCTGCTCAGCTGGCTGCGCGGCCTGGAGTTCGTGACCCGCCGGGCCGGGTCATGGGCCTACCACGAGGTCGTGCGTTCCGCCATGCTGCTGCGGGAACGCACCCAAGCCCAGGGTGAATGGCGGGCCAAGCACTCCGCGCTGGCCCGGGCGCACGCCCGCTGGGCTGAAGACACCGCTGATAACAGTGATAAAGAATGGGCTAACGCGGGCTGGATAGATCACACCCGTGAAAGTATTTATCACCTGCTCTGTGCTAATCCCATCAATAATCTCCATCAAGCGCTGGCCTCCGCGGTCAAGGCCGCGGAGCACAGCCCGGCCCGGGCCCATCAATGGGCGTGGCTGTTCACCGACGCGGGCCGCGACATTGATCATCCTGTCCTGCGGGAATGGGGTCAGCGGCTACTCGACGGCATTAACGAAAACGACCTGACCGAGTACTTCAGCTGCCTGATAGCCGACGCTCAGCTCCCGGAACCCGCTCTGGTGGCCGCGCTCACCGCACGCGGCGAGGGGTACCGGCGTGCCGACCGTGGCGACGAGGCGCTGGCCGACTTCAGCCGGGCCATCGAGCTCGACCCCGAGCACGCCGGGGCCATCGCGAACCGCGGTGAGACCTACCGGGACGCGGAGCGCTACGACGAGGCGCTGGCCGACTTCAGCCGGGCCATCGAGCTCGATCCCGGGCCCGTCCGTGCCCTCATCAGCCGCGCCGAGACCTACCGGCTGACCCGGCAGTGTGATCACGCGCTGGCGGACTTCAGCCGCGCCATCGAGCTCGACCCGCGCTCCCCCGGGGCCACCGTCAGCCGGGGCGAGACCTATTACCTGATGGAGCGCTACGACGAGGCCCTGGATGACTTCAGCCGGGCCATCGAGATCAGCCCCGGCTGGGCCTGGGCCGTCATCGACCGCGGCGAGACGTACCGGGTGATGGGGCGCTACGACGACGCGCTCGCCGACTTCAACCGCGCCATTCAGCTCGACCCGAGTTCGGCCTGGGCCCTGATCAACCGGGCCGAGACCTTTCACCTGGTGAAGCAGTACGACGACGCGCTCGCCGACCTCAACCGCGGGCTGGAGCTCACCCCCGGCTCGAGCTCGGTCATAGCCCTGCGCGGGGAGATCTACGGGCTGATGGAGCGCTACGACGACGCGCTCGCCGACTTCAGCCGGGCCATCGAGCTCGACCCCAGCTACGCCTGGGCCATCGCCTGCCGCGGGGAGACCTACCAGCAGATGGAGCGCTACGACGACGCGCTCGCCGACGTTGGCCGGGCCATCGAGCTCGAGCCAGATTCCAGCTCAGCCGTGGCGCTGCGCGGGGAGATCTACCGGGAGACAGGACGGTATGACGAGGCACTGACCGACCTCAACCGGGCCATCGAGCTCGACCCCGGCTACGCCTGGGCCATCGGCAGCCGCGGCCAGACCTACCGGGAGACAGGACAGTACGACGAGGCACTCGCCGACCTCAACCGGGCCATCGAGCTCGACCCCGGCTACGCCTGGGCCATCGGCAGCCGCGGCCAGACCTACCGGGAAATGGGCCGCCACGGCGAGGCGCACGCCGACTTCAGCCGGGCCATCGAGCTCGACCCGAGCCTGGCCGGCACGTTCGGCGCGTTCCTGGCCGGCCCGGCCACGGGGAAGCCAGGCCCGGCCGTGGGCCCCGCCAGCCCGGCCGCCGAGACCACCATCCCGCCCACCTCCGACTCGCGCCGCGACTGACCGGCCGGGCCCCTTTGCCGCGCCCGGGCCGGGGGCCGTTTGTGCGGCCCGGGCCGGGGCCGGGAGGATGGAACGATGATCGACGGTCAGCTCTTCGTTGACGCGCACACGCACGTGGCCAGGCTGCCCACGCTCTCGCCGGACTGGCAGGCCTGGGTGCGCAGCTTCGGCGCCGGGATACCGCTCGGCGAGCTGTTTGACGGCGACGGCGTACCGCGCCCGCGGGCCATCGATGACCACTTCGCCGAGCAGGGCGTCGATCACGTGCTCGTGTTCTGCGAGTACAGCCCGAAGACCACAGGGATCCAGCCCATCGAGGACGTGCTGCCGCTGGTCGAGGCCAGCCCGGACCGGTTCCGCCCGGTGGCCAACATCAACCCGCACCTGCACTATCCCCCGGCCAGGGAGCTGGCCCGGCAGGTCGGCCTGGGGGCGGTCGCGCTGAAGATCCATCCGGTGCACGGCGGGTTTGAGGCCAGGGACCGGATGCTCTACCCGGCTTATGCCTGGGCCGAGGAGCGGCAGCTCCCCGTGATCGTGCACTGCGGCACGTCGACGTTCTCCGGGTCGGCCAACAGCTACGCCGACCCGGCGCTGCTCGACGAGGTGTTCCGCGACTTCCCCGGCCTGACCGTGGTGCTCGCGCACGGCGGCCGTGGCTGGTGGTACGACCAGGCCGCGTTCCTCGCGCTGATGCGGCCGAACGTCTGGGTCGAGGTGTCCGGCCTGCCGCCGCAGCGGCTGCCCGACTACTACGGGCCCTCGCTGCGCCGCCTCGCCGACAAGATGGTGTTCGGCACCGACTGGCCGGGCGTGCCCGGCGTGCTGCGGAACGCCCGTGTGCTGGAGAAAGTCCTGCTCGATGCGGGGTGCACGGCCGCACAGGTGGCATCGGTGCTGGGCGGCCACGCGGGCCGGATTTTCGGCCTGGGCTGACTTCTCCGGCGATCTCTCGCACTGCCGGTATTTGTCAGTAACCTACGGCCCGGGGTTCGACGTCTTTCAAATGTGACGTCTCACCCCAGGGAGCCTTCCAGTGACCGTGCGGCCTGACTCGAGCGGCTGGACAGACGACGTGCCGCGCGGCGGCCTGCCCCCGGCCCTGATCCAGGCCACGCGCCAGCCGCCGCAGGGCGGCACCACGCTGGTGCTCGAAACTGACGGCCAGGACGTCATCGTCGTGGTGGGTGAGCAGGGCGGCGACGCCAGGCAGATGTGGGCCTTCATACGCCAGCAGCTGACCGGGAAGAAAGCGGCCAGGATGTGACGGCCGGGGCCGGGGCGGCACCGTCAGCCCCGGCCCCGGGGACCGGCGTCCTGGTCAGGGGAGGGTGATCCGTGATCCGCATCGAGCGCGCCGCGCTGCCGGCCGGGATGAACGCGTTCGCCCGCCGCCAGGACGGCACCATCGTGGTGTACGTCAGCAGCGGGCTCTCGGTCCTGCAGCGGCGCGCCGCGATCAGGGAGGCCCTGCGCGCGGCGCCGCTGGCCGGATGGCGCGCTCTGCGCAGCCCGACGCTGCTTCCGGTGCTGGCGGGCAGCGCGGGTCTGCGGCGGGCCCCGGAAGGCCGCTGGGTTTCCCGGGCGCTGCTGGCGGCGGCCGTGGTTGTGGTGGCCGTGGCGCTCAGTTTCGCCGCCGCGACGCTCCTGGCCAGCGGGGCCGCGCCGCACCAGGGCGGCAGGCCGCCCGGGGCGGTGCAGCCCGGCGAACTGCCGGCCGTGGGATCGGGCCGCCCGGCCGCCGGATCAGGGCCTAGCGGCCCGGCCGGAACCACCCCCGGCTCCTCCGCCGGGTCGCCTGGCGCAGCGCCCGCCCGGGCCGCGCAGCCCAGGAACAGCGCCGGGGCCGGGGCGCCGGCCCCGGAGACGTCGGGCCAGGCCGCCACCGTGCCGGCGGCGGCACCGTCGCCGCAGCCGTCCGGTCAGGCCACGTCGTCCGCCCCGGCACCCGCGCCGTCGCCGAGCCCGTCGCCGACCTCCAGCCAGGGAGGCTGCGTCGACCTGCTCGGCATCCAGGTCTGCGTGTAGCGGACGCCCGGGCCGCCCGTCACTGATCCCTGGCGAACTCCTCGATCGGCTTCACTCCGGCCGTGCCCCGCCTGAGCCGCCACAGCAGGACGGCCACGTACCAGAGCAGCGCCAGGCCGAAGCCGTACCCGATGAACTTGTCGGAGGCGTGGAACGGCGAGGGCACCGACAGCACAAACATGATCAGCACGGTGTAGCCGAGCACGAAGCCGATCACCGGCCGGGCCCACCGCCCCAGCGAGAACACCCCGGGGATGCTGTCCAGCGTGCGCCGCTTGATCGCGTAGCCGAGCGTGATGAGGAAGTAGATGATGTACGGAATGATCGCGGTCGCCCCAACCAGGGTCAGGAACGCGCTGGTCTGGAAGTACCCGTAGATCATCGCGCCGAGATCGATGACGGCCAGCACCAGCAGCGCGATGATCGGGGTCTGGGTGCGCGGGTTGACCTTCCGCAGCGAGCCGGAGAACGGCAGCATGTTGTCGCGCGACAGCGAGTAGGCCAGCCGCGCCTGGGCGCCCGCGCCGACCACCAGGATCGCGAACATCGAGAAGATGACGAACGCGATGAACACCTTCACCAGCCAGGACGGCAGCCAGTAGTCGGCGATGGTCAGCAGCGGCAGCGGCGAGCTCTCCACGGTCTTGAGGTCGGGGATGGCCACCGTGAAGCCGATAAGCGCGACCATGCCGAGAACGGCCGAGCCGGCCACCGCCCAGATCACCCCGCGGGGCACGCTGCGCCGCGGGTCGACCGCGTCCTCGGACATGTCGGCGGCCAGCTCGAACCCGACCAGCGTGAACGCGCCGATGAGGCCCGCCAGCGCGAACGCGTAGAGCGTCGGGTTGTGGTTCACCGACGTGGTGTTGGTCAGGATGCCCGCGCCGTACGGCGTGGGCTTGGCCTGGACTCCCCAGAGCACGAGCAGCAGCACACCGAACACGACGGTCCCGATGATCTCGGTGAACACCGCCACGTTGTTGACCCTCGCGGCCACCTGGATGCTGATGATGTTGATGACCACCGGGATGAGCATCAGCACGATCGCCACCGCGAGCACCAGGTGGGGGCTGGGCGAGGTGTCGTTGAACTCGCTGAGCAGCAGTGGCGCGGCCACGGTGAGCATGATCGCCCCGCCGCCGACGGCCATGTACAGCAGCCCGGCGAACCCCACGAACCACCCGTACGTCGGGTTCACCAGCCGCGCGCTCCACTGGTAGGCGTAGCCGGCCAGCGGGATGCGGGTGCCGAGCTCGGCGACCACCAGCGCGATCATCAGGTTGCCGACCCCGACGATGGGCCAGGTCCAGATCGACGCCGGACCCCAGTACGACAGGCCGAAGCCGTAGTTCAGGAAGATGCCGGTGGTGATCGAGATGATCGAGAAGGCGATCGCGAACATGGAGAAGAAGCGCAGCGACCGCCGGAGCTCGGGCTTGTAGCCCGCCCGCCGCAGGATCGCCTCCTCCGGGTCGGCCGGGGTACCGGTGACGACCGCGCCTGGCGTTGAGCCCACGGGCTCCGTTGGGGTGCTAGACATTCGGGCCCTCCTTCTGTCGCTTGCGCATCTCGCCGAACGCCTCGTCCGTGGCGGCGAGCACCAGCGCAACGTCTTCGTCGGTCATGGCGGCCGACACGAACCAGTTGTGCCGCGGGTGGATGTAGGCCCCCCGCCGGAGCACCGCGGCGGCGAACTCGCTGACCTGGACGTGGCCCCGGTCGCCTCGGAAGGTGAGGTACGGCATCTGGACCGGGCCCGTGTAGTTCACCGCGAAGTCCCAGGCCGCAGCCTGGCCGAGGATGCCGTCCCGGATCGCGGTGCCCGCGCGCTCCATCACGGCGACCGCGTCCTCGGCCCGGAGCGCACGGATCGTGGCCACCGCGGCCGCCATCGCGGCCGCGGAGAACCAGAACGAGCCGGTCACGAATACCCGGCTGGCACCGTCGCGGAACGCGTCGCTGCCCACCACGGCGGCGAGCGGGTGCCCGTTGGCGATCGCCTTGCTCCACGCGGACAGGTCGGGCGCCACCCCGATCGGCTCCCAGCTGGAGCCGAGGTGCATCCGGAAGCCGCAGCGCACGTCGTCCAGGATCAGCGCCGCGCCCGCGGCGTCGCACAGCTCGCGCAGCCCGCGGGCGAACGCCGGGTCGACCAGCTCCTGGTCGTACCCGGCGTCGTGCTTGAACGGGCTGACCAGAATGCCGGCCAGGTCGTCGCCGGCCTCGGCCGCGGCGGCCCGGACACTGTTCAGGTCGTTGTAGGTGAAGTAGCCGAGGTTGGCCCGGTCGGCCGGGGTCGTCCCGTCCGGCCGGGGCGTGCACCACGGCGCAGCGCCGTGGTAGGCCCCGCGGGCCACCAGGATCCGGCTGCGGCCGGTCTGCGCGCGCGCGATCGTGCAGCACATCGTGGTCGCGTCGGTGCCGTTTTTGGCGAGCATGGCCCAGTCGGCGTGCCCGACGGTCGCCACCAGCAGTTCGGCGAGATCGACCATGACCGCGCCCGGGGCGTTCTGGCAGTCGCCGAGCTCCGCCTGGGCGGCGGCGGCCGCCTCCACGGCCGGATGCTGATGGCCGAGCACGACCGGGCCGTAGCTGCACATCAGGTCGACGTACTCGCGGCCGTCCACGTCCCAGACCCTGGCCCCGCGGCCGCCCCGCATGAACTGCGGGTAGTCCGGCGGCAGCAGGCTGGCTGACTGGTGCCCGTACATTCCGCCCGGGATGACGGCGCTGGCCCGCTCGCGCAGCGCCCTGTCCACTGGACCGGCCATGGTTCCTCCCGCTATGCCGCCAGATGTGACCCGATCCGGCCGGCCGCGCCCGGCTCGGCCCGGCTCAGGAAGCCGATTGCGTGATCCAGGCTGACGATCCCCGCGTCCGACCCGAGGCCGGTGGCCACCAGCGACCCGCACGCCGAGCCGAGCCACGCGGCGTCGGCGGGCCCGCAGCCGAGCAGCAGGCCGGCGATCATTCCCGCGTTGAACCCGTCCCCGCAGCCGGTGGTGTCCACCACGTCGACGCTGATCGCCGGGACCGCGGTGAGCTCTCCCCCGCCGGCGGTGACCAGGCACCCCTCGGCGCCCAGGGTGACCGCCACCCCGCCGGTGCCCAGGGCGAGCACATCTTTGACGGCCTGAACGATTTCGCCGCGGCCGGTCAGCCGCAGCAGCTGATCGGCATTGGGCAGGAACCAGTCGGCGGCGGCCAGCACGCCCGCGATGCGCTCGAGGTCGCCCAGGCTGCCCTGGTGCAGCACATCCACCACGACGAGCGCCCCGGCCGACGAGGCCGCGCGGGCCACCCCGGGCAGCCAGGCCGCGGCGTCACCGAGCGCGTCAGGGGCCCCGAGCATGAGCGCCCGGCAGCCCCGCACCGCGGCCGGGTCGACGTCGCCGGCCGTAAGCCTGGAGGTGGCCCCGGGAACGTGCAGCGCGGGGCGCTCGCCGTTGGGCCGGATCGGCAGGATCGTGGCCGAGGTCTGCACGCCGGGCTTGCGGACCAGCCCGGCGGTGTCGACGCCGTGCCGCTGCAGCGCCGCGACCAGGACATCGCCGAGCAGGTCATCGCCGATGGCGCCGACGGAGGCGACCTGCGCGCCCAGCTTGGCCAGGTCCACGCTGGTCCCGGCCGCGGTACCCGCGGCCGTCGCCCTGATCTCCTGCAGCCGGGCGCTGCCCTGCCCCGGCGGGATCGCCTCGACCGGGCGGCCGAGCACGTCGAGGATGTGCGCGCCGATCACGACCACCCGGCCGAGACCGGGGCTGGCCTGCGCCCCACCGCCTGCCCGCCCTCCCTCGGCCGGCCCGCTCATCCGCCGTCCCTCACGCCGGCCCGGCTGCCCCGGGCCTCCCCGTACCTGCGGCGGCGGACCTCGGCCGTCACCTCCGCCAGTTCCTCCTCGGTCAGGATCCGCGGGGTCCCGCGGGCGCAGGCCAGCCGGTGCACGTGCGCCAGCCACTCGAGCAGCAGCGCCCGGTCATAGGCCTCGGCCAGCGTGGCCCCGTAGCAGATGGCCCCGTGATTCTGCAGGATCGCCGCGCGCCGGCCCTCCAGCGCCGCCACCGCGGCGCGGGCCAGGCCGCCGGATCCGAACCTGGTGTAACCGGCCACCCGCACGGGACCGCCCAGACCAGTGATCGCGTAGTGGATGGCGGGCAGCTCATCGCTGACCGCGGACAGCGCGATGACCTCGGGCGAGTGGGTGTGCACCACGGCTCCCGCCTGCGTGGCGGCGTACACGGCCAGGTGCATCGGCGTCTCCGACGACGGCTCGGCGGGCGCGCTGAGCACCGTCCCGTCCAGGGCGACCGCGCAGATGTCCGCGGGCCCCATCTCCCGGTAGGCGATCCCGGACGGCGTGATCAGGACCTCGTCCCCGGCGCGCACGCTCATGTTGCCTGCGCTGCCGACGGCCAGCCCGTCGTCGAGCAAGCGGACGCTGTAGCTGACGAGCTGCTCGCGGTCCTCGCGACGCCCGCCAGGATCGTGCCGGTACACTACCCCCGGATGGTAGACGGACGTCCGACAAAAAAACAGCCTTGCCGAGATCATGCCGAAAATCGTCGACTGGGATGCCAGGCGGGATGAGATCCTCTCCGCGACCTGGCGGGTGATCGCGCGCGACGGCATAGCCAAGGCCACTATCCGGGCCATCGCCCGCGAGGCGGACTGCTCGCGCGGGATCCTCGCGCACTACTTCGATGACAAGGCGGACATCCTCGGGTCCGCGCTGGTGATGTCGCACCGCCGGGTGGCCGAGCGGATGGACGCGGCCACGGCCGGGCTCAGCGGCCTGGACGCACTCCGGGTGGTCATGCTCGAGGCGCTGCCGCTGGACGAGCGCCGGGACCTGGAGGCGCAGATCGAGATCAGCTTCTGGGGCCGGGCGCTGGGCACCGCGGAGCTCAGGGAACTGCAGCACGCGGAGTTCGACCGGCTCTGTGCCCGGCTGCGCCGCCATCTGGCCGAGGCCAGCGACCGCGGCGAGCTCGGCCCGGCCGCCGGCATCGACCTGGCCACGCACCAGCTGGTGGTGCTCATCGACGGGCTGAGCGCAGAGCGGGTGCTGTACCCGGGCCGGGTCACCCCGGAGCGCCAGGTCGAAATGCTCGACACGCTGCTGGCCAGCTTCCGGTCCAACCAGGCCTGACCCCTTCATCCCAGGCATCAGAGACCATTCAGGTACTGTGTTGCCAGCCGTACGTCACGGGGCCACCAGCGGTGGGCTGCGGCGGCAGGGAGCGGGGCGCTGCAGGTCTGGAGCGGAACTCGCTATGAGGGCACCTCTGAGCGGAAAGTTACGGGCGAACAGAGTGAGTTCCGCAGCGAGCACTGCCTCGGGTACCGGTACGCCTCCACTGGCCCATCCCGGCGCGGCCGGGCCGCCGCGCAGCGGCCTGACCAGAGGCCTGATCTGGGCGTCGGGCATCGGGATCGGCACGGCAATCCTGATCATGATCGGGGTCTCCACCGTGCGGCACAGCATGGCGGTCCCGCTGATGCCCTGGCCGCCGGGGATCCCGCCGCTGGAGTTCAGCGGCCGCCTGCCACCGATGCTGGTCTATCTCGCGCTCTGGGCCGCGGCGCTGCTGGGCGGCGGTGGCGTGATCGCCGGGCTGGCCGCGCTGGCGCGCGGGGCCAGGTTCCCGGCCCGGCCGCTGCTCGCGGCCTCGTTCGTGGCGGTGGCCGCGTTCACCGTGCTGCAGCCCGCCGGGTCCACCGACACGCTCAGCTACGCCAGCTACGGCCGGATCGCGGCGATCGGCCACAACCCGTACCTGATGACTCCCAATCAGCTGCGGCTCATCGGCGATCCCGTCGGGCAGCTGGCCAACCAGGTCTGGAAGCGCCAGGGGTCGCTGTACGGGCCGCTGGCCACCGTCGAGCAGCGGGCCGCCGCGGATCTCGGCGGCACCTCAGCGGCGCGGATCGTGTTCTGGCTGAAGCTGTGGAACGCGCTCCTGTTCTGCGCCATTGCGCTCGGCCTGGACCGGCTGCTGCGCTCGGACCCGGCCCGGCGGGCCCGGGCGCACCTGCTCTGGTCGCTGAACCCGCTGCTGCTGTGGGCGCTGATCGCGGCCGGTCATCTCGACGTGCTGGCCGCGGGCGCGAGCATCCTCGCGCTCACCCTGGTGCGGGCCAGGCCGCAGGACCCGGTTCGCGGGAACACGGATCAGCAGAATGAGCTGACCGGGCTGCTGACCGGGCTGGCCGCGGGAGTGCTGATCGGGGTGGCGGCCGATTTCATGCTCACCTACCTGCTGCTCGGAGTCGCGCTGCTCTGGGCCCTGCGCCGGCAGGCCCTGGCGTTCGGCGCCGCCCTGGCCGGCATCTGCGTCACGGTCGTGCCCGCGTACCTGCCGGTGGGCAGCCCGCTCATCCGCGCGCTGCTGGAACGCCGGGGCAAGGCCAGCGCGGACAACATCTACCACCTGTTCCCCTCGCTGCAGGGCCAGATGCCGCCCGCGGCGGACGTGGCGATCGTGCTCGGGTTCCTGGCGCTCGCGACGCTGCTGCTCCGGCGGCTGCCTGACGCCGCGCCGCGGCTGCCCGCGATCCAGCCGGCCCTGGCGCTCGGCCTCGCCTGGCTGTTCCTGTGGTACTACCAGCTGCCCTGGTACGACACGATGATCATCGGGCTGCTGGCCCTCTACCCCGCTTCCCGGCTCGACTACGTGGTGATGTGGCAGTTCACCGCGGGCACGTTCGCCCTGATGCCCGGGGGCAGCAGCCGTCTGCCGCCGCACGGCCTGCTGACCGTGCTGAACCACGACGCCAAGAACTTCATCACCCCGATCATGCTGATCGCCGCCGTGGTAGCCCTGGTCCTGTTGTGCATAACCGGAGACTGGGATATCCAGGATGATCGGCTGGACCATGCTGGCCGGGGAGGAGAGGTTGGTGTCGGGGTTCGATAGCGCGGCCGTCCGGGACAGGTTTTCTTCGCTGGGCGGTGATTTCGTCTTCCTGGACGCCCCAGGCGGCACGCAGACCCCCGATGAGGTCGCTGACGCCGTGGCCCGCGTGTACCGGGAGGCCAGCGGCAACATCGGCGTGCCCTACGCCACCAGCCGGCGCATCGGGGCCGTGGTCGAGGCGGCCCGCGCGGGAGCGGCCCGCTTCCTCGGCTGCGACACCGAAGAGATCGTGTTCGGCGGCAGCATGACCTCGCTCAACTTCGCGCTGTCCCGCACCCTGGCCCGCACGCTGCAGCCCGGCGACGAGGTGCTGGTCACCCGGCTGGACCACGACGCCAACGTGGCGCCGTGGCTCGAGCTGGCGCACGATCACGGGATCGTCGTCCGCCAGGTGGACGTCAACCCCGACACCACCCTCGACGTGTCCGACCTGGAGCGCCTGCTCGGGCCGCGGACGCGGGTCGTGGCTTTTCCCTGGGCCTCGAACGCGGTCGGGACCACGGTCGACGCGAAGGCGGTCTGTGATCTTGCCCACCAAGCGGGCGCGCTGGCCTGGATCGATGCCGTGCAGTACGCCCCGCACGAGCCGATCGACGTCCGGGCCGCCGGCGCCGACGTGCTGCTGTGCTCGGCCTACAAGTTCTGCGGGCCGCACCTGGGCATCGCCTACGGGCGCCGCGAGGTGCTCGAGGCGTGGCGCCCGTACAAGGCCAGGCCCGCTCCGATGCAGCCGGTCGGCCACCGCTTCGAGACCGGCACCCTGCCCTACGAGCTGCTCGGCGGCCTGGCCGCCACGTTCGACTTCCTGGACAGCCTGGGCCCGCCCGAAGAGATCGTCGCCTGGGAGCGTCAGCTCGGCGAGCGGCTGCTGGCCGGGCTGCCGCCGGGGGCGCGCCTCTACGGCCTGCCCGCCACCGGGGCCAGGGTCCCGACGTTCCTGATCAACTTCCCCGGCGTTTCCTCGGGCGCGCTCTCCGCGGCGCTGGCCGACCTGGGCTTCGGCGTATGGAGCGGCGACAGCTACTACGCACCGGGACTGCAGGAACGGATCGCCTGGGGCGAGGCGCTGCGCATCGGCCTGGCGTTCTACAACTCGCTCGACGAGGTCGACCGGCTGAACGAGGCGCTCGGCTCGCTGGTGCAGGCGCACGCCGCGGCCCCGTCGGGCCGGGGCTGATGCCGGCGGACGCCGACCGCGACGCGGGTCAGGACGCCGCCCCGGCCGCCGGGGGGCTGACCCGGCGGCTGGTCACCGTGCCGCCGGGCGGGCGGTTCGGCGGGACGGCCGGGCCCGGGGGCGAGCTGTGGTTCGTGATCGCCGGGACCGGGCGGCTGGACGCCGGCCCATGGGCGGGCACGCCGCTGGGCCGCGACACCGGGCTGTGGCTGCCGCCGGATGCGGAGTACCGCCTCGGTACCGGGCCGGAGGACGAGGTCTTGCTGGACGTGGTCGCGCTGCCCGCCGGCCCGGCGCAGGCTCAGGAGCCGGCGGGACCGCGGATGTCCCGGCTCCGCGACTGCGCGGTCGAGCAGACCGGCGACCGGCGCTTCCGGGTGCTGCTGGGTCCCGGGCGCGGGTGCGAGGCCGCCACGCAGTTCCTGGGCGAGATACCGCCGGGCCGGGCCCCGGAGCACAGCCACCCGTACGACGAGGTGGTGCTGGTCCTCGAGGGTGCGGGCGTGCTGCACGCGGGTGGCACCGACCGGGCGCTGGCGCGCGGCACCACCGTGCACCTGCCGCCGGGCCTGCCGCACTGCCTGGAGAACACCGGGACCGGCACGCTGGTGGTGCTGGGTGTGTTCCACCCCGGCGGCAGCCCGGCGCAGAAGACCGCGGGTTAGGCTCGGCAGATGATCCCGACCGGGCACCTGCTGGCCTTCGCGCTGCTCTCCTTCGCTCTGATCGTGATACCGGGGCCGAACGTGATGTTCGTCATCAGCCGTTCGCTGCAGCTGGGCCGGGCCGCCGGTGTCGGTACCGCCTTCGGCGGGCAGGCCGGCGTCTACCTGCAGGTCGTCGCCGTGGCGTTCGGGGTCGGGGCGCTGGTCGAGCAGTCCGTCGCGGTGTTCACCGCGATCAAGCTGGCGGGCGCGGCCTACCTGGTCTACCTGGGCGTGCAGGCGATACGGCACCGCCGGTCGCTGGCGGAGGCGCTGGGCGTCACGGCGGCCAAGAAGACCCCGCTGCAGATCGTGCGCGACGGCTTCCTGGTCGGGGCGACCAACCCCAAGGTGATCGTCTTCTTCGCCGCGGTGCTGCCGCAGTTCGTGGACCGGGCCACGGGCCACGTGCCGCTGCAGATGCTGGCGCTGGGCGCGGTGTTCATCGGCATCGCCGCGGTGTCGGACGCCGCGTGGGCGGTGGCCGCCGGGTCGGCCCGGACCTGGCTCGGCCGGTCTCCCCGCCGGATGGAGCTGATCGGCGGGACCAGCGGCCTGGTCATGATCGGCCTCGGCGCCAGCCTGGCCATCACCGGCCGCGAAGACTGAGCCGCCACAGGCCATGCCGGTTTCCGTGCTGACCGCGGCGCCCGGCCCGGACCAGATGGCCGAGGCCAGGACGGTCTACGCTGCGGCGTTCGGCCAGGCTCCCTACCACGAGGACGATCAGCAGGTCACGGCCTTCTCCGAGCGTGTGCTCCGGTATGCGGCCGAACGCCATGGGTTCCGCTTCGTCACCGCCCGGGACCCCGACGGTCGGATGACCGGCCTGGCCCTCGCCGTGCTGGCCGAGCCCGGCGACTGGTGGCGTGACCAGGCGGCGGCCGCGCTGCCCGGACCGGAGGCGGCCCGCTGGCTCGGCGACCTCTGCCTGGAGGTCGTGCACGTCGCCGTCACGCCCGCCGTGCAGCGGCAGGGCACCGGGAAACGCCTGCATGGCGCGCTGATCTCCGGGCCCCCCGCGCCCACGAGCGTGCTGAGCTGTCACCCGGACGCCGGGCCCGCCCAGCGGCTCTACCTGGGCCAGGGCTGGACGCTGCTCACCGACGACTTCCGGACGGCCGGCGGCCAGCCCGGCTACTGGCTGATGGCGCGCGACCTCTGACCGCCGGGCCTCAGGTCTGCAGGGGCAGCATCTCGGCGACGAACTGGCTGAGGAACCGGTCCGCGGACGCGGCCGGGGCCGCCGGCCTGACCACGAACTTGCTCAGGCCCTGGGCCACGTACGCCTCGATCATCCGCTGCGCGTCCGGCCAGCTCGCGGCGACCAGGTCGGCCGGGTCGGCGTCCGGCCGCCGCTCCCGCACGGTCGCCATCATCTGGTCCGGGATGCCCTCGGTCCCGACCGCCAGGCTGATGCCGAAATGATCGGCCTCCACCTCGCGGCCCGCCTCGGCCGCGGCTGCCTCGATGGCCGCGCGTCCCGCGCCTGCCTCGGCCGGGGTGATCAGGCTGGCCAGCCAGCCGTCGGCGAGCCGGCCGACGCGCCGCAGCGCCCCGGGGGCCGTGCCGCCCAGCCAGATGTCCAGCGGCTTGGCCGGGCGCGGCCCGATGCTCGCCCCGTCGACCGTGAAGAACTCGCCGTCAAAGGACACGCTGTCCTCCCGCAGCAGCCGCCGCAGCAGGAGCAGGGACTCATCGAACACCGCGGCCCGGCGCCCGGGCGGCACCGGGAACAGGTCCCGCTCACTCCGCCGGGCGGGCCGCAGGCCGAAGACCGGCAGGACCCGCCTCGGCGCCAGTCCGGCCAGCGAGGCGAGCTGCTTGGCGACCAGGACCGGGTGGCGGCCCGGCAGCACCGATATCCCGGTGCCGACCTTGAGCCTGGCCGTCCTGGACAGCGCGTACGCCATGCCGATAAACGGCTCGACCAGCGGCCCGTACACCATCTCGGGCAGCCACAGCGAGTCGACGCCGGCCTGCTCGAGGGCGTCGACGGCCGCGGCGTACCCGCCGGGGGCGCCCGCCGGCCCCAGCGCGATCCCGATCCTGACCTTCACCCGTCCATCTCATCACGGCCGCCGGTGTCAGTGCTGGTGCCGGCCTCCGGCCTGGGCGCCGAGCGCGAAGGCGAGCAGCGAGTTGGCCGTGTAGTCGGCGGCGGGCTCGACCGAGGGCCAGCTGACCACGTTGTCCTCGTAGGCGGCGGTGGCGGTGTTGAACCCCTTGTAGTGGCCCGCACGGCAGGCCCGCATCCCGTCCACGGTGCCGAGGCCGACGAAGTTGTCCGGGCTGCTCGGGCCGTCCACGGTGGCCCCGAGCTGGATGTTGCCCCGCCCGGTCAGCGAGCCGGCCAGGTTGGCGATCTCGCTCTGCATGCAGTGCGGGAACGTGCTGCCCGCGCCGACGACGAAGGAGCTCCCCCAGCCGTTAGCGCCGAGCGCGAAGTTCAGCTGCTGCTGCGCGAACGCCTGGTACGCGGCCGAGCCGCCGTAGCGCTGGTACAGCGCGTTGGTGATGTACAGGCCGAACGCGTGCGGCGTCGCGTCGCTGTCGCCCAGCGCCGAACCGAGCTGGAACGGGTCGCCCTGGGCTTCGCTCTCGCCCAGCCTGAGCTGTGCGGCAAGGTCGTCCAGGATCGCGCCGGGGGCGACCACCGGCGGGACCGGCGCGTGCCGCATGGCCTGGAGCAGGTCGGCCTCGGCGATCGCGCCGTTGTCGTACAGGTTCAGCGTGTCGCCGCCCGCCGGGTGGCCCTGCGCGAGATAGGCCCTCGCCCACTTCCCCGCGGTCTGCAGGTCGGCGCTCAGCGCCGGGGCCGGGGCGCGGAGCGCCTCGTCGGCCAGGGCGATCTCCGCCGCGCCCCAGAGCATGTCGCTCTTCCACTCGGTCCCCGGGTAGAAGTCGTGCGGGAACGCGGTGACGAGGTTGCCCACGTGCGTGGTCTTGGCCATCGCGTAGATCCCGCGGGCCAGCCCGAGCAGGTGCTCGGCCCGGCTGCGGTCGGTCCGGGCGGCGAGCTGGGCGCCGAGGGCGAAGTCCGCGGCAAAGCGCCCGGCCAGGTCGGGGTCGATCTTCTGGCCCGGCGGGGCGGCCGCGAACACCGGCCGGTACTTGACGAAGCGGGCGGTGGGCCCGGGGTTGCCGCCCGGCTTGACGTTGAGCCGGTCCTCCTGCTGCGGCAGGAACCAGAAGTTGTAGTCGCCCTGGATCGTGTTGCTGGCGTTGCCGGTGCCGATGCCGACCTGGATGTACAGCACCTTCTGCGCGGGCCGCCACAGCTTCTGCAGCCAGCTCAGGCCGAATCTGGCCTCGGGCAGCAGCGTGCGGTACTGGCCGGGGAAGTCGCGCGCGGCGATCAGCATCAGGCCGTCGGCGTAGCTCTCCGTGTAGCCGAACTTCTCGTAGCCGCCGCCCGCGTCGAACCAGCCTCCGGCGACGTTGACCGGGCCGCCGGTCCTGGTCAGCTTGCCGACCAGATTGTCGTCGCTGTCGTAGCGCGGGTCGGCGTAGACGATCGCCCGGCGGTCGGTGAGGTTCGCCGGCTGGCGGTCCAACACCGACGGCACGACATCGGCGCCGTCCCGTTCCGAGGTGAAGTACCGCACGGCGTTGTTCACCAGACCGTGGTACAGAGCCTGCCCGCTGGCGACCAAGAACGGCGGCGACACGGCCGCCGGGGCCGTGAGGATCTTGACCCGGTAGCGGCCCGGATGCCGGAGCGCCGAGAAGTCGAGCTGGTAGACCGCCTTGAAGACGCGGTTCCACCGCCCCACGTCAGCGGACGACCAGCCGCGGTAGACGACCCCGTGATCGCCGATGACCACGAACCGGACGCCGCTCACCGCCTTGGGCAGCATGGCGAACGCCACCTTCGCGCCGCCCGGGGTGTATCCCACCTGGTTGACCCGGACCACCGGCGTGGGACCGCTCGCGGCCGCGCCCGCGGCGGGAGCGGCGGTCACCGCCGCGGCCAGCACGGTCGCGGCCAGCAGGGCCGGAACCAGCAATCGGGAGGCAACGTTGCGCATGGGCCGACCTCCGCCGAGAGAGGGGCGTTTCAAATTAATTAGGAAAGTTACCAAACAATCAGGATCCCCCGCTAGACCCTGGCCACGACCCGCCCCGTCTTTCTGCCGCGTCTTTCTGTCCCGTCCGCCCAGCCTGGCCCCCTCGGCCTCTCCGCTCGCCCCCGCCCTCTCCGCTCGCCCCCCGCCCTCTCCTCCCGCCCCGTCCGGCCACCCCGCCCTCTCCGCCCACCCTGCTTTCATGATCCCGGACCCAAACCCGCGCATAAGGGGGTTTGAGTCCGGGATCATGGAAACCGAACGCGGGCGGCCCCTCCCGGCTCTGCCCAGCCCGCATTTTCATGATCCGGTAGCGAAACCCGTCGTATCTGCAGGTTTCGCTACCGGATCATGAAAACCGCCGCCGCACGGCCAGCCGGCGCGGCGCGCACCATGATCGTGCGACGAAACCCGCAGATACAGCGGGTTTCGTCGCACGATCATGAAAACCGCGCTGCGGGGCCGCGCAGAAGCCTGCCGCGGGCCGCAGGTTGCGCATCGGGCGGGTGACCGCCGACCTATCCGGACCCGCGCGCCCCGCCCGCCTGGCCCAACGCCTGCACGCCGCCCGTCGGTGCGGGGGCTGGTGTGCCGGCGCCGCGCGGAGTGCCGACGGGCGCCGGGCTCCGGGCGCGGAGGGCAGGCGGGCGGGCGCCGGGCT
>Ga0070714_100001015_pt1 | contig 20067 bp, 10 predicted proteins | sample LARL83metaG_FD_65450 | JGI IMG/M metagenome (GOLD analysis project Ga0070714, IMG submission 65450) | Corn, switchgrass and miscanthus rhizosphere microbial communities from Kellogg Biological Station, Michigan, USA - LAR L8-3 metaG | ecosystem: Host-associated > Plants > Roots > Rhizosphere ... | reverse complement strand
CCCGCTTGTAAGGCGGGTGCTCTACCGCTGAGCTATGCGCCCTGGTGTCCGCAACACGTTGCCGTCGCGGAACCCCAGCAAGCGTACCGGTTCCCGGCAGGTTAGCCCACCGGGCGCCGCCCTGCGAGCGCGAATTCCTGTCAAGCATCTCGGTGCTAGGTCACTTATCTTGACGCTTAGAAAGTGACCTAGCTCCCCCGGACAGGATGGGAGTTCACCGTGGTCAGCACGACCAAGACCGCCCAGCGCCGGGCCACCGGCCGCCCGCTGCGCAGCCCGCTCGCCGTCGTCGCGCTGCTCGTCCTGCGCTACGCACAGCCAGTCACCAAGATAACCAGCCTCACCATCAGCGACATCATCACCGATGGATGACCAGGTGCTGGTTCGCGTCCAGCGTGGTCAGGGGGCGAGCCGCAGCCCTCGCACGAGGCCGATGGCGTACTCGCCCGGCGGCGGGACGCTGTCATCGCCCAGGAGCATCGCGCTGAACGAGTAACTCAGACACGCGCCCAGCAGCAGGCGGGCACTCGCACGGGGATCCGCGTCCGCCGCTATGCGGCCGAGTTGCTGCTCGTCGCGCAGGTACCCGGCAACCGCGTCCTCAGCACGGTACGGACCAAGCCCGCGCGCCTTCATCGCATGGCGCAGCTCGATCAGCTGTGCGGGCACCGCCAGCACTGACACTTTGACCGGAAGGATCTCGGCGTAGAAGTCGATTGTCGCGCGAGCCGCCGCCGACAGGTTTTCATCGACGCTGCCATGCCCGGCCCGCGCCGTCGCGGCGGACAGCGCGTGGACGTAGACCGGCAGGCGGTCCTGCAGCATCGCCAGATAGAGGTCCGCGGCCGCATGGCCGCGCGCTGCGTCCCCGGGCCAGACGCCGACCGCAGCCGCCCCGAACCTGCCGCTACCATCGCGGTCCTCGCCGGACATCATGGCCGAAGCCGCATCGGCAACACGATGCCGCGCGCGTGCCGGGGTATCGACGGGATAGAAACCGGAACGCTGCTGTTCAGAAGGCACTGATTCCGCCAATAGTGTGATCCTTGCTCGGCCCGCCACGGCAACCCTCTCACGGAGCTGCCCTACCCCGCTACGCAACCGCTCGCCCCGTCGGCAGATCGTGTGCGAAAAGGGCTGGGTACCCGGCTCTTTTCGCACACAATCATGAAGGCTCAGCCCGGCCGGCGGCGCATAGCGGCGCAAAGCGGGCGCGCTCCGGGGGCGGGCAAGGTCAGCCGTACAGGGTCGTCGTCTGGAGCCGCGGGTCGGCGTTGATCTCGGCTTCGGTGAAGCGCTCGGTGATCATCTCGCCGCGGGCGAACAGGGCGGTCTGGTCGGAGTAGTGCGGGGAGCCGGGGTTGGCGGATTCGGAGTAGGTGATGACCGTCCTGGTGCGCGGCCCACGCGGGGTGAGCTCGGTGGCCATGATAAAGGTCGAGCCGTTGCTGGCATCGGTGCCCACGGCGCTGCCAGCCGGGGTGTTCCCCTCGATGCGGTCGAAGCAGCCTTCGCCTTCTGTGCAGCCGGGCAGCGAGATCCCGGCGTAGTGCTGCACGGCACCCAGCGTGATGTTCAGCGGAACGCCGTGGGCCTGGAAGTACTCCACCGCGTCGGCCAGCGCCGCCTGCACAGCCGGATCGCCGGTGTTGAGGTCGCGTGGCGTGCTGACCGGCTGGGACGGGTCGAAGGGGATGCTCCACCAGCCGGGCGTGTAGTTGACCTGGCCGTAGGCCAGCTGCCACAGCACCTCGCCGCGGCTGCGCAGGTCGGCGCGGCCGTTCCAGGCGTTCAGCACCGAGCACGCGGCGCTGACGTTCACCTGCTTGCCGTCGCTCGCGGTCAGCACCGGGTGAGCCTGGCACATCGCGACCACCGCGGTACGGGCCAGGTCGGCGCTGTAGTTGCGCTGGCCGAGCATGGTCTCCTGAAGGCTGTTGAGCGTGAAGCCGGGCGGGCCGTAATCATCGGTGCCCGCCACCCGCTGGCCGATCATGTCGAGGCTGAGGCGGGGCCGCAGCTCGAGCGAGGCGCGGGTGTCGTAGATAGGCGCATAGCCGGCGAGGGGAGCCCGCGGGTTGGTGTACCTAGGGCTGTTGTTGGAGTTAGCGACGTAGTCGGTGCGGGTCAGCCGCGGGTAGCCGCCGGGCCCGAAGATGCCGGGCTCGATCGCGTCCGGGTCGCTGCCCCAGCCGCAGGCGGACGTCGAGCCCTCCAGGATGGGGACGGTGCTTTCCCCGCCACCAGCCTTGCCAACCTGGCATCGTTGTTCCAGGGCGGCGGTGACGTGCGGGGCCACCGTGGCGTCGGCGAAGTACACGGTGCCGCTGGTGTCCGTCGCCAGGGTGTAGGTCCAGGGCAGGCCCTGGTAGGTGTCCTGAGCGGCACGAAGCTCGGTGAGGTTTTCCGATCGTCCCATGCCGAGGAATTCATCCACCGAGCGCACGTTGTCGGCCCCGGCGTCGCGGATGGCGATCGCGTTCGACGTCGTCCAGCCGTTCGCGAGCACCGGCCCGTAGACCGAGCTGTACAGGGTGCGGGTGACCGTGGAGAGGTTCCCGGCCGGGTCGCGAACCGTGACCGCTACGTCCTCCTTGCTCATAGCCACCGCATGCCCGTCGACCAGGTAGCTGGTCGGGTCGCCGGGGACCAGGTTCAGCCGGTAGAAGGTGAACCGCGTCGCGTGCGAGGCGGTCAGGGTCCAGGCCGCCCCCGTAGTGTGGCCGAATTCGATCACCGGTGAGCCGTACAGGCTGCCGCCGGATACGTTCAGCACCCCGGGGATGGTGAACTGCACCTGATAGATGCGAGCGTTACCCGTCCAAGGCACGTGCGGGTTGGCCAGCACCATCCCGTCGTGGTTCACGGTTGCGTCGCGACCGAGCGCCCAGCCGTTGCTGGACGCCTTGGCCGCCTGCACGTCAGGTAGTGCCGGTCCCGAAGGTGTCATCCCCTTCGGGGTGGGAGTGGGCGTTGGGGTCGGGGTAGGCGAGCCGGGGGCAGGCGGGCTCGCCGTGGCGATGGCCTGCTTTTCCATGGACTGCGCGGTGAGCGTGTCGAAGTCATACATGAGCGTCCACACGTCGAGCGCGGTGATCGGGGTGACCCAGGCCTGGCCGCGGCATGCCGGGTCGGGCAGGTGTGCCACCCCGGTGTCGGCCAGGTAGCGATTGTAGCCCGCGACGTACCCGTTTACCAGGTCACGGGCCTGCCGCGTGGGGCCGATGGGAGCGGGACGGGCCAGCAGCCGCCGCACGACGCCGGACTTCAGCAGGCCCTGGTAGTAGGTGTCGCTGTCCAGGTTGGAGGCCGACGCCCCCAGCGTGTCGCCGGAGTCGGCCGCCGGGCCGAAGTACGCCGACCGCTCCCCCCGCAGTGTCACCACCCGGTTGGCCATGACGCACATGTTGTCCTGCGCGAACGCGTACCCGTAGCCGTACCCGAGGCCGGCGTAATTGCGGGCCAGGATGTGCGGTACGCCGTATTCCGTACGCCGGATCTCGGCGGAATATGCCGTGCTGGTCGTGCGCGCGGCCGAGCCGGCCGCCAGCAGCGTCCCGGAAGCCTGTGCGGCGGGCACCGCGCCCGGCAACGCGCATGCCCCCGCGATCAGGCACGCGCCCATGGCCGCGGCTAGCAGCGGCAACCGCCGCGTGCCGTGCCGGAACAAGGACATCCTCAATCGGTGCGAGATCGGTCTGTTCATTGAAATCCCCTCGTAACGTCAGCCCCGCTCGACGGTTAGATACTGAGTAGTATACTGAGTATCTTTATGTTGCGAAGGACCTGGCCGAAGCCCGCGATCGTGTGGACCCTCCCGCGGGCAACGGGTGTGGCCATGCCAGGACAGTAGGCCAGCCCGTTCGGCCCGCGCGTCGGTCGCAAGAATGAATTCGGGTACCGCAACCGGCTGACCCTCATCCCCAGGATGTATGCCGATGCTGTCCACGCTGGAGAGCGCCCGGCTGGTCACGCCGGGCGGTCCGGTGCAGGCCCCATGGCGGGGCCTTGCGGCGTCCTTGACGGACACGTAGCCTCAGAGTTAATCACGCGCCATGGCGTTACGAATCGACTCCGGGGTAACATTGAGTGAATCGGACAGCAAGGACACACCCGAGAGCACTGAGAATATTATTCGGAGTGCATTAACAGCAGACGAGAGCTACTCCGGAGAAGTTGTATTTCGGGAGCACGATGACAAATTTCTCCGCGTCGCCCTCTTCGTCTGCCAGCAGATCCCGTTCAACAGCTACCAACGTTTCTGTGATGAGGTCTACAGGATTTCGTTTGTCAAGCTCAAAATCGACTATACGAAGACGTACCTACCCGAGTCTTTCACTAGTGACGCGAAGAAGCTGAGCGTCGCTCCATGGAATCCCGACCAGGCCGTACACTCCGCCGACGGGTATCCGTTCCATCCCTACGGGAGCGGCAGCGGGGCAACTCACCGTATCTACGTAAGCCCGGTACCCCAACACGCTACCGCTGTCTACGGGCACATCCTTGAGCTGTCCGGTGCGGATAAACGGATCAAATGGTCAAAGCTCGCCGACTATGAGATAGTAACTAGATGCCGCGACTTGCTCGTCGTATACGTGTCAGGAGATGACGCACTCGCAGATATGGCAACCGCCTTGCAGTTGTACCAGCAAGATAATGCCGCTCACTTCCTGAACGAGATACCGGTCATGACGGCGCCGTTGCGCGATCTGCGAGGAGTCGGTTACGCCGAGGACCTCGGCTACTTGCTTCCAGGCAATGAGGTGGTTAAATACTTCACGGCGCAAGATGAAGACTGGCAGAAGAAGCACGACTGGATACATTCCGATGATCAAACCGGGATAGTCAACCTATCCCACTCTCAATGGCGGGCAGTTTTCATTCTGGCCGCCCTCCGCAAGTCTGGCAACGGCGGATTGGACGCGCTACGGGGAAACCTCGTTACGATAGCCATAGCCGCGGGTCTGACGCCGGACACCATGCATAAGCGTGGGCAGATTACCGCGGAGCTGGTCGGCCTGATCGCTGGAGTGCTGTTCCCAGAGAAGGAGCCCGAGTCCGACCAGTGAGGCCGTTCCAACCCGAAGTTGCTGGCCAGGGGCTGATATGGTGCGGCTCGGGTTATATCGATCACCGGCACAAGCGCCTTCGTCTGTGTTTCATGTCAGAAAAGGGCCCAGTGTTATAAAAGGCGCCAGATCCGCACCCTTTTCTAACAGAGAGCACTTATCTAACACGTTAGCGAACGCCGTACGCCGCACATATGCCGAAATATCGTATACCGGCAGCAATGCGGTTACTAGCGCAGGAGGCGGCGGCGCGACCCGCAGGCCGCCCTCCCTAAACGCCGCCACCCATGCGAGATGGTATTTACGTAACTGTGTGTCACGAACTCCTTTGACCTGTGTCCCCGTAACGACCGACCAGGTCAGTGGCCGGGAGAGGCGGAGTAGGCGAACGGGTAGATCTCGGCGCCGGACGGGCCGAGGGTGAACGCGGCGGAGGTCCCCGGGTTCACCTGGAGGTAGTCGCCGGCGTTGGCGAGGAACGTGCGGAAGAAGTCGAACCGCTCGTACCGGTGCAACAGGTTCCCGCTCGCGTCGAGGACGTCGACGCTGGACAGGGTGTTGTTGTTGGGTGCCGTGCCGAGCGAGTCGGGGCTGGCGATCTCCCACACGATGAAGTCACCGGTCCCGGCGATCGGCTGCGGGTAGGCATAGACTTGACCACCCGGCTGGACGAACGACACGGCGTGCGTCGTGAGGTTCGCCAGCCCGAGCCCGTCGTGACTGCCCGCCGCCACGACGCCGCTGACCGGGTTCACGCCCAAGCCCTGGGCGAAGCCGGGGACCGGAGCGGTGAACGAGCTGACCTGGCCGGTGCCCAGGTCGGTCATCACGAGCACGCCTGGCGCGGACAGATCGGCCGCGTCGGCGACGGCGGTGATGGCCTGATGAGCCCCCGGATCCTCCGTGAAGCCGCTCTCGATCGGCGTGCTCACGCCCGTCAGCCCCGGTGCGAGGCTGATCGGCGTGCCGGTCGAGCGGGCCGCGAAGTCAGTGGGCGTCACGTACAGGCCCTTGTTGTAGCTGAGTACCGCGTCCTGGCTGGTCGAGGTGTTGGGGGCCACCGCGAGCAGCTGGCCGAGGGAGTCCGGCGGGTTCCAGGTTCCGCCCGGCGTGTGCGACGCTACCGGGTTGAGCACGGGGTACGTGTCGGTGTTGCCGGCCGGGTGGAAGTCGTCGTAGACCCCCACATCACCGGCGAACACCGCCGGGCCGCCGCCGATCGTGGAGTAGCTGTCCGTGGCCGACGAAACTAGCGGCGCCGTGGTGAGGTCCGACTGGCTGAACGTCTCGACCGAGCCGCCCGTCGAGGTGACCAGGCCGTCGTTGCCGCCGGGGTTGATCCCGAACCCGCCGACGGCCGATCCGCCGTCGTCGAGCGCCACGCCGTTCTCCAGTATCGTGCTGACTCCGCTGGACTCGCCGGTCACCGTGCCGTTCGCGGTCGCCAGCACGCGGACCGTGTGGTACATCGTGGGAGCGAGACCGAGCTTGCCGCTGTCCAGCGTCACGGTGCCGTTGGTTCCGGTCAGCGGCAGGTACGCGACCGAGCCGGAGTCGTGGCCGTTGGCATCGCGCAGCGACCCGTTCGGGTTGTTGAACGTGCTCATGTTCCCGTTGGGCAGCGGGCCGGGTGCGCTGAACTCCGCTATCGCGCCGGTCGCTCCCGGCACACCGCGGACGTCCCAGCCGAGCCGGAATGTTCCGTGATAGCCGATGTTGAGGAAGTGACCGGGTGGCACGCCGGAACCGGACAGCACCGGCGGGCTTGGCTGCGCGTCACCCTCGGGTGAGACGCGGACGAACGTATAGGTCGAGTCGTTCCTGGCGACCCACCCGCCGGGTGAGTCCTGGATGCCGATGCCGTAGATGCCCGCGCCGTCAAGTGCCGCCACCGGCACGCTGACCGTCCCGGTGGTGGCGGTCAGCGGCGCGGTGTAGGACGGGCGGAAGAACAGACCGGTGGCCGGGTCGATCCGGCCGGGTTCGGAGACCACCAGGACCGGGCTCGTGGCACCGGTCAGGCCGGTCAGGTCGTAGGTCACCGGGATAACCGATCCGGTAACGACCGCCGGGGCGATCGGGGGCTGGACGCTCTGCACGGTCCCGTCGCAGGGTCCGAACGTCAGCGTGAAGCTCGCCTGCGCGATCACCGTGCCGTTGCTGACCGCCTGGTAGGTCAGCGGCACGTTCCTGGTGTCCGTGGACACCAGCGGCAAGCCGGCCGAGGCGAGGATCGCCGACGGCTGCAGCCGCGCCCACGGCGTTGCCGCGAGCGGGCCCCGCGGACCGTTCAGCCGGTAAGTGACCGGCTGCTGCCGCTGGCCGAAGCCGGTCCAGTCCGGCGCGATGGTGATCCACGCGTTGGCGAGCCGTCCGGTCAGGCTGATGCTGGCCGGGTCGGTGTCTGTGTGGATCCCCCCGCCGAGCGCGCTGTTCTGCTGGCGTTGCACGACAGCGACCCGGGCGACACCGGGCTGGAGCGTGACTCCGGCGCGGGCGAGCAGGGTCTCGACGGCCCGGCCGACGTTGACCTGCGGGCCGACGCTGACCGGGATGTCGGACTGCGGAACCCCGCCGACCGGCGTGCCGGTCTTGACCAGGAACTTGCGCAGCGCGAGCGGGTGGCCCGCGAACTCGCGGTCACCAGTGAGCCTGGCCACCTGGAGGACGACCGCCGCGGCGGCGGCGGCCTGCGGCGCCGAGGCCGACGTGCCGCCCTCGGTCACCTCCGTGATGGCGTCGGGACCGCCGCCGAAGGCGTGCTCGAAGCTGAGCACGTTGTCGCCGGGAGCGGAGATGTTGACCCGTGAGCCGAAGCCGCTGGCGTAATTCCGCGCCCCGTCATACCTGGTGGCCGGGTATGCCTGGATGTAAGCCGACGCGGCGTTGGCCGGGTTGTCCGGCGGCGCGGCGAAGATGTCGTTGAGCGTGGTGCCGCCCACATCGATGGCGCCGGAGTCCAGGTCGCGCGACGGGACGCCGGACAGCGCGATGTCGTTGAAATCGGTCAGCTGGTTCAAGCTGGCCGCCGCGTCGGTGGCGACCGCGCCGCCCGACGGCGATACGGCGGCGTTGGTGAACGTGCGCAGGCCGTCGCCCGCGGATACGCACACCACGATCCCGATGCTGGTGATCGCTGCGAGGATCGCGCTGCTGAGCGGGTCGTCCTCCAGGTACCTGCTCGCGAACCCGGACTGGTCGAGGCCGAACCCGAGCGAGGCGGTGATCACGTCTGGTGCCGGGGACTGGGTGGCGGCGGCGATGAACGCGGCGTCCACGTCGGTGATGGCGCCGCCGGGGTTCGAGGGCACGACCAGCCGGTAGTTAGCGCCGGGCGCGACGCCGAGCAGGTCGGTCAGGCCGCTGCCGGTCTCGCCGGAGCGTTGCAGCTGGTCGGGCAGCGGCGCCATCATCGAGAAGTCCAGCCCGACTTCGGTGAGCTGCGGGTCATCGCCGCAAGACTCGCCGGCCGGGTCCAGCACGCCCATAGAGCTGGCCGTGTAGGTAGGGATCAGCGGCATCGTGGGCAAATCGAGATACCGCTGGCCGTTCCGCACGATCGTGGTAGGCCCGAAGGCGGACTCGTCGGGTTGGCACGGGTCCTTCTGGTTAGCGGCGATCGACGAGTCGTCCAGCGTGCCGAGTGAGACGTTGGTGATCGTCTCGCCTTGCCCGGGGAGCTGGCCGTAGCGCTGCGCGAGGTCGGCGAAGGCGGGCACCGCGTTCACCGCCGGGGTGTTCAGCAGGCTCTGCGCGCTGGACGTGAGCGTGTAGTTGGCTGGCACTCCCGCGGGTGCCGCCGCCAGCGGCCGGGCCCGGACCGGGGAACTGGCGGCCGTCACCGGAACGGGCGTGGTGTCGGTGGTCGTGACGGTCCAGTCCGGTTCGGCGAACGAAACGGCCGAGCTGGCCCGGAGCCGGGCTACCGCGTCCGGGACCGAGGTGGTGCCTCGCAGGTGCAGCAGGACGGCCGCGGGGAAGTCGAGCAGCGTCCGGCCGGCCTGCTGCTCCGCGGCGGAGCGCAGCTGCTCCAGTCGCTGCCGGGTGGCGCCCGGGAACATCGGCTGCGCCTTGTCCGCCCCGATCCCGTTCAGCACCGCCTGGGGCGGTGCGGCGGCGGAGCTGTAGACGACCGCCACCTCGTTTGCCGCATAAGGCTGCGGCACGCCCTGCGACAGGTCGGCCGTGAGCGCGCCGAGCGACGGCAGCTCCCCGGCGCTGCCCGGCCCGGCTGTTCCGTCCGGGTTGAGCAGCGGCACGTGCCTGAACTCGGTCTGCCCGGCCGGGCTGAACAGTTCGGCGATGCCATCGGAGTACACCTGTGCCCAGACGCCGTGTGGCAGGTCAAGGTGCTTGTAGACGAGCGTCGGCCTGGGCAGGTCCGGTGCCGCGGCAGGTCGTGCCGCCTGTCTGGTTGCCGCCGTCGCTGGTACCGCGATGGTAAGGCCCGCCAGTGCGGCGAGGCCGCCGGCGATGATGCGAAAACGAATCCGCACGAACGTCCGTCCTCTCAGGATCCGCGGCCGCGCCGAACCCGCCATATCCGGAACAGGCCGATTTGTTCCATTGCTTTTACAGCTACGCCGCCACAACGTGAGGGTCAACAGTGCCGTGAGAGATCCATGAGAAATCGTCTTAACCGGTGATCGAGTAGCCGTTCAGCACGGTCTGGCTGACGGTGGTGCCGGCCGAGTCAGTCGCCTGCGTCTTGAGGCTGACCGAGCCGCTGGTCGCCGCGCGGGCGGGCAGACGGTAGCGACCGGTGTAGCCGCCGTCGTGCCGGCTCACGTGCACCTCTTGCCAGGTGGTGCCCCCGTCGGTGCTGATCCACAGGCGCAGGCTGGTGATCGAGGCAGCGGTCCCGCCGGCCTGGTAGTAAGGGATGACGTCGATCTGGTGCGGCCCGCCCGCGGTCACCCCGTTGGCCGGATTCGTGAACGCGTTATAGCGCAGCAGGATCAGCGGCGTCGGCGCGCACGGCGCGGTGCTCTTGACCAGTATGGTTCCGGCGCACCCGAAGATCGACGGTGTCTGGGTCGCCGTCGGGGTCGCCGAGCCGAACGACCAGTCCGTGGTCGTATTCGCTTGTGTCATCGTGAAGCGGTAGTTCGCCGGCCCGGACGGCAGAGTGTAGGCGGGAACGCCGCCCACCGGCACCGGCTTGATCTCCTGGCCGCCGGAGTACAGGTGAGCCTTGCTGGTGTCGAAGATATAGGCGCCATCCTGCACATACGGATCCTGGCTGACCTGGTAGTAGATCGGATAGAACACGTCGCCCTGACGGCAGAACGCGCACAGCGCCTCAGGTTCCCACAGGCCTGGCTGCGCTTGCGAGAGCTCCGGCGAGACCGCCACGGCGCCTGGCGTGGCGGGCCGGCTGAACCAGTCGTCCACGGTCCGGTCGCTCTGGCTGAAGATGCCGGTGGCCGACTGTGCGCCGCCGCGGACTTCGGCACCATGCTGCCAGACTTCCGCCGGGGAGAGCGGTCCGTAGTACTGTGTCTGCGCCGCCTGTGCGTGCAGCTTGGCGCCGCTCCTGATGACGAACCGCTCGTCGGGCCGGTTGGCAGCGTCGCTCCAGTCGACCAGCGACGGCATGTCAGAGTGCAGGGTGGTGTCGACCTGCGCGAGGTCTCGTCCGGTGACCGTGTAACCGGGGTCAGCGGGCATGCCACCCTCGGAGTAGAACTTGAGGTCGTACTGATAGGCGGGTGTGCCGCTGTCGGTCACGGTGATGCTGACCGGACCGCGGGCCAGCAGCTGCCGCAGGTGAGTGGCGTCCGCCTCCGGAACCGACACGAACGGCAACTGCGGCGGGTTACCGAAATCCGAGGATCCCGCCACCATCCAGTCGGCGATGATCGGCATCCAGCAGCTGCCGATATCGGAGACCACGCCCGCCGGCAGCGTCGGGTCGATGATTACGCCGGCCGCTCCGGCGTCGAGCGCGTTGGTGATCTGCGATCCTTCGACGATGCATCCGGCCGCGGCGGGATCAAGGCCGACGAGGGCGAGCTTGCCGCGCACGTCGACGCGGGCGAAGTCGGCCGCGCTGCCGATTCCGGCCGCCACCAGCTGACGGGTCTGGCGGCCGGCGAATCGCTTGAACGCGGGATCCGCCGGGTCGTCGACATAGTAGGGGTAGTACGGGTTCAGCGCGGCGCCGGCGACGCTCATCGAGATGACGGGCGCTTCCCGCAGCCACTGGGTGGAGTAGTTGAACGTGCCGACGGTTACCGGTCCGCCGGTCCGGACGACCCACTCGTTCTGGAACCCGTAGAAGAAGATGGTGCCGCCGAAGGCCGCGGTCCCGTCGGGAGTTACCCGCTCGTCCTGCGTCGCGAACGACACGCTGGAGCTGGGCCGCGGGGTGGTGACGGTGAGCTTTCGTGCCTTGTTGACGTCGATCGTGAAGCTCGTGTCACCAGTGACGGTGAGCTGCGGAATCGTCATGTCAACCCCTTCTGAATCCGGTCCCTGGTCGACGTTCGCGAAACCGTCGACCAGGTACACGCCGACCGGGACGCGGTAGGTCACCTGGTACGCGGTGCACGGGCCGCCGACCGCCTGGCTGGAACAGACGAAGCTGGCGGCCGGGAAGCCGGTGTCCGCCGCAGCGCCGCTGACGCCGAACATGCCCTGCTCGAGCGGCGAGATGCACAGCGTCTCGACGGGTCCGCAGCCCAAGCCGGTCGCGGGTGCGGGACCGAGGATGGTCTCCGTCACTGTGTAGAGCCGCTGATCCGCCGCTAGCCGCGGGCTGGCGGTCGCGGTGCGATGGCCGGCGAGCCAGATCCCGGCGATGCCAGCGGCCAGCGTGGCGGCGGGCTGGCCCGGCCGCGCCGAGCGCGTTCCGGTGATCACCGACCAGAACGCGGCGGCATGGCCGGCGCTGACCGTGAGCTGTACGGTGTCGGCTGCCGGCGACACCCCGGTGACCTTGACGCCGGGCACGGCGGCCGCGGTCTTGGCCACGGCCGTGGCGCCCGCCGCGGTGGCGGACTGAAGTACCACCGGCAGTTCGGCGCCGGATCCGGTGTCGCCATGCGCGGCGAGCCAGGCGAGGTCGAACAGACCAGGATCGACCTTACCGCCCGTCATCAGCGGCAGCGCGAGCGACGGCATCGCCTGGAGCGACGTGGTGCCCTTGGCATTGGTGATCCCGGTGATGCGCACGCCCTGATCGCCGCCCACCGGTGCCGGGGTCGCGTTCATCGTGTACCGGCCCGCACCGGTCGTCTGGAGGTGAACTTGATCCCCGGTAATCAGGGTGATCGTGTAAGACGTGCCGTGCAGGTCAGGTAGCGCGACCGATGGTAGCTGGCCGGCCGGCTCTGGCGCCGTCTTCGCTGCGGCCGTCTTCGCAGTGGTGGCGTGGCTGGTTGGCGCGGACGCGGCCAGGCTGAAATCCTGCCTGGTGAGCTGGTCCGCGATGACGTTCACCGAGGCCGCCGACGAGGAGTAACCGGCGGCGGCCGCGGTGAAGCCCTGGCTGCCGGTGGCCGGGCTGAACACGGAGTACAGCGCTCCGTTGACCGCGGTGTCGCCGGTCTCGGTCGCGAAGCCGCTGACACCTGGCTGCGTCGTCGAGGTAACCGAGGCCCCCGCGACCGCCTGGCCGGTGCCCGCGCCGGTGACCAGGCCGGAGACCAGACCGCCGGGAAGCGCGGTGCAGTCCGGATCGCCGACGTGGACGTTGCCCACCGACCACCACCACGTGTCGTCGCCGGAATACCGGAACCGTACCCGCACGTCGTGCTTGCCCGCCGCCGCGGGGATCGCGATGGTGGTGTACGGGCTGGTGCTCACGACGTCGTCGGTGGTGTGGTGCCAGATGGTAGTCCACGAGCCGCCGCCGTCGGTGCTCAGCTCGATCGTGCCCTGCTGGCCGGGCGCGCCGTAATACTCGGACTGGAAGCTGAGCTCGGGTGACAGCTGACCGGACAGGTCGATGGCGGGCGAGGTCAGCGTGCTGTTCAGGTAGCCGCCGCTGGCGCCGGAATCGGCGATCGCGAAGCTGTCGTTGCCGGTCGTCATCGTGGGCGGCGGCCGGTTACCCGGGTTGTCGAACCGCCACCCGCCGCGACTGCCGGTCACCGTCCAGCCGTCGCGCGGCGTGTCCTGAGTCCAGGCGGTGAAGTGCTCGTTCAGGCCGGGATACCCGTAGCCTGGCGCGATACAGGCGGTCTTGTCGGCGCTGAGCGTGAAGTCGGCCTTCGTTATGCTTGAACTGCCCGCCGTGACCTGAGAACTGAGGGTCTGGTAGCCGTCGCCGGGCGGCGCGTCGACCGCCGGTGCCGCGGCGCTGATCGTGATCGGATAGGTGCTGGGCGCGGCCAGGACCACGCTGTACTTGCCGGTGAACGGGTCGGTGTAGACCGGTGCGCCGGGGTACCCTCCGCCGATGGTGATCTGCGCGTACACCGGCCAGCCGTGGCCTGAGCCGTCTCTGACCGTGCCGGTCAGCGTGGTGTGCGGCAGTTCGGCTAGCGAGAGGTTCGCGGTGGCGGTCTGGTTCGCGGTCGCCTGGACGGAGTCCGTCGCGGTCTGATACGCGTACAGCGAACCCGTGACGGTGTAACTCCCGGCCGTCACGTCAAGCTCGAACTTGCCGCTGGCGTCGGTCTGTGTCTGGTAGCTGCCGGGACTGGCGGTGACGGTCACGCCGGCCAGCGGCTTGCCGGTGGTCGCGTCGGTGGCCTGCCCGGTGATAACCGACTGCGGCCCGCTGGAAAGAGCGCCCAGCCCATCGGGTGTCCCGAGGCCGGTGGGACCGTCCCAGCCGGGTCCGGCGGTGCATAGCACGGTGCCGCACGATCCGTTGCTGCCCTGGGTGACATCGAACAGGTCGGCCGCGGGATCCTTGTCGTGGTAGGCGTAGCTGACGGGATAAGAGCCGGATACGGGCGTGCCCGCCATCGCGTACATGGCGGTGATCAGCGGTGCGGCAAGGCTCGTACCGCCGACCTGGAGCCATCCGTTCTCGCCGAGCGTGTCATACGTCGCCAGCCCGGAGGCGGGGTCGCCGTCAGCGGAGATGTCCGCGACCGCGCGCATCGAGCAGCCGGTGCTGAGGCCGGCCTGGAAGTCTGGTTGCGCTTCGGTCGCGGAGCAGCCCGATCCGCCGCTGTCCCACGCGCTTTCGTCCCAGCCGCGAGAAACCGCGGTGTCCTTCGTCAGCCGGGTGCCGCCGACCGCCGTGACCACCGGGAGGCCCGAAGGCCACTCGACGATGTTCCCGGTATCGCCAGAGGACGCCACGATCGCGACGCCTGAGTGGGTGTACGAGGCGTTGTAGCTGTCCCCGCTGCCGTCGGGCGCGCCGTAGGAGTTCGAGACGAACTTGGCGCCGAGTGCCACCGCCTCGTCAACCGCGGCGGCCAGGTCGGAGACGCTCGGCGAATTGCCTTCCACCAGCAAGATGTTGCATTTCGGGCAGGCCGCGGAGACGGCGTCCAGGTCGAGCGACGTCTCAAGTCCCCAGCCGGGATCATCGGCCGGGTAGTTCGTCCCGCCGGCCTGATCGACCTTGCGGAAGCAGTCGTCCGCCCCGGTACACGGCGGCAGCCCGTACTGCGCACGGAAGGCTGCCAGGTCTGACTCGGCTTTCGAGTCGCCGTTGGCGTCCACGATCGCCACGGTCTGCCCCGCTCCGAGGGCGGGCAGGTGGTACGCGGACTGGAGGTCGGCGGGCCCGAGCGCCGTGGCCGCCGGCTGACTTGAGCTTGCCGCCATGATGTTGTGGGCCGCCGTCGTGCGGACGACCGCCAGGCAGCGGGCGAATCCCGGCCGGGGCGTGACGTTGCACGGAGCGTTGGTGTTCGCCGTGAGTCCGGTCGCCGGTGCGGGCGCCGGTGCAGAGGCAGCGGCAACCGATGCGTGCGCGGGCACGACCGCGAGCGTCACGGTGAGCGCGGCGATGCCCGCGGTCGCGAGTGCCAGGCGCCCGCTGCGCCGGTCGTTCAGCCAGAAATGCATAGCGGGGTAGCCTTTCTGCGGGACGTCTTCGGGTCGCGGCTGTCTACAAGGGCTGGTAGCCGTCCTTGCGCGGGGAGGCCGAGTCGGGTTCGGGCGCTGAGCCGGGTTCGGGCTCGGGGTGGCCGCCCGGCGACTCCGGGACCGCCGGTCCGGGCTCCTCTGCCGGATAGGTCGGGCTGGTCACGCCCCTAGTCTTGGCCCGCTGGGTCGCCGCGAACTATTGGGCAGATGCCGCAATTAATCCTGGTCGCCGTCACCGTCGCCGTCGCCGTCGCCGGGGACGATCGCTCGTTCAACCAGTTGCACCGCCAGCGCGGTCCTGCTCGCGACGCCCAGCTTGCGCATGGCGGATTCCACATGCCTGGCGACCGTCTTGGGTGACAGGAAGAGCCGCCCGGCGATTTCCTTGTTGGTGGTGCCGCGCACGAGCAGCCTGGCCACGTCGAGTTCGCGCGGCGACAGTTCGCGGCCGTAGGACGGGCGTCCCGGCCGGTCGCGCTTGATCTCGACGCCATGCATCCGCAGCAGTTCCTTGACCCGCAACGCGTCCTCGGACGCGCCAAGCTCGGCTAGGTCCCCGGCGATCTGGCGTAGCCCGGCGATGCCTTCCGCGCCGCGGTCACCGGCGAGCAGGCAGCGAGCCTGAGCTTCCCGGGCGAGCAGCGCATCGTAGGGGCGCGGGAGCGCCTCCCACGCCTGAGCAGCCAGGCCGTACATGCGGACGGCGGCCGGAAGGCGGCCGCGCGCCTGCGCGAGTATCGCCCGCGACAGGATCAGCCCGGCCCGTGCCGCGGGGACGTCGCGATCGCGCAGCCAGCGGCCGAACGCCCCGACAACCTGCTGCGCCTCGTCGAGGCGCCCCGCGGCGCTCAGCGCGGCGACCCGGGCCGGGCCCAGTTCGGCGGCCCATAGCCAGATGCCTTTGCGGGCCACCACCGCGGCCGTCTCGTCGGTCGCCCGCACGGCGGCGTCGATATCGCCGCGCGCTAGTTCGAGCCGGGCGAGCGCCGCGGCGGTCTCCCCCATCTCCCAGGTCGCGCCGTGGCCCTTGGCCCGCTCCAATTCCTGGCGGAAGGCCTCGGCGGCCTGTGCTCGCGCCCCGGTCGCAGCGTCGAGGAACGCGGAAACCAGCACGCCCTGCTCCATGCCCAGCTCGCTGTCGGCGTTCGCCATGGTGCGACGCAGCCGTTCCCGCAGCCCGTCCCAGTCACCGGTGAACCAGTCGAGGTGCGCCTGGATGAGCCGCAGTACCGTGCGCAGCCGGACATAGTCGTTGGTGTCGGCGAGCCGCAGTGCCGAGTCCAGCCATCGGCGTGCGTCGTCATGGCGACCCCACCTCATCGCCATGTCGGCCAGGTTGCCCCGGGCTCCAGCCAGTATCCGCAGCTCCAGCCCCGGCGGCTGATCGTCAGGCAGCTGTTCCGCCTCACGGAAGCCCGCCGGGTCGCCGAGCAGCAGCAGGGCGCTGATCCGGTCACCGCGAATCCGCGCCCGGATGCGCGGCTCAAGCGTGTGCGTCAGCGTCGCCGCCCGGTTCAGCCAGCGCAGGTGCGCCGAGGCCGGCCAGGTGTTGTCATGCGGCCAGCCAAGCAGGATCATCGCCCAGGCGGCGTGCGCCGGGTCGTCCCGCAGGTACGGTATCGCCCGCTGGAGCTCGGTGTGACAGCCGGCGAAGTCGTGCTGCATACCGACGACGCGCCCGAGCTGGAAGCGGGCGAGCCCTTCGGCTCCAGCGCTCAGCCCTCCCCGTGCGATCGCTTCCCGCAGCGCGTTCTCCAGGTCTTTCAAGTGACGGACCGGATCGGCGAGCGAGGCGGCGTTGACGCTGTCGAGCAGCTGGAAGACAGCGGGGCCGGGCGCGCTGCGGATCAGCTCGATGACCAGATTGGCCGCTGTCTCCTCGTCTCCCGCCGTGGCCGCGAGCTCGGCCGCCTGCGTGGCGTACTGGCACCACTTATCCGGCTCGGCCGCCGCGAGGAAGTGCCTGGCCAACCGCGCCGCCGGAGCGGGCAGGGACTCAAGCGCCGCACCGGCGCGGCGGTGCATCGCGCGCCTGACCGGCGCCGGGATCGCCTCGTACACGGCCCGCTGCGCGAGCACATGATGGAAGGCGGTCAGGCCGCGGGCGTCCTCACTCAGCAGGCCCGAGGCGAGCGCGTGCGACAGCCCGGCTCGTGTCGCGTCGGATGACAAGCCGGCTACGGCGCTGAGCAGCGGCTCGTTCACGGGCTCGGTGAGCACTGCCGCGGACTGAAGCACCGTCTGTGCCTCAGTGCCGAGACGGCCCGCGCGCTCGAGCACCGAGTCGCGGATCGTCGGCGGGACCACGATGTCGGTCAGGTCGCGCCGCACCCATTCGCCGTTGCGCCGGGTGAGGTCTTCCCGCTCGCCCATCAGCCGGACCGACTCCTCCACCGCCAGCGGCACCCCGTCGGTGTGCTCATGAACGAAGTCGGCGAATTCGGCCGACACATGCTGGTCGGCCAGCATCGACGACATCAGCATCGCAGTGCCGGTGACGTCGAGCGGTCCGAGCTCGAGGCGCAGCCGGCTACCGCCGGCCAGGTGTGAGGACAGCCGGCGAACGGGCGACTCCGTCGCGATTTCTTCCGGACGGTAAGTCAGGATCAAGCTGATCCGCCGCGGGTGCTGCACCGCGAGGTGGAGCAGGAACTCCAAGGTCGCCTCGTCGGCCCAGTGAACGTCCTCGACCACCAGGAGTCCGATCTCCAGCCGGCCAAGCAGCTCGGTGAGCGCGCGGAATACCCGGTGCCGTGCCGAGGATGGGTCGTCAGCGGGCTCGGGTGCGGGCGGCAGCTCCGCCGACCACTCGGGAAACAGCGGCCGCAGCGTGCCACCGAGCGGGCTGAGGTGCAGGGCCGCCACGTCGTCCACTACCTGGCGCAGCGCATCAGCGGCGGGCCCGAGGGTATGCGGCTCGCGGAACGGCGGGCAGGAAGCCACCAGCGCCCGGCGGGTGTGCTCGCCCGCCGTCCCGAGGAATTCCCGCAGCAGCCGGGTCTTGCCGATGCCCGCCTCGCCCTCGATGAGGATGACCGCGGGCGCAGTGGCCAGGGCATTGGCCAGCGCCGCGACCTCTCGCTGACGGCCCACGAAATCTGGCGAGCTCACGATCGCCGGCCCGCCGGGCAGGCCGGACTCACTACCCGGTATGGCTGACACTGCGAACTTCTCCAGGTGAACGGGACTTATCCCGATATTTCATACCCTTCACCCGCTGGGACCACACCCGCAACCGCAGAAACCACGGTAACGGGCGCATAGCCCGCAGCGCCGGACTATCGGCTGAGCGCGTGTCATTTGCGCAGTCGAGCCCGCTAGGGCGTGCCAATCCGTAGACCGTCGTGCCTGGCGTAGAGGAGATCCTGGTCGAGCCCGAACGTGAACAAGGCCTCTGTCGCTTTGGATTGCTTTCAACACCACCGGTTAACAGCACCGACAGTTCAGCCCTCGGCTGGGTTTGGCGCCCCTGCCCGGATGTCCAGCGGATCAGCTCGCCTTGCGATAGCGGGCCAGGATGGCGGCGCGCAGCGGTGCAGCCGGTGCGCCGAGGGCCGACAGGATCACCGGTACCGTGCCGTCTTTCAGGGCGAGCAGGGCCAGGGTGAGGTGCTGGATGCCGATGTAGTTGTCGTGCAGCGCCTTCGCCTCTCGCAGCGAGAGCTCCAGGCTCTTCTTGGCGCGCGGCGTGAACGGGATATGGCCACCGGGAGCAGGCCCGGCAGAAGCGGGACGTTGCCGGAGCGGCCCTGCCGGGAGGGGAGCGTTGCGACGGGCGCGCCGGCGGCGCCGGCGGCGCAGCAGCTCGGCCAGCGGCCCCTTCCCCCAGGCTGGCCGCCTGCTCCGGCAGGCGGCCGGGAGGGCCCCGGTGAGGGCGTCCGGGCCGAACGCGTCCTCGATCCGGGCGCGGACGACGTCAAGGTCGATGCCAATGAAAGCCAGCGCCTCGCGGTCGAGGCCGCCCAGCGGGCCGGCGGCCTGGCCCCGCCCGACGGTGCGCAGTATTTCCGCCTCGACGCGCTCGGGCGTGACGCCCTGGTCGCGCAGGACCGCGCTGGCCGGCTCACTAGTCGCGGCCACGGCCAGTAGCAGGTGCTCACAGCCGATGTAGTTGTGCCCGAGCCGACGGGCATCGGCCTGGGCCTGGGCGACGACGTGGCGAGCGGTGCCGGTGAAGCGCTCGAACATCATCGCCTCCCGGTCAGGCGGCCGTACTTGCGGTGGACGGTCTGCTTGGTGACGCCGAGACGGCCGGCGATGTCCTGCCAGGACCAGCCGAGTTCTCGGGCCTGCTGGACCTGGAGCAGCTCCAGCCGTTCGGCCAGCGCACGAAGAGCGGCGACCGCGCGCAGCCCGACGTCGGGGTCGTTGCTGGCGGCGCTTTCGGCGAGCTGGAGGGTGGGTTCCATGCCGTCAGCATATGCTGACAGGGGGCGTTCGTCAACATATGCTGACGGAGGCGCGGCGGCGCCTGAGATGCAGTGCCTTGCGGCGGCAGGTCTGCGGCATGGTCTTCAACCGCAGGTTCAGCCCGTCGTTGTCCGCCCGTTCTTAAGCTCAATGACCTAAACCTCCAGACAGGGCCGGAGTTCGCCGTGGTCGGCGCCACCTCTCGCGGGATCGATGCCGCCGCATGTTGTCCGCGCTTAGCGGGTGAGGAACTGGTTCATCGTGGTGGCCTGGGCGTGGTCGCTAGTGAAGACGAGTTCGGGCAGGGGCCAGGCATCCACCCGGCCGGGGAATCCCGGCCGCCGTTGACCGCGCGCCGTCTGTGCCTGGAGTGCCGTATGCGGCTGCCGGGATACGGGCGCACCGGCACGCCCGTCAACGACGTGGAAGATTACCGCCTCGTGGTGGATTGACCCTCGTAAACAAGGGTCCGGCTACCACGAAGCGGGAAACTGCCACGTTATCGCGGGCCCATCGAGCCGGTCGAGCCCGGACCGCGGCCGCTGACCCACCGGGGGCGGCCAGCGATCCGGGCCAGCCCCCGGAACAA
>Ga0070714_100001012_pt1 | contig 20077 bp, 19 predicted proteins | sample LARL83metaG_FD_65450 | JGI IMG/M metagenome (GOLD analysis project Ga0070714, IMG submission 65450) | Corn, switchgrass and miscanthus rhizosphere microbial communities from Kellogg Biological Station, Michigan, USA - LAR L8-3 metaG | ecosystem: Host-associated > Plants > Roots > Rhizosphere ... | reverse complement strand
CGGGCGGCGATCAGCGCCGTCAGCACGGCACTCACGGCGGTCAGCGCCGCGGACGCCGCGTAGGTCACGTCGGCGCCGAACCCGAGGACGAGGCCGCCCACCGCCGGGCCGCCGATCGAGGCGATCTGCCACGCCGACGATTGCCAGGCGACGGCGTTGGCGAGATCCGCTTCCGGCACCAGGTTCGGCATCAGCGCCTGCCCGGCCGGATTGATGAAGGCGCGATCGATGCCGACAGCGATCAGCAGCGCGAAGATCGGCCATGTCCTATCCGTGCCCCAGTAGGCGAGCGCGCCGAGCCCGAGCGCGAACAGGAAATCGGCGACGAGGCAGGTCTGGATGATCGTCTTGCGGTTGTAGCGGTCAGCGACGTGGCCCGTCACCAGCACTAGGCCGATCGCCGGCAGGAACAGCGACAGCCCGATCAGGCCGAGGTCGAAGGCATCGTGACTGATCTCGTAGACCTGCCACGCCACCGCCACCGCCTGCATCTGCATGGCGATGGTCGAGAGGAAGCGCGAGAGCCAGTAATACGTGTAGTCGCGGTGGCGGAAGGCGGCGAAGCCGCCCGTCGTCGCGGCTTCGCTCATCGCTGGCGGCCTCGCGCGGAGACGGCGACGCGCGCGAACGCACCGGCGGTGTCGGGATGCCGCTGGGTCGTGTTCGCGAATGGGGCGGTCATCGTTTCCTTTTGCGGCCGCGGCGCGCGTCGATCCGCGCGGCCGCGATGCCGAAAGCGAGACTTGGAGCGGGCGAAGGGAATCGAACCCTCGTCAGTAGCTTGGGAAGCTACAGCTCTACCATTGAGCTACGCCCGCGCGCGGCAACTGGCCGGAGACTAGCGGATTTTATAGTGGAAGTGGGCGGTTGGGGGCAAGCCGCCCCGGGGTGCTCTCCTGCTCCCGATTTTCCGCCGAACCCACGCTCTTTTCGAGGTCTGCGCAGTCGGCTTTAATGACAACGGCACGCGGAGGGTAAGATGAGCGATGCAGCAACGAATCCAATCCGGTTTCGCATACGGCACACGATGCTGCCCGTGGGCGATATCGAGCGATCGGTCGATTTCTATACCCGCCTGCTCGGCATGCGGGTCCTGCGCCGCCGTGCCGACCCGGCGGGTGGCCGGAACATCGCTTACGTGGGTTATGGTGAAGAGGCCCACACAACGGTGCTCGAACTGATCGCCACCGATGGACAAGCGGTCGAACCGTGGACCGGCCACATCGCGATTGCGGTCTCCGACTTAAGAACGCTCTGCGCGCGGCTGCAAGCCGACGGCGTGACGTTCGCAATGCCGCTCAAGGCGATCGATAATGGCACCAGCCGGCTCCAGGCCAACATCTACGACCCCGACCGTTTTCTGATCGAGCTCAACGAACTTGCGGAATAGCCCGCGCCGTTGGCTCGTCCATCATCGTTGCGTTTGTAGCCATCTTACGGCCTCACGGTAATAGCTTGGGAAGCGGCAGCTCTACTATTGAGCTACGGCCGCCCGCGTGCATCCGAGAGCTAGGCGACGTCCACTCACCGCGCGGATTTCCCCGCCAGCGCGTACTTGTTCCAAATCGCCAGGAACTTGTCGGTTTCGGCCTGATCGTCGAAGGAGATGAACGGCTTCCCGCGAATCTCGTCGGGGAAGACATTGAAGTCCGGCGATTGCAGATCCTTGTGGATCGGCGGCGTTCCGAACACGGCGAGTTGCGACAACTGCCCCTCCTTGCTGAGGAGCCAGTTGACGAAGATCCGTCCGCCCCAGGTGCCCGGGCTGTTCCGGAATACGGCGAGCCGGGAGAAGTTGAGCGGGACCATGTCCGGGCAGTACCACGCCACCGGCGCACCCTTGTCCTGCATCTGCTTGATGCGCTCCGGATAGGCCGGCATCGACACGTAGAGCTCGCCCGCGCCCACCAGGGCGGTCGCGGCGTTGATCCCCTCGCGGCGGATCTGCGGCTGGAGCTTGGTGAAATAGTCGTCGAGGTATTTGAGCGCCCAGGCCTCGCCGTACTTGCCCCACAGCGGCATCATCCAGAGATGCGGCAGCATGACCGCGCCGATGCGGCCGTGCGCCAATGCCGGCGTGTCGACGAGGTCCTTCCAGGTTTTGGGCAACTGGTCGCGGCGGAGGAGCTGGGTGTTGTAGGCCAGACAATACGGTCGGGCGCGGAACGCCGCCGTCAGGCCGCCCGGCGGGTTCGCTCCCGCCACCGCGTTGCGATAGCCCGGCAGATCCGAGAGATCGGCGGAAATGTCGTCCTTGGCATAGTTCGTCGTCGAGGCGTCCATGCTGAAGACGACGTCCGCCAGATACCCGCCCGTCTGGTAGCCGATCAGCGGCTTGATGACCCGCTCGTTGGCGCTGCCCTTGTAGTAGCGGACCTTGAGGAACGGGTAGCGCTCGAGGAACGGCTTTATCATGGCCGCGTAGAGGGGCACGTCGTCCGAACCGGCGATCTTGACGGTGGGCGAGGCGCGGGCTTTTTCCACCCACTCGGGCGGCACCGCCAGCTCGGCGTCGAGACCGCCGAGGATGTCCGGGGCGAGCTTGAGCTGCTGAAGGATAGCCTGGGTGCTTTTCGGCAGATCGGCCGCCCGGGCTCCCGTCGCGGCCGCCATCGCTCCGGCCGCGACGGCGATGACGAGCGCGACGACCGCGCCGATCGTCCGTCGACCAAGCATCGTCCGGGCGAAGGACGCCCTGAAATCGTAATTCGACACGGCTCGCCTCCCCTCATGAGCGGACCCATGGCCCGCCCCTGCGCACGGTCGCGTTGTCTTTTCTATAGGGGCAACGGGGCGGCGGCGTCCATGCGTCTCTTTGAACAAACCGCCGTTCTGCTCTAGCCTAAGTCGGTTCGCCGGAGCGGGTGGCCACAGTCGGAACCGGAGGCAGCGATGGAGCGGAGCGAAAACGAATTACTGACGCAGATCGGCCCCGGCACGCGCATGGGCAACCTCATGCGCCGCTACTGGTGGCCGGTCGGGTTCAGCGAATCCGTGCGGGACGAGCCCGTGCCGGTGCGGATCCTGGGCGAGGATCTCATCCTCTTTCGCGACGGCGAGGGCACGGTCGGGCTGATGGATCGGCACTGCGCCCATCGCCGCGCGTCGCTGGAGCTGGGACGGGTCGAGAAGAACGGCATTCGCTGCTGCTACCACGGCTGGCTCTACGGCACCGACGGCCAATGCCTGGAGATGCCGGCGGAGGAGCCGGATTGCCCGCTGCTCAAGGACGTGAAGCTGACTGCGTACAGGACCGAGGAACTCGGCGGGCTCATCTTCGGCTACATGGGGCCGAACCCGGCGCCGCTTCTGCCGCGCTACGATCTCCTGGTGCGCGACGACATGGACCGCACGCTCTCGGCATCGGTCGAGCATTGCAACTGGCTGCAACGGGCGGAGAACGGCGTCGACAAGTATCACAGCATGGCGCTGCACGCGCCGGTCTACCCGTCGATCGCGCTCAAGCGCCCGCAGCAGGTCACGTGGGAGAAGCTGTGGTACGGGTTCCGCATGACGGCGGTCTATTCCAACTCCGTCCGGAACGTCAGCCATTGCATCTTCCCGTCGCACACGCGGCGCTACAACGCGCGCGTCGGCGAGCGGGCGGCCCATTATCTGCACCTGCGCGTGCCGGTCGACGACACGCAGACGCTCACCTTCTACGCCAAAGCGATCGAGACCGGCGGTGCGAAGGGCACCCACACGACGGAAGGCCACGAGGAGCCGTGCGAGCGCGGCGTCTACAAGCGGGTCAAGGACGGCTGGTGGAACATCGCTTCGCACGACCAGGATCGCGCGGCGCAGGAAAGCCAGGGCGTCATCACCGACCGGACCAGGGAATACCTGGCGCCGTCGGATCGCGGCATCGTTCAGCTCCGCAGGCTCCTGCTCGATTCGATCGACGCCATCGAAGCGGGCGAGGATCCGTTCGGCCTTCTGCGCGACCCGGCGCGGAACGAAATGGTGACCTTCGACGCCGGCAAGTCGTTCAGCGACACGGGGAAGGACTTTTCCGGCAACGCCGTTCCCGCCGAGTAGCGGCGCCGATGCTCCCTTACAGTCGACTGGCTGCGACGAAAGCCAGATCGGTGCGGGATTCGATGACGGACCGTCGGCCTTCAGCCTCGGTGATGTCGAAGTTCAACAGCGAAAGCTGCTCGAGCAGGTCGTAGATCGTTCCGTGCCGCTCCGGAGTTTCGATTTCCCGGCCCGCGGAATAATTCCAGAGAAAGTTCGTCGACGGAATGAGATCGACGGCAAGCAGGAGCAATCCTCCTGAGCGGAGGAGCGCGTGGCAGCGGCGAATTGCGTCTTCCCGCACCGCCCGCGACAGATGCGTGATCGCGCTTACCGAGTAGATCGCATCGAAGCCTTCCGTGGCCGTGAAATCGGCAATCGCGCAATTGCTGGATTTCAGGTTGGGATGGAGCGTGCCGTAGTCGAAGAAGCCCCATTCGTTCCAATCGGCGGTTGCGACCCTCGTGCGGACGATCGAATGCGGGTCGACGGTTTCGACGAACAAGCCCCTCTCCGCCAGGAACAAGGGCAGCGGCGTCACGCCCGCGCCGACGTCCAGAACCCGGGAGCCCTTTGCGAGCGATTCGAGTCTCGCCGCGACCCACGGATAGTTGATCGTGTACGCGAAGTGGCGCGTGTAGACGCCCCATATGCGACGCGAGGTGTCGACGAGATGCTGCAGCAGGTCGGGACGCTCGGCGGCCGCAAGCGCACGCGCCAGCAAATCGGGCGCCAGATCGTATGGATGAGGACCGTTCATGTCCGTTCGCGGTACGCCAAGAAGGCTTCGTAATCGCGCAGGTAGTCGGTTTCGTCGTAGAGCGTATCGCACAAGGCCAGAAGCACCGTTCCCGGCCTCAGATAGCGTTGGCTCAGCCATATACCCGAAGGGATGAAAAGACCCTTTTTCGGCGAATCGAGAAGCACCGTCATGTTCTCGACGCCATCCGTGGCGATCACCTCGACCGCACCCGATACGCAGATCAGCAGTTCGTTCATCGTCTTGTGGCCGTGCTCGCCGCGCAGAGTGCGCGCCGGCACGTCGGAAATGGCGAAGATGCGCCGGACGGTGAAATCGAAATGCCTGCCGGCTTCGGCAATGACCAGGGCGCCATCGACGTCGACCACGGTCTGGAGGTCGACCGTTTTGACGATGGGCGGTCGGACGGGGATGGCCGACATTCCCGTCAACGTCCCAGCGCCCGGCCGACGCGAGCGATAACATCGCCATCCATGTGCGGATTCATCGGCAAGGTCAGGATCCTTCCCACGGCATGTTCGGTCGCGGACAGAGAGCCTTTGCGCAGCACTTTTGCACAGGCGGGCTGCCGATGCACCGGGACGGGATAGTGGATCCCGGCCTCGATGCCCTCCTTGCCCAGAGCCTCGATCAGCCGGTCCCGGTCACCGGTCTCGACGACGTAAAGATGAAAGACGTGGGTCGCATCGGCGCGACGGACCGGCGCCGTAACCGGTCCCCCGGCAAGGAGCTTGTCGAACGCAGCGGCAATCCCGTTGCGGGCCGCGTTCTCGCGGTCGAGATGGGGCAACTTGACCCGCAGGATCGCCGCCTGCAATTCGTCGAGGCGCGAATTCCGCCCCGGCAACGTGCTGACCCGATCGTCGTCCCACCCGTATTGCCGCAGGCTCCGCATGGTCCTGGCAAGGGTCGGATCGTTGGTGACCGCCATCCCGCCGTCGCCGATCGCCCCCAAATTCTTGGTCGGGTAAAAGCTGAAGCAACCGATATCGCCGATGCTCCCGACCTTGCGGTCATGCCAACGAGCCCCCGCCGCCTGCGCGCAGTCCTCGACGATCATCAGACGATGACGGCGAGCGAGTTCCACGATCGGTCCCATGTCCGCCGGCTGACCGTAAAGATGAACCGGCACGATCGCCCGCGTGCGGCTGGTGACGGCCCGCTCGGCGGCGGCGGGGTCGATGGTGTAATAGGCAGGCTCGATGTCGACCAGAACGGGACTGGCGCCGGTGAGCGCAATGGCAATGACGGTCGCGACCGCGGTGTGCGAAACCGTGATGACTTCGTCCCCCGGGCCGATGCCGAGCGCCTTGAGCGCGACGACAAGGGCATCGGTGCCGTTGCCCACTCCCACTCCATGCTCGCAGCCGCAATAGGCCGCGAACTCGCCTTCAAAGGCAACAACCTCCTCGCCCAGGATGTATTGGCCGCTTTCCAGCACCCGATCGACGGCGTCGCGGATCGCCTGCCGATGGGCGGCATACTGGGCCTTGGGGTCGGCGGATTTGATCATCGGACATATTCCGTCGGCGGGCCGGGAGCGGCCAGCGTGTTCGCCGTTCTTCATTGCAAAATACTAGGGGTTCCAATAATTAGGAAAAATTGTTTTCCCCGGAAACCGTCGCGATTGTTCGGGACTGCATCAGCCATTCCGATCCAGCGGCGTTCGCACCGACACCCTAAAATTCAAATACCTCGCTGTGCTTTTCGGGGATTTTCAAAATGCGCGAGTGGCTTGAGGTTCGGATAGCAATCAGCCCGATCGAACACTTCTTCAACCGCGTTCGATTCATAGCGCTCTCCATCAGATCGCTGGGTGGCCGGTACGCCAACACCGTGACTCGCGTCGCCGTAGGTTCGGATGAAGAGCCGTACGATCTGCATAAGCGCTTACCGTGGTCGCGCGACCTCGGGATCGACTGGTACTGGGTGGACCGGGACGAATTCTCGTCGTGGAAAGACAGCGGAAATCCATATACCGCCACCATCGTTCACCGGTTCCGTCCGCCCTTTACGGCACACAATGTGCTTGCGCTGGACCACGACGTGATTGCCCTGCGTCCGTTCGACGATCTGATGGAGATGATCGAGACTCGACCGAGCGTGGCGGGCGTGATGGCGCACGTAACGCCTTTCCCCACACCGGACCCGAAGGATCATGTTCGCTGGTGGAACGATCTTTACCGGGCGATGAATCTTGCGCCCCCTGAGTTTGCGCATCCGCTCTCCGGCTATGGGATCATGGAAAAGCGGCCCGAGCGACGCATGAGCCCGGTCTATTTCAATTCGGGCGTCGTCCTGGCCCCCGCGTCGCTTTTTGAAAAGTTGTGGCCGTCCTATTGGGAAGCGACGAGTGCCCTGGGAACCATGATGGAGAGTTACTCCTTCGATCAAATTTCGTTCACTCTTGCTTTGGTCAAGGAACGAATTCCATATTCCCTCCTTCCCTTGCGATTCAACTTTCCCAACGATCCGCTGTTCGACGAAGTCTACGCGCAGGAGCTCGATGACGCGCGCTTTCTGCATTTTTTGCGCACGTCTCCTGTCGATCGCACGTCGAGTTTTGAAAACATTTCCACGATTTCGGATTTGGCGCGTCGGCGCGACCTGGCGGGCTCGAACGAACTGCTTCGTCGGCGCATCGAGGAATTGCTTCCTCTCGCCGCTGCGCAGGATCGCCCGGCGTAACGAGATCGGGTTTTTCGCCAATAAAGGCCCAACTCGCCCGTTTCGCCTGGCGCAACGCAATATCTCTTTCGGACAACTCGCCCGCGAGCGCATCTTCGCCGTGATGCCGCCGGTGTCGCGCGGAACCGCCGAGACAACTACAGAAACGCTTGCAGAAGACATCTTCTAGCAACCGTAACAACTTGATGAGGGGACCATTCCGCCGTTGAGAGCGCGGTGGAAATGCCATTTGCTGATCCCATTGGCGTCGACGAACGCTACATCGCTCAATGGAGCCCAAGAATGACACGGTATCTTCGGCCCATCATCATGAGTGCAATGCTCGCGCTGACTCTCGCAACTGCCGCGTGCACGAACAGCAACGGCAGCAGCAGCGGCAGCAGCGGCACGGGCAGCAGCTCCGACGATCAGAGAAGCAAGGGCGACTCTGACACTCCGTTCGGCGGGTCGCAGAACCCGGACAGATAGCGCCGCCCGGGATCCACCGATCGGTAGCGGCCGGTCTGCGAACACGGGCCGGCCGTTTTGCCGCCGGCTTCCGCTCTCGGCTTGACGCCCACTCCCGCGCGGGGTACCAATGCGCCGTCGTGGAGATTTGAGCCGGCCGGCTTGCGGTCCACGTTAAACAAACCGCTAAAAGGTCGGGAGCGCGAGCCCTGACCCATGCGGTTGGGGCTTTTTTCGTTTCCGGCCGGCGCTAAATTCCACGCGCACACAAACGCGAGGATAGCGGCCATGGCCGATCAGACACCCACGTCGCCCGCCGGGGCGAAGCCCGATACCAGCCGCTGGCGGACCCAGACCAAGCTCGTGCGCGGCGGCCTCAAGCGCAGCGAGTTCGGCGAAACCAGCGAAGGCCTCTTCCTCAGCTCGGGCTTCATCTACCCGACGGCGGAATCCGCCGAAGCGACGTTCAAGGGCGAGAGCGACCGCTACATCTACTCGCGGTTCTCCAACCCGACCGTGGGCATGTACGAGCAGCGCATCGCCCTCCTGGAAGGGGCACCCGTGGCGCGCGCGACGGCCAGCGGCATGTCGGCCGTGTTCGCGTCGCTCGCCTGCTATGTCCGCGCCGGCGACCGCGTCGTCGCCTCGCGCGCGCTGTTCGGCGGCTGCCATTACGTCATCACCGACATCCTGCCGCGCTACGGCGTCACGGTGGAGCTGGTCGACGGCACCAGGCCCGACCAGTGGGAGAAGGCCCTCGCGAAGCCGGTCAAGGCGGTGTTCCTCGAAAGCCCGTCGAACCCCGGTCTCGAGATCATCGACATCGCGTTCGTGGCCGCGCTCACCCACAAGGCGGGCGGCCGCCTGATCGTCGACAACGTGTTCGCGAGCCCGATCCTGCAGAAGCCGCTGACGTTCGGCGCCGACGTCGTCGTCTACTCGGCGACCAAGCACATCGACGGCCAGGGCCGCGTGCTGGGTGGGGCGATCATGGGCGACCCGCAGTATATGGAGGATCACCTCCGCCCGTTCCTGCGCCACACCGGGCCGACGCTCTCCGCGTTCAACGCCTGGGTGCTGCTGAAAGGCCTCGAAACCCTCGAGCTCCGCGTCAAGGCGCACTGCGACAACGCCACCCGGGTCGCGCGCTATCTGGAAAGCCGCGGCGACATCGCGCGGATTCTCTATCCGGGCCTTGCGTCGCACCCGCAATACGCTCTGGCGCAGAAGCAGATGTCGGGCCCTGGCAGCATCGTCGGCTTCGAGGTGCCGGGCGGCAAGGACGGCGCGTTCCGCTTCATGAACGCGCTTCAGTTGATCGACATCTCGAACAACCTGGGCGATGCCAAGAGTCTCGTCACCCATCCGACGACGACGACCCATCAGCGCCTTGCCGAGGAGGACCGGCAGGCCCTCGGCATCACCCCGGGCTACCTGCGCCTTTCGGTCGGCCTCGAGGACGTGGCCGACGTGATCGACGATCTCGATCGGGCGCTGGCGGCTGCCAAACGGGGCTGACCGGTTGCGGGGGGGAGGGGTGGCCGCGGCGGGCCCTGGGGCATTTTCATAACCGCTTGAAAAGACGCGGCTTTCTATTTTAGAAACGGCGCCGGGGCTGGACATCGGCGTCCCCCGCCCTACAATGAAACCGTGCGGCGAACGCCGCGTTGTGGAGCGTGTTCGGCGGGCCTCGCACTCGGAGAACGCACCACGGAAGTGGCCGGAGACGCCGATGTACAGCCAGACGACCCGTTCTATTCTCGTCACCGTCAAGCCGGTGTTCCTCGAGGATCAGTCGTCCCCCAGGGACCACCGCTTCGTCTGGGCCTATCAGGTCAAGATCAAGAACGGCGGCCCGATCACCGTGCAACTGAAGCGCCGGCGCTGGTGCATCACCGATTCGCTCGGCCGCGAGCAGGTGGTCGAGGGCGACGGCGTGGTCGGCGAGCAGCCGGTCCTGAGGCCGGGCGAATCGTTCGAGTACACCAGCGGCACACCGCTGGCCACGCCGTCCGGCATCATGGTCGGCACCTACTACATGGAAACCGAAGCCGGCGAGACGTGGGACGTCGCCATTCCGGCATTCTCGCTCGACAGCCCCCACCAGCCGGTGCGCCTCAACTAGGCGCGCGTTTCCCGCTTTCGGATATCGGAAAGGATCGTTCCGTGGATCAGCCGCATCGTCTTCGCGTTCCTGCCGCCAAGAATGCCCGTCCGTCGCGCGCCGAGGCGGAGGAGGCGGTGCGCACGCTGATCCGCTGGGCCGGCGACGATCCCGCCCGCGAAGGCCTTCTCGGCACGCCGGACCGCGTCACCCGTGCCTACGAGGAATGGTTCGCGGGCTACGCCATGGATCCGCACGAAATCCTGAAGCGCACCTTCGAGGAGACCGAGGGCTACGATGAGATGGTGGTGCTGCGCGACATCCGCTTCGAATCCTACTGCGAGCATCACATTGCGCCGATCATCGGCAAGGCGCACGTCGCCTATCTTCCGGCCGAGCGCGTGGTCGGAATCTCGAAGCTCGCACGCCTCGTCGAGGCGTTCGCGAAACGCCTTCAGATTCAGGAAAAAATGACGGCGCAGATCGCCAACGCGATCCAGGAGGAGCTGCATCCCCACGGCGTCGCTGTGGTGATCGAGGCCGCCCATCAGTGCATGACGACGCGCGGCATTCACAAGCCCGGCACGCAGATGGTGACCAGCCGCATGACCGGCGCCTTCCGCACCAACGAGAAGACGCGCCGCGAATTCCTGGCGATGATCGGCACCCCAGGCTCGGGTCAGCTCATCAACGTGTGAACGGGCGATCGGGAACCTACGCCCGCGCGTGACGGAACGCGCGGCGCTACTGCGGTTGCACGAATCGGGCGAGATGGGCGCGAATCGCCTGCTCGAGGTTCGCATCCATGTCGTTCATCGCGGCCTCGGTGAGCTCGAACAGAACCTTGTCGCGCTCGGCCGGCGGCGTGCCTTCGGCAACCGTGCGCGAGCGCTCGGTGCTGGCACGGACGAAGCCCTTCTGGTTGCCCTGATCGTCGAGCACCGCGATCTCGGCGGCAAGGGTTTCGACGAAGCGGTCCGATTGCTGGCGGGTGAAGCTTCCGCGCACGCCGCCCTCGATGGGCAGCGGCACGTCGACGATCTTGGCCTCGGTCACCGTGAACCGGACCAGTCCGGGGCCGCCGTCGGCACGCAGCCGATCATGGCCCCACTGCATCAGGGCCTGGGCCGGAGGCACCGGCGCCAGATGCTCGACGTTCGGCGCCTGCATCGGCGAGATGTAGCGCGACACGACCTCGATCCGGCCGACGTTGAACGCGATCTGCCCTTTATGGGCATAGGTGAGCGCCGGAAACGCCTGCTTGGTCGGGGGCATTTGACAGCCGGCCGCGGCAAACGCCAGGAGAGCCAGACATACAGGACGCCCGATGGTCTTCAGGACGCGGGCTTTCAACGCCGGAATTTTCAGTCGATGCATCGCCAGTGACCTCGGAAGTGCCGTTTGCGAACGAAGCCTGAGTGGAGATGTAGGCGGAAAAAGGGCAATGGGCAACGCCCTGGCGCACCGGCTCCGGTTGCGCTCGCCTCCGGCCGGCCTACTCCTCGGGGCGTCGATCGGCGGCGCGGGGGGCCGGACGTGCGGAGGGCGCGTAAATGCGTTCGAGCGCCCGCTCGTCGAAGCGATAAAGACGGCGGCAGAACTCGCAGCTCACCTCGACCACGCCGTCCCGAGTCAGCGCCTCAATCTCGCCGCGCGGAAAGGATTGCAGCATGGTGACGACACGCTCCTCGGAGCAGCGGCATTTGTCGATCAGCGGCTTCGCCTCGTGGACCCGCACGCCGCGCTCGTGGAACAGCCGGAACAGGAGATCGTTGGCGGCGAGCGTCGGATCGACCAGTTCCGCATTGGTTACCGTCGCCATCAGCGACAGGGCCTCGCGCCAGCGATCGTCGGCGGATTCCCGGGTGAAGCCCTTGACGGGAAGGCGTTGCAGGAACAGTGCCGCGCAGCGCCAGCCGTTCCCGTCGCGATCGACCGCAACCTTGATTGCCGTCTCGACCTGCTCGGACTGGCGGAAGTAGTGATGCGCGCAGTCGGCGAGCGTCGATCCTTCGAGGGCGACGATGCCCTGATAGCGTTCGGTGTTGCCGCCCTGATCGACGGTGAATGCTAGGTGTCCGGCACCGAGCCAGGTCGGCACCGATTGGCCCTCCGGACGCACCGCGGCGGCGTCTGGAACGCGCGCGGGATCGAACTGCGCATAACCGCGCACGTGCCCTTCGCTGGTGACGTCGGCGACCAGGAACGACACCGGGCCATTGCCCTTGGTCTGCAGCGTGAAGACGCCTTCGTACTTGAGGGCACCGGCAAGGCCGACGGCGAGCGCCAGCGTCTCGCCGAGCAGCGTCGCGATCGGCGCCGGATAATCGTGACGCGAGAGGATCCCGTTCGCGGCCGCGCCGAGACGCACCAGACGCCCGCTCACCGCCGCACCTTCGAGATGAAACGGCAGCACGAAGTCGGCGCCGGCGGGCAGCGACCCCGTTGAAGCGAACCCGCTCACGGGGTCAGCTCATGCAGAAGCGGAGGATCGCCTTTTGGGCGTGGAGCCGGTTCTCGGCCTCGTCCCACACGGCCGAGCGAGGCCCGTCGATGACGCCGGCCGAGACCTCGCGGTCGCGATTGGCCGGCAGGCAATGCTGGAAAATGGCATCGGGACGGGCAAAGCCCATCAGCGCCTCGTCGACGCGGTAAGGCGCCAGCATCTTGACACGCTCGTCCTTCGCGATCGCGTCAGGCGCGCCGGAGCCCATCGAGAACCAGGTGTCGGTGACGACGCAGTCGGCGCCGCGCACCGCCGCGACCGGGTTTTCGGTCAGCGTCACATCGGCGCCCTCGTTCTTCGCCCACGCCATCACCTCGGCCGGAGGCGCGAGCGGCGCCGGGCAGGCAATGCGGAACGCAAAGCCAAACCGCGCCGCGGCGTGAATCCAGGACTCGCAGACGTTGTTGCCGTCGCCGACCCACGCCACGGTCCGGCCCTTGATCGGGCCGAGCCATTCCTCGAACGTGAGGACATCGGCCATGACCTGGCACGGATGGCTGTGGTCGGTGAGGCCGTTGATGACCGGCACGGTCGCGTGCTGCGCCATTTCGTGAAGGCTCTTCTCGGTCAGCGTGCGCAGCATGATGCCGTCGAGGTAGCGCGACAGAACCCGCGCCGTATCGGCGATGCTCTCGCCGCGGCCGATCTGCGAGTCCTCGCGCCCCATGCAGATGACGTCGCCGCCCAACTGACGCATCGCCACCTCGAACGAGATGCGGGTGCGGGTCGACGGTTTCTCGAACACCAGCGCCAGCGTCTTGCCGGCGAGCGGCTTGGCGATGCCGCCCGGAACGCGGCCGGCCTTCTCGGCCGCCGCGTCGTCGATCAGGCGGCGCAGGGTCACGGCATCGAAATCCTTGATGTCGAGGAAATGCTGCGGCGCCTTCGGCACGGTCGTCGTCTTCAGTGCAGCCGACTTCGACGCGATCCTCTTGGGCATGCTGCGGGGCTTGGTCATCTCGGTCAGCCCTCCATGTCGACGCAGGCGCGCTCGAGGATGCCCCCCGCTTCCTCGACGTGGCTGTCGTCGATGATGAGCGGCGGCAGGATCCGGATCACGTTCTCGCCCGCAGTCACGGCAAGGAGACCGTTGGCGCGAAGCCGCGCCAGGACGTCGGCGTTGGGCGCCGCGCACTCGAGGCCCAGCATCAAGCCGGCGCCGCGCACGCCGCGCACGATCTTGGGATGCTTCCCGGCAACAGCGCCGAGCCGAGCGGTGAGCTTCTTGCCCATCGCCTGGACGCGGTCCATGAAGCCGTCGGCGAGCATGACATCGAGGATGGCGTTGCCGATGGCCATCGCCAGTGGGTTGCCGCCGAAGGTGGAGCCATGGGTTCCCGGAGTCATCACCCGACCGACCTTTTCGGTGGCGAGGCAGGCGCCGACCGGAAAGCCGCCGCCGATGCCCTTGGCGATCGCCATGACATCGGGCGTGATTCCGGCCCATTCGTGCGCGAACAGCTTGCCGGTGCGGCCCATGCCGCACTGCACCTCGTCGAGGAACAGGAGCAGGCCGAATTCGTCGCAGACCTCGCGCAGGCCGCGCAGGAACCCGGGATCGGCGGCGCGGATGCCGCCCTCGCCTTGCACCGGCTCGACCAGGATCGCCGCCGTCCGGTCGGTGATCGCGTTGCGCACTTCGTTGAAGTTGCCGAATGGCACATGGTCGAAGCCGTCGACGATCGGATCAAAGCCCTTGAGATGCTTCTCCTGCCCGCCGGCGGCGATGGTCGCCAGCGTCCGGCCGTGAAAGCCGTTGCGGAACGCGATCACCCGGTAACGCTCGGGCGAGCCGTTCTCGTCGTGGTAGCGCCGCACCATCTTGAGGCCGCATTCGACCGCCTCCGCGCCGGAGTTGCAGAAGAACGCCGTGTCGGCGAACGTCGCCGCGACGAGCCGGGCAGCAAGACGCTCCTGGCCCGGGATGCGGTAGAGATTCGAGGTGTGCCAGACGCCCTTGTCGGCCTGAGCCTTGAGCGCGGCGGTCAGATGCGGATGCGCATGGCCGAGCGCCGTCACGGCGATGCCGGAGGCGAAGTCGAGATAGCGCCGCCCGTCGGCGGCGAAGAGATAAGCCCCGTCCCCACGCTCGAAGGCGAGATCCGCCCGGGCATAGGTTGGGAGCACTGCGGGAATCACAAAAACCTCCTTGCCGCCCCGACTGGGACGCCCGACGACAACGCCGGATGGGTGCGGGTGTTAAGGAAGGGCGGGAGTATCGGGGCAAGCCCCGGCCCTGTCAATGCGGCCCAAACGCGCCGATTCGCGTTTTAAAGGGCGAAAATCGGCCGTTTTTCCGGCCATCAGGCCTTCAGGCGATAGCCCGACTTGAACATCCAACGGCAGAGCAGCCACAGCCCGACATTGCCGACCGCCATGACGGCGATGCCGGCGACGATCGAGCCCTCGGCGTGGCCGATGAAGGCGTAGCGGAAACCGTCGATCATGTAGAAGAACGGATCGACGTGGGCGAGCGATTGCCACGGCTGCGGCAGTTGCGTCACCGAATAGAAGGTGCCCGACAGGAACGACAGCGGCGTGATGATGAAGTTGGACACCACCGCCATCTGCTCGTGCTTCTGCGCCCAGATGCCGCCGGCGAGGCCGAGGAGCGACAGGAGCGACGACGCTGCGACCGCGTGATAGAGCGCAAGCGCCCAGTGCTGGAGAGAGAAATGCACGAACGGCAGCATGGTAAGGGCCACCGTGAGCCCGACGACGAGGCCGCGGACGAGGCCGCCGATGGCAAACCCGGCGCAAAGCTCGCCCGGCGACAGCGGCGCCATCAGCACGTCGACGATGTTGCCCTGCATCTTGGAGGAGACGATCGACGACGAGGTGTTGGCGAAGGCGTTCTGCACCATCGCCATCATGATCAGACCGGGCGCCAGGAACAGCGGAAACGGAACGTCGCCGACGGTGCGTGCGCTGCGCCCAAGCGCCAGCGTGAAGATGGCGAGGTACAGGAGCGTGGTGACCATCGGCGCCGCCACGGTCTGGATGCCGACGGCAATGAAGCGACGCACTTCCTTGAAGATCAGTGCGCCGAGCCCACGCCAGTTGATCCGGCCGATCCGGCGCACACGAAAGGGCGCGGGCGTGCCGCGCGCCACCGCCGGCTCGGGCGCGGCGGGAACGGCGGTGCGGCGGGGTTGCGGGACAGGCTCGAGCTTGGTGGCCATGGCTCAGGATTAAACGCTCGTCGGGTGCGGCGCAAGCCGGTGCTGCGCGAACCGGTGCGCGGTCATCGGCTCCCGTCCCGCCACGGCTTGGCTTAAGCTGTCGGCCGTGAGCGAGCCTGGAAACACATCAAAACGACGGAACCGGCGCGCGGCGCGCGTCCTTCGGCCGCCGACGGTGGCCCGCCTCGAGAAATCGGCATTGAATCATCTGGGGCGGTTCGCCGCCACACGGACCGAGTTGACGCGGGTCCTCAAGCGGCGCGTGGCCCGCGCCGTTCGCGCCGAGCTGATCGAGCGCGACGAGGCGGCCGCCATGATCGAGACGGTGGTCGCCAAGATCGCCGCCGCCGGTTACCTCGACGACACCGCCGTCGCCCGAGCGCGCGCCGCCGGGATGCGCCGCGCCGGACGCTCGAGCCGGATCATCGCCCAGAAGCTTGCCGCCAAGGGAATCAGCCGCGACCAGACGACGGAAGCGCTTGCTGCGGCCGACGGCGAGGATGACAAGGCCGAACTGCGGGCCGCCGCAACGCTGGCGGCGCGGCGCAAGCTCGGCCCCTATCGCAACGGCAGCCGCGACGAGGCTACGTTGAAACGCGATCTCGCGGCACTGGCCCGCGGCGGCTTCTCCTATGGGATCGCGCGAACGGTTGCCCAGGCGTCGAGCCCCGAGGCGCTCGCCGCGCTGCTCGGCGAGCCGGATTAGCGATCTCGGCTATGGCACCGTCGCCGCGACCTGCGGCGTCTTGCGGAACGCGATCGCCAAGCGATTCCAGCCGTTGATGACGACGACCGCGTAGGTGAGATCGACCAGCTCCTTCTCGGAGAAGTGACGGCGCACCTCTCGATAGACCGCGTCGGGAACGTGCTCGTCGGCAACCAATGTGACGGCTTCGGTCCACGCCAGCGCCGCCCGTTCGCGCTCGCTGTAGACCGGCGCTTCGCGCCACGCCGCCAGCAGATGCATCCGCTCGTCGCTCTCGCCTTGCTTCTTGGCGTCGCGCACGTGCATGGCGATGCAGAACGCGCAGCCGTTGATCTGCGAGGCGCGGATCTTGACGAGCTCTATCAACGGCGGCTCGAGGCCGGATTTGTCGACGTATGCCTGCAAGGCGGCCATCGCCCGGTAACCCTCGGGGGCGATCCGGCCGGCATCCGATCTCTGTTCCATGGGCGCTCTCCTATTCCTTCTCCTGCGATTTCACCGTGGCCGGCTTGTCCGGCTCCTTGCCATCCGACTGAGGGCGAGCTTGCGTCGGATCGGCCGGGCCGACTCCCTGGACGTAGACGGTCGTCTTGCCGCTCGGCATCTCGATGCCAAGCTCGGTGAACCGGTGCTTGAGCGCGCGGTTGAAGGCGCGGCTCACATCCCATTGCTTGCCGGGTAGCGTCGATATCTGCCCCAGTACCACGACTCCGGACCCTTTGACCTTGTCGACGCCGATGATCGAGAACGGCTCGATGATGACGGGCGCGAGCGCCTTGTCCTTCGATACCGATTCGCCGACCTCCTTCATCGCCGCGATCACCCGCTCGATGTCCTCGCGGTAGGAGACCTCGACCTCGAACAGGCCCTTGGCGAAATCGCGGGTCATGTTGTTGACGGTCTTGACCTCGCTGAACGGGATCGTGTGAACCGTCCCGTTGCCATCGCGGAGGCGGATGGTGCGGATGCTGATGGACTCGACGGCGCCGGCATGGCCACCGCCGAGATCGACGACGTCGCCGACAGAGATCGTGTCCTCGATCAGCATGAAAACGCCGTTGATCACGTCCTGGACCAGCTTCTGCGAGCCGAATCCAACCGCAAGCCCGACCACCCCGGCACCGGCCAACAGCGGCGTGATGTTGACCCCGACCTGGGTGAGGATCACGAGTCCGGCGAGCACCGTCAGGACGATGAAGGCGGTGGTGCGAAACAGCGGCAGCAACGTCCGTGCGCGGGCGCCACCCTTGCCGCGCGTCGTCAGCCGGGCGGCATAGCGCTCCAGCGCCATGGCGAAGGATTCCCAGATCACCAGCGCCACCAGCAGCACCAGGCCGATCGCGATCAACGTTCCGACGACGCTGACGCCGGTCGTCGAGGTCAGCCATTGCAGCGAGCGCACGCCCCAGACCTGAAGAATGAGGAGCACGGCGAACATCCAGATCACCACCCGAACCGCTTCGCGGAACAGGGGGAGATAGCGGTTGGCGCGCGCTTCCAGGCCGGGGAACCGCCACGTGACGTCCGGCTGGAGGCGGAACGCGCGGGCGACGATGCGCTTCATGGCGCCGATCAGGAGCCACGCCGCGCCGATGACGACGATCGTGCCGATCGAGCCCCGGCCGAGATACCCGAAGCCGCCGCGCACGTCGAACAGCCACACGCCGAACAGCCCGATGAGATAGAGGATGGCGAGGATGTGCCAGACGTCCGCCAGGGCCTTGCGGACGCCGAGGAGCGCCCGCGAGCGCTCATTGGCGATGAGGCGGGAAACCGCCGCGCGATTCTGCAGGACGACGATGATGATAAGGAGCGTGAAAAGCGTGCCGATCGCCTTGAGCATCCCGGCCCGCATCGCCACCGTGACGCCGAAGAACCGGCCCGATTCGGCGAGGAACGTGCCGTAAAAGGCAACGATGGCGAGACGGCGAACCCAGATGTAGAGGTACTGCGCCGTCTCCTCTGTCATAGAGAAAAGACGCAGGTTCGGCGTTCCGGGAGCGACGGCGACGCGCGCGAGAATCAGCGCCGCACGAACGCCGATGTGGGCGTAGATCAGGAAGACGATCGCCAATCGCGCGCGCGTAGGGGCCTCGAGGAGTCCCAGCGCGATCGCGGCGGTGGCGACGAAGGCGCCGACCGGCACGACGTCGATGAAGCCGCGCACGATCAACGCTATGGCACGGCCGACGATGGCGACGGGCGCACTCCGCTCGATACGGCGATACACGCCCAACAGCAGCCGCGATGCGATCCACTCGGCGATGAGACCCGCAACCAGCGCCCCGAGCGCGCGCAGGAAGGCATCGAGCCGCGCCGCGCGAACGGCGGGATCGCTGAATCCCCGGAACGCCTCGGCGATTCTGTCGGGAAGATTGCCGACCGATGCCGCCAGGCGCAGCGCCCGCTCGCTCGCATCGCGCACGCGCTGCGACAGCGAAACGACCAGCGTCTCGGCTTCCGGCTGTGTCTGAGGCGCCGCCTGAGCCTGGGTATCGGCATTGGCAGCAGGATTGGCGCTCGCGCCGACCGTCGCAGCGCCGCCGGTTTCGGCGCCGGTACGCGCCTGCAGCTCCTTCAGCAGCGCCTCGCGGCGGGCATTGTCCTGCAGGATCGAAATGAGCCAGTTCAGATCCTGCGCGGCCTGCGCATTGCTGGATGGCGCGGGCGCGGCCGGGGGCGCTGCGGCTGGAGGTACCGCTGCGGCCGGTGCCGAGGGAGCCTGCGCCGAAGCGGCAAAGCCCGCCAGAAGCCCGCCGAAAAGCACGGCGAGTGCCGCAAAGGTCCGCATTCCCGTTCGCACGTCGAAAGTTCCTTTTGCCGTTCGGCTTTGGGTCGGGTCGGCTACCGTCAACCTTTTCTAAACCAAACGGCGTCACCCTCGACAGTCCATCTTTGCAACGGTGAGGCCAGTGGCCGTTCCCAATCTCCGCTCCCAGCCGGTTGCGCCGACCCTTGAGACTGCGGCGGGCGTTGCCCGGGCGCGCGCCGAAGCGCTGCATCGGCAGGGACTGGCGCACCAGGAGGCCGGTCGGCTCGAGGAAGCCCGCGCCGCCTACGAAGGCGTGCTCTCGGCCGTGCCGGAGGCCGCCGTCACCCGCTCCAATCTCGGCAACGTGCTGCGCGCCCAGGGCAAGCTCTCCGAAGCCATTGCCATGCACCGAACCGCCCTGAGCATCGATCCGGGGTACGCCCAAGGCTGGGTCAATCTCGCGCTCGCGCTGGACGGGGCGGGCGATTTCGATGGCGCGGTGGCAGCGGCACGGCGCGCGGCCGAGATCGCGCCGGACGATCCCGACGTTCGCCACGCCCTCGGCAACGCCGAGCTTGCCGCCGGCCGCCCCGAGGTTGCGATCGAAAGCTTGCTGATGGCCTTGCAGGCGCGCCCACGTCACGGTGGCGCACTCCTCAATCTCGCCGTTGCGCTCAAGGAGGCCGGCGCCATGGCGGCGGCGACGACGGCGCTCGAGACGCTGATTGCGCTGGAGCCCGAGAACGCCGATGCGCATTTCAATATGGCCCTCAATCTCCTGTGCGGAGGCGATTGGGCGCAAGGCTTCGCCGCCTACGAGTGGCGCCTGCGCATTCCCGGCCTGCGTCCGCCGGTTCCCGCCACGCCGCGCTGGGACGGCACCCCGCAACCGGGCGCCACGCTCCTTCTCGTTGC
>Ga0070714_100001011_pt1 | contig 20078 bp, 19 predicted proteins | sample LARL83metaG_FD_65450 | JGI IMG/M metagenome (GOLD analysis project Ga0070714, IMG submission 65450) | Corn, switchgrass and miscanthus rhizosphere microbial communities from Kellogg Biological Station, Michigan, USA - LAR L8-3 metaG | ecosystem: Host-associated > Plants > Roots > Rhizosphere ... | reverse complement strand
ACGAGCCGGTCGACCACCAGCAGCGCAAACAGCAGAAAGAGGTAGAGGATCGAGAACGCGAACAGGCGCCGGGCCTGACGCTCGCCGCCGCGCTCCATCCAGACGAGGCCGGCCAACGCGAGGAACGCGACCCCGAGCAACGCAGCACCAATGCCGTAGACACTGCCGGCGAGGTCCAGGACCCACGGCGCCAGCGTCAGCGGCACCAGCAGCACGCTGTAAAGGACGATCTGGCGCCGCGTCACAGGCTTGCCGGCGACCACCGGCAGCATCGGAATGCCGGCCTTGGCGTAGTCGCCGGTGCGGTAGAGCGCCAGCGCCCAGAAGTGCGGCGGCGTCCACATGAAGATGATCGCGAACAGGATCAGCGGCATCAGGCTGACGTCGCCGGTGACGACGGCCCAGCCGATCATCGGCGGGAAAGCCCCGGCGGCGCCGCCGATGACGATGTTCTGCGGCGTACGGCGCTTGAGCCACATCGTGTAGATGAAGACGTAGAACCCGATCGTCAGCGCGAGTAAAGCCGCGGCCGTCGCATTGGCGGCCAAAAACATCATGAATACGCTGCCGGCGGCGAGGCTGACGCCGAAGCCCAACGCCGCGCCGGGATCGACGCGACCTGCCGGCAACGGGCGGTTGCAAGTGCGCGCCATCAGCGCATCGACATCGCGCTCGTACCACATGTTGATGCAACCCGCGGCACCCGCGCCGACGGCGATGCACAGAACGCCGATGAAAGCGATCAGCGGATGCACCCTGCCAGGCGCGAGAAACATGCCGACGAGGCCGGTGAAGACGACGAGCGACATCACCCGTGGCTTCAGAAGCGCCACGAAGTCGCTGACCCGGTTGGTTTCGATCTCAAGCGTCGATTGGAGCACGTCGTTCTCCGAATGGGCGAGCGGGCCGGGCTTTCACCCGGCCCGCGGCGCCTTATCTCACCTGCGGCAGTTCTTCGAAGGTGTGGAACGGCGGCGGTGACGACACGGTCCACTCCAGCGTGGTGGCGCCGACGCCCCACGGATTCGCCACCACCCTTTCGCCGGACACCAGCGTCTTGATGACGATGTAGATGAACAGAACGATGCTGGTCGCCGAAATGTAGGAACCGATCGAGGCGACATGGTTCCAGCCGGCAAACGCCTCCGGGTAGTCCGGGATACGACGCGGCATTCCGGCCATGCCGAGGAAGTGCATCGGGAAGAAGGTCAGGTTGACGCCGATGAACAGCATCCAGAACTGGATTTTGCCCAGGGTTTCCGGGTACTGGCGCCCCGACATCTTGCCGAACCAGTAGTAGAAGCCGGCGAAGATGGCGAACACCGCGCCGAGGCTCAGCACATAGTGAAAGTGGGCGATCACATAGTAGGTGTCGTGAAGGGCCACGTCGACGCCGGCGTTGGCCAGCACCACGCCGGTGACGCCGCCGACCGTGAACAAAATGACGAAGCCTACGGCGAACAGCATCGGCGTCTTGAACTCAATCGAGCCGCCCCACATGGTGGCGAGCCAACTGAACACCTTTACGCCGGTCGGCACCGCGATCACCATCGAGGCGGCCACGAAGTAGGCACGGGTGTCGACGGCGAGGCCGACCACGAACATGTGGTGAGCCCACACGAGAAAGCCGATGAAGCCGATCGCCACCATGGCGTAGACCATGCCGAGGTAGCCGAACACCGGCTTCTTCGAGAACGTGGACACGACCTGGCTGATGATGCCGAAGCCGGGCAGGATCATAATGTAGACCTCGGGGTGGCCGAAGAACCAGAACAGGTGCTGGTACAGGATCGGATCGCCGCCGCCGGCCGGCCGGAAGAACGATGTGCCGAAGTTACGATCGGTCAGCAGCATGGTGATGGCGCCGGCGAGCACCGGCAGCGACAGGAGAAGAAGGAACGCCGTCACCAGCACCGACCACACGAACAGCGGCATCTTATGGAGCGTCATGCCCGGAGCGCGCATGTTGAAGATGGTGGTGATGAAATTGATGGCGCCCAGGATCGACGATGCACCCGCGAGATGGATGCTCAGGATCGCCATGTCGACCGACGGTCCGGGATGGGCGACCGAATCCGAAAGCGGCGGGTAGAGCGTCCAGCCCGTGCCGGCGCCCTGGCCGATGAACACCGAGCTCAAAAGAAGGCCGAACGAAGGAAGCAGCAGCCAGAAGCTGATGTTGTTCATGCGCGGGAACGCCATATCGGGCGCTCCGATCATCAGCGGCACGAACCAGTTGCCGAAGCCGCCGATCATGGCTGGCATCAGCACGAAGAAGATCATGATGAGGCCGTGGGCGGTGACGATCACGTTGTAGAGTTGGTTGTCGCCGCCGAATATCTCGCCGCCCGGATGGGAAAGCTGGGCACGGATAAGCACCGAGAAGGTGCCGCCGATCAGGCCGGCGCAGATGGCGAAGAACAGGTACATCGTGCCGATGTCTTTGTGGTTGGTCGAGAACAACCACCGCCGCCATCCGGTCGGATGATGAGCATGATCGGCATGATCGCCGTGGGCCTGATGGGATGTGCCGTAACTCATGACCGTCCTCTCGTCGAAAAAACGTTCTGCTCGGTGTTTCGTTGCAACTCAGCGCGCCTGGGCAACATTGGTTGTCGAGGGTTGCTCGGCCGCACCGTATTGCTTTTGGGCGTTTGCCACCCAGGTCTGGTAGTCGGACTGCGACACGACCTTGACCTCGATGGGCATGAAGCCGTGGCCCTGCCCGCAGAGCTGCGAGCACTGGCCGTAATAGGTGCCTACCCGCTCGGCCTTGAACCACGCTTCGTTGAGGCGCCCGGGAACGGCATCGTACTTGAGGCCGAATGCGGGAACGGACCATGAATGAATCACGTCATCGCCGGTCATCAGCACGCGCACCGTGGCGCCGACCGGCACCACCGCCGGGTTGTCGACGCTGAGAAGGCGGATCTGACCCGGCTTGAGATCGGAATCCTGAACGACGATCGAGTCGAACTGGAAGTTGCCCTTATCCGGGTACTGATAGGACCAGTACCACTGATGGCCGATGACCTTGAGGGTCATGTCGGGATTCTGCGCCCGATCCTGGTAGTAGAGCAGCTTGAACGACGGAATGGCGATCACGAGCAGGATCATGATCGGCAACACCGTCCACGCCACCTCGATGACGGTGTTGTGGGTGGTGCGCGATGGCGTCGGGTTCGCCTTGGCGTTGAAGCGCACGATGATGATGACGAGGAGCGCCAGCACGAGCAGCACGATCCCCGCGATGATGATCATCAGGAGGTGGTTGAAATTCTCGATGCGATCCATCACCGGCGAGGCCGACGCTTGGAAGCCCGTTTCCCACGGCCGCGGCACATCCGCATATGCCGCACCGCTGAATGCGCCCAGCGCACTGATTCCGACCGCAACGGCAATCGCCGCAGCCAACACTTTGATCAGCCTCATCCCTCGTGCCCTATGAAATGTGAATGTCTTGCGCGTCAACGCTCGTCCAGGAGCCAATTGTGGAGGATCGCGTCAGGGGACCTGAGCGCAATCGGAAACCGTCGAACCGAACCTCGGCAGAGGCGCGAGAATCCGCGCCACATGCTTGGCCGCCCGGCCGGGGCAGGCGCAAACTACACCAGAGCCGGAGCCGCGACAACCCGCGTCAAGCCCGCATTTCAATGCTTCGCGCCGGCAAAAAACGGAAGCCTGATGCGTTGCATCCGCCATCGCCGGTTGCGATCGGCGGAGTCATCACCCACGTAGGAGGCAGCCATGCGTCCGCCGGGGATCTGCCTTCGTGCCGCCGGGCACGTGGGTTATCCTGGTTGATCGGGCTTCGACCTCTTTCACTCCGGAGTTGCCATGTCCGCACGCGCCACCGCCGAACGAATCTTCTTCTCCGAAGCCGGTTTCGACCGCGCGCGCGCCGAGCGCATCGTGAGCGAGGCCCTCAAAGGCGGCGACGACGGCGAGCTCTTTCTCGAGCACCGCGTCGCCGAAGCGCTCGTCTTCGACGACGGCCGCCTCAAGACGGCGAGCTTCGACGCGACCCAGGGGTTCGGGCTACGCTCTGTTGCGGGCGAAGCCGTGGGCTATGGTCACGCCTCCGAGATATCGGAGCCGGCGCTCAAGCGCGCGGCCGAGGCGGTGAAGGCGGTCGGCAGCGGCCGTTCCGGCACGCTCGCGGGCGCGCCTCCAAGCACCAACCGGGTTCTCTACCGCGCCGACGATCCCCTCTCCGCCCCCGGCTTCGACACCAAGGTCAAGCTTCTCGAGGAGATGAACGCCTACGCCCGGGCCAAGGACGCGCGCGTGCGTCAGGTCAGCCTGTCGCTCGTCGCCGAATGGCGCGTCGTCGCGATCCTTCGTCCCGACGCCGATCTCGTCGCCGACGTCCGCCCGCTGGTGCGCCTCAGCGTCTCGGTCGTCGCCGGCCAGGGCGACCGCCAGGAGTCGGGATCGAGCGGCGCCGGCGGACGGCTCAATTACGATACCTTCATCGACCCCGCGAACTGGAAGGCCCAGGTCGACGAGGCCATCCGTCAGGCGGCGGTCAATCTCGAATCGGTGCCGGCCCCGGCGGGCGAGATGGAAGTGGTGCTGGGGCCGGGCTGGCCCGGCATTCTCCTGCACGAGGCGATCGGCCACGGTCTCGAAGGCGACTTCAACCGCAAGAAAACGTCGGCGTTCTCGGGCCTCCTCGGAACCCGCGTGGCGGCGCCCGGCGTCACCGTAGTCGACGACGGCACCATCCCCGACCGCCGCGGTTCGATCACCGTCGACGACGAAGGCACGCCGTCGTCGACGACGGTGCTGATCGAGGACGGCATCCTCAAAGGCTACATCCAGGATCGGCTCAACGCGCGGCTGATGGGCGTCAAGTCCACCGGCAACGGCCGGCGCCAGTCGTTCGCCCACCGGCCGATGCCGCGCATGACCAACACCTACATGCTGGCAGGGAAACACGCGCCCGAGGAGATCATCAAATCGGTCAAGCGCGGACTCTACGCCGTCCACTTCGGCGGCGGTCAGGTCGACATCACCTCGGGCAAGTTCGTGTTCTCGGCGTCGGAAGCCTACCTCGTCGAGGACGGCCGCATCGGCCCGCCGGTCAAGGGCGCGACGCTGATCGGCAACGGTCCCGATTCGCTGACGAAAGTCGCGATGGTCGGCAACGACATGGCGCTCGATCCCGGCATCGGCACCTGCGGCAAGGATGGCCAATCGGTGCCGGTCGGCGTCGGCCAGCCCACGTTAAAGCTTTCGGCGCTGACCGTCGGCGGCACCGCACAGGGATAACCGGCATGATCCTGCGCACACGCCGCATTCCTTGGGAGCGCGCCGCGCGCTTCGATTTTCGCACGCTGCTCGCCGCGATTCGCGATCGCCGCACGCCGTGGCGTGCCAAGCTGCTGGTCCTTTTCGTGATTGCCTATGCCTTATGGCCGTTCGATCTGATCCCGGATTTCGTGCCGGTGGTAGGCTGGATCGACGATCTCATCATCGTTCCCGCGGGCCTGTGGTTGGCCTACCGCATGATCCCCGACGCGGTGATCGCGGATGCGCGCCCGCGGGCCGCGAACGGATCGGTTGGCTAGCGCTAGCATCCGTGCGTATCGTCTCGCAGCACGGTGCATGCCGCACAGGCGCCCTATGCCGATGGTCCGGAAGCCGATGACCCAACCCTCCCTGCGCGCCCGGCTGACGGGCTGGGCGCATGCCTTGAAAACCGAGATCAGGGTGCTCGCCATCGCCGCCCGCGATCCACGCACGCCTTGGCTGGCGAAGGCGCTGGCGCTGGCGACCGTCGCTTATGCCCTGTCGCCGATCGATCTCATTCCCGATTTCGTGCCGGTGCTGGGCCTGCTCGATGATCTCATCATCGTCCCGGCGGGGATTTGGCTGGTGCTCCGCCTGGTGCCGGCCGAGGTCATGGCCGAGGCGCGTAGTCGCGCGCATGAAACTACGCTCGACCGGACGAGGGGACGGACGGCAGCCGTCCTTATCGTCGCGGTTTGGATCGCTTCGGCGCTTGCCGTGATGCTGTGGCTTTTTTCCTGAGAGCGTTTTTTCGCGTGCCGGAGGCCTTGGTCGCGAACGCGCGGCGCTCGAAGGCGATGAAGGCCCGGATCATCGCCAGATAGATCCGGGCGATGGTGTCGGAATCAGCGCCGAGCGCCTCGGCACGGCTCCGCGCTTTCATCACCACGTCGAGAATGCGCGGCCGATCGACGATTTGCGACGCCCGTTTCTTGATCCGTGCCGCCTCGCCGACATAGCGCGCGCGCTCGGAGAGAAGCGCCACGATACGGCGGTCGAGACGATCGATCTCGCGTCGCACGTCGCTCAGCGTCTCACATGGTTTGATGCGTACGGCCGAGCGCGTCATGACGTTTCCTTGGAAAGCGCGTTAAAGCGCGTTAATAGGCATATTCTTCGTAGACGGGGTCGATGCGCCCTCCCCAGGGGCCCGCGAAGCGGGCGAGCATCTCCTCCGCCGGCGTGATGCCCGAAGCGCCGATTTCGAGCAACGCATCGAGAAACGCCGTCTCGTCCTGACCGACGCCGTTGTCCTTGGCGCGCGCCTTGAGCCCGCATTGGGAAATCTTGAGCACCTCGCGGGCGACATCGAGCAACGGACGGCCGCGAAAGAGAGTCTTGAGCGCGCGCTTCGGCACATCCGCGAGCAACCCCGCGCGCTCCTCCGCCGACCAGTCCTTGACCAGATCCCAGGCGGCATCGAGCGCGGACTGATCGTAGAGCAGCCCAGTCCACAGCGCCGGCAACGCACAGATGCTCTTCCACGGGCCGCCGTCGGCGCCGCGCATCTCGAGGAAGCGCTTCAGCCGCACCTCGGGAAAAGCGGTGGTGAGATGGTCGGCCCAGTCGCCGACCGTCGCCTTGACGCCGGGCAGCGCCGGGAGCTTGCCGGCCATGAAATCGCGGAACGACTGGCCCGACGCATCGATGTAGCGACCCTCGCGGTAAACGAAATACATCGGCACATCGAGCATCCAATCGACGTAGCGCTCGAAGCCGAAACCGGCGTCGAACACGAACGGGAGATTGCCGCAACGGTCAGGGTCGGTATCGGTCCAGACGTGGGCGCGGTAGCTGAGATAGCCGTTGGGCCTGCCTTCGGTGAAGGGCGAGTTGGCGAACAGCGCGGTCGCGATCGGCTGAAGCGCCAAGCCGACGCGGAACTTCTTCACCATGTCGGATTCGGAGGCGAAGTCGAGGTTGACCTGGATGGTGCAGGTCCGGAGCATCATGTCGAGGCCGAGCGCGCCTTTCTGCGGCATGTACGCACGCATGATCTTGTAACGGCCCTTGGGCATCCACGGCACGTCCTCGCGCCGCGACTTGGGATCGAACCCCAGCCCCAGCATGCCGATCCCGAGTGCGTCGCCGAGCACCTTCATCTGCGCGAGGTGCGCGTGCGTTTCCTCGCAGGTCTGATGGATGGACGAGAGCGGCGCGCCGGAAAGCTCGACCTGCCCGCCCGGTTCAAGCGACACATTGCAGCCGTCCTTGGTGGCACCGATGACGGCCTCGCCCTCCCGCACCAGCGTCCAGCCGAATCGCGACAGGCCCGATAAAAGCGCGCCGATTCCGCCCTTGCCATCGTGGGAGAGGCGCGAGCGATCCGCGCGCCGGAACGCGAACTTCTCGTGCTCGGTGCCGATCCGCCAGTCCGCGCGCGGCTTGTTTCCGGCCTCGAGATAGGCGACGAGTTGAGCCTTCGACTCGATCGGCTCGAAGCTCGGCGTGCTCGGTCCGGACATCGATTTGTTTCCCTGGTGCGGCTAAGCGGATTAAGACGAGGCGGGCGCGCGGCGCACCCCGGTCGCCCAATCCCCGATCGAGGCCTGGATGCAGGCAAGCGCCGCCAAGGCCGCTGTTTCAGCCCGAAGAATGCGAGGGCCGAGCGCGACCGGCGTAACAAACGGGAGTTTGCGCAAACGGTCAAGCTCGGCGCTGTCGAATCCTCCTTCCGGTCCGATCAGGAGTGCCCAAGTCACCGACACGAAACCGGACGCATCGCCGCCGGCGACCCGAGCGAGCGCTTCGCCGATCGGCCGACCGCCACCGCCTTCGTCGGCGACGATCAGACGGCGCGACGGAGGCCATCGGTCGAGAACGTCCGGGAGCGATCGCGGTTCGGCAATCTCGGGCACGGTCAATCGCTCGCATTGCTCCGATGCTTCGCGGGCGATGAGATGCAGCCGCTCGATGTTGACGCGCGCGGCCTGCGTGCGCGCGGTGATGACCGGCAGAATGCGCGCGACGCCGAGCTCGGCCGCCTTCTCAACGACGAGATCGGTGCGGGTCCGCTTCAGGAGAGCGAACAAGAGCCAGAGATCCGGCTCCGGCGCAGGCGCACGCACCTGGTTTTGCACCTCGACCTTGGCGTCGTTACGGCCGATGCGCGCGACGGTCGCATTCCATTCGCCGTCGCGGCCGTTGAACACCCCAAGCGTTGCGCCGACCTTCTGGCGCAGCACATCACGAAGATAATGGGTGCTGTCCCGACCGAGCGTCACCATGGCGCCGGCGCCCAGCGCCTCTTCTATATGAAGCCGCGTCCGCGCCCGGTAGGCCGGCGTCGGACCGTTATCGCGCTCCATCGCCATGATTCCGTGCCGCCTGTGCTTCCCTTGAGTGTGCCATGATACGGCCCCTTTTGGCGCGTAGCCTCTCGACATTCACCGAAGCTAAACTAGCTCATCATGAACCATTGGGAAAAGCACGCGAGCCCGGCCGCCGCCATTCCTGCCGCCATCCCCGGCGACAGTCCTGCGGACGGTTTTGTGCTGCGCGTGCTGCCGCGCGTGCTGCGTCCTTACGCTCTGCTGGCACGATGGGATCGCCCGATCGGGACATGGCTCCTTCTGTTTCCATGCTGGTGGGGCATCCTGATTTCGCCCGATGCGCTGGATCGCCCCGAGCAGGCCCTTGTGCAGGCGCTTCTGTTCGCCATCGGCGCGCTGGCCATGCGCGGTGCCGGATGCACCTACAACGATATCGTCGATCGCGACATCGACGGCCGCGTCGCCCGCACCCGTGGTCGGCCGCTGCCGTCGGGAGCCGTCAGCGTCGAAGGCGCCGTGGTGTTCATGGCGCTGCAAATGGTGGTGGGGGTCATCGTGCTGGCCTCCTTCAATCGATTCACGTTCTGGCTCGGAGTTGCCTCTCTCCTGCTCGTCGCAGCCTATCCGTTCATGAAACGCATTACCTGGTGGCCTCAGGCATGGCTCGGATTGGCCTTCAACTGGGGCGCTCTGATGGGCTACGCGGCGCAGACGGCGACACTCGCCACGCCCGCTTACCTCCTCTATGCCGGGGGCATTTTATGGACGCTCGGCTACGACACCATCTACGCCTTGCAGGACAAGGAGGACGATGCGCTGGTCGGCGTCCGCTCGACCGCGCGCAAGTTCGGCGATGCCGCGCGGCCCTGGATCGCGGTCTTCTACGCCGGAACCATTGCGCTGTTCGCCGCGGCGGGCGCCAGCGCCGGATTCAAGGTGGCATTTTACGCCGTGCTCGCGCTCGCCGCGGGTCAGCTTGCGTGGCAGGCAAGCGGCGTGCAGATGGACCGGCCCACCGACTGCCTCGCCAAGTTCCGCTCCAACCGCCTGTTCGGCTGGCTGGTCATGGCGGCCCTCCTCCTCGGACACGCCACGCTGACCTCGTGACCGCGACCGTGCCGGGCGAAGCCGCGGACTCGGAGCGGATCGCCGCATTCGTCCAGAGCGAAACCCGCCTCGCGGCACCGCCGCTGGTTCCGGAAATCTACCTGCATCTTACCGATGCGATCACGCCGCTGTGGGAAGCGACCGAAGCGACGCTCGATCGCAAGGGCGTGCCACCGCCCTATTGGGCATTCGCCTGGGTCGGCGGCCAGGCGCTCGCGCGTTTCGTCCTCGATCATGGCCGAACGGCGCTCGCGGGAAAACGTGTGCTCGATCTCGCCGCGGGCTCGGGGATCGTCGCCATCGCCTCGGCCATGATCGGCGCCGATGCCTGCGCGGCCGACATCGATCGCTTCGCCTGCGTCGCGGCGGCGCTCAATGCGAAGGCGAACCGCGTCTGCATCGCCACTTCGACGGACGACTTTTTGGCGGGTTCCGAGACCACGACAGTCCTGTGGGACGCGGTGCTGGCGGGCGATGTCTGTTACGAGCGTCCGATGGCGGAGCGCATGATGCGACGTCTCCGGGGGCTTGCCGCCACCGGCCGCACCGTATGGCTGGCCGACCCCGGCCGAAGTTATCTGCCGCGAACCGGCCTCGACGAGATCGCCCGCTACCGCGTGCCGTGCAGCCGCGAGTTGGAAGACGCCGCGGAGAAGACCGTGCGGATCTTCCGAGTGCTGCCGACGGTCGCCTAGGCGCCGACCGGCACGATCTCGACGGTTTCGAACGGGAAGCGATCGACCGAGCGGCGCATCAGCGCCTCGTGGGCCGCACGCAAGCGTCGCCGCTCGCGGCCGGTCCCGACGATCCCCCGGATGAAGGTCCGAACCTCGACCCCGGGCGCCACCTGCGCCGCCAGAGCGGACAGCATCGCGCTTTGCGCGCGGGCCGCGAAGCGGCGGTTGGTCGCTTCGATTGCCGCCAAGGCAACGGGCGCGCCGTTGTCGAGCATCGCGCCGTGGACCGAGAGATAGGCGTAGGCGGCATCGAGCGTCACGTCGCCATCGGCAAGCACGAGAGCGGAATTCCTAAGCCGCACGAAATGGTAATTCACGCCAGGCTGCTCCGTCCGATGCATGCAGGCGAGCTCATTCTCGTTGAGCCAGGTGATGTGCAGCGCAACGGTCGTGCCCGGCGACGGATGGAGCGTCGCCGGCACCGAGCCATAGGACGTCACATGGGCGCAGTAGACGGAATCGAATCCCGTCAGATGCGCCCGCGTCACTGGAATTCTCGCATGCGGGAAAAGCGCCTGGAATTTCTGGGCGAGTCGCTCCGGCGCGCGATTGGATCCCGCCGCCAGAACCGGGGTGCGGCCTTCGAGAAGCCCTGGCTCCGGCGGCAGCGGCCGCCAAAGCCCGTTGGCTCCTGCGTCGTACAGATAGGAATGGGATGGCGCGGCATAGGGATACGCGATCGCCCGCCGCACAATGGCATCGGCTTCGTCCGCCGACAGGGCGGCGACATCGGCCGCGCTCGCAGTGCTTGCTGTCATGGCTGACGTTCGAACGGGCCGAAGGGAACCGTGAACATGCGCCCTTCGCTGGCGCTGCGGATGAAGGCCTCGAGGTCGGTCGAGCTGGCGGTGATGACGACATCGGGAAACATCGGATCGTTGGTGCGGATCGTTCCCGGGAACGCAGCGCGGTTGACCTCCATGAAGACGTAATGCTCGTCCATGAACATCAGCGTCACCCGGTCATCGCCGGAGAACAGCATCACCGCGAAGCGCCAGTTGCCCGGTGTCGGCTCGACGTCCTGGGCGGCCAGGATCGTCCGGCTCCCGACCGTGTAGACGCCGGCGCGATATCCGGTCCTGGTGACCGGCCGCTTGCCCACCGGCAGAGTCTCGACGAGAGCCACGTTCAGCGTCAATGCGTCGGCGCGCGTGACCTCGGCCACATAATCGGCGCCGTCGACCGTGGCATGCCAGCGGCCGATCAGGCGCTCGTCCGGCGCGATGCGGTCCTTCTCGGGAAGCGTGTTGCGGGATTCCGGCGTGCAGCCGGCGAGACCGGCCGACAACCCGACGAGCGCCAGCGCGCCATAAACGAGCGCCGACCGCGCCGCGGACCGCATCGAAAAACCTGGTAAAAAAAAGCGCCCGCCCATCGGCGGATTGTTCACTGCCCGAACGGGCGGCGCAAGGCACAGGTTCGCCGGCGGAGTCAGCGATGATCGAGCCGCGGAGATGGAATGGCCGCTACGCAGCCTGCGACGATTCGGGACCGTCGGCCGGTGCGTCCTCGGCCTCAATGGCATAGCGGGTGTGACAGTTGTCCACTTCGGCCCATGAGAGAGCGGCCCAGCGCGCCTGCGCCTCTTCCAGGGTCGCAAACGGTCCGTACCGCCGCGGCGGCCGGCCGTCGACGGTTTCCTTGAACGCGGTCGATTTGTATTCGCCGCCTACGACCCAAAAACGCTTCATCGCCAACACACCGCCAAATGTGATCCTCACCGCACGGAAATAAGGAGCCGGGCGGCCCCATGCAAGTCCCATTTAAGGATGGCGGCGTTGCCAATTCGTAAACCATCCGACACTCGAACGGTGCCGACAACCGCCTTGCGACGACGCAAAGGCCGTGCCACTCCTTCGTCCATGTCCCCCGCCCAGCCTTACGAATCCCTCCGCGACTTCATTGCCGACCTCGAACGCCGCGGCCAGCTTGCGCGCGTCACGGCGCCGGTGAGCCCGATTCTCGAAATGACCGAGATCCAGACCCGCGTCCTGGCCGAAGGCGGACCCGCGTTGCTGTTCGAGTCCGTTGCCGAAGCCGGGCAGCCCGCTCATGCGATGCCGGCGCTGGCCAATCTGTTCGGCACCGTCGAGCGCGTGGCGCTCGGCCTCGGCCGGCGTCCGGAGGAGCTGCGCGCGCTGGGGCGGATGCTGGCGTCGCTCGAAAGCCCGCAGGTGCCGACCTCGCTCGAGACTGCCTTCGCGCTGTGGTCGACGGTCAAGACCGCGCTCGTCCGCAAGCCCAAGACGGTCGCCGTCGCGCCGTGCCAGGAGGTGATCGCCGAGGGCGATGACGCCGATCTCGGCAAGCTCCCGATCCAGACCTGCTGGCCGGGCGAGCCCGCGCCGCTGATCACCTGGCCATTGGTGGTCACCCGTGCGCCCGACGACCGCACCTGCGCGCGAGCCAATCTCGGCATCTATCGGATGCAGGTGACGGGCCCGCGCTCGACCATCATGCGCTGGCTCGCGGCGCGCGGCGGCGCGCAACACTTCGCCGCATGGCGCCGGGCGGGCGCCAGGGAGATGCCGGTCGCCGCCGTGATCGGCTGCGACCCGGCGACGCTGATCGCCGCGGTGACGCCGGTGCCCGAGCACCTTCCCGAGTACGAGTTCGCCGGGCTCCTGCGCGGACGCGGCATCAACGTCGTGCAGGCGCGCACGGTGCCGCTGCTGGTTCCCGCCGAAGCGGAAATCGTCATCGAAGGCTTCGTTTCGATGGACGACTGCGCGCCCGAAGGCCCCTACGGCGATCACACCGGCTACTACAACTCGGTCGAATCGTTTCCGACGTTCCGCGTCACCGCGATCACCACCCGCGCCGATCCGATCTATCTCACGACCTACACCGGCCGGCCACCGGACGAGCCGTCGGTGCTGGCGGAGGCGCTGAATGAAGTGTTCCTCCCCATTCTTCAGCGCAAGTTTCCCGAGATCGTCGATTTCTACCTGCCGCCGGAAGCCTGCTCCTACCGCATCGCCGTGGTGGCCATCCGCAAGACGCGGGCAGGCCACGCCCGCGAGGTGATGAAAGCGGTCTGGTCGACCTTGCATCAGTTCTCGATGACGAAGATCGTCATCGTCGTCGACGACGACATCGATGCGCGCAACTGGGCCGACGTGATGTGGGCGGTGTCGACGCGCATGGATGCCGCGCGCGATCTCCTCGTGATCGAGAAGTCGCCGATCGACTACCTCGATTTCGCCTCGCCGGTGAGCGGCGCCGGCGGCAAGCTCGGCATCGACGCCACCAACAAGATCGGCGCCGAGACGAACCGCGTCTGGGGCACGCCGATCCGCATGAGCGACGATGTCGTCGAGACCATCAGCCGCCGCTGGCGGGAACTGGGGCTGCCGGGTGCCGGGCGGCCGATCTGGCGTCCTTCAAATCGCCCGGATCGTTGATATATAGAGACTCCCCTAGACGAGCCTCGCCGCGGCCGCGTCGGCGCATGGAGACTTCCTTGGCAACCCTGCAAAAGCACGCCCTCGACGACCCGGCCGGTTTTCTCGGCGACGTTCTCGCCCGCACGAAGAAAGCCGGCGCCGATTCCGCCGACACGATGCTGGGCGAATCCCAGTCGCTGTCGGCCGAGCGCCGCCTCGGCAACACCGAGGGCCTGGAACGCTCCGAATCGCGCGATCTGACGCTGCGCGTCCTGATCGGCAAGCGCCAGGCGATCGTCTCGGCGACGGACCTCTCGGACAAGACCGTGGCGGCGCTGGTCGAGCGCGGCATCGCCATGGCCCGCCTCGCCCCGGAGGATCCGTTCATCGGCATCGCCGAGCCGGCGCAGCTTGCGCGCAGCCTGACCGATCTCGATACCGCCGATGCGGCCGATCCATCGCCAGAGACGCTCGATGCCCGCGCCGCCGCCGCCGAGGACGCGGCGCTCGCCGTCAAGGGCATCACCAACTCGGAAGGCGCCCAGGCCGGCTGGGGCCGCTCGCGGCTTCATTTCGCCGCGACCAACGGCTTCTTCGGCAGCGTGACCCAGACGCGCCATTCGGTCGCCGTCGCCGTGCTCGCCGGCGAGGGCACGGCGATGGAGCGCGACGACGACTACGCCGTCGCCATTCACGCGAGCGACCTGCGCGATCCGGCCGAGATCGGCAGGAGCGCCGCCGAGCGCGCGCTGCGCCGGCTCAACCCGCGTAAGATGGCGACCACCAAGGCGCCGGTGATGTTCGAGCCGCGCGCCGCGGTCAGCCTGATCGGGCACCTCTCGGGAGCAATCAACGGGCAGGCGATCGCTCGCGGCACCAGCTTCCTGAAGGACAAGAACGGCAAGCCGGTGTTCGCGCCACGGATCACTATTGTCGACGATCCTTTGCGCCGCCGCGGGCTGCGCTCGCGCGCCTTCGACGGCGAAGGCCTGCCGACCGCGCGGCGCGCCCTGATCGAGAATGGCGTCCTCACCGGTTTCCTGCTCGACCTCGCAACGGCGCGGCAACTGAAGATGACGGCGACCGGCAGCGCCACGCGCGGCGGCTCGGGTCTGCCGTCGCCGTCGACGTCGAACCTCTATCTCGAGGCCGGCGCCACCGCGCCCGAGCGGATGATGGCCGAGATCGGCACCGGGCTTTACGTCACCGAGCTGATCGGCATGGGCGTCAATCTCGTCACCGGCGACTATTCCCGCGGCGCCGCCGGCTTCTGGATCGAGAACGGCGAGCGCGCCTATCCGGTCTCGGAGATCACCATCGCCGGCACGCTGCCGGAAATGTTCGCTGGGCTCGAGGCCGCCTCCGATCTTACGTTCCGCTGGGGCACGGATTCGCCCTCGGTCCGCGTGCCCGCCATGACCGTCGCCGGGCGCTAGGTTTTCCGCGCTCTCCGCCCGTGCTAAGAAGCGGGGACGAGCCCGCTCGTCAGCGATTCACCGTTCACAGTTCCATGGGCGCTCCCGAGACGACCTTGCCGCTCGCTTACGCGATCTCCTTTCGTTCCCGGCCGCACCGCGCCGCACGCGCGGGCGAAGGGACGTGTTCGTGAAGCTGTATCGCCGCATTCTGCAGAAGCCTCCGGTGCGGCGCGCGCTGGCCGCGCTGATCGCGGGCTACATCCGTCTCGTCCACAAAACCGGCCGCTGGCATACCATCCGCGGCGACGTCCCCGAGCGGATGCGCGCCGACAGCAAGCCGTTCATCGTCTGCTTCTGGCATGGCCGCCTTTTGATGATGAATCTGGCATGGGCATCCGACAAGCCGTTCTACATGCTGTCGTCGCCCCACGCCGACGGACGGCTCACCACGGCGGTGATGGGACACTTCAATATCGACACGGTGGCGGGCTCGACCCGCAAGGGCGGCACCGCGGCTTTGCGTCAGCTCACCCGGCTGCTCAAGAACGGCGCCTGGGCGGGGATCACGCCCGATGGACCGCGCGGACCGCGCATGCGGGCGAGCCTCGGCGCGATCGTGCTGGCGCGCATGAGCGGCGCGCCGCTGGTGCCGGCAACCTATTCGGTGCGGCCCGGCAAAATCTTCGGGAGCTGGGATCGCTTCCTGCTGCCGCTGCCGTTCGGTCGCGGCGTGTTCGCCTGGGGCGAGCCGGTCGCCGTCGCCGCCGATGCCGATCCTGAGGCGATGGAAGCGGCGCGGCTCCTTCTCGAGGAACGCATGAACGCGCTCATGGCGGACGCCGACAGCCGGCTTGGGCGTCCGACAGTCGAGCCCGCACCCGCGAGCCTGGAGACGGCGTCATGATCGTCGGGCTTTACGGCACCGTCGCGCGGATCGGCGAGCCACTCATCCGTCTCTATTTGAAGCGGCGCCTGCGCCGTGGCCGCGAGGATGCGGCGCGGATCGACGAACGCTTCGGCGTTGCGTCGCGCGCACGGCCCGACGGCGCGCTGGTATGGCTGCATGCCGCCTCGATCGGCGAAGCGTTCTCGGTGCTCCGGCTGATCGAGCGCATCACCGAAGCGGCCGCCCGGCCGCACGTGCTCGTCACCACCGGCACGGTGAGTTCGGCACGCCTGCTCGCCGGACGCCTGCCCGCCCGCTCTTTCCATCAATATGTTCCGGTCGATCATCCCGAGTGGGTCGGACGCTTCCTCGATCACTGGCGTCCCAACGCGGCGCTTCTGGTCGAATCGGAGTTCTGGCCGACATTGATGACCGAAACGCGCCGGCGCGGCATCCCCATGGCGCTGGTCAACGCGCGCATTTCGCCACGAAGCTTCCGCGGCTGGCAGCGGTTCCCGAGCGTGATCCGGCCGCTCCTCGAAGGCTTCGAGATCGCCCTTGCCCAGGACAAGGAAACGGCCGGACGCCTGATCGCGCTCGGCGCGCGCAACGTCGCCATGCCGGGTAATCTCAAATTCGCCGCGGGTCCGCTCGCGACCGATCCCAACGAGCTTCGCACCATGGGCCGCCTCCTGGGCGAGCGGCCGCGCTGGCTCGCGGCGTCGACCCACGAGGGCGAGGAAGCCGTCGTCGCGCGTGCGCACGTGCTGCTCCGCGAACGCTTTGCCGATCTCGTCACCATGATCGCGCCGCGCCATCCCCACCGCGGCGAGGCGATCGCGCGCGCGCTGGAGGGCATGGGTCTGGTCGTTTCGCGCCGCTCCCTGGGCGATCCGATCGGGCCCGCAACCGATGTCTATCTCGCCGACACCTTGGGCGAGCTAGGCCTCTTTTACCGCCTCGCCAATGTCGTCTTCGTCGGCGGCTCGCTGATTCCGCGCGGCGGCCAGAATCCGCTCGAGCCGGCGCGCCTTGGCGCCGCTGTGCTGTTCGGGCCGCACATGGACAATTTCACCGCCGTCGCCCGCGAGATGGAATCGGCCGGTGCCGCATTCACCGTCACCGACGAGACGGCGCTCGATGAGGGTATTGCGCATCTGTTGACCGATCGCGAGGCGCGCGACAAGGCGGCGAGCGAAGGCTTCGCCATCGCCACCGGCAAGGAAGGCATCCTCGACGCGGTGATGGTCCATCTCGGGCCGCTGCTGGCGCGTCTGCCGACGGCGACGGACGAAAACGTGCAACCGTGACGATACGCGCCCCTGCTTTCTGGAATCGGAGTGGCGTCGTGCCGGCGCTGCTGTCGCCGGCATCGTGGCTGTGGACTGCGGCCGGGCGGTTGCGCGTCCAGGCAACGACGCCGACACGGGTTCCGGTGCCGGTGATCTGCGTCGGCAATCTCACCGCCGGCGGCGCCGGAAAGACGCCGACCGCGCTGGCACTCCTTGGCTGCCTTGCCGAGCGCGCCGGCGGCCGCCCGTTCGCTCATGCGCTGACCCGCGGCTACGGCGGCTCGCTCGAAGGCCCGGTCAGGGTCGATCCCGCGCGTCATTCGGCGACCGACGTCGGCGACGAGGCGCTTCTTCTGACGCGCGCCGCCCCGACCTGGGTCGCCCGCGACCGCGTTGCCGGAGCGTTGGCCGCCACGGCCGCCGGGGCGCAGGCGATCGTCATGGACGACGGCTTCCAGAACCCCGCCCTCGCCAAGGACCTGTCGCTCGTGGTGGTCGATGGCGAAGCCGGCTTCGGCAACGGCTGGGTGCTGCCGGCGGGCCCGCTGCGTGAGCCCGTCGCCGGCGCCCTGGCCCGCGCCCACGCCGTTATCGTGATCGGCACGGATCGCGCCGGGGTTGCCGACCGCGTGCGCACTCTCCAGGCTGCGCTTCCCGTTCTCGCCGCACGTCTCGCCCCAAGCCGCGACGGCGTCGCGATGGTGAGCGGACGGCGCGTATTCGCCTTTGCCGGGATCGGCCGACCGGAAAAGTTCTTTGCCACTCTCGGCGAGTGCGGCGCCAAGGTGGTGGGCACCCGCATGTTCGCCGATCATCACCGCTTCACCGCCGGGGAGATCGCAGCGATCGAGATCGAAGCCCGGCGATTGGACGCGCACCCGATCACCACCGAAAAGGATCGCGTCCGCCTCGATGCCGCAACGCAAGGTCGGATCGCAGCCTTGCCGGTGACGCTGACGTTCGCGGACGAGGCTGCGCTCCGCCGCCTGCTGGAGCCTGTCCTCACGCGCCCGGTCGCGGCGACGCCATGACCAAGACGCCGTCGCGTCTGCTTCGCGCCGGCCATGCCCTTCAGGGTGCGGCCCTGGCGGCGCTGTGGCACACCTTCAAGGCAATGCCGGTCGAGCGCGCCTCGGCAGCCGCCGCTGCCGTCGCCCGCACGATCGGTCCCAGGATCGGCGTCAGCCGCATCGCCCGGCGCAATCTCGCGCGCGCGTTTCCCGAGATGACGGCCAGCGAGATCGACGCAACGGTGCGTACGGTGTGGGACAATCTCGGCCGCGTTGCCGGCGAGTTTCCCCATCTTGCCGAGATCCGTGTGTTCGACGATCCGCGCGTCACGATCGAGGGCGTCGAGCACATCGATCGCCTGCGCGACGACGGCAGGCCCGGCATCTTTTTCACCGCCCACATCGGCAATTGGGAGCTGGCGCCGATCGCCGTCACCCAGCGCGGCGTTCCGCTTGGCATTGTCTATCGCGCCGCCAACAACCCGACCGCCGACGCGCTCATCCGCCGCGGCCGCGCCAACCTTCCGGGCGAGCTCCTGGCCAAGGGCCGCGACGGCGCCAAGCGGGCACTGGCAATTCTGCAGGGCGGCGGACACCTTGGCCTTCTGCCCGATCAAAAGATGAACGACGGCATCAGCGTGCCGTTCCTCGGCCGCCCGGCGATGACGGCGCCGGCGCTGGCGCAGTTCGCGCTCAAGTTCGACTGCCCGATCGTACCGGTCCACGTCGTCCGCGAGGACGGCTTTCGTTTTCGCATCGTCGTCGAGCCGCCGCTCGATATCCATCCGAGCGGCGACCGCCACAGCGACATCGCGGCGATCACCACCACGATCAATCGCGTCATCGAAGGTTGGATTCGCGAGACGCCCGGCCAGTGGTTGTGGCTCCACCGCCGCTGGCCCGATTAGTGGGAAGCGCGCGAAAAAGATTCCATTAAAGAAAGCGCCACCGCCCGCCGGATGGGCGGAGGGTGGCGCTTGAGTTTTGCAGATCGTCAACCGGTCACCGTCCCCTTGGGGGCGGCACCGAAGAGGTGACCAGGCCGGATTGGCCGGAAACCTGCCCGGAAGGTAGCGGGCCGGTTAAAGGACCGTCAAGGATTGCGATTTCGCTTTATATATCAGTGCTTTGAATTCACAGCGCCGAGGGTGTTGTTGGCCGTCGGCGCGGGTCCGAGGACGGGGGCGGGATCGAGCCCAACCCCCCTCACGTTGAGTCCGAAATGAAGGTGGGGGCCGGTGGCGCGGCCGGTTCGGCCGACGGTGCCGAGCGGCTCGCCGCGATGCACTTTCTGGCCCTCGCTGACGCCGATGGTGGCGAGGTGCGCATAGATCGTCGTGACGCCGAGACCATGGTCCAGCACGACGATGTTGCCGTTGAAAAACAGATCGTGAGCGACGAGCGTCACCAGGCCGTCGGCCGGCGCCAGCACCGGCGAGCCTTCGGGCGCGGCGATGTCGAGCCCGAGATGCGCGGCGCGGGGCTGGCCGTTCAGGATGCGCTGGCTGCCGAACACGCCCGAGATCGGGCCTACCGCGGGCCAGGCGAATCCCTTCATGAATTCATCGGCGTCGCGGACGCGGGCGCGCGCCGTGGCGATCTTGGACTGCTCATCGCGAATCGCGGCAATGTCGTCGTCGCTCGGCGTCACCTGACGCTCGGGCAGGCCGTCGAT
>Ga0070714_100001010_pt1 | contig 20084 bp, 22 predicted proteins | sample LARL83metaG_FD_65450 | JGI IMG/M metagenome (GOLD analysis project Ga0070714, IMG submission 65450) | Corn, switchgrass and miscanthus rhizosphere microbial communities from Kellogg Biological Station, Michigan, USA - LAR L8-3 metaG | ecosystem: Host-associated > Plants > Roots > Rhizosphere ... | reverse complement strand
GGCTCCGGCGGGGCCGGCAGCCGTGCCATCGCAGGCACCCGGGGCGGCAGGCAGGAGGGAGTCGAGGGACTGGCCGGTGAGCCGGGCGGTAAACGCCTTGGCGCGCAACTGGTCCATCGTCCCTTCAACCCCGTGGGCCGTGAGCCAGCGGGCGTCGGCGGTCAGGGTCTGGTCGGCGGCCAGCACATCAGCCGGCGGCAGGTCCCGCCCGGCGACCGCGCCGGTCCCGGCCGCCTCGGTCCAGGTCTCCACCCGGGCCTGCTTCTCGGCTTCCTTCCGCCGCCGGATCAGCGCCTCAGGGTCATAGTCCATGATCTCGCGCACCAGTGCGGCGCGCAGCTTGCCCGTGGTCATCCTCGGCGCGCCGGGGAGCACCACCGCAGCGATCGCGTTGGCCGCGATCAATTCCAGCAGCATCAGCTGGCTGGCGAAAACCTCCGCCTTGTCGGCGTCGATCCGCCCGGCGGCCAGCGCCCGGCCCACGCCCGGCAGCCGGGCCATCTCCCCGGCCAGGCCAACCCGGTCGGCCGCGGCCCGGCCGGTCAGCGTCAGCGCCGCGGCGACCTCTTCCTCCACGTGCTCACCGGGACGGCCATCAGCACCGGCCCGGCGGGCGGCCAGCTCGGCGATCGTGGCCAGCTCCAGCGCGGCCTGCCGGGAGGTGCCACGGCGGGCGGCCGCCATCAGGCCGATCAGCTCGTCGTCGGACAGGCGGCCCAGGCCGTTCGCCCAGATCCGGTCGGTGACCATCGCCAGCACCCCGCCCGGCGCCATCTGATCCAGCTCCCCGCCCGCGGCGAACCCGCGACCGTCGCCGCCGTCGCGGTGGGTGAACCCGGCATCGAGCACCTCGGGCACCACCGGACCCGGCGCGGGCGGCCTGGCCAGCCGTTCCTGCGGGGACAGGGCCAGCCATTCTTCTGGCGGGCCAGCCTCAAGCTCGTCAGGATCCAGATCGGCCGGATCGAACCCCCCGTCCATTGCGTCCAAAGCAGCCAGTTGCGCCGGGGTTAGCTCGTCCTCATACTCGTCATCAAAGGCGTCCAGACTGACGGTCATAACCCCTCCTCCCCGCAACGGCTGGTGAGGTTTCGCCTAAGTAAGACGCTTATTCGATAATAATAGCGTACGAGTCCGACAGTTCCAACTCTATTTCGATTTTTGCGGTGTGTCGGGCAGCGTTCGCTGGGTAGTTTCAGGCCACGCGACGGCGCCCGGGGAAGGGGTCGAGACTATTTGCTTAGTGCAAACTAAGTCATATGATGAGAAGTGCTCCTCGAGCAGGAGCATGACCGCGAGGACAACATTTCATGGAGCAGCCAGGGTCGGGGCCGCGCCCGGATCAGCCTGACCGGGCAGAGGACCATGAAGGAGTTCAGGGTCTTGGCGTGCCGCGCGCGCCAAACGCCCAGGAGCAGCCCGGCCCGGCCGAGCCCGTCCCGCAGACCTCGTCCCGGCACGAGCCCGATCACGTGGCCAGCTCGCCCGAGCCCGGGCACCCGGTCGTGGTCGGCTACGACGGATCGCAGTCCAGCCGCAACGCGCTCGCCTACGCCACCGGGCTGGCCCGGCGCCTGTCCCGCCCGCTGCTGGTGGTGTACGTGGTCCCGTACGGGGTCTACTGCGAGCCGATGACCGGCCAGGTGATCTGCGCGTCGCGGGAGAAGGGCGAGATGGAGCGCTGGCTCATCTCCGAGCTGAACCAGGTCTGCGACGCCGAGGGGCTCGACGTCAGCGTGATCGCCCGGCGCGGGAACGCCGCCAAGGAACTCGCGGCCGCCGCCGACGTCAGCAGCGCCGATGCGCTGGTCGTCGGCGCTCCCGGGCACCGGCTGCACCACGTGGTCGGCTCGATTCCCAGCTGGCTGGCGCGGCACGCCCGCTGCCCGGTCATCGTCGTGCCGTAACCCGGCCCGTCCGTGACCCGGTCCTAGTTCTTCCATAACGCGATTGGTGCCGGGCAATTGTCGTGACCGAGCGATACGTTTCTTAGGTGCCGGTCAAGACCAGCGAACTCCCCGACATCGCCGCGCTGCTGGCGGCGGCCGTCTCGGGTATCGGGGGAGCGGAGCGGCCCGGCCAGGTGAAAATGGCGGAAGCGGTCGGGCACGCCATTGACTCGGGGGAGCATCTCGCGGTCCAGGCCGGGACCGGCACCGGGAAATCGCTGGCCTATCTGGTGCCTGCCGCCAGGCACGCGGCCGTCCACGGGGGCGCGGTCGTGGTGTCCACGGCCACGATCGCCCTGCAGCGCCAGCTCATCGACCGTGACCTGCCGCGTCTCGCCGCCGCGCTGGGACCCCTGCTGGGCCGCGCTCCCACGTTCGCGATCCTCAAGGGGCGCCGCAACTATCTGTGCGTGAACCGGCTGCGCAACGGCGCGGCCGACGACCCGCAGGAGGAGCTGTTCGACCCGCGCTCGGTCACCGAGATCGGGCGCCAGGTGCAGCGGCTGCAGGAGTGGGCGGCCAGAACCGACACCGGCGACCGGGACGAGCTCGTGCCCGGGGTGGACGAGCGGGCCTGGCGGCAGGTCTCGGTGACCGCCCGGGAGTGCATCGGGGCCCAGCGCTGCCCGTTTGCCGCGCAGTGTTTCGCCGAGATGGCCCGGGAGGCCGCGGGCCAGGCCGACATCGTGGTCACCAACCACGCCCTGCTCGCCATCGACGCGCTGGAGGACGGCTTCGTCCTGCCCGAGCACGACGTGGTGATCATCGACGAGGCGCACGACCTGGTCGACCGGGTGACCTCAGTGGCGACCGCCGAGCTCTCGGCCCCGGCCGTGGAGACGGCCGCCCGCCGGGCCGGCCGCCAGGTCGAGGAGGGCACGGCGAACCGGCTCAAGGACGCCGGCCACGGGCTGGAGCAGGTTCTGGCCGAGGGCTACGGCGGGCGGATCGACGCGATGACCGAGCCCCTGGGCACGTCGCTGGCCGCGGTGCGCGATGCGGCGGGCAGCTGCGCGGCGGAGATCAGGACCAGCGCCAAGAGGACCGAGGATGAGCCGGAGCAGCTGGCCGCCCGGCGGGCCGCGCTGGCCTCGCTCGACGAGGTGCACGACGCGGCCGAGCGGATACTCGACGCGTTCGGCGCGGAGGTCGCGGTCCGGCCCGTCGTGGTGTGGCTGGATCAGCCCGCCGAGCGTGACTCGCGCCGCCCGCCCATGCTGCGGGTGGCGCCGCTGCAGGTGAGCGGGCTGCTCGCGGAGAAGGTGTTCGGCCGCAGGACGGTGGCGCTGACCTCGGCCACGCTGTCGGTCGGCGGCTCGTTCGTGCCGCTGGCGCACCAGTGGGGCCTGCCCCAGGCCCGGCCCGCCGAGCCGGTCCCAGCGCCCGCGGAGCCCGCGCCCGCGGGCACCGGGGCCAGCGACGCCGAGCCCAGCGATACAGAGTCCAGCGACACAGAGTCCTACGACACAGAGTCCAACGACACCAGGACCAGCGACGACGGTGACGCCCGGGCCCACCACCCGATGGCTTGGTCCGGGATCGACGTCGGCTCGCCGTTCGACCACCCGCGCAGTGGGATCCTGTACGTGGCCAGGCACCTGCCGCCGCCGGGGCGGGACGGGCTGCCCGAGCAGTATCTGGACGAGATCCAGGAGCTGATCACCGCGGCCGGGGGCCGCACGCTCGGGCTGTTCTCGTCGATGCGCGCGGCCCGGCAGGCCGCGACCGAACTGCGCGGCCGGATCGGCTTCCCGCTGCTCTGCCAGGGCGAGGACCCGACCTCCCAGCTGATCAGCCGGTTCGCCGATGACGAGGCGACCTGCCTGTTCGGCACGCTGTCGCTGTGGCAGGGCGTGGACGTGCCCGGCCGGTCGCTGCAGCTCGTGATCATCGACCGGATCCCGTTTCCCCGGCCCGACGACCCGCTGGCCTCGGCCCGGCAGCGGGCGGTCGCGGCACGCGGCGGGAACGGGTTCATGTCCGTGGCCGCCGCCCAGGCCGCGCTGCTGCTGGCCCAGGGCACTGGGCGGCTGCTGCGCACGGTCAGCGACCGGGGAGTGGTCGCGATCCTCGACCCCCGCCTGGTCACGGCGCGGTACGGCGACTTCCTGCGCGCGTCGCTGCCGCCGTTCTGGACCACGACCAACCCGGAGACCGTCCGCGGCGCACTCCGCCGGCTCGCCGAGCAAGACGGAGCCGAGTAACGCTCAGGGCATCGTCGGCCGGGCCTGCGCGAACGTCCAGCGGTTCCCCTCGAGGTCATCGGCTTCGTAAGCCCGGAACCCGTGCTGGTGGATGCCGGTCACGATCGTCGCGCCCTGCGCCTGAGCCCGGGCGTGGTGCGCGTCGAGGTCGGCCACGAACACCCAGGGCACGTGCGTGACCGCCGTTCCCTCCGGCCGGGTGCCCTCGAGCTTGAACACGATGACCGAGCAGTTGCCGACGTCGAACTCGATCCACGTCCGCTCGGCGTCCCAGTTCTGGTCGGCGGTCGCGTCGGGCAGGACGTTGGTGGGCTCGAACCCGAACGCATCGGCCAGCCAGTACGCCGCGGCCGCGGGCCTTTCGTAGTAAACGGCGATGCCGAGCCTGGCCCGGTCGCGGGGCTGGCGCGGCGCGGTGTCGCGCCGGGCACACCAGGACCCGAACCAGGCCGGGACCACACGGACCCAGGATGTTCCGCCCCGGTCGGCTCCATCTGGGGGGAGGCCGGCCTGGACGCGGACCAGCGTTCCGGCCGGAGTGGGGTCGAAGGTGACCTCGACCTCGACGTCGTCCACCGAAGACTGCCAGGCCAGGCGCTCGCCGGGGTGCCAGGCCGAGATCCGCGCGATCTCCAGAGCGTCGCCGGCCGCGGCGTCGTAGACCTCGAGGATCCGGCCGCCGACACCCGGCTCGCACACGATCTCGACCGCCCGGGATGCGTCGAAAAAGTTGATCGGGCCGCGCACCCACCACAGGTTCATCTCGTCGGTGAAGGCGCTGAAGGCAGTCTTTGGGTCCACGCCCACCTCGACCTGGGCGGAGACCGACCGCGGTGAAGTCACGTTAAGGAACCTTTCTCGACATGCCTTTTGAACGACGCCAGCTGCTCGTCCCAGTGCGCCTGCAACTGGTCCAGCCAGGCCTGCAGCGCGGCCAGGGACTGCGGCCGGAGCCGGAACACGCGGGCCCGCGCGTCCTCGGCTAGCCGCTCGTCCGCGATCAGGCCGGCCCGCAGCAGGACGCGCAGGTGGCGGCTCATGGCCGGGGCCGACATGCCGGCCGCCGCGGCGAGCTCGCCGGCCCGGCGCGGGCGCTGCCCGAGCAGCTGCACGACCTGGAGCCTGGTCGGGTCGGCCAGGGCACCGAACAGCGCCGCCGCCTCGCCGTCGCGCACCGTGCCGTGGCCGTTCACGGTGCCGCGCCCGCGCCGCCGGCTGCCGAACCGTGCCTGCTCATGGCGTTAATAGTTAACGACTGCGTTAGATATTGTCAAGTGGGTGAGGCGGCGGCGGGCCCAGGACACCAGAGGCTGCAGGCAGTCGCGGCCGCGGGCAGGCGGGCGCCTAAGATTCCCGCATGCGCTTCAGTATCTGGCCCACGCCCGCCCAGCCCTGGGACGACATCCTCGAGCTCACCACGCACTGCGAGCAGACCGGCTGGGACGGCGTGTACTTCGCCGACCACTTCATGCCGAACGGTCCCGGCCCGGCCCCGGTGGATGGCGACACGCTCGAGTGCTGGTCGGTGATGGCCGCGCTCGCCGCGTCGGTGCCGCGGCTGCGGCTCGCGCCGCTGGTGACCAGCGTGACCTACCGGCACCCCGCGCTGCTGGCCAAGATCGCGGCGGCGGTCGACCACATCAGCCACGGGCGGCTGACGCTCGGGGTCGGGGCCGGCTGGCAGGAGAACGAGCACGCCGCGTACGGCATCCCGCTCGGGACCGTGCGCGAGCGGCTGGACCGGTTCGAGGAGGCGGTGCAGATCCTGCGCTCGCTGCTCGACCAGCCGCGCACGACCTTCCCCGGCCAGTACTTCCAGATCGCGGACGCGCCGGCCCAGCCCGCCCCGGTTCAGGACCGGATGCCGCTGCTGATCGGCGGCAGCGGCGAGCGGCGCACGATGCGCATCGCGGCCCGGTACGCCGACGAGTGGAACGCCTGGACCACGCCGGATCTGCTCGCGCACAAGGTCTCGGTGCTGCGGGCGCACTGCGAGGAGGTCGGCCGCGACCCGGCCGAGATTCACGTGTCCACGCAGGCGCACCTGTTCCTGTCGACCGACCAGGCCTGGCTCAGCGAGCACCGGCATGAGGCGCACGGGACCCGGGCGATCGTCGGGACCCCGGACGAGGTGACGGACATCGTGGGCCGGTACCAGGAGGCGGGCGCCGGCGAGCTCATCATCCCGGACTCGAACCTCGGCTCCATGGCGCGCAGGAAGGACACCTGCGACCTGTTCATGGAGAAGGTCGCATCTGCCTTTCGCTGACCACACCCTCCGCTGCCGCTCCGGCCCTGGGCGGCCTCGTGGTCTTGACCGCCTGCGACACGTCCTGCAGGAACGGGATGAACAGCCCGGCGGCGAGCCCGTAGAGCAGGCCGGCCAGGAAGCCGGCCTTGCTGGAGTTCTCGGCCGAGGACAGGTTCGTGGCGCTCAGGCTCGGGCTCAGCCCCGACGTTCCCTGCCAGATGATCTCGTCATTGCTGGTTATCTGCCCCGGCGGGAACATTGAGTCAATGCGGTCACCGGACAGGCTCACGTTGGTCAGGGTCTCGGAGGTAGTGACCGACTGAGGGATCTTGTACTGAGTGGCCGCGGCGCCCGCCGGAAGGCTGGTAAAGCAGGACGCGCTGCTTCCGCTCGGTGTCGCGTAGGTGGATCCCGGGGTCGGGCACGACGAGCCCGGGGCCTGGAGCACTTCCACGAGTTTCTCAATGCGCTGGCTCCCGGATGTGCTGCGCACCACGTACAGCGGCGTGCTGGCGGCCGAGGACTGGGCGAGCGGGCTCTGTTCCAGCACAGGCAGGGACAGGCTGATGTCCTGGCCGGCGGCGACCAGCTTCGAATTCGCCTGCGCGTGCCCCCGGGGCGGCGGGAAGCAGCCGATGGGAACGGTCTCATGGCCCACGTCGTACACCGACGCGAGCACCTCCATCGGCTGCTGGCCGGCCACGCCCTGGAGTTCCAGCGGCACCTGGCCGCGCACGCGGTGCGGGCACGTGACCACGAGGACCCAGGGAGTGTTCACGCCCTCCGGCTCTTTCACGGTGATATCGAGAGTGTCCTGCTGGGACGCGTTGGGCTGGATCGTGGACTGGAGCAGGACGCGGGCTTGGCTGGAAGTCGTGTAGACCGTCGCCGATACCTGCGCGAACGGCGACGAGCTCGATTTCGGGAACGCCTTGTTCTGCAGGACCCAGCCCGCGACCGCTAACACCACGGCCAGCAGCAGGAAGGCCCAGCTCACAACGTTGATCTCGGCCCTGATCTGCCGGATCCTCTGCCGCCTTTGCCCCGTCATCGCGGTGGCCTCCCCGAGTGTGGCCGGCCAGCGCCCGAAGGTTCAGGCAGGTGCCGGCCGGCCGGCACTGAGGTAAGGGTCAGCTCTCCACGACCGAGGCCGTCACGGCCAGCGGCCGGGTCTCGAACAGCTGAATCGGCCCCGACACCAGGTTGGGGCCGCCGATCGACGTGCGCTCGGTGGTCAGCACGGCGAACCCCGCGCTGGCCACATCCTGGCCGTTCAGGTTGATCTGCGGGATCGTGACCGTGACCACGAGCGTGTGGCTGTCAGGGACCTCCTCGTGGATGGCCCGGATGACGATGCCCTCGCGGGTCGTGTCCAGGCTGGGAGCACGCAGTGCGCGGTCGTCGACGGTTATCGACACCACGCTGCCGCCCGTGATGCCGTCGAGGTCGACGGTGCCGTCGATGCCGGCGCCTGATACGACGAAGTGGTTGGCCGAGCTGAATGGCATTGGGAACCCCCCATGTCGGATCTGCCTTTCAAGCGCCGTTCCGCTGGCGGCCCAGCACGCGCTTGATACTTCTCAGAGCCGGCACCCGCGGCCGTGATACAGCCCCGCGTATCAGGGCCGGGCGTCCGGGCTCTTATGTCTGAGAGCCCGGACCGCGAGGTTTTGCCAAGGAGTTGAAAGAAGTGACCAGCCCGAACCAGTACTACCTGCAAGGCGACGGGATCGCCGTGTCCTACTACCCGGACGGGTCCGGCCCGCCGGTAACCGGCCGCGGCCGGCTCCGCCTGGTCTATCAGGACACCCATCAGGCTCAGTCGTTCTACGACAATGACCTGCGCACCGTGGCCGTGCCCGACCTGGGCAGCGTGGTCAGCGTGACGATCGTCAAGACGATCGACACCGGCGACACCACATTCAGCGTGCTGGTGCCGGACGTCCAGCTGCCTGAGCAGCAGAACTCGGCGCACGTGCACACCGAGGGCATCACCACGATGCACCGGATCTTCGTCGCGGCGCTCGGCCACCCGCAGGCCGAGACCTATTCCGTGACCCCGCTCTGCGGCACGGCGACCGCGGGCATCCTGCCCGACTGATCCCGGACGGGGGCTGGCCCTGGCCGCGCAGGCCCGGGCCAGCCGGAAACCGTGTTGACGAAAGTTATTATGGATATGTAATATCCATAATATGAGATTGCCCGAGGGCGTGGAGTGGGCCCTGCACTGCACGTGGCTGCTCACCGTCGCCCGCGACCGTGACGCGCTGCCGGCCCGGCGCCTGGCCGAGTTCTACGGCCTGCCCGAGGCCTACCTGGCCAAGCTGCTCAAGACGCTGGTGCGGGCGGGCCTGCTCAGCGCCACCAGCGGCCCGCGGGGCGGGTTCCGCCTGGCCCGCCCGCCCGGGGACATCACGGTCGCCGATGTGGTCGAGGCCGTGGAGGGGCCGAGCCCGCTGTTCCGCTGCACCGAGATCCGCCAGCGCGGGCCGGTCCCGCTCACCGGCGAGGCCTGCCGTCTGCCCTGCGGCATCGCCCAGGTTATGGACCGGGCCGAGCGGGCCTGGCGGCAGGAACTGGGCGCCACCACGATCGCTGATCTGGTCGAAGCCTCAGGTTCAGGTGCCGTTACGCGAGTCAGCTCGTGGCTGGCCACGCTGCCCAGGGCGTCATGACCCGCGCTGGCGGGTCACCAGCCCGCGGCGCAAGAGGAGGACAACGGAAAATGGAACTCGATCAGCAGATCAGGGACGCCGAGACGCGGCTGTTCGCCCGCCTGGAGCTGCAGCCCGAGGAGTCGTTCCTCGAACTCGGTCCGGCCCAGGTCCGGCTCCGGGTGCTCAGCGTCGGCGCCGGCCCGCCGCTGGTCATGCTGCACGGCGTGACCCTGGCCGCGGCGGCGTGGGCGCCGTGGCTCACCGACTTCACCGGGTACCGAACCCACCTGGTCGAACTGCCCGGCCACGGCCTGTCCGGGCCGTTCGCCTACCGGGTCGGTGCCGTGCGCGACCACACGCTGGTCTTGATGGACGGCCTGTTCGACGCGCTCGGCCTGGCCACCGCGCCGGTCGTGGCCCACTCCCTAGGCGGGATGTTCGCCCTCTGGTACGCGGCCGCCCGGCCGGAACGCATTGCCTCCTTCGTCGCCATCGGCGAGCCCGCCGGCGCGCTGCCCGGGGTCCGGGTCCGGATGCCGCTGTCGCTGCTGACCGTCCCGGGGCTGAACTACGCGATCCTGCGCAGCCCGTCACCGCGCCCGGTGTACCGCAGGCTGCTCGGCCAGGGATACAGCCCGGCCACCGCCGCGACCATGCCGGATGACCTGATCGACGTGCTCCGCCTCGCGGCCCGGCGCCCGGGCAACGCCCGCACCGTGGCCGCGCTCATGCAGGCGATCGACCACTTCCGGCAGCCCAGGGCCGAGATGGTCCTGACCGACGCCGAGTTCGGCCAGATCACCGCGCCGGCCACGTTCCTCGTGGGCACCGCCGACCCGTTCCTCACCCCCGCGCTGGCCAGGCCCTCGGTGGCCAAGATTCCCGGCGCGGTCCTGCACGAGTTCCCCGGCGGGCATGGCCCGTGGCTGGACGACCCCGCGGCCTGCGCCAAGCTGGTCAGCGGTCACCTCGCCGCGACTGGCTTCGCGCCGGCGGTCTAACTGGCCAGCACCTCGTCGGCGGCGCGGGCGCCGGAGCGCAGCGCGCCTTCCATCAGGCCGGCCCAGGCCCCGGCGGTGTACTCGCCGGCGAAGTGCACCCGGCCCAGGGGCGCGGCGATCAGCCGGCCGTCGCCCTGGGCCACGTCCACGGTGATCGCGGTGTAGGACTCGCCGGCCCAGGGATCGTCGTTCCAGGTGGTGACCAGGGCCCGGGCGGTGTCCAGGGACAGCTCGGGGCGCAGCGCCGCCACCCGCGACGCCCACCGGGCCGGGCCGCCGGCCACGGCCAAGGCGGCCAGCCCGGCCTCGGTGCCGGCGAACGCGTGCAGCACCGGCTGCACCTGGCCGGACCCGTCGTTGGCGGTCCAGGTCCAGTACCGGTCCGGCACGCTCTGCACCGCGGACGCGGCGGCCGGGCGGGTCAGCGGCACGTGCAGCTTGGCGTTATGCCCCAGCCCCGCCCGCCGCCAGGCCTGCCGGAGCGGGCCCGGCACCGGCGGCGTGAACGTCAGCTCCCGCAGCACGGCCATGGGCACCGCGATGATCGCCGCGTCGCCGGTCACCGTCTGGCCCGCCGCCGTGTCGCCCGCCCCGGGGCCCGGGCCGGTGAGCACCCGCACCCCGTCCTGGTCGTGCCCGACCGCCCGGACCGGGGTGCGCAGCCGGACCGCGGGCCCGAGCCGGGCGGCCAGGCCCTCGGCCAGCCGCTGGTTGCCCCCGGCCACCCGCCAGGACGGCCGCCACGTGAACCCGGTGGTGACGTCGCTGACCGCCGCCGCCGCGAGAACGTCGGCGGTCACGCCGTCGGTGATCTCCACCCGGGACAGGTACGCGGCCAGCGCCGCCGCGGGACCGTCCCAGCCCGCGGCCACCTCGGCCAGCGAGGCCCCGGGGCCCGCAGCGGCCGCGGCCCGGGCCACGGCGGCCGCGCAGGCGGCCACGTCCTCGATCGTGGTCGGCGGCCCGCCCCGCGGCTCCCGCTCGTAGTAGGACATGGCCGTGTCCGCGAGCTCCAGGCCGAGCTCGGCCAGCACCGACCGCATCAGTTCGTAGCCGTCCAGCACGAACTCCGCGCCCCGCTCGATCACGCTCCGCGGGTCGCCGGGCACCAGCTCCTGGGACCAGACGCGCCCGCCGACCCGGTCCCGCGCCTCCAGCACCACGACCTCGTGCCCGGCCCGGGCGACCCGGTCGGCCGCGAGCAGCCCGGCGAACCCGGCCCCCACCACCACAACCCGCACTACGGCTCCTGCCTCACCGCAACCGGGCCGGTGCCTAGTCGGCGCTGGATTCGGACCAGATGTTGATGCCGGACTCGACCGCGTCGTGGTCGATCGCGGCCAGCTCCTCGTCGGTGAACGTGGTGTTGGTCACCGCGGCGAGGTTCTCCTCGAGCTGGGCCACGCTGCTCGCGCCGATGAGCACCGAGGTGACCCGCTCGTCCCGCAGCGCCCAGGCCAGCGCGAGCTGGGCCAGGGACTGCCCGCGCGCGCTGGCGATCTTGTTCAGCGAGCGGATATGGGCCAGGGTCTGCTCGGTGAGCTGATCCGGGTCGAGCGAGCCGCCGCTCTGGGTGGCACGCGAGCCCTCCGGGATCCCGTTCAGGTACTTGCCGGTGAGCACGCCCTGGGCCAGCGGCGAGAACGCGATGCAGCCGACGCCCTCGCGGCCCAGCACGTCGAGCAGGCCACCCTCGATCCACCGGTTCAGCATCGAGTACGAGGGCTGGTGGATGAGCAGCGGCGTGCCCATCCGGCGCAGGATCTCGGCCGCCTCGGCCGTCCGCTCCGCCGAATAGGACGAGATGCCGGCGTAGAGCGCCTTGCCGGACCTGACCGCGGTGTCGAGCGCACCCATGGTCTCCTCGAGCGGGGTCTGCGGGTCGAACCGGTGGCTGTAGAAGATGTCGACGTAGTCCAGGCCCATCCGGCTGAGCGACTGGTCCAGGCTGGCCAGCAGGTACTTGCGTGAGCCCCACTCGCCGTAGGGTCCCGGCCACATGTCATAGCCGGCCTTGGTCGAGATGATCAGCTCGTCCCGGTACGGGCGCAGGTCCTCGCGCATGAGCTGCCCGAAGTTGGTCTCGGCCGAGCCGTACGGGGGCCCGTAGTTGTTGGCCAGGTCGAAGTGCGTGACGCCCAGGTCAAAGGCGCGCCGCAGGATCTCCCGCTGGACGTCGATCGGCCGGTCATGCCCGAAGTTCTGCCACAGGCCCAGCGAAACCTCGGGCAGGTCGATGCCGCTGCGGCCGCAGCGGCGGTAGGGCATCTTCTCGTACCGGTCAGAAGCCGCAACGTAGGTCATGGCAGAAGTCTGCCATTGTCAGGCGGCCGCGATGAGTTGTGCGGGTGTCCGGCGTCCAATCAGCAGAACACGGCCAACAGCGAGGGAGTAACCGACAGTGCCTGATGACCAGGACCAGATCCGGGCCTTGATCGAGCAGTGGGCCGCCGCGGTGCATCGGGGCGACCTCGACGGTGTCCTGGCGCATCACTCCGCGGACATTGTGATGTTCGACGTGCCGCCGCCGTATGAGGGTGTCCGCGGCATCGAGGCCTACCGCGAGACCTGGCCGCCGTTCTTCGGCTGGCAGGCGGGTGCGGTGTTCGAGATCGTCTCCCTGGACATCACCGCCGGGGACGATGTCGCGTTCGCCTTCGCCCTGCTGCGCTGCGACACCCCCGAAGGCCTCGCACGCAATCCCGATAACCGGCTGCGGCTCACGCTCGGACTGCGCAAGCAGGACGGGCAGTGGGTGGTCACCCATGAGCACCACTCCTTCCCCAGCACCGACTGATGCCGCGGATGGCCAGGTCCGGCTCGCGCTGGCGACCGTAATTTAAAGACGGCCGGCGCTAGAGCACGTCGTGGCCGGGGTGCGGCTCGGCCGGGATGGTGCCGAGCCGGCCGGCCTGGAAGTCCTCGAAGGCCTGGACCAGTTCGTCCCTGGTGTTCATCACGAACGGGCCGTACGCGGCGACCGGCTCGCGGATCGGCTCGCCGCCGAGCACCAGGACGTCCAGCCCGTGGCTGGGGCCGTCGTCGCGGCTGCTGGCCGCCATGGTGATCACGTCGCCTGTGCCGAATACCGCGAGCTGGCCGGTGCGGACCGGCCGCCCGGCGGCGCCCACCGTGCCCGAGCCGGCCAGCACGTAGCCGAGCGCGTTGAAGTCGCCGCGCCACGGCAGCCGCAGCTGGGCACCGGGCTCGAGGGTGGCGTGCAGCAGCGTGATCGGCGTGTGGGTGACCCCCGGGCCCTGGTGGCCGCCCACCTCGCCCGCGATCACGCGGACCAGGGCGCCGCCGTCCGGCGAGCTGAGCAGGGCGACCTGCCCGGCCCTGATGTCCTGGTAGCGGGGCGGGGCCATCTTGAGGCTGGACGGCAGGTTGACCCAGAGCTGGAAGCCGTGGAACAGCCCGCCGCTCATGACCAGGTCCTCGGGCGGCTCCTCGATGTGCAGGATGCCACCGCCCGCGGTCATCCACTGCGTGTCCCCGTTGGTGATCAGACCCCCGCCGCCGTTGGAGTCCTGGTGGCGGAACGTGCCGTCGATTATGTAGGTCACGGTCTCGAAGCCGCGGTGCGGGTGCCAGGCCGTGCCCTTGGGCTCGCCGGGCGCGTAGTTCACCTCGCCCATCTGGTCCATGTGGATGAACGGGTCGAGGGCCCGCAGGTCGACCCCGGCGAACGCGCGGCGCACCGGGAACCCTTCGCCCTCGTACCCGGAGGGCGCGGTGGTCACCGCGAGGACCGGCCGCTCCAGGGCGACCGCGGGATCGGGCTCGGAGATCCTGGGCAGCACCAGGATGTCATCGACCGTGACCGCTGGCATGGCTTCATCCTCCTCCGCGACCGGCGTCTTGCGTAGCCGCCACAACGATGATTGAACGCGCAACATTCCCGGGAGGGGGCCCGGCCGGCTTGAGGTGGTCCCGGCTTGAGGTGGTCCCGGCTAGAGCGGGAAGCCGGCCTCCAGGTTGGCCAGGGCGGTGTCGATCCGCTCGAACATGTCCGCCGTCGGTATCGCTTCCCACGGCATCGTGGCCGACATGATGACCCCGACCACAGCGCCGGCCAGGTTGCGGACCATGAAGTCGTCGGGGGAGCGCCCGGTGCGCTGCGCGACCGCGGTCGCGATCTGCTCGATCGTCCTGGCGAACTCGTCCAGCGCCCGGGCCCGCACCTCGGGGATGGTCATGGTCAGCGCGGTCGTCTCCCGGAACCGGTCGAGTTCCTCGGGCGTGAGCGTGCCGATCATCTGTGCCGTAGCGGCGCGGAACGCGGCGACCGGGCTCATCTCGGCGGGCTGCGCCTGGAAGGTCTCCATGCCCAGGACGTCGAAGTCGTCCTGCAGGACGACGTCCTCCTTGGTGGGGAAGTAGCGGAAGAACGTGCTCGGCGAGACCTCGGCTGCCTCGGCGATCTGCTCCACGGTCGTGGCGTAGTACCCCTGCTCCCGGAAAAGCCGGAGCGCGTGCTCCCGGATGGCAGCACGCGTCCTGGCCTTCTTCCGTTCACGCAGCCCGGGTCTCTCCGTGGCCGGTGCCTCGCTCATGCTCGTCATTCTGCCCTCGCGGGCGCCGGAACGGCAGTGGGCTCACCGGCCGCGGGCGGCTGCGGCGCGCTCTGGCGCGGCAGGAAGGCCAGCGCCAGCAGGGCGGCGGCCAGCGCGATGCCCGCGCAGCACCACAGCATCACGTCCATGCCGTGCACGAACGCGACCTCCACCGAGCGCAGCACGGACGCCGAGCCCAGGCTGCGAGCCACCTCGACGCCGCCGGACACGCCGGACTTCGCCGCGTCCGCGGCTGCGGCCGGCAGGCCGGTGACGTCGAGCCTGGCCTGGTAGGCCGAGTTGAGCACGGTGCCCAGGATCGCGGCCCCCAGCGTGGCACCGACCTGGCGCAGCGCCTGGATCAGCGAGGAGCCCGCGCCGCTCCGCTCGGCCGAGAGCGCGCCCAGGGCGGCGTTCATGGCCGACGGCATGGCCAGGCCGAGCCCCGCCCCCGACAAGGCGAACCACGCCGCGCCAAAGCCGGTGCCGCTGGTGATGCTGGTGAACGCCCCGGCCGCCAGCGCGGCCGCCATCAGCCCGAACCCGGTGGCCACCAGCGCCTTCGGGTTCACCAGGGGCCCCTTCTCCCCGCTGCCCTGCAGCCTGGTCCCCGCGACCATGCCGACGACCATCCCGCCGATCATCGGCAGCAGCCGCAGGCCGGCGCCGAACGAGTCCAGGCCGCGGACGTCCCTGAAGTACAGCGGCATCGCGAACAGGATCCCGAACAGCGCGAACGACACCAGCGTGGCCAGGATCGTGCCCCAGGTGAAGCCCGCCGACCGGAACAGGCTCAGCTGGACCAGCGGCTGCCCGCCCGGGCGCCGGGACACCCGCCGCTCCCAGCCCACGAACGCGGCCAGGAGCACGAGCCCGCCGACCATCGTGGCCAGCGCGGCCGCGTCGCCCCAGCCGTCCTGGCCCGCCTTGATGACGCCGTAGGTGAGGCTGGTCAGGCCGAGGCTCGAGATCGCCACGCCGGCCAGGTCCAGCCGGGGCCGGTGCTCGCTGCGGGACTCCGGCATCAGCAGCGTCACCGCGATCAGCGCGAGCGCGATGACCGGGACGTTGATCAGGAACACCGAGCCCCACCAGAAGTTGTCCAGCAGCCAGCCGCCCAGCAGCGGGCCGACCGGGTAGCCGATGAACACCGCGCCCATCACGACCGCGATGGCCTTGGGCCGCTCCTGCGGGGTGAACAGCACCGGGATCACCGAGATCGACAGCGGCAGGATCACCGCGGCGCCCAGGCCGAGGAAGGCCCGCGCGGCCACGAGCTCGCCGGATGTCTGCGAGTAGGCGCAGGCCAGCGACGCCACGGCGAACAAGATCAGCGCCAGGATCAGCATCTTCTTGCGGCCGAACCGGTCCCCGAGCAGGCCGGCGGGCAGCAGCGCCGCGGCCAGCACCAGGCTGTAGGAGTCGATGAACCACTGCAGGTCGCTGGTGGACGCGTGCAGCTGGACGCCCAGCGTGGGCAGGGCCAGGTTGAGCACGGTGAGGTCGAGACCCACGACCAGCACGCTCAGCGCGAGCGCGGCCAGGGCCCACCACCGGCGCCGCTCCTGCCTGGCCACGTCCCCGCCGATAGCCGCCGCGCCCATGGCTCCGTTGCTCATGACACCAGCCCTCTTTCGGTAGTTCATCTGAAACGGATGCTACAAGCTTTTGATAGTAGCTGTCAACTTTTAGAGTGACGCACGATGGGACTGGGGAGGTGGTGGGAGCGAGGGAGGTGGCGTCCACACGATGGGACTGGAGAGATGGCGTGGGCGAGGGAGGTTGACGTCCGGGCGGCCGGCAGATGACGTCGCGTCAGGATCCCGTTATGAATTCGGCTCCGGGGCGCTTTCGGGTCGTCAGCCCGGGCGGGCAGGGGTTTACTTGGTGGTAGGACCTCTTCTGGAAGGAGTCTTACCGTGTCCGCCGTACGTCGGATCATCGTCGGCGTAAGCGGGTCACCGGGCAGCCTCCAGGCGCTCCGCCATGCAGCCGATCTCGCCCGCCAATACCGTGCGGCCCTGGTCCCCATACACGCGTGGACGCCCCCAGGCGGTGACCTCGCCGACCGTAGTCATCCCTCTCCTTACTTGCGCCAGTTCTGGAGCGACGCCGCCTGGCAGCGGCTGTGGAACGCGTTGGACCTCGCGTTCGGCGGCGTTCCCGACGACGTGACCGTCCAGCCCGAGGTGCTGCGCGGTGAGACGGGCCGCGTGCTCGTCAACGCCGCGAGCCAGCCGGACGACATCCTCGTCATCGGCGCCGGGCGGCGGGGCCCGCTGGCCCACGCCGTGGCCTGCCGGGTCAGCCGTTACTGCCTGGCCCATGCGAAGTGCCTGGTGCTCGCCGTGCCGCCGCCCGCGCTGGCGCAGGTCAGCCACGGGCTCCGGGGCTGGGCGTTCCGGCACCGCGGCATGAGCCCGGACGGCATAGGGCTGCCCACGGGCTGACCGCGCCGGAAGTGGCAGGCCCGAACTAGCTGGCCAGGTGCTGGCGTTGAAGAATGGATACGCCGAGCAACGTCAGGGAGGGCAGGCCATGCCACAGCCAGAAGGTGCCGAGCTTGAGCGAGTCCGGGCCCGCCGGGAAGATCTGCGCAAGCGCTACCTGCATCCGGTCGGTGACCGGCCGCCGACGACCGTTCAGGGGGTGCATCACCTCGCCCTGATCTGCAAGGACACCGAGGAGACGATCAAGTTCTACCAGGAGTTCCTGGGCTTCCCGCTGGTCGAGCTGGTGGAGAACCGGGACTACGCGGGCTCGAACCACTTCTTCTTCGACATCGGTAACCGCAACCTGCTCGGGTTCTTCGACTTCCCCGGGCACGATCACCCGGCGTTCACGGAGACCATCGGCGGGGTGCAGCACCTGGCCATCTCGATCTCCTCAGAGCAGTTCGAGGCCGCGAAGAAGAAGCTGGACCAGGCGGGCGTGGACTACCTCGGCCCGGACCGCGGCGCGGACGACAGCATGTACTTCCGGGACCCGAACGGGATCGGGCTCGAGCTGTACCGCGAGCAGCTCGGCGTGTTCGAGGGGGAGCACCTGCTGGGCTGACCGCGCTAGCGGAGTTCCCTGCGGATCACCAGGCGCAGCGCGGTCCAGGTCTGGTCGATGGCGCAGACCTTGTTGTCCACCAGGCCGGTGGGCAGCGCGACCTCGCGCACGACGTCGTCGCTCATGTCGGTGGGCACCTTCGCGGCCTTCTTCGGCCACGCGACCCACAGGCCGCAGGCCGGGGCCATGCGGTCGCGGAGCCGGCCGAGTTCCGCCTCGAGTTCGGTCCGCCAGGACACGAACACCACGATGACGTCGAACAGCGCACCGCCGTCCAGGTCCGTGTGCAGCTCGGCCACGCCCGGCACCTCGGCCAGCGCGTCCTCCAGCCATCCGGGCGCCCCGATCAGCGCGATCGCGTCCCCTGGCCCGATGCCGAGCTTCTGCGGCAGCGGGGTCTCCGAGTACCCGGCCGGCTGGCTCACCGCGCCGCCTGGTACCGGGCCTGGAGGGTAGCCAGCCCGTCGCCGGAGAGGTCAGCCAGCGCGGCCGAGCGCCCGGTCATGGCCAGCGCCAGGGACAGGACGGGCCCCGACACCTCGGGGCCGCTGCCGGTTGACCACTGCGTGTCGGTGGCGCGGAGGGTGAGCCCGGCGATGCGGGTCTTGCTGCCGATGAGCAGGTTCGAGCCCTTGAAGAAGTCCGTCACCCGGACCACCGCCTCGGTCGGGTAGTCCCGGTACATGCCGAGCGGCCTGCGGATGTCCTCGCTGTGGATGATGGCCTCGCCCAGCATGGCCTCGGTGGGGCCGGGCGGGCTCGTGGTCCTGGACTCCAGGCTGCGGAACTCGGCCAGTCCCTGGGCCGGGGTGCCGGCGGTTTCCTTGCGGACGTTCTTCGCGTTCATCTCGTTGAAGCGGAAGCTCGAGCCGGCCATGTCCCTCAGGAACGCCAGCGGGGTCATCCGGGCGGTCGCGGTCATGTGGCCGAGCACGTCGCGCACGGACCAGTCGCCGCACAGCGACGGTGTCGACCACTGCTCATCATCCAGCGACGAAAGATCATCCGCCAGGGCCCGGCGTTCGGCGTGGATCAGCGGCCATGGGCTGGCTGTGGTCATGACGGCCCCCTCAAAAGTCCCGACTCACAGCTTGTCACTATCTGTAACGGCCGTCAGCACAACCGCGGGATGCGCCGGGCGCCCGCGGCTTCCTTAGTGTGACTGGCCGCCGGGCCGGCCGTTGCGGTCGGCGATCAGGCCAGCCAGCGTCGAGATCGCGATCTCGGCCGGGGTCCGGGAACCGATGTTGAGGCCGATCGGCCGGTGCACGCGGTCGATCTCCTCCTGCGGTACACCCAGCTCGGCGAGGGCCGGGATATGCGGGGCGGGCACCCGGGGGTTGCCCATGACCCCGACCCAGCGCGCGTCGCTGGCCAGCGCGTCGCGCAGCATCGGGCCCAGCTCGGACCGGTGATGGTCGGTGACGACCACGTCGGCCGGGGCGTCCGGCTGGCTGCGGACGGTGTCCGCCACGTCCACCCCGCCCTCGAGCGCGGCCTTGAACCGCACCGGATCGGGCTCGACGAGCACCGGCCGGTAGCCCGCGTCGCGGCCGTATCTCAGCAGGAAGCTGGCCACGGGGGAGTCGAAGACCGCGACCAGCACCCGGTCCTCGACCAGGGGAGGCACGATGCCGTGCGCGACGTAACAGGCAGCTTCATGATCTGAGCTGGACATGTACCCGAGCTTGTCATGCCGTGCCCGGCTTGGCGACTCGGAGGCCGCAGGGAGCAGAATAGGCAGTCTCAGTCGATACGGAACGGAGCCTGCATGCGACTCAGTGCCCGTAACAAGATCAACGGCCGGGTCACCGGCATCACCCACGGCGAGGCCACGGCCAACGTCGAGGTGGAAGCGAACGGCACCCGCCTGGTGGCCTCGATCACCGTGGAGGCCGCGCGGGAACTCGGCCTGGCCGAGGGCAGCGAGGTCGTCGCCATCATCAAGGCGTCCGACGTGATCCTCGGCGTCCCCGACTGAGCTCAGCCGGCCAGCAGCCGGATCACCGCGCTACGGAGCGGGTCCAGGCGGTCGGCGGCGGCGCGGCGGGCCTGGTCGAGACGGCGGCCGGTCACCGGCTCGACGACCTCCAGGTACGCCTTGATCTTGGGCTCGGTGCCGCTCGGCCGGATCGTGACCCGCGCGCCCGGCAGCCGGTAGATGAGCACGTCCGCCGAGGGCAGTTCCTTGGTCCCGCCGGTCAGGTCCGTGGCCGTGAGCACGAAGCTGCCCGCCAGCTCGGCGGGCGCGGCGGCCCGCAGCCTGGCCATGACGTCCACCGGCGCGTCGGTGGCCACGGTGACCTGCGCGGTCAGGTGCACGCCGTGCTCGATCTCCAGCGCGTCCCAGGCCTCGAGCAGCGTCTGGCCGCGGGACCTGATGCTGGCCGCGAGGCCGAGCAAGGCCAG